>Ga0335072_10005135_pt1 | contig 19304 bp, 14 predicted proteins | sample Lox_Sample_21_FD_206725 | JGI IMG/M metagenome (GOLD analysis project Ga0335072, IMG submission 206725) | Soil microbial communities from Loxahatchee National Wildlife Refuge, Florida, United States - Lox_Sample_2.1 | ecosystem: Environmental > Terrestrial > Soil > Wetlands | place: USA...
GGTTCGGGACAAGGGCGCCCGTACCGGCCTCGCCGCCGGTACGGGCGCCCCCAGGCGCTCGCCAACTACCGCAGACTCGGACGGCCGCCTCGTCCTCCTCGGCCGCGGCTGATCATCATCGTGGGGCCACCGTGCTGCACACCGCGGAAATCACCGCCATCAACTACGTCACCGAGTTGACCTGCCTGCTACGCGATGAGCCAGCCGGGATGAGCTCAACGGCCGGTTTGCCTCCCTGCGCGTCCCTCTTAAGGAACGGCGGTGACACGGCAGCGGCCGACAACCATGGCCTAAAGCCCATTGCTGCAAGGCTCTTGCTCGCTCGTCGAGGTCGAGCCCGACGGCGTAATGCTGTCCGCGGCGTCGAAGAGGACCTGTTGGAGTGGGTGGGGCAAGTCGCCGTTCCACACCACGGCCGCTGTCGCGGTCAGCGGATGATGCTCCAGGTCGGCTAGGACCATGTCCTGGCTGACCATGGCTCGTGGCATCCGGATCAGCCCGGGCCGGTTTCCGGCGATGACGCCAGGGCCGGTCAGCACCGCAGTGGACCGGTCCGCGGTCGCGGCGAAGGCAAGGGCCATCGGCAGCGAATGCCGCAACGGCGGATCGGTGAACTCGAAGCTTGGATTTACCGTCCGCAGGAGCCGCGTCCAGGCATCGTAGATCCCCGGCTCCAGACGGCGCGGCCCGTGAATGACGTCCATGCGGGCCAATTCATCGAGGCTGATCGTCCCGCGGGGCGCCGCCAAGTGCCGTGAAGGAACCCACACGTCGGGTTCGAAATCGCCGAGGCACATGACGTCGAGCGGGGCGGGCAACGCCTCGGGGCGGTCCGTCAGCCAGCCCAGGCCAGCGTCGGCCCGGCGCTGCCGGATCAGCGAGAACTCGGCATCGAGGGGGGCTTCCAGCCAGGCGATCTCCACGTCCGCGGCGGCAGATGCCGATCGCAGCGAGGAGGCGGCCTCGACCGCGAGAGCATCCGGCAGTCCGGGCGGCACGACCACGCGCAGGCGCGGCCGTCCCAGGCCCGCCGCGGCCCGGGTCCGGTTCACCTCATGGTCCACGAGCGACAGCACGGTGCGGGAGGCGTCCAGCAGCACGGTGCCGGCCGGGGTGAGTCGCACGCCTTCGCGTCGGCGCTGCAGCAACGGCGTGCCGACGATCTCTTCCAGGCGCCGGATCTGCTGGCTGAGAGTGGGCTGGGAGATGAACATCCGCTCCGCGGCGCGAGTGAAGCTGCCTGCGTCGGCGACCGCGACGAAGTAACGCAGATGCCGCAACTCGATTGCCTGCGGCACCCCTGTCGCCTCGGGCAGCCCCACCAGCTCCGCCTTCACCTGTGCTATGGCCACGTCAGCGATTCATCGCACTTGCGATCCTTCGTGAAGCCGCAAGCGTGGCGCAAATGGTCGTCCGGCGCCCAGCCGTGCATCCCCGCCGCGCCCTTGGGCGCCGAGGACGCGAGGACCACGTTGCGGACCAGGGCCGCGGCGTCGTCCAGCCGTTAGACGCGGCGACGGTTTCGTTCGGCTGACGTGAATAAGAACTCACGGCGGGCTTTCCCTTCGTTATCGGGTCCGGTTCCTGCCGACGCTGGGGCACCGGTTCCGCACCCTGACTGCACTACTGTCTTGTGTCTGAGGTCCGTAGTGACCGCGGGACAGCGATGCCGCCGTTGCGTCCCCCGAATCATGTCGTCGGTGCCGCCACCAACAACGCATTCCGAGGTCAACCCTGACGTCATCGCTGCCATGAGTGCGGTTGGGACCGAGCGGAGTTAAGCGCGCTGGTTTGCTGGCACGCCAGTCACCAGGCGCAGGAGGTCTAGCACTTCGGCGTCGAGATGCTCGGCGACCTGTGTCGCAGCCGGGCTGTTGTACGGGGCTATCGCGCTGGCCACTGAGTCGTAGGCGACGCGGGTCCCGCCGTCCGGCATCTCCTGGATGAGGATGGTGATCGGCGCATATGAGCCGGCGTCGGGCACGTGCCTGGCCATCTGGCCCATGGTGACCGGGTTCCCTGCGATCAGCCGGACCATGCGCCGCCCGGCGCTGGCTTGCGTCTGAGGATCGTGCGGCAATGCCGCCCCTTCGTCGAGTTCGAGGAACCGCATCAGCCCGGCGCTGCCCTGCGCTTGGCGGACCAGCGAGGTGAACCGTTCGTAGGTGGTGGTTTCATGAAGTTCCCGGAACAGGTTCCCGATGTCGGGTCGGCTGATTCCGCCGTAAAGACCCTTCATGACATCCGGGAACGGTCGCCCAGTGATGAAGACGTGACGCCGTACCCGGACTTCAAGTGCATCTTCCGTTGCCATCGTTTCTCCTAGCTGTTCTACCTGGGGTCGCGGAGGAATGACTCCACGTCGGCCGCGAACTCGGCGTGGTGCTGGAACAGGAACCCGTGGGCCGAGTCGGGGTAGATCTTCACGCGCGCTTGCGGGATGAGGCCCGCGAGCAGGTAGGTGTAGTGCGGCAGGATCATCGGGTCGCTATCGCCATTCGCCACGAACACCGGCAAGTCCAGGCAGCTGACCCGCTCGAGCTGGGCGTGGTCAGGGATCCCCCACGCGCTTACCGCGTCGTACTGCGCCTCACGCGTCGCCCAGGTTGTCGCCGCGTCCCGGTCGTCGGTCCGCGAGTACATGCGCCCCCTGGCTTCCTGGCCGGCCTGCCTGCTCGAAGAGGACCGGGCGAAGAAGACGTCGAGATACTCGTCGGGGGTCGTTTCCCGCTTGCCGATGGCGCCGATGACATCAGGCGCCCAGCCGTGCATCCCGGCCGCGCCCTTGGGCGCCGAGGACGCGAGGACCACGTTGCGGACGAGGGCCGGGCGGATCAGGGCGATCTCTTGGGCGACGAAGCTGCCGATGGAGAACCCGAGGATGTCGGCCTGGCTGACGCCCATCGCGGTGATGAAGTCGATCGCGTCATGCGCCATCTGTTCGATAACGTGCGGCGTCGTCCCGGTAGAGCCGCCGACGCCAGCGTTGTCGAAGGTGATGACCCTCCGGGTTGCAGCCAGGTCGTCGACCAGGGCGGGGTCCCAGTTGTCCAGGTTCCCGCGGAAATGCTGGAGCAAAACAAGCGGCACGTCCCCCTCGCCCATGTCTCGGTATGCGTAGTTGACGCCGTTAGACGCGGCGACGGTTTCGTTCGGCTGACCTGAATAAGAACTCACGGCGATCTTTCCCTTCGTCATCGGGTCCGGTTCCTGCCGACGCTAGGGCACCGGTGCCGTGCATCGAATCCGGAGAATTCCCAGCCCGCGCGAGTGCGCCGGCCATGCGTCTCGGCGGTCGGGCTAGAATGATCACGGGATGCCCGCGAATGATCACAGCGGGAGGTCGGGCCTTCCGGCGGGGTCCGGCCGCTCTCTGGCAAGGGAGCTGGTGACGATGGCTGACAGCGGCGGAGGCACCCCAGTAACAGGCGGGCTCGTCCGCCCGACCTGGTGGCGGCAGGCGGACGGCCAGCAGCGCAGGCCGGGCATGCTTGACCGCCAGCAGGAGCGGGCGGCCATTGATCGCGTGCTTGACTCCGCGCGCGAGGGCTTCAGCGGCGCGCTGGTGCTGCGCGGAGAGCCCGGGACCGGCAAGACGACGCTGCTGCAGTACGCCATCGACTCGGCGCCGGACCTGCGCATTTCCAGTGCCGTCGGCGTCGAGTCGGAAATCAGCATGGAGTTCGCCGCTGTGCACCAGCTGCTGGTCCCGTTCAAGTCGCTGCTCCCTGCGTTGCCCGCGCCGCAACGTGATGCCATGAGGATTGCGTTCGGCCTGGAGGCGGGGCCACCACCGAGTCTTTTCCTGGTTGGGCTCGCCGTGCTGACGCTGCTGTCCCGGGCGGCCAAGGACCAGCCGCTGCTGTGCGTCATCGATGATGGGCAGTGGCTCGATCACGAGTCGGTGCATGTGCTCGGGATCGTGGCCCGCCGTCTTTATGCCGATCGGGTGGGGTTCATCGTGGCCGTTGACGAGTCGTCGGCGGAACAAGTGTTCGACCGGCTTCCGGCCACAACGGTGGGGGGCCTGCCCGACGCCGACGCCCGCGGGCTGCTCGCCTCGGTAGTCGACGGCCCCCTCGACGTTCTGGTCGCCGACCGCATCTTGGCCGACACGCACAATAATCCGCTCGCGCTCGTGGAGCTCGGCGCCGAGTTCACGGCTGATCAGCTCGCCGGCCGTGCCTCGGTACCCGTGCCCCTTCCGCTGGGCCAGCGGCTAGGGGACCGCTTCCTGGGCCAGGTACACAACCTGCCGCCCGGCGCGCAGGACTTCGTGCTGCTGGCCTCGGCCGATGTCACGGGTGGGCGCAGCCGGCTGTGGCGGGCGGCGGCACAGGCCGGAATCGACGCGGACACGGCCGCGGCGGACGCATCCGGCATACTCGAGTTCTCCGGTAACTCGGTCCGGTTCCGCCATCCGCTCCTGCGATCAGCTGTCTATCACGGCGCAACCGATAGTGATCGTCGGCGCGCGCACGCCGTCCTCAGCGAAGCGTGCAGCTTCGAGGGCAACCTCGACCGGTGCGCCTGGCACCGGGCCGCGGCCGCGATAGTCCCCGATGAGGAACTCGCCGCCGAGATCCAGCAGGCCGCCGAACGCGCGTCTGGCCGTGGCGGCTACGCGGCCGCGGCGGCCCTGCTCCGCCGCTCCGCCGAGCTGACGCCCGGCGACGGTGCCCGCGCGAAGCGGGAGGTCGCCCGGGCCGGCGCGGAGTTCCTGGCCGGCCACCCGGAACAAGCCCGGGAGCTGGTCCGCGCCGCGATGCCCCGGCTCGCCGATGACGCCGCACGCGGCCTGGCCAAGCGGCTGAACGGCGAGATCCTGTTCGCGGAGGGCCGCGCGGCCGAGGCGGCCGCGGTCCTTACCGACGCGTCCAGGACGCTCGCGCCGGATGCCAGGCTGGCCCGGGACACCCTCCTTGAGGCGCTGGAGGCCGCGATCTGGGCCGGGCCGGCCGAGACAGGGAAGATCGCGCGCGCGGCGCAGGACCTTCCGCCCGCCTGCTCGCCCCCGACCGTCACCGACCTGCTGCTCGAGGGGTACTGCGCCCGGTGCACCGCCGGTTACACCGCCTCGGTCGGCCCGCTGCGCGCCGCGGTCGCCGCGCTGCGCAGCGACGACCTTGACCCCGCGGTAGGCCTGCGGTGGTTCGCGCTCGGCGTACTGGCCGCTGGCAGCCTCTGGGACGAGCAGGCCGTCTTCGACCTGTGTGACCGCATGGTACGCACGGCGCGCGCGCTGGGGGCGCTCACCATCTTGCCGGTCGCGCTGGCTTTCCTGGCGATAAGCGACTGGCTGGCCGGCCGCTTCGGCGACGCCGACGCGCGATGGGCGGAAATGCTGGAGTTCCTGGCCGAGAGCCGCCAGCCGCGCATGTTCGGCGTTGACAGCCGTGGCAACGGTCTCCTACTCGCGTACCGCGGCCACATCACCGAGGCCCGGGCGGCCGGCATGGCCCATATCCACGAATCGACCGCGCGGGGCCAGCAAGGCCTGGCGGACATCGGCAGGTACATGGTCGCGGTGGCGGACCTACTCGGCGGAGACTACCAGGCGTCGGCGTCCGCCGCGCTGTCGGTGATCGCCGATGATAGTGCCCTCAAGGCCGAGTTCTGCTTGCCGGAACTGGTCGAGGCGGCCACCCGGGCCGGCAACCGCGAGGCAGCGGCCACCGCGTACAAAACCCTGTCCGAGCGGACGCTAGCCGCCGGGACGCACTGGGCACTCGGGCTGCGCGCCCGCTGCCAGGCCCTGCTCGACGACAGCGGCCACGCCGAGGACGCCTTCCTGGAGTCCCTCAGCCAGCTGGCACGATCCCGGGCGACCGTCGATCTCGCCCGCACGCACCTGCTGTACGGCCAGTGGCTGCGGCGGGCCAAGCGGCGACGCGACGCCCGCCAGGAGCTACGCACCGCCCAGGACATGTTCGCCGCCATGGGCGCGGAGCACTTCGCCGAGGTGGCCGGCACGGAACTGCGCGCGAGCGGCGAGCGCGCCCGGGCCCGCACGCCAGAGACCACCTTCGACCTCACCCCGCAGGAAGCCAGCGTCGCGGGCCTGGCGGCGGGGGGCGCGTCGAACAACGCGATCGCCGCGCAGCTGTTCCTCAGCCCCAGCACCATCGACTACCACCTTCGCAAGGTGTTCCGCAAGCTCAACGTGACCTCGCGGACTCAGCTCGCGCGGAGCCTGGGACCGGCACACGAACCGATCGGATCAGCCGGGCACTAAGGCGCCAAGCGCGAATACCCCGCAGGCCGATCGGCGAGATCGCCGGCGAACGCCCAGATCGCCGTGACGACGACCCTGGAAGTTCGAGCGCGACAAGGCCGACCTCGCGCGGCCCATGCCGGGCTGCCCGCTCACTACGAATTTCCAGGATTCGGGTGACACCATGTAATCCCTACCGTCGAAGGCATGAGTAGCGAACTCACTATCTACCGCCGTGACCCAACTCAGCCAGACATCCAGCCACCGTTGCCGGTGCCGCCGCCCAGGGACCCCCCGGATTACCCGGACCTGCAGGTGGACGTCGTGTCCGCAGCCCCGCTTATCGTGGCGGTCAGCGGGGAGATCGACATCGCGACCGTCGTGAAGCTGCTGGAAGAACTGCTGGGCGCGATGCGCCGGCACGGGGCGCGGCTCGTCCTCGATCTCAGCGGCGTGACCTCCATGGACTGCACCGGCATCAACGCCCTCCTGGCGATACGTCGCCGCGCACGGTTCGAAGGCGGCTGGGTCCGCGTGCCGCAGGCCTCGCGAAGTGCCCGGAAGGTCCTCGTGCTCACTGGCCTGCACCAGGAATTCGCGCTGGCGGATCCCGAGACACCCACAACCGGGTAGGCGCCGGACGTGAGGCCACGAAAGCGCCAGCTCCGGACACAGCAGCGCAGATCGTCGCCCTCGTGGCCCGGGGGCGACCTCGATCCCCGGGATCGCCGCGGGTCAGAACAGGCGACTGACGAGTGCCCGTCCTAGCGCGGCGCTCGTGTCCCGCTCGATGTCCAGGAGCGCGCTCTTGCAGCCGAGGCCTCCCGCGAACCCGGTGAGCCTCCCGGAGTTCCCGACGACGCGGTGGCGGGGAATGATGATGCACAGCGGGTTCCGGCCTGTCGCGGCCCCCGCGTCGCGGGGGCTCGTGCCATCTCCCAACTGCCGGGCTAGGTCACCGTAGGAAGTCGTGCCCGCATAGGGGACGCGCCTAATCAGGTGCCACACACTGCGGTCGAATTCTGTCCCCCTGAGGCCTTGATGCGGATCGCCTCGAACGAAGCGCAGGTGAACAACCCTGTCCGGGGCCACTCCCGGCGGTCGTCGGCGCTGACACAGTTCGCGGCGGTCGGTCGAGACATAGGCCGCGTGCACCTCACGATCGCGCCACCGCGAACGTCTGCAGGGTACGCGGGAGTCTCCGCGACGTCTGACATCGGAGGAAATCATGGCCTGTGTCTCTTACTACCTCGGCCGACCAGCCAGCTTCTGGCTCGCCATCTCGGGCCGCGTGCCGGCAACGGCGCAGGATCCGACCTCGCGGGCGTCCACGGCCGCCGCGCCGGGGGCGCGGCGAAGCGCGCCTGATGTAGTCCGCGCCCCCGCAGCCCCGACCGCTAGCGCAACGCCCGCCTGGGAAGCATGGGCAGGAGCCTGGTTCAACCCGCACCGCCAGCCCTAGAGATGCTCGCGGCAGTCTGGCCGACCTGTCGTCCCGATCTTCCGCCCGGCCGGTGATGCCGGCAGGGAACGCATTTCTCGGAGCCCCGCAACGCCGGCGGTTACGTTCTTCACCGAGGATTACCCACCCGCCCCGGGCTTGCCCTTCCGCGCAATGATCGGCAGCCCGGACCAACCCCGGCTCGCCAGGCCGCCCCGCAGCTAGTGCCTGGCAGATTTCGCCGCAGGAGGACTCCCCATGACGACATTCCCAGCTGAACGCAAAATTGCTTGGTGGCATGGCGATGGCGCGCAGGGCTCAATCCGGCGGCGTAGCTAGATAGTCCCCTGCGGCAGGGTTCGCTGTTTGCGTATTTGCCGGTGTCGGCTTGCCATCGTGTGGTGCCGGTTGCGCCCGGTGATGCCGGTGCTTACCTGCGTGCCGTGAACGCGCGGCTGCGGGAACTTGACGTCGGGGTCGAGGGGCGTGTCAGCGCGGAGCGCGAGCTCGCGCAGCATGGGTACGAGGGGGGGTCATGTACCGGGCTCGCGACCCCCAGGCCTGTTGTGTCCGCGGCGGGCTACTGGTCATACGCCGGGTGGCGGTAGGGAACACTCAGACGATGACTGGCGTCCCGGCACCCACCTTGTACCACCGATGGCTTGGCTGGCACGCCCCTGCCATGCGGCGTGCGCTGACGGCATTCATCGCCGGGCTGATAGTCACCGTTGTCCTCCTGCCGTTCGTGACGTGGGGGCTGGCACTGGTCGCGGGCTGGGACGCCACTGCGCTCACCATCCTTCTGACCATCTGGCCGGTCATCGTCCGGGCCGACAGCTCGCTCGCGCCGGAGCTGGCCGCCCGCCAAGACGAAACAGAAGGTGCTGCCAGGGTGCTGCTGGTCGACGCCAGCGTCGCCAGCCTCCTGGGAGCCGGCTACGTACTGCACCTCGCCGGTCGGGAGAGCGGTGCGCCGCGGGTACCGCTGATCGGCGCCGCCGTGCTCACCGTGGTGCTGTCGTGGACCGTGATCAATACCGTCTACACCCTGCGCTACGCCGACCAGAACTTCCGGTCCAGGCCGGGCGGCATCGAGTTCGGCACCGCAGACGACCAGCAGCATCCCAGCTACCGCGACTTCGCGTACGTCGCGTTCACGATCGGCATGTGCTACCAGGTGTCCGACACGACGCTGCGCGACTCCCGGGTCCGGCGTACCGCGCTCGCGCACGCCATCTTGTCTTACGTGTTTGGCGTGGTCATCATCGCAGGCACGGTCAACCTCATCTCCGGCCTGTTCCGCTGACTCCGCCGGAGCTGACCGAAGCCGGGAGCGGCGGGTATGAGCGGGTTTGGCGCTGCATACGTACGTGAACGGCGATCAGACGGTGACCTGGAGGTCGTCGCGAACGTCCATGACCCCCAGAGCCATCCAGGCGGCGTCGACCACGGCGTCGTGTTCGGCCCAGGTGCGGACGTGGCCGGTCAGCGTGATCACGTTGTCCTTGGTGTCCGATTTCACGTCGCTGTCGTCCGGGACCAGCGCGGAGCGGTCCAGCGCCTGCTGGACGTGCAAGTCGACGTCGACGGGGTCCATGACGTAGGCGATGTCGATGTCGTTCTCCACGTTGCGGACGCCGACCAGGCCGGAGACAGCCGCCTCTGCGGCAGCGCGCTGCGTGAGGTAGGGCACGGTCCCGGTCAGGAGGATGTTGCCGTCGTCCGCGGTCGCCTCCACCCCGTCCGGCACCGTGATGTTCTGGGCGAGCGCGTTGTTCGCCGCGGTGATCAGCTGCACGTCATCGCGGTAGTCGCTGTCCGGGAGCCCCACCTTCAGGTTGTTGTGCACCCCGCTCACCCCGGCGACCCGCCGCGCGGCGGCGGCCGCCTGCACATACTGCGGGTAGCTCGGCACCGTGCCGGCGAGTGTCACATCTCCCGCGATGTTCATGACTTTGATATCCGCGGAGTCGACCAGCGGGTCGAAGCCGAGTTCGGCTTCGACCGCCGCGCGGACGTCCTTGGTCTTGCCCATCTGCCTGACTCCTTTCCGTGAGCGGATGATTGCTGACCGTTAGAAGGTCTACGCTACAGTCCCGCTTTGTCGGAATCGACAGGGCCGCTCCTCCCGCGCTCGGATGACTTTCGGCCCTGTGCTGGCCCAAGATCGGCTGCGGCCGAGGAGCACGCAAGGAGAGCTGGCGGTCTTGGGTTTGCCCGCCTGGTCGGCCAGCGGCAGTCGTCACGGCGGGGTGCCGTGCCCTTTGCCCGGATGAGATTGTTGTTCGCGGTGCGGGTGGCCGGGGAGGTGGAGGCGCGCCGATGGCGCCCGGGTGGCGTACGGAGATCCGGACCCGCAGCGAGGACGGCCGGATAGCGAGCCGCAACGGCGGGCTGAGGTCCACTGCCTCGCAGTCGATCCCGGCGTGCACCGGTGCAGGGCGCTCACTTCGAGCTGCGGCGTGCTCCCTCCGCTGATCTGTTCGCCGGGTGGTGGCGGCTGATCGAGGGTCTGGGGGCCGTCCCGAGGGCCTGGTCTGGGACGGCGAGGGCGCCATCGGCCCATCGCCGCCGCTGGCCTGGCCCCGCCACCATCCACGACCTCGCCACCGGCCGTCGCAACCCCACCCCCCGCCACCAGCCGCGCCCTGAATAAGACGACCGGCGGGACGATCGCGCGAGCCCGGCTGGACGCCGGCGGTACCCAAATCGTGGGTAGAAATTTGGGTAGAAGGGCGGGTCTCCACTCGACCCGCTTAACCAGCACAACTCGGTTCTACGACATTATCTGAGCTGCGAAAACACCCTAACAGACGACACTGAAGCCCACCAGACGCCAGAACACGCCAGCTGGGTAGAACGTACACCCGAAAGTAATCGATGAGCTGCGATGATATGGAGCGGATGACGGGAATCGAACCCGCATGACCAGCTTGGAAGGCTACGAGCACGACGGCGCTGAGTTCCGTCGACGCAGGTTAGGCGGTCTGTCCTACGGCCCTTGGGTGACCGTGACTTACCCCGGTTCGCCGTCCGGTCGGGCACGTATCGGGCATGCCGTCCGGTCTACCGCGAGTGACATGCTGTCACCGACGACGGTAACTTGATAAGTTTAATTGGGTAGTCGAGAGATGTATCAGGTTGGGAGCCCGCATGGCCAGAGGAAGACCTTCTCGTGCCACGATCTATGCGCGGCTTGACTCTGCTATCGCCGAGCTCAACGACCGGCTTGGCGGGCTGCCGTCTCCGAAGGAATCGGAGTACGTCTGGTCTGACATCTGGCACCTGGAGGCGCATCACTCGACCGCTCTGGAAGGCAATACCCTTGTCCTTCGCGAGGTCGAGGTCCTCCTGGACAAGGGCCGTGCCGTCGGCGCGAAGCCCCTGCGCGAGTACATGGAGGTCCAGGGATACGGCAACGCTGCTCGCTGGGTCTACGCCCACGCCATCGACCCGGGTGACTGGCGGGCAGACGCGCTCATGACGATGCACGAGGTCCGCCAGGTCCACTCGCTCGCGATGGGCCCGGTGTGGCAGGTGGCGCCGCACCCCGACGCGACTGACCGTGAAGCCCCAGGAATGTTCCGCGAGCACGACATACAGCCGTTCGGCGCCGGCATGAAGCCGCCGTCCTGGCCGCTGGTCCCTGCGAGAGTTCAGGACTGGATAGATGAGACCAACGCCGCTGCGGGCGAGATCCACAGTGGCGGAGGTGTTCCGCTCCCCGAGATCCTCGCACGACTGCACGACGGCTTCGAAAAGGTCCACCCCTTCATCGACGGGAATGGCCGTACCGGCCGTCTGCTGCTGAACCTACTGCTGGTGAGACTCGGCTATCCACCGATCATCGTGCTCAAGCAGCAGCGGCCTGCCTACCTTTCCGCCATGCAGCGGGCCGACGCGGGTGACTACGGTCCGCTGGGGGAGATCCTGGCTCGCGCCATGTACGACAACCTCAACCGTTTCATCGTTCCGTCCCTGGCGGGCCCGGCGAGACTGGTCCCGTTGGCTGCCCTAGTCGATAAAGAGCTGTCGCTGCCCGCCCTCCGGCAGGCGGCCCAGCGGGGCCGCCTCGACGCCCTGCAGGGAGCAGACGGCGTCTGGCGCAGCAGTCGTAAGGCAGTCGAGCAGTACCGGCGCACGAGACAACGCCGACAACCGAAGTAGGCATTTTTGATCGGCGCTACTAGACAGTTTTGACCTTGTTTACTAGCCGACTTCGAGACGGCGCCATCCGGCACACCGCCACAGACGGCAGCGCTTACAGGGTCAGTGAAACGCCCGTGTCCACACTTGGGGTCAGTGCGATCCGGCGTGGGTCGGGGAAGCCCAGGCCCGTGTAGCCGGGTGCTCGTTTTGCGAGCATGGCGGCGAGGACGCCTGTCCGCTCATCGAGGTAGTCGTGGACTTCGGCGGTGGTTTTGTTCTGATGCGAGCGCAAGATGCGTCCTACATACTGGGTCAGACTGCCCTTGTTGGCGACTGGGGCGGCGAGGAACAAGGTGTCAAGAGCCGGGCAGTCGAAGCCTTCGCCAGCATATGGGCCGGTGGCCACGACTAGTAGAGGAGCCCCGCCGGGCTGCGGCTGCAGGCGGCCCAGTGCCGCCGCGCGGCTCTTGGCCCCCATCCCGCCGCGGAGGATAACCGGGTCGTGTCCGGCCTCCCGCAGCAGGTCGGCGAGCTTCTCGAGGTGACTGGTGCGGTTGGTGAGAACCAGACAGTTGCGGTTCTTGCTGAGTGCGGCGAGGACGTCCGCGACGACCTGCCGAGTGCGCTGCTCATCATCGGCCAGGTGCCGGAAGATTGCCGTCATGCCGCCAGGACGGGACGGGTCGCCGTCGCCGTCCATACCTGTAGGCGGTCGGGTGAACGTGAAGCACAGGGGTGGGCCGGCCGGCGCCCTCGAGTGTGCCTTGGCCGACCGTGCCCCGTGAGAGTGTGATGGTGTGGCGGACGGGTCCTACTTGCATTGCGATCAAGTCGTCGAGCTTGTCGCGCCGGTAGGGGGTGGCGGTCAGCCCGAGCCAGCGACGAGCTGGGATCTGCTTGACCGCTTGCTCGAACGCGGCCGCCGGGACATGATGGCATTCGTCAGCGACGACGAGGCCGTACGCGGCTGTCAGCTCGCCGATGTCATCCCGGCGCGACAAGGTCTGCAGCGTGACGACATCGATGGAGCCGCGCAGCTTGGCCCGGCCTCCGCCGAGTTGCCCGGGCTTGACGCCGAGGAACTCGGCGATCCTGGCTCGCCATTGATCTGCGAGAGTCTTCCGGTCCACCAGCACGAGCGTGGAGACCTGATGCGCCGCGACGACCGCGCATGCCATCACGGTCTTGCCTGTCCCGGGCGGTGCCACGAGCACCCCTAGGTCGTGCTCAATCAAGACCTGGACAGCAGCCTGCTGCGGTGCTGTGAGCACGGCTGAGCAGGTGAAAGGCTGCGTGCTGCCAGCGGCGCGTTCGTCGGTGACATCCAACTTGCTGCCCGCCTGCGCGGCCAGCTTGGTCATGGTAGTGAGCATGCCGCGCGGGATGATCAGGCCGCCGTCGATGCTCTCGTCGAAGAACTGCAGAAACCGCGGGATGTCCCAGGTGGAGATGCGCATCCGCTGCTTCCCGTAGAACTGCGGATTGTGCATCGAAGCAGCGTGCCGCACCGATGCTGCCAGCGCAGGCGTCAGGTCGCCCAACTCGACCCGGATGCCCGCCCCGAGCCGGGTCCGGATCGTAGCCGCCGCCTCCGGCCGCACCATGGTGGAAACTGGCGCGGCAAGCCTCGTTACCTCGCTGCCTGCCGTCACACGCCCGGCCCGGTCGGCAGCCCTCTCCACCTCCTTCGGCGTCATGCGGCCAAGCGTGGACAGATAGGACCACTGGTCGTCGTGCGGCTCGAGATTCTCCGTGTTCAGGAACATCGTCGCGTTGCGGTCACGGGCCGGTCGGAACAGCGGCAAAGCAATCAGGTTCCCGACACCGCCCGCAGGGAGCAGATCCTGAGACGGGAATAGCCGGTCGTAACTAGCCAGGTTCACCTTCCCGCGAATAGCCATTGCCTCGCGCAGCAGGCCGGTGCCCAGTCGCCGCGCCGTGTGCGCCGGTACCGGCGCGGTGAAGAAGACCCAAGCGTGCATGCCGACCCCGGAACGCGACACCTCCAACGCCACTGGCACCCCGAACGCTCGCCCCGCCTTGACGTACATCAGCGCGTCGGTCAGCGCATCCGGCCCGTCGAAGTCGGCGGCCAGCCACCAGCACCTATCTCCGTCCAGCAGCGGGTAGACGCCGACGTGTGCGTCGCCCTTCAGATGGGCAGCCAGAACAGTCGCGGTCAGCGGCAGGTAATCCCGCCTCTCATGCGGGACCCCGCGCTGCCACCCCCCGCGTACCGCCGGGATCCAACCCTTCCAGCCAGAACGAGAATTCTCAATCCGGGTCGCGTAGATATCGGTGCGTGCGGCGAATAGGGTCCGGAAGAACGCCACCTTCGCTTCATTGGGCGAGTCCTTATGCACCGGCCCAGGCGGCGCATCGAAAAAGCCAGCCTGCACCGGACTGGGCGATGCCGCCTGCCGCGGGCTCAGCTCCAGCATCCTCATCAGGCGCGCGTTCTCCGCCTGCAGTCGCACCAACTCCGCCGCCAGAGCCGCGGGGATCTCAGTCACGTCCACACCATACGCAACCGACGACCGGGTAGCTCATGCCCTTATACGCAGCCTTGAATTACGACCCTGCGGACTGCGCGGATCACCAGCTATCGCGGCTGCGCGGCCGGCCGGCCGGCGGGCCCGCCGACTACCGCGGCTGACGCTCTGACCTGCGGATCCAAGCGGGCCGACGCTGAATCCGCGAAAGCCGACATTGGGAACACGCGCAGTCTTCCAAACTCGCTGGGCACGCAACGGGCACGCTCTCACCTGAAGTGCCAAACGGCGACGAAAAGAAAGCAGAGTTAGTCGCGTGAGCTGGTAAAATGAGAGCGGATGACGGGAATCGAACCCGCATGACCAGCTTGGAAGGCTGGGGCTCTACCATTGAGCTACATCCGCGCGGCCTGCTGGCACGGGCCAGCAGGCATCCCCAGTAGCGTACCGGCTCCCGCCGGTTTCCCGCACGCCAGGCCACGGCCACCGCAAGGCAAAATGCAGAGGCTTATTCCGAACGGTCGCGTGTTCCACCCTCTTCGTCAGCCTGCGCGCCACCGACCGTCAACCTCCGCCGCGCTGCCGCCCGACCGCCGCCAACGCCGTCGCCCCACCGCCGTCCACGCCGCCGCCGCCCTAAGGCCCCCCGGAGCCCGTCGCCTCCCCGCACCGCCCGATGACCCCCAAGGCGGCGCCCGAATGGGCATTGTCCGTCTACCGGACATCAGTCCGAAACTCGCAGAATCACGGCTCGAAGTCCCGTTCGCGCCCACGCCATGCGCCCCCCGCACGGTTCTGACCTGGCCAGTCATAACCGCATCAAGGTGCCTTGTCCGCATGCCGGACATTACCGGTCAGTCTCATTTGCGGCCGGCCCCACGATTAGCTCTTGACACCTGCCGAAGAAACGGCCACGCTTCCGATCAAGCTCAGTGACCGTGTTGCGGACAATAGTCCGTTTCACGGGAACCCTGTTGAAAGCAGCAAAAATACCGGTGGACCGGGCTGGCACCCGGCCCACCGGCCTGACAGCTAACCCACCTCCCAGTGAGCGAGCACAAAGGAGTCTAGCCGTGCCCCATTTCCCGGCAACGCGGTCTCTCCGCTGCGGCGCCGCCGTGGCAGCATTCGCTGCTGCGGCTCTCGGCCTCGCCGCCTGCAGCAGCAGTAGCAGTGCGCCAGCGGCGGCGACCTCGTCCGCAGCGGCCTCCTCGCCTGCGGCATCCGCCGCGGCGGCCACCTCGGCCGCGCCCAAGAAAGCGAACATCGCCTACCTCTCGTTCGCGGTGGACAACAGCTACGACGCCCCGATGCTGGCGGCGGCGCAGGCCGTCGCGTCGGCTGACGGCGCGACGTTGAAGGTCTTCGACGCCGACAACAGCCCGCAGACCCAGTACGACCAGCTGCAGACCGTGATCAACTCCGGCCAGTACAACGGCATCATCACCCAGCCCATCGAGAGCACCGGCCTGGTCTCGCTGGTCAAGGAGGCGATCGCCAAGGGGATCAAGGTCGTCAACATGGACCAGATCCTCGGCTCGAGCCTTAGCACGGCCGCCCCGCAGGTCGCGGGCCTGTCGGCCAACGTGACGTTCGTGCCGACGACGATCGGCACCCAGCTCGGCCAGCAGGTGGTGGCCGCGTGCGCGTCCAAGAACCTGAGCCCGTGCAAGGTCGGCTACCTGTACGACATCAAGGCGTCCTCGCTCGACACGGCCATCTACGGCGCGTTTACCGCCGCCATCAAGGGCAGCCCGGTCCAGGTCGTCACCTATGGCCAGTCCTACTTCACCCCCACAATCGGCCTGACCGCGGTTGAGACGATGCTCCAGGCGACGCCGGGCTTGGACCTGATCGTCGGTTCCGACCAGGGCATCGAGGGCGCCATGACCGCGCTCTCGACCACCGACAAGGCCGATCACGTGCTCCTCGTCGGGTACGGCGCCAGCGCCGCGGCGGTGGCCGGCATCCAGTCGGGCGCGGTGTACTCCGACGTCGCCCAGGCCCCCTCGGCCGAGGGCACCGATGCCGTCAAGGCGCTGGTCGCCGCCATCGAGACCGGCCAGGTCAGCGGCACCATCGACCCGGTGGCCGGATTCCCGGACAGCGGCGTTGTCAACAAGGCGGACGTCAGCCAGTTCACCCCGGAGTGGCAAGGCTGATCGTGCCCGATAACGACCCGAACCTCCAGGGCGCGCATGTCGAGCTGCAGGACATCGGAAAGTCCTTCGGCGGCACGCGCGCCCTGGAGGGCGTCAGCCTGACCATCGTCCGAGGCTCGATCCACGCTCTCGTCGGCGAGAACGGGGCGGGCAAGTCAACCCTCGGCAAGATCATCGCGGGGGCGCACGCCCCCGACGACGGCCAGATCCTGCTCGCGGGGGAGCCGGTCCGCTTCCGTTCGCCCCGGGATGCTATCAACGCAGGCGTCAACCTGATCGCGCAGGAATTGTCGATCATGGGCTCGCTGACCGTCGAGCAGAACGTCTTCCTCGGCGTCGAGCCGAGCCAGGCGGGCTTCCAGAACCGTCGCGAGCTGCGCCGCCGCTACAACGAGCTGGCGGCCTCGGTCGGCTTCGAGCTCGACGGCGGCGCAAGCGCCGGGTCGCTCCGCACCGCCGACAAGCAGAAAGTCGAGATCCTCCGCGCCCTCTGCCGGAACGCCGAGCTGATTGTGATGGACGAGCCGACCGCCGCGCTCTCCCGCCCGGACGTCGACGCGCTGCACGGCGTGATCAGACAGCTGGCGAGGAACGGCACCACGGTCGTGCTCGTCTCGCACTTCCTTGGCGAGGTGCTTGAGCTCGCGGACGAGGTGACGATCCTGCGCGACGGCCGACTGGTGCAGACCGTGCCCGCGGCCGGTCAGAGCGAGGAGTCGCTGATGGCGGCCATGCTCGGCCGGTCGCTTGACGCGACGTTCCCGGCCAGGGTCCCCGTAGCGGGCGATGCGCGCATTGTCCTCTCGGTCCGCGACCTGGCCGCCCCCGGCGTCAACGGCGTCTCGTTCGACCTGCGGGCGGGGGAGATCCTCGGCCTGGCCGGCCTGGTCGGCGCGGGCCGGACCGAGGTCGCCCGGGCGATCTACCGGGCCAACCGCGTCCAGTCCGGATCGGTCACGGTGAGCACGAGCGACACCGCCGGCCGCCGCCAGGTCAACGTCACCGGCACCCCGCGCACCGCGATGCGGGCGGGGGTGCTGATGATCCCGGAGTCGCGCAAGGAGCAGGGCCTGCTGCTCGGCCGGCCGGTCCGGGAGAATGTCAGCCTGTCCACGCTCGCGCAGGTCAGCCGGTTCGGCCTGGTCAGGCCGGGACCGGAGCGGCGGACGGTGCGCGACATGCTCAGCCGGGTGGACGCCCGCGGCGGCGGCAAAGGCGGGCAGGCGGCCCCCGCGTCCACGCTGTCCGGCGGCAATCAGCAGAAGCTGCTGTTCGCCCGGTCGCTGCTGAGCGACCCCACGGTGCTGATCGCGGACGAGCCCACCCGGGGGGTCGACGTCGGCGCCAAGCGGGCCATCTACGAGCTGCTGACCGCGTTGACCGCCGACGGGCTAGGCATCCTGCTGATCTCCTCCGACGTCGAAGAAATCCTCGGCCTCGCCCATCGCGTGCTGGTCATGCGCGGCGGCCGGGTCGTAACCGAACTTACCGGCGAGAACGCGACCGAGGCGGCGATCCTCGGCGCCGCGTTCGGCGCCAACGAAAAAGAGGTGCGTGAATGACTCAGCCGCAGGCCCCCACGCCGGCCCCCGAGAAGCCGGAAAAGCCCGAGCAGCCCGAGCAGCCCGAGCGGCCGGAAAAGCCGGAGCAGCCGGGGGAGCCCGGCCACGCGGCGAAGAGGCTCGCTCTGCCCGGTGGCTTCGGCCTCCCGCAATCGGGGTTCCTCGGCCAGGCCCGGCAGGGCGGGATCATCTACCCGTTCATCGTCTTGTTCATCGTGCTCACGATCTGGAAGGGCTCGCTCTTCGCCGACCGGACGAACCTCCTCGAGATCCTCGACCAGCAGGCCTCGTACCTGATCATCGGGGCGGCGGGCACGATGGTGATGATCGCGGGCGGAATCGACCTGTCGGTCGGTGCCACCTACGCCCTGTGCCAGGTGATCGCGACCAAGATGGCGGAGGGCGGGAACCCGGTCCTCGCGATCGTGGTCGGCGTCCTCGTCGGCGTCGGGGTCGGCGCGGTCAACGGCGTGATCGCGACGTTCTTCCGCATCAACTCGCTCATCGCCACCCTCGCCATGTCGTTCGTGATCACCGGTGTCGCCAGCCTGGTCACCAACGGAAACCTGATCATCGCCTACAGCGCCCTCGGCTTCGCCAACTTCGCCAGAACGGAGTTCCTCGACGTCACCACCGCGGCCTGGACGATGATCGGCGTGGTGCTCATCCTCGGCGTGGTGCTGTCGCGGACGATCGCCGGCCGCTACATGTACGCGGCCGGGAGCAACGCCGAGGCGGCCAGGCTGGCGGGCGTCCGGGTGCAGTGGATCAAGCTGATCACGTTCGCGATCAGCGGCGGCGCGGCCGGTCTTGGCGGCATCATCGACGCCTCCCGGGTGCTCTCGGCCTCCTCGCAGAACGGCGGCACCGCGCTGACCTTCACCGTGCTGGCCGGCATCGTGGTCGGCGGCACGTCGATCCTCGGCGGCTCCGGCGCGATCTGGCGGACCTTCATGGGCGTCCTGTTTATCGCGATCATCGGCAACGGCTTCACCCTGCTGGCCTGGAACCCGCTCTACGAGCAGATCACCCTCGGCGTGATCCTCCTGCTCGCGGTCGGCGGCGACGCCTGGTCCCGCCTCCGCACCACCTAGCGCCCCGCTCTCCGCAGCATGGCCAGCCCGTGCGGCCGGCCACGCCATCGCCATGGGACCGCGTGGCCAGTCGAGTACATACCTCGTCTTTATATCAGTTCTGACCACCAGATTCGGACAATTCGGGCGCTAAAGTGGTCGAAATCGATAGGAAGATGAAAAAGTGGTCAGAACTGATAGAGAGCTGACC
>Ga0335072_10005136_pt1 | contig 19300 bp, 16 predicted proteins | sample Lox_Sample_21_FD_206725 | JGI IMG/M metagenome (GOLD analysis project Ga0335072, IMG submission 206725) | Soil microbial communities from Loxahatchee National Wildlife Refuge, Florida, United States - Lox_Sample_2.1 | ecosystem: Environmental > Terrestrial > Soil > Wetlands | place: USA...
AGGGCTGGAACACCGGGTGCACGTTCACCAGCAGGAAGTCCATCGAGCGCAGCAGCGGAACGCTCGCCTCCTGCTCGTAGAGATGGAAGGGCTCGGTCGTCGAGAGCGCAAGCTGCGGAGCCCGGGCACGCACCGCGGCCAGGGCCGCGGCCAGCGCACCGAAGGTCTGGCGCCGTCCGTAGACGGACTCGTTGCCGAGCGACACGCCGACGACGAGCTGCGGGTAGCGCTGCGCGGCCGCGAGCGCCGCGGCGAGCTGCGCCGGATCGGCCGGATCCCACACGCCGACGATGAGCGCGCGGTATTTGAGCTCTACCGCGATGCCGGGGATCGCCTCGGCGCCGTGGATCGCGTCATAGGTGATGAGCGCATCGAACCGCGGGCGCAGCGCCTCGAGGTCGGCGCGGATGCTCGCCGGGTCCGCGGCGTGGACGCGGCCGTCGACGAGCTCGAGCGAGGTGGGCTCGTAGGCGATGAAGCGGCCGTGGGCCATGGCCGCGGCGAGCCGCGTGCGGGCCGGGGCCGCCGCCGGATCCCGCGCGCAGGCGGGCGCGGCCGCCGCGCACGGTGCAGCGGGGGCCAGCACCAGGGCCAGCACGAGCGCCCGCAGCGCCGCGGCGTGTTGGTTCCGCATCGGCGGGAGCCTACCATGGCACCGGTCGGGGACAGCGGCCGTGGGGGCCCGCAGGAGAGTGTGCCGTGAGTGCGACCCAGTCCGAGCAGGCCGTGCGCTTCCGGGCGCTGCATGAGCGTCCCGGCGTCTTCGTCATCCCGAACGTCTGGGATGGCGCCTCCGCGTGCCTCATGGCGGGACTTCAGTTCGAGGCGCTCGCCACCTCGAGCTCGGCGTGCGCCGCTACGCTCGGCAAGCTCGACGGCGGCATCACCCGCGCGCAGGCGCTCGCGCATGCCCGCAGCATCGCGGCGGTCAGCGATCTGCCGCTGTCGGGCGACCTCGAGCAGGGGTTCGCGGATGCGCCCGAGGCGGTGGCCGAGACCATTCGCCTCGCGGCCGAGGCGGGTCTCGTCGGCGGCTCGATCGAGGATGCGAGCGGCAATCCGCGCGCACCGCTCTACGACTTCGGTTTCGCGGTCGAGCGGGTCGCGGCGGCGGTGGAGGCGGCGCGGCAGCTGCCGTTCCCGTTCACGCTCACGGCGCGCGCCGAGAACTACCTCCACGGCCGCCCCGATCTCGATGACACCGTGCGGCGGCTGCAGGCCTTCGAGCGCGCGGGCGCGGATGTGCTGTTCGCCCCGGGCCTGCCGGATCTGGCCGCCGTGCGCACGGTGTGTGCCGCCGTCGCCAGGCCCGTCAACTTCATGGTCGGCATCCGCGGCCGCTCCTTCAGCGTCGCGGAGCTCGCCGCCGCCGGCGTGCGGCGCATCAGCCTCTCGACCTCGCTGTACCGGGCCGCGATGACCGGCCTGTACGCCGCCGCGCGCGAGGTGCGCGAGTGCGGGACCTTCGGCTACCTCGAGACCATCATGGGGGGCGCCGATCTCGCGGCACACCTCGGCCGGCCCCGCACCTAGCGCGGCGCGGCGTCCCCGGGGGCGGCATGCCGCGCCCACTCGAGAAAGCGCGCGATGCCCGGCGCGCCCTCGGCCGGCGCCCAGGGCGCGAATGCGGATGCGGTGGCCGGATCGTAGGGTCCCTGCTTGACCTCGAGAAAGGCGGTGGCGTCGTGCCTGACGACCACCGTATGCCAGATGTCCGGGCCGTTCTCGTAGGCCAGGTTGGCCGCGTCCGTGCCGAAAGCGTGGCGCGCCGTGACCGTGCCTGAGTCGTCGAACACGAGAAGGTCGAGGGCGCCGCGCACGATGAGGGCGAGCTCGGCGCGCGTCGTGTGACGGTGCGGGCGGAAGTACGAGCCGCGGTTCGCCACCACCAGGTAGCGCTGCACCAGGTCCGCGGGCCCCGCGTGCAGGTTGTAGTGCGTGCGGCCGCGCGGGCTCGCGGCCGCCGCCGTGGCCAGCTCCTCCAGCAGAGCCGCGGAGATCAGTTTCATGCCCTAAGGTGCGGTGGCTTCCGCGGCGGGCTCGATCTGCGCCGGCGGCGGGCGGTGGTGCCTGACCTCGGGCAGCAGTCCCGCGAGCAGCCCGATGAGCGGCAGAAAGGCGCAGATCTGGTAGACGGTATCGATGCCGAAGTGGTCGGCGAGCTTGCCGAGGACCGCGGCGCCGACGCTGCCCATGCCGAAGGCGAGCCCGAAGAACAGGCCCGCGACCGCGCCGGTGCGCCCGGGCAGCAGGTCCTGCGCATACACCACGATCGCCGGGAACGCCGAGGCGATGATGAGTCCGATCGGCACCGTGAGCACGCTGGTCCAGAAGAGGTTGGCGTGCGGCAGCAGCAGCGTGAAGGGCAGGACGCCGAGGATCGAGATCCAGATGATCTTCTTGCTGCCGATGCGATCGCCGATCGGGCCGCCGACGAAGCCGCCGACCGCGGCGGCGGCCAGGAACACGAACAGGTGCAGCTGCGCGCTGCGCACCGACTGGTTGAAGTGCCCGATGAGATAGAAGGTGTAGTAGCTCGTGATGCTCGCCAGATAGAAGTACTTGGAGAAGATGAGCGCCAGCAGCACGCCGATCGCACCCGCCACGCGCTTGGGCGAGGCCTCGATGGCGCGCGTGCGCGCCGCGTGCTTGAGGCGCGTGAGGCCGTGAGTTTTGTACCAGTGCCCGACGTTGAACAGCACGAACATGCCGAGCAGCGCCACCGCCGAGAACCACGCCACGCTCGACTGGCCGTAGGGCAGCACGATGAAGGCCGCGAGCAGCGGCCCGCACGCGGAGCCGAGGTTGCCGCCGACCTGGAATACCGACTGCGCCAGCCCGTGCTTGCCGCCCGAGGCCATGCGCGCGACGCGCGAGGACTCCGGATGGAACACCGAGGAACCGGTGCCGATGAGCGCCGCCGCCACGAGCAGCAGCGGGTAGTTGCCGGCGAAGGCGAGCAGCAGCAGTCCCGCGAGCGAGAAGGCCATGCCGGTCGCGAGCGAGTAGGGACGCGGGGTGCGGTCGGCCATCGCCCCGACCAGGGGCTGCAGGAGCGAGGCGGTGAACTGGAAGGTGAAGGTGAGGAGCCCGATCTGCCCGAAGCTCATGTGGTAGCTGCTCTTGAGCATCGGGTAGAGCGCCGGCAGGAGCGACTGCATCATGTCGTTCAGCAGATGGCAGAAGCTGATGGCCGCCAGGATGGCGACGGCGGTACGGCCGGCGGACTGGACGCCGGGCAGGCGCAGGGCGGATTCGTTCATAGGACGCCTGAGAATCTGACCGAATCCGGCGCCAAAGCCAATCTCCCGGAGGGGGCGGACCGGCGCGGATACCCGGGCGCGGCGCCGCGGGTCGGCGGGGCGGGCGGGATACGCGACGGCCGCCGCCCGGGCGCGATAGCCACGGCGCCCGCGGTCATCTAATGTGGCGCCGCTGGCATCCAGGGGGAGTGATGAAGGATCTGACCCAGGGCCCGGTCACCGGGCAGTTGATCGCCATGGCGGTGCCGCTCGCCATCGGCATGCTGTTCCAGACGCTCTATCTGCTGGTCGACATGTATTTCGTCGCGGGGATCGGCGAGGCGGCCATCGCCGGGGTCGGTGCCGCGGGCACCATCATGTTCGTCATGATGGCGCTGACGCAGATGCTCGGGGTCGGCACCGTCGCCCTGGTCTCCCATGCCGTCGGCCGCAAGGACCAGCCCGAGGCCAACCTGATCTTCAACCAGTCGGTGGTGCTGTCGGCGCTGTGCGGCGTCCTGACGCTCGCGGCCGGCTGGCTGCTCGGCGGCTTCTACGTGCGCTCCATGGCGGCGGATGCGGCCACCGCCACCGCCGGCACCGCCTTCCTGTATGCGTACACGCCGGGACTGGCGCTGCAGTTCGCCATGGTCGCGCTCGGCTCGGCGCTGCGCGGCACCGGCATCGTGAAGCCGACCATGGTGGTGCAGGTGCTGACCGTGGTTCTCAACACGCTCCTCGCGCCGATCCTGATCGCCGGCTGGCTGACCCATCGCCCGCTCGGCACCGCCGGCGCGGGGCTCGCGAGCAGCCTCGCGGTGCTCGCCGGCGTGGTGTTCCTGTGGATCTACTTCGCGCGCCTCGAGCACTACGTGAAGCTCGACGCGCGGCAGTGGCGGCCGCAGGCGCACGTCATCCGCCGCATCCTCAACGTCGGCCTGCCGGCGGGCGGTGAGTTCTTCATGATGTTCGTGATCCTCGGCGCCATCTACTGGGCGATCCGCGGCTTCGGCCCCGGGGCGCAGGCCGGCTTCGGCATCGGCGGGCGGGTGATGCAGGCGCTGTTCCTGCCGGTGATGGCGATCGCCTTCGCGGTGCCGGCGGTGGCCGGCCAGAACTTCGGCGCGCGCAAGTTCGAGCGCGTGCGGCAGACGTTCCGCAGCGCCGCCGTCATTTCCTCGGTGCTGATGCTCGGCCTGACGCTCGTGTGCCAGTGGCGGCCGGAGCTGTTCATCCAGTTCTTCAGCCGCCAGAGCGAGGTGGTGGCGGTCGGCGCGACTTACCTGCGGGTGATCTCGCTCAACTTCATCGCCACCGGGCTCATCTTCACCTGCTCGGGGGTGTTCCAGTCCCTCGGCAACACCTGGCCGTCGCTGGCCAGCTCGGCCTCGCGCCTCCTCACCTTCGTGCTGCCCGCCGTGTGGCTGTCCACCCGGCCGGGTTTCTCGCTCAACCAGGTGTGGTATCTGTCGGTGACGACGGTGACGCTGCAGGCGCTCACCAGCCTCGCGCTGCTGCGCTGGGAATTGCGGCGCAAGCTCGGCGCGCCGGTCGCCGCGGCGAGTGCCGCGGCGACCTGACGCACAGGCGGGTTATTTCGGCTCGCTGCCGGGTTTAGGATCGGCCAGCGGGAAGGACTGCGCGGCCGCCGGTGCGGCCGGCGCGGGTGCCGGCGCCGGCGGGCGCGCCGCAGGCGCCGCCGAAGCCTGGCGCTCGCTGTCGGTGCTGGTCGAGACCGCCGCGAGGAAGCGCCGCGCCGATTCGTCCTGGCTCCTCACGCTTCCCGACATGATGTCGCCGGCGAGCACCCCGGGCTTGCCGTAGAAGTCGGCGTCCGAGTCGTCGTCGATCGAGATGACCGTACCGTCGAGCGCGAGCCCGACGAAGGCCCCGCGGCTGCGCGAGTAGGAGTAGACCTCGGCCTTGAAGGTGGCGTCGGTCGCGGCGGATGCGTCGCGTCCCACCGGGCCGGCCGCGACCGACAGGTCGCCGCCGAGCGTCACCTTGCCGCCGTTGATGCCCTGCACGCCCCGCGGCGTCGTGAACACCAGCACCACGTCGGTCGACTGCACGCCCCACTGGAAGCCGAAGCTGCCGCCGGTCATGGTGACGAAGATCGGGCTCGAGAAGCGGCCGTCCTTGTCGCGCACCACCAGCACGCCGTGTCCGCGGCGTCCGCCGAAGAACCAGGCGATCTTGGTCGTGTCCGGGATCACAGCGATGCCGTAGGCCCGCTCGAGCAGACGATCGGGGATGGCCTGGTCGCGCGAGCCGCGCATCTCCTGCAGGACCTGGCTCGCCATCAGCAACCGCCCTTCCTCGCGCGCCTGGGCGTGGGCGACCGTGGCCGAGGCGATGAGCGCGATGCCCGAGAGCAGGGTGAGAAGCCTGGTGCGTGTGCGCATGAATGGTCCCTCCTTCGCGGAACGAGCGAGACGCAGCTTAACCCAGCCGCGGCCGCGCGGCGCAGCGGCTGTGCGTCGCGTGCCCGTTCAGCCGGGGTTCAGCTCAGTACCAGATAGACAGGAAAACTTCGAGGACGTTCGCGTCGAGTTTGTAGAGCGGCTCGCTGCCGGCGCCGTACTGGGCGGCGAGCAGCGCGTCGCGGTAGTCCTTGTAGTTGATCATCATGCGGTCGTAGCGGATGTTGGCGGTGCTCTTGTGGATCCAGGGCGCCTGCGGGATGTCGAACTGGTAGGTGGCGCCGACGCCGAGCGTGACGCTGTCGAAGGCGGCGAGCTCGCGGTCGCGCGCCATGAAGTTGGAATAATTGGCGTACGGGAACAGGTCGCTGAAGAAGCTGGCGTGGGTCTGGGTGTAGTAGCGCACGCTGCCGTCGAAGATCCAGCGCTTCCAGACCGGCAGCGTGTAATCGGCCTCGACGGTGCTGCCGGTCACGTCCCAGGTGTCGTGGTAGAAGCGGTACGAGCCGGTGAGCGTGGCGCGCCACGGCAGGTAGTACTTCAGGAGCACCGAGGCGGCGTTGCTGGTGCGCGTGTTGGGGTAGATCTGCGGCGCGAGCGTGAAGCCGGCGCCGCCGGTGGACTGGTAGCGGATCTGGCGGTAGGGATTGGCGAGATAGCCCTGGTCGGTGTCGATCTCGTAGTTGAGCGTCGCCAGCAGGTTGCGCGTCAGGATCTGCGTGAGGCCGAAGCTGTAGCCCCAGTGATCGGCCCGTTCGTGGAAGGTCGGGTCGTTGATGATGTCGGGGCACTCGGAGTCGGTCGGGTGCGGCGCCGCGCACAGGTCGCGGTACACCTGGTCCCAGCCGCGGCGGTAGCCGAGCGTGATGGTCGTCAGGTCGCCGAACATGTCCTGGCTCAGCGAGTAATAGGTCGTGCTCGCGATGTAGTCCGGCTCCTTGCTGTAGATGTAGCCGACGCTATAGGTGGTCTTGCCGTGCAGGTAATCGACGCCGAAGCTGTTCTGCTTCCTGATCTCGTGGTACGGGCTCGCCGACAGCTTCACGTCGATCGAGGCGCTCGAGATCATGTCCTCGTAGTAGTTGTAGGTGAGCGACAGGCTGTCGCCGACCTTCTTGCGGATGAGTACCGAGGGACCCTTCACCGTGATGTCGCCACCCTGGTAGGAGTGGTACATGAGATCGGCCTCGTCCTCGGGCAGCACCCCGCCCGAGGCCGGGGCCGCGAGCACGGCGAGCGCCAGCAGCGTGCGCGCGAACGGCGGCAGCAGCCGGCCGCCCAGCCGCCCGGCTAGTTGCATCCGCAGCCGCCTCCGACCGCACCGGTGGCGCCGTGCGAGCCCTCGCGGGTTTCGAACACGTGGTCGCGGTAGGTGGCCGCGATCGAGTTACGGCCGAGCGACATGATGGGATCGGCCAGGTGCTCACGCTCGTAGGGCTTCACCCAGGGCTCGATCGGCGCGCAGCCGCCGAGGGAGGCGCCGAGGACGAGCACGGCGAGCAGCGCGCCGCGCACGCGGCTGCCGGCCGGCCCGCGTCCGCTGCGCCGCTCCCCGTGTGCCCGCATCGTCCTTACTCCCGCACCAGTGTCCGGATGCTGTCGAGGTACTCGTTCTCGTCGCCGGGCTTGTAGCCCCGGTGCAGCACGCGCACCTTGCCGGTGCGGTCGATGATCACGGTGCTCGGCATGCCGGCGACGTCGTACATCTTGCTGACCTTGCTGTCCTTATCATAGAGAATCGGGAAGCTCACCGGGGTCTGTTTCAGCCATTCGTTGGCGGCATTGGAGTCCGGCTCGACGTTCACGCCGATGAGGGTGAACCCCATGCGGTTGTACTTCCTGTAGATGCTCTCGAGCAACGGCATTTCCTGGCGGCACGGGCCGCACCAGCTCGCCCAGAAGTTGAGCATCACCACCTGGCCCTTGTACTGGGCGAGGCTCACGGCGGAGCCGGCGCGCGAGCCGAGCGTGAACGCCGGGGCCGGGGAGCCGGTCGGATCGGCCGCGAGCGCCGGCAGCGCCAGGGCGGCCGCGGCTATGATGGCAGGCAAACGGTTCTTCATCGTGCGTCCCTCATGACTAGAAGAAGACGGTCGCACCCATCCGCGCCTCGATGTTGTTGGTGAGCTTGGTGACGCCGAGCAGGCTCGTCTGGAAGACGTGATCCTGCACCGTGACATGCAGCGCCAGCCAGTCCGCCGGTACGACGCGGTAGCCGCCGCCGAAGTTCACCGTGAACTTCGTATCCCCGGCGAAGTCGGTGGCACCGAAGCCGCCGAGGAGATAAAAAGCGCTCGTCATGGCGACGCCGCGACCGATAAAGGCCTCGCCCGGCAGGAAGTTGTAGCCGAGAGAGAGGTCGTAGTACGTGAAGCGCCTCTCAGCTTCGGTAAGCAGCTGAATATTCCCGCTCAGGGTCTCGAAACTGGTGCGTCCGCCGCGCGAGCGGCCCGCCTCCCCCTGGAAGAAGAAGTCCTCGGTGATGTGGTAGGCGGCCGTCACCCCGTAGACCGGGTTGGTGCCGAAATCCTCGATCGACAGCGCCCCGTAGAAGAGGCCGAGCTCGACGTTCGAGCTCCTGATCCTCGGCACCTTGATCTGCCGGCGCTCGACCTGCGGCTCGATCACCCGCGGCGGGGTCGTGTCGTCGCTCGCGGCGGCGCTGCCCGCATCCGCGCCGGCGGCGGGGGCGCTCTTGTGGCCATGGTGGAACCAGCCGCGCACCGTGGCGCAGCCGGGAAGCACGGCGAGCGCTGCCGTCAGTAGAAGAACGCGAATCCGAGTTTCCATTCGTCCTCTTCCTCGTTCTCGTTGCGCTTCGTGAAGATGTAGTGCGCCTTGTACTCGAGGCGCAGGAAAAAGCGCCGCGTCAGGTAGTAGCGGATGCCGCCGCCGGCGTAGGCGGTCTGCTCGGTGCGGTTGGACGGCGTGACCAGCGTCGCCTTGGGCTCGGTGTGCGCGATGCCGACCCCGAGCATCAGCAGCGGCGACCAGCGCGATTCGGGCGAGATGACGTGGGTGAAGCCGAGGTCTCCGGTCTCGCCATTGGCGAAGCGCCCGAGGAACTGTCCCGCGGCCGCTTCCACCGCCAGCTGCGGGTTGAGCGACACCGACCAGTAGGCCGACAGCAGGTTGGCGCCGCCGTATTCGCCGCCGAACACGCCGAGCTCGTAGCGATGCGCGCTGAAGCCGGCCTGATCGCCGAGCTCGAACTTGAAGGGCGAGCCATCCGCCAGCACCGTCTTCAGCATGTCGGCCTGGGAAGCCCAGCCCTCGACGCCGCGCTCGGTGCGCACCTTGAACCAGTCGGTGCGGCGGAACAGCACGTCGACGCTCTGATCGCGCGGCACGGCGTGGAATACCGGGTAGCCGCGTCCGGGGCCGGTGTGCAGCTCGAGGTAGGGCTCGGTGACGAACAGCTGCAGGTATTCGCGCGCGCCCGCCACCGCCGGCAGCAGTGCGCCGAGCAGCAGGGCCGCCACGGTAAGCAGAGCCGCGCGCGGGCGCCGTCGCGCACGGTGCATCAACTCGTTCCCTGGATCACATGGGCGCCGCTGGGGCGAAGGGGTTGTTGTGGTACTGCGCACCGATATCCAGCCACTCCGACAGCAGGCGAAGCTCCGCGATGTTCAGCCAACCCACGTGCGAGGGGCTGTTGCATCCAGAACCTGTTGCGAAGCAGCTGAAGAACGCACCCGAGGCCCCGCCATTGGCGCTACCCGCATTCATGAACGGACCGACCGTCGGTCCCGGCTGGCCCATGATAACCGTAGTGTGCGGGGTAAGCAGCTGTCCGTAGGAGGTGAACTCGTTGGTGTTCGCGTCGACGCTGCTGGTCAGGTCGAGATTTCCCGCCGGCGTCTGCGCCGCACCCGCGGCGTCGACCGGGTTGTGACAGCCGCCCTGCGAGCACTGCAGGCTCGCGGGCGCGCCATTCAGCATCCCGGGCCGCGTCGCGTCCCAGATCGGCTGGATGTGCTGCGGGTAGTTGATGACGATGCGGCAGTTGGCCGCCCAGGCGGTGGCGCACACCGCGCTGGTCGGGATCGCCGGCACCGGATTGGTCGGATCGGTGTAGCTGTAGGTGATCGGCGTGCCGGGGGCCGCCTTGGCCGGGTCCGTCCACAGGTCGGTATAGAGGACGTTGACGCTCGGCAGCATCTGCAGGCACGGCGGCGTATCGGTGCTGCAGCTCACCGCCATGCGCGCCTGCGCCATGGTCTCGTTCTGGTTCTGCGGGATGAAGGCCGCGGGGCCGCTCGCGATGGTGTCGGGGAAGGGGGTGCCGGCGGTGCCGCCGAGCCACGCCGAATTGAAGGCGCCCTGGCGGCCGTACGACATGGGGTTCTGCGCGCCCTGGGGCTTGTGGCAGCCGTTGCAGGAGACCGTCTCGCCCGGCTGCACCTGCAGCCACACGCCGCTCCCCGGGGTGATGGCCCGCGCATTGGCATCGAGCACGTCGAGGCGCAGGGCCACCTGCGCCGGCACTTCGACGTGCACCGAGCCGTCCGGCTCGATCGGGGCGTAGCCGAGGATCTCCATCATGTTGCCGGTGACGCCGAAGTCGGCGTTGGTGAGCGTCACGACCGTCTTGTCGGGGATCGAGACCGCCTTGGAGATGCGGATGAAGCGCGCCGGCCGCTGGGCGACCGGGGTCTTCACCGTATCGGCGATGTCGGCGATGTTCAGCGCCGCGCCGGTGGCCGGATTCACCGGCTTGCCGTCGAAGTCGTAGACGCTGCGGATGTCGATGACGCCGACGCCGTTGCTGGCGAAGGTCTCGGCCTGTCCGGTCGGCACGGTGTCGAGGTACACGTGGGGCACGGGCTTGGGCTGCGTCGCCACGACGTCCGTGATCATGACGCCCTCGACCGGGGCGACGATCGGCATCATGGTGCCGTGCGCCGGATCGAGCATCCAGATGCTGTAGAGGGGCAGGGCGCTCTGCGCCGTCGGGCTCGCCAGCGCGCTCGGCGTGCACGGCACGATCACCGGCGGCGTCTGGGTGATATCGAGCAGCCGGCATTCAGACCAGCTGACGATGATGCGATTGGTGCCGTCCCACAGCGGGTAGGCGGAGCTGAAGCGCCCGCCGGGCGAGGGGCCGGGGATGGTATAGATGTTGTTGAGGGGCGTCGCCTGCGTCTGCGCCGGGCCGGGGTAGGTCGCGGGACTGAAATCGAACGGCGTGCCCTGGAGCGTCTGGGTGTTCTCCAGGTAGTGGACGCCGTCGATCTCGACCAGGTTGCCGCCGTCGTCGACGTCGGTGTACTGGCGCACCAGCGACATGATGTTGCCGTTCTGCATCTCGTGCGGACGCGTGAACTCGATCACCGTGGGCGTGGTGGTGCCGGGCGCCGGCGTACCGGTCATGTGGCTGTTGGCGCCGTAGTAGAGCTCGATATCGGTGCCGTCCGGATACGAGGAGTAGAGCGACATGGCGTCGTGCCCGAAGGCGCCGTCCCAGCGGCTCCACAGCACGCGCCCGCTCTGCAGCACGGTCGCATCGAGGTCGTGGCTCTGGTTGAAGGAGATCTGGTGGATGTTCGTGCCGTCGGCGTTCATCACCTCGAGCACGAAGGCCGGCTGGGTGCCGCCCTGGTCGGCGGCCGACTGATCGTCGAGCGCGCTGAACTGCGGGTTGCCCTCATCGAGCAAGATGCCCTGCGCGTTGGTCTGCCGCGAGCTCGAGAACACGATGCGGCCGTCGGCGAGGTAGTGGGGCGAGACGTCGTTGACGGTGAGCGGATCGGGGTCGATGGCCGGATTGATCACCGGCGCGAGCGTGTCGGTGGTGATCACGTACTGCCAGATGCGCCACGAGGGCGGGTCCTTGGCCTTCTGGTTGGTGGCGAGCGGGCCGCGCATGGCGAACACCACGCGCGTGCCGTCGGCTGACACGTCGACCTGCTTCACGTCGTAGCGCGAGCCCGCCGTGACCCGCGCCGTGATGTTGATCTCGGCGGCGCTCGGCGAGGCGCTCGCGCGCATGTAGAGGTCCGCGCCGCCCGGCACCAGGTCGCGCGGGATGCGCAGGTCGTCCTGCACCAGCGCTCCGGCGGCGTTGGTCGGCACGGGACGCTTCACGTAGAAGATCGGAAAGTCGACGGTCGCCGGATCGCCCCCCTGGCTGTTGGCGATGTTGACGCTGCCGGAGCCCCCGGAGCCGTTGCCGGCGCAGCCGGCGAGCGTGGCGGCGAGCGTGGCGGCGAGCGCCAGCGCGCACCGCGCGGGCGCGGCGGGCCGCCGCGGCGCACTGCGCAGCTCATCACACTCCGGGCCTGCTGACCTCGTCCTCACGTTGCACCACCGTTTCCGCACGCGCGTGCGCGCGAATGTAACGTAATTATCCGACGCACTTCGCGTTCCTGGATAAGTTTCCTTGCGACGGCATTCCGTCACGGTACGGACCGTGCGCTGCGTGTTGTGCTCACCCGCGAGGGGCACCGCCGGTACCACCGCTACTGGTAGTCATTCGCCGGCATGCCCGCCGTGATCTGGCTCGCAGTTTGCCGCGCAATCATCCGCGCACGCCGCCCCGGGGCAAAACTGTCGGCGCGCGGCGACGTCAGGGGGTTGAGACATTCTTGCGGGGTTGCACGGCCCGTATAGTCGGGCTGCGCTTACACGGCATTTGAGGGAGACGACGAGCGCCATGAACGCCATGACTACAGGCACAGGTCCAGGTCGCGCACGCCGCGTCACGCTGACGGCGGGCGCGCTGCTCATGATCGCGCAGCCGTTCGCGCCCGCCTACGCGGGCCCCTACGAGCAGGCCAAGCGCATCTACGAGCGCATCGCCGGCGTACCGCCGACTCCCGCGATCCTCAATCAGATGGCGAGCGCCATCTGCGGCGGCACCTGCGCCGCGGGCGCCGCGGGCGCCGCGCCCGGCAGCGCCGGCCTGGTGCAGGCCGCGCAGATCGCCACCAACGCGCCGACCTTCTACAACGTGACGTTGAAGAACTGGGCGATGCCGTGGACCAACCGCAGCGCCACGGTGTTCTCGCCGCTCAACGACTCGGTGGCGACGGTCATCGGCATGGTGCGCGACGGCGTGCCGTTCAACACCGCGCTGTCGGCCGACATACTCTATACCAGCAACGCCGCCGGACTTCCGGCGCCCTCGCCCGCCAACAACAACCACTACGCGATGGCCGAGCAGAACGGCGTCAACCTGATGGCGACGCTCGTGAAGACCACGCAGACGGCCACCTACGGCACGCCGAGCGCGGCGGTCGCCGGCCTCTTCACCACGCGCGGCATGGCCTCGGCCTTCTTCATCAACGGCACCAATCGCGCGATGTTCCGCTTCACGATGATCAACCAGTTCTGCAACGACCTGCCGGCGATGGCCGACATCACGCGGCCGACGGACCGTGTGCGCCAGGACGTGGCCCGCTCGCCCGGCGGCGACAGCCAGATCTTCATGAACACCTGCGTCGGCTGCCACAGCGGTATGGACGCGATGGCGCAGGCCTTCGCGTACTACAACTACGACGCCACCGCCGGCGCGATGGTCTACACCCCGGGTGCGGTGCAGCCGAAGTACCTGATCAATGCGACCAACTTCCCGTTCGGTTTCGTGACTCCCGATGACAGCTGGGTGAACCACTGGCGCCAGGGTCCCAACACCGTGCTCGGCTGGTCGCCGAGCCTGCCCGGCAGCGGCAACGGCGCCGCCTCGCTCGGTCAGGAGCTCGCCGCGAGCACCACCTTCGCCCAGTGCCAGGTCAGCAAGGTGTTCCAGGCGGTGTGCTTCCGCGCGCCGCAGAGCAGCGCCGACCTCGCGACGGTCGCCTCGCTCACCTCGAGCTTCACCTCCGGCGGTTACAACCTGAAGACCGTGTTCCAGCAGACCGCCGCCGCCTGTCCGGGCTCGTAAGGGAGCGCCTCCACATGCACGCCGCATTGAGTAACGCCATGGACAAGATCCCCGCCCGCCGCACGCTCGCGCTGTGCGCCACGCTCGCCATGCTGGCCACACTGGCCGCCTGCAGCTCCTCCGGTGGAGCGGCGACCACGGTCAACAGCCCGCCGCCAACCTCGACGACGCAGACCTATTCCGGTCCGCCCGCGCAGAACGCCGACATCGAGGCCTTCCAGGTCAACCTCTGGCAGAACGTCATCGCGTCCAACCGCTGCGGTGGCTGCCATCACCAGGGCGGGCAGTCGCCGATGTTCGCACGCTCGGACGACGTGAACCAGGCGTACAACGCCGCGCTGCCGCTCGTGAACCTCACCAACCCGAGCCAGTCGACGCTGGTGCTGAAGGTCGGCGGCGGACACAACTGCTGGGTGGCCGACCCCTCGGCCTGCGCCGCCACCATGCTGGTGTGGATCCAGAACTGGATCGGCGCCGGCAACTCTTCCTCGACGGCGGTGATCCTGAACGCCCCGCCGGTGCAGGCGGCCGGCGGCGGCAAGCAGTTCCCGGCGGATCCGACCGTCGGCAACCCGAGCTACCAGAGCACGGTCTATCCGATCGTCACGCAGTTCTGCTCGGGCTGCCACAACCCGGCCTCGGCCAGCCCGCAGCAGCCGTACTTCGCCGACCCCAACAACATCGACGCCGCCTATATCGCGGCCCAGCCGAAGATCAACCTCGCCACGCCCAACCTGTCGCGCTTTTATCAGCGCCTGGCCGACGACCTGCATCACTGCTGGCCGACGGCGGGCTCGGGCGGTGCGCCCGACTGCCCGGGGAGCGCGGCGGCCATGCTGGCGGCGATCACGGCATTCGCCAACGGCATCCCGGTCACCCCGATCGACCCCTCGCTGGTGGTCTCGAACGCGGTCACGCTCACCCAGGGCACGGTGGCCTCGAGCGGCAGCCGCTTCGAAGGCTCGATGATCGCCAAGTACATGTTCGAGACCGGGCAGGGCAGCACCGCCTACGACACGAGCGGTGTCAGTCCCGAGGCGGACCTCTCGCTCACCGGCAACGTGACCTGGGACAGCGCCTGGGGCGTGATTTTCGGACAGGGCAGCCAGGCGCAGGCGTCCACCAGCGCGAGCTCGAAGCTCACGACGATGATCCAGGAGTCGGGTGAGTATTCGATCGAGGCATGGGCGGCACCTGCCAACGTCACCCAGACCAACGCCTGGATCGTGAGCTATTCGGGCAGCAACACCACGCGCAACGCCACCCTCGGCCAGGATGCCGAGCAGTACCAGGGCTTCGCGCGCTCGAGCGTCACCGACACCAACGGCATGCCGCCGCTGACGACGACCACCACCAACGGCGCGGCACAGGCGGCGCTGCAGCACATCGTGCTCACCTACGACCCGGTGAACGGCCAGAAGCTGTACGTCAACGGCGTCTTCACCGGCGATGTCGATCCCTCCAAGGGCGGCTCGCTCGCCAACTGGGACAACACTTTCGCACTGGTACTCGGCAACGAGACGAGCGGCCAGCGGCAGTGGCTGGGTGAGATCAAGCTGGTGGCCGTCTACAACACGGCGCTCACCCCGGCGCAGGTGCAGCAGAACTTCAACGCCGGCGTCGGACAGAAGTACTACCTGCTGTTCAACGTCAGCGCGCAGACCGGCGTCAACCAGTCGTACGTCATGTTCACCGCCAGCCAGTACGACAACTTCAGCTACCTGTTCTACCAGCCGCGCTTCATCAGCCTGGATCCGAACGCCACGGTTCCGGCCAGTATCCCGCTGAAGGGCATGCGCATCGGCGTGAACGGACAGCTGGCGCCCTCGGCGCAGTCCTATGCCACGCTGAGCACCACCATCGGCGGCTCCGCCTACACGCCGGGCATCTCGCCTTCGAGCGGCCAGGCCCTGTCGCAGCTCGGTACGGTGATCCCGGTGAGCCTCGGCTCGGCGAACGACCTGTTCTTCCTGTCGTTCGATCAGCTGGGCAGCTTCAGCCACACCTTCGTCGATCCGCCGGGCACGCCGGTGGCGCCGGTGCCGAACAATACGCCGGTGCCCGACTACGGCATCGCCACCTACGAGCGCATCAATAACAGCTTCGCGCAGATCACCGGCGTGCCGGTCACCGACCCGGTGGTGCAGCCGCTGTTCGAGAGCTCGCAGCAGTCGATGCCGGCGACGTCGCTGATCTCCGGCTTCATCGCCTCGCAGCAGACGGCGATCTCGGCGCTCGCCAACGCCTACTGCAGCGAGCTGATGGCGAGCGGCGCGCTGCGCGATGCCTTCTTCGGCACGGGACTCGACTCGAGCCTCACCGCCAGCTCCTCCGGCTTCTTCGGTGCGAGCGGCAGCGGCAATCGCGCCATCGTGCTCAATGCGCTGGTGAACGGCGCCGTGGGCGCGAACGTGTCGCCGCAGGCGGCGAGCGCGGTGCAGAGCGAGATCGATGCGCTGCTCACGAAGGTCCCGACGGTCAACTCGGCTGCGACGGTCACGCAGGCGACAGTCGCGGCATGCACCGCGGCGCTCGCCAGCGCCGCCGTCACCCTGCAATAAGGGATTTGGAGAGGTAACTCAGATGCTGATTCGCAAGCGTCCGCCCCGGCCTACCCCGCCCGGCACTCCGTTCCGGCACGAGAATCATCCGCGTCCGGTGACGCGCCGCGACTTCCTTGCCGCCGGCATGATCGGCGCCCAGGGCATGGTGATCGGCTCCGCCTGGCTCGGCGCCCTGCTCAAGGCGCAGGCGGCGCGCGCCAGCGGGCTCGACGTCGACATCCAGGCGCTGACCGCCCAGGGTCAGTGCAACATCCCGACCGGCTCCGGATCGCTGCCCTTCATCGTGTTCGACCTCGCGGGCGGCGCGAACCTGCTCGGGTCCGAGGCGCTGGTCGGCGTCAAGGGCGGCCAGGCCAACTTCCTCTCGACCGCGGGCTACGGCAAGCTCGGGGTGCCTGGCAACATGGTGCCGAGCTCCAGCGCCAACATCAGCACTGCGCTCGGGCTCCTGTGGCACGCCGATGGGGCCATTCTGCGCGGCATCCAGACGATCGCCGCGGTCACGACCCAGGCCGGCGTCAACGGCGCGGTCATCCCGGCGATGTCGCAGAACGACACCCAGTCGAATACCACCAACCCGATCTACGGCATCGCCGAGGCCGGCGCCAAGGGCACGGTGGTCAACCTCGTCGGCTCCAACTCCTCGGTGTCGGGCGGCAATTCGATGGCGCTCATGTACACCGTCAACCCCGCGCTTCAGCCCGCCACCATTCAGCAGCCCTCGGACGCGGTGGCGCTCGCGCCGCCGATGCCGCCCGGGGGCGTCGACCCGCTGGCGCTCGCGGAGCTCGAGTCGGAGGCGCGCATCAGCGGCGGCACCGCGGCCTATCAGGGTGCGGGCTCGAACGGCAGTGAGTTCACCGGCGTGCTCGGCTCGCCGAGCGGCTCGACGGCCGGCGTGCAGCTCATCCCGGGCGGCGGCAGCGCGGATGCCGCGCTCAAGAACCAGGTGCGCTGCGCATACGTGCAGGCCTCCAATACCGCCAATATCTTCGCCGCGGGGCCCGCAGGGCTCGATCCGACCCAGGATCCGCTCATCGTCGGCGGCACCACGCCGATCTTCACTGCCGCGCAGATGCAGCAGAATAACGACGTGGCGACCACGGCGGCGATCATGAAGCTCGTGATCGACGGCTACGCGGGCGCCGGCACCATCTCGCTCGGCGGCTTCGACTACCACGACGGCACGCGCGCGACCGGCGAGTCGCGCAACTTCCAGGCCGGCCAGATGATCGGCGCGGTGCTCGAATACGCGGCCCGCAAGGGCTCGCCGGTCATGATCCAGGTCATGAGCGACGGCTCGCTGTCGGCGAACAGCATGGTCGATACCAGCACCGCCGGCCGCGACAAGCTCGGCTGGCAGGGCGACAACTCCTCGGTGGCGGGCACCTTCTTCCTCGTCTACAGCCCCAAGGGGCGTCCCGCGCTGCGCAACGGCGTCGCCGGCCAGCAGATCGGCTACTTCAGCTCCGACGGCTCGGTCGTGACGGGCTCGAGCCCCGCGGCCAACTCCGTGAACCAGATCCCGGAGCTGATCATGCTCAACTACATGGGCCTGATTGGCACCGACGCGCAGTTCGCCACGCTGTTCCCCATGCAGGGACTCGGATCGACCTCGGCCCTCGCGTCGATGACGGTATTCGAGCCGATCATCTAGGCACGCTTGCGCGGCGGCGGCCGGCGGCAGACTGTCGCCGACTGCCGACTGCGCGGACCTCGGGTGGCCGCGTCCTGAGCCGTTTTCGCGGCCTGTTTCGTTGACAGTCTCGACTGCGCTGTGCGAGGGTTCCCGCGCTTGCGCGCAGCTCGGCTCAACAGCCCGAAGGATCTTCTTTTGAGCTTGCAAAGACCCGACGGTCCGGCGGCGCGTGACCGCCGGTCACGCGTGCGGGTTTTCCTCAGATGCGCGGCCGCGGCGCTGCTCGGCGCCGCGACCGCCGCTCTCGCACAGCGCGCCTACGACCTGATCGCGCGGCCGGCGCCCGACTTCACGCTGCACGCGGTCGCGGGCGGCAACGTGCGCCTTTCCGAGCATCGCGGCGAGGTGGTGGTGCTGTCGTTCTGGAGCAGCGGCTGCGGCACCTGCCGCCGCCAGCTCGACGCCCTGAGCAGGAGTCTCGCCACCTATCACTCGGCGGGACTCGAGGTCTACGGGATCGGTGTGGATGACTCGGCGGCGCACGCCCTCGAGTACGCGCGCGCCACCCCGGTGGGCTTCCCGATGCTGCTCGATCCGGACAAGGCGGTGGGCAAGGCCTACCGCGTCGACAATCTGCCGATGACCGTACTGATCGATCGCGGCGGCACCATCCGCAACGTGCTGCGCGACTACAGTGCGAAGAGCGATGAGCTGTATCTCGAGGAGTTGCGGACTCTGCTGAACGAATGATCGGAACCGCCATGCCCGATGCCTCTTTGAATCGCGTGTCCGCCCGCGCCGTGACCGGCCTGCGCGCGGCGCTCGGCTGCATGCTGCTCGCCGCCGCGCAGCTCGCCGCCGCGCAGGCGGCACCCGCCGCGCCGCCGGCCGCTGACCCGGCGGCCGCCACGCCGGCGCCCGCCCCCGACGCCGCCGCCGCGCCCGGTGCCGCCGCGCCGGGTGCCGCCGCGCCCGGTGCCCCCGCGCCCGACGCCGCCGCCGACACCCGCGGTCTCGATGAGCAGGTACAGGGCCTGAAGAAGGACGTGGTCGATCTCAACCGCGACCTCTTCATCCTCGAGGAGGAGCTGCTCTTTCCGGCCAACACCCAGGTCGCGGTGTTCCTCGCCGTCGACGTCGGCGACTTCTTCGCGCTCGATTCGGTGCAGCTGAAGATCGACAACAAGGAGGTCATCAACTATCTCTACACTCCGCGCGAGGTCGAGGCGCTGCTCAAGGGCGGCGTGCAGCGGCTGTACCTCGGCAACCTCAAGGTCGGCCAGCACGAGCTCACGGCGTTCTTCAACGGCAAGGGGCCGAACGACCGGCCCTACAAGCGCGGCGCCTCGATCAAGTTCGAGAAGGGCATCGGGGCGAAATACCTCGAGCTGAAGATCAACGACCGGCAAAGGAAGCTGCAGCCGGAATTCGAGATCAAGGACTGGGAATAGCGCGCTCATGACCGGCTCGTTCGCGCGCGCGCTCTGCGCGGGACTCCTACTGGCGCTCGTCACGGCGCCCGCGCTCGCGCGCCGCCACGACCCGGA
>Ga0335072_10005137_pt1 | contig 19299 bp, 22 predicted proteins | sample Lox_Sample_21_FD_206725 | JGI IMG/M metagenome (GOLD analysis project Ga0335072, IMG submission 206725) | Soil microbial communities from Loxahatchee National Wildlife Refuge, Florida, United States - Lox_Sample_2.1 | ecosystem: Environmental > Terrestrial > Soil > Wetlands | place: USA...
GGTGGTCCATTGGCGATGGCATATCCTCTGGGACTCACTGAAGTGATACCATTGAGAGACGACATAGGACCTTGAGGACCGAGAGGCGTTGGAGGGTTGATGGCCCCTGACTGCCCAGTACGAATTCCGAGAGGATTCTTGGCGAAGGATAAGCGAATCCCACCTTTCGCACTGTTGTGAAGTGGTGCACTATAGAGCTCGGTAAGTGCCCTAGTTGCGAAGGACACATCTTCGAACTCCACAAAGCACATTGGACTATTCTGCTTGGTTCGGAAGCAGAGTCTCTTGTAGCCTCTTTGCTTGGAGAACATGTTCCTCAACTCATCTTCAGATGTGTCGACCGGTAGATTGCCAACATAGAGCGTATTGCAAGGGGGATTTTGGCCGGCAGGGTCCACATGTGGATAATTATGTCTGTGGTAATACTGATTTCCTAGTTGGTATCCAGGATTTGGTCCCATACTACCCATGCTAGGCGACATGGCTGACATTGGCGTATGGCTGCTAATCTTACCTCGTGAAGTAAAATACGACGATTGCGGAGATGCCACGTTAGTGTTAAGCGAAAGGTTTGAGAATTGAGAAAGTGGAACTTGCGGATTTGTCGATCGCCTTGGAAGACCCATGGCGGCGGTCGAGTAATCATTCTGCATGTAGGCTGCGGGGTCTTTCAACAGCTCGCCTGTGTCATCACCAGTAGCGTCTTGATCGATGACGGATTTGCCGCTGGTTCGAGAGTGCTCAGGTATTGCGGTCCCGGCAAATGACTGGGATGAGAACCATGATTGGAGGTGCGGGCCACTGCTCTTAGACAATGACTCTGTAGTGGGAAGAGAGCTGACATCTTCTCCATGGACTGAAAGGTACCACTGAAGCGAGAGGACTGGTGTGATAATTGGTCGCTTGACATAGATGGAGAGGCGGACTGACCTATCCCATGAATTGCGTTCTGCTCAATGGTGTTGCCCCAGTCTCCGACGATCGTAACAACCATATCCTGGCCTGCCGTATTGGGCTTGCCATCAAGCATGGCTTGTGCTTCTGATGCAGCAGCCACGGTTTCAAAGTGAGCAATAGCGGTAGTATATCCCTGGTCCTCTTCGAACTCATTCTAGACAAAGCCAAATCCCTTAAGACCTTTTGCAAAGAGCAGCATGGTGCGGAGAGCTTCAGGAGTCGTGCTTCGTGGAAGCTTGCGCAGCAGTATGGTAGTAACAGCGCTGCCTGCAGGCATCTGATCGTCAAAGGAAGGAGGTTGGCCAGGAGGCGAGAAGTATGAATTTGTCATACTCCGCTGTGCCGGGGAATGTACCGGACTCATGACTTTCGAACTCATCGTGCTCGTAAGAAGCTACGAGGGATGCTCTATCGGAATTTTCAAGGACGCTGGACTGCAAATGACGAAATGATCCCCCTTGTACTCGCCATGCAACCGGAATACGCTGCATGACCTGTAGGGGTCTGGGAGTTCCGCGCCTTATCTTTGGAATGCACACTGATTATCGCGATGAGTAGGTTTGGAGTTCTTCGTCACATAGGTGAGACACGCGGTGGTTTGCGACGGTCAAAGGCTAGGAGTGTCTCGCCGCGCTGATGGTGTGTTCGCGCGCGTTGATTAGAGGAAGTGTAACAAGAAAATAGCCGTGCGAATTGAGGTACTGTACAGATTTAGTTGAGGGGTGTTATTGCGCGTCCTATCTAGGGTGTCCTTGCTAGTCATAGTTATGGGACCACCTATGGTTGTGGCTAGGCGGGACAAGGAGTGGTTCGCCATCGCATGAGAGCGCGAAGAGCGTGAAATGCGAGGTAAAGTGTGGCTATGAGGGTCAGGCTTAGCCTGTTTGTGAATTGCGATTTCACCGGGGCCCTATGGCGAACCGGATCATTGAGCAGCCAGCTGCCTGCGGAGGCTGGCGGTTTGAGGAATTCCTCTGAAGAAGCGGCCATAGATAATGAAACGAAGCTCAGTCGGCAACCGGTTTCGGAATTACATTAACTCTGTCCTAGGACGAGAAATGTCCCCAGCAGGTAGGGCTGGGAAAGGTGATAGCGCAAAATAACGCAGGATCTATTGTGGGAAAGGATTTCTCTACGGGCCTAATAAGGCAGTAGAGCCTAGAAGCCACCCAAGCCTTCCACCAAAGATCACTACTTTCGGGGCAAAATCGCCCGCGACCGCTCTCTGCCTTCCAATCCCTCTCCGCTATCTGCGGTTCCTTACGAACAAACCTCCCCTTCGATGGGTCAACCAAGGACTCGAGCTAGAGCCACAACGTCTTTCACTAGTGATCCAGGCATTCGACGCAACGACATTAAAGGGTAACAGCCTGTCAAAGGACCGCCCCTCGGTGCAAGGTCTCACGTGCTGAACTTTAAAAATGCCCCGCAACGAGTCCGGGACAAACTCAACACTATTGAAGCCGCATTGTGCGATTCCATTATGGGAGAAGTCAAATATGATGAGCTTGACGCGAAAATAAACCAGATCCGCCTTCTTGAACTTCTTCCCGACCGGTGGACTGAGGAGATCCGCTGCGAACTTCGAATCGCTGCCCTGGACGAGGGGCCAGCCTACGAGGCTCTCTCCTATGTCTGGGGCAACCCTCAAGACACCGTTGAGATGACGGTGAACGGAGCACCTTTCAAAGCAACACGAAATAACTGCCACCCTACGGCGACTGCGTTCAAGCCGTGATTCTCGAACGTTGTGGGTGGATGCAATATGTATCTATTCCTATCGAACAGCAACGAAATGCTGCAGGAACTTGAGGTTTAGGCCTCAGTTTTGTGAGGGGTTTAGTTTTGCCTCGCACTGCCTCGATTCTGTGAAATATGAAAAGGTTCTTAGATTCGTAACACTATGTAATGCAGCGCAGTACCAAGCCCACATCTCCAAATCACAGACGCACCACCCTTTTTACATCGTCGCCGCCGCTGCAATCGACTTCGCGCTGAATTCGTTCATGCGCCAGCTACGGCGGCCGATTCTGGCCAACACCCGTCGGATGCCAAGCTGCGCCCAAACACCCAATGACCCAAACACCTGCCCACACAGCTTGTCCACTGCCACACAGCTCGCCCACTGCCACACAGCTCGCCAGCGACATACGGCTCGCCAGCGACATACAGCTCGCCAGCGGTATACAGCTCGCCAACGGTATAGAGCTTGCCCACTGTCACACAGCTTGCCCACTGCCACATAGCTTGCCCACTTCCACACAGCTTGCCCACTTCCACACAGCTCGCCAGCGGTGTACAGCTTGCCAACGGTATGCAGCTCGTTAACTGCCACACAGCTCGCTAATGGTGTACAGATCACCAACTGCCACAGCTTGCCAACTGTCACACAGCTTGCCAGCTGCCACAGAGCTTGCCAGCTGCCACAGAGCTTGCCAACGGTATACAGCTTGCCAACTGCCACATAGCTCGCTAATGGTGTACAGATCGCCAACTGCCACAGCTTGCTAGCTGCCACAGAGCTTACCAACTGCCACAGCTTGCCAACTACCACACAGCTTGCCAGCTGCCACAGAGCTTGCCAACGGTATACAGCTTGCCAACTGTAACACAGCTCGCTAATGGTGTACAGATCGCCAACTGCCACAGCTTGAAAACTGCCACACAGCTTGCCAGCTGCTACAGAGCTTGCCAACGGTATACAGCTTGCCTCGCCAACTGCCACAGCTTACCAACTACCACACAGCTCGCTAATGGTGTACAGATCGATAACTACCACAGCTTGCCAGCTGCCACAGAGCTTGCCAACGGTACACAGCTTACCAACTGCCACAGAGCTCGCTAATGGTGTACAGATCGCCAACTGCCACGCAGCTCGCTAATTATTTTTCTTCCCTTCCCCCCAACTCCTTCCTTCCCTTTGCAGATCATATCAGTCTCGTGGTAATTCGTCGCGGTAATCCTCCTATTAGTCGTCAGTCAAGACCACAAGTCGCTGGCGCTGTCAGTGTGTGGTAAGACGCTATCCTCCGCCAACAGGGGCTAACGGCAAGGCTCGTGTAGGTATCCCTACCTACCCTGTGACCCTGCTATGGTACCCCAGAATCCGTCAGGACTCAGATTCGTGGAGTTTGAGCAGTTTTAGCTGGGCAGTGGCAGAGGAATCCCTCCTGCCAGCTAAAGGATCGTCCCCAGGATTTCAACGGTACTCACCACCCCCAGAGGGTCCCACAGCCGCCGCGACAGCGCCTCCGGAAGCTCCCCTGGCGCCTTCTGCACCAGTCAAAACAGCGGCAAACGGCAAGGTAAAGGAAGCCCACAAGCGTCAGATCTCACAGGAAACCCCCCGCAATGAACGCGACAACGGCGAGCTTTCTCGGCCTGAGGCGGCGCCAGCGAGCTCAAGATCTACTTAGGGAGGCACCCAGGAAGGCACCCAGAAAGGCACTCAGGAGGGCACCCGCAAGTCAGTGCGCGCGCGCAAGCCAAAGCGCAATTAGAATAGCTGCTATAGCCTCCGTTCACGTTAATTGCACTGCTCAATCCCGAGTCACTCTCATACACTGCATTGCCCATCAATTGCTAGTAAATCTGGTGGCTGGGGCGGTTTTGGCCCCGCCGGAGCCAAGGAGGGCGTTGGCCCGAGTGTCAGAATCGGCCGCCGCAGCCAGCTGATTAACCTCGCAAGGCTCGCACGACTCTCTCGTCGCCCTACCTGCGCGCATCTCCCAAGAAAAGGTGCAACAGCTTCGCTTCACGAGATCGCCGAGGGTCGAGCGCGGCTCCGAATAGACACAAGGGGCCGAGCTCGACGACCTGGTGCTCGATCTGAAGCTTGTATACAGAAGCTGATGTACTCTGCCATTAGATCTGGCATCTGTGCGCGCGCACGCCATGCGCAATCGTCTATTTCCACGACTGCAATAAGGAAGAATCTTCCCACCTTCCTCCCCCCAAAACCCAAAAAAATGAATGGCGCAATCCAGGACTCGAACCTGGGATCTCGCACCCTACTGTGTGAATATTATATTGTAATCTTATTTTTGAATGGGAAATGAGATACTCACAGCGAGAATCATACCACTAGACCAATTGCGCCGTTTTGGTACAATCTTGTCCGTTAGCATGTAGAAAACTGGCATGGTCAAAGCCTCACCCAAATTGTGAGTAATTGATGATTTCGAGACATCTCGAGGTAATATACCTACCACCTGTCCGTAGGCTTCACTATCGCTGCTTCCGTATATGCTGCCTTTTTGTCTCGTCCGCTAATCAATTAGTATACCGCCTGCTCTTAGGCCATCGCAATTAGAGCTGCTCCGGCCCCCGCCACTACCAGAAAGGCGAATGTTGCAAAAGCTTCTGGAATAACCTGCCGCCCAGCCAAAAAGACATACTCGATCATTTTGCTTACCTGATGTCTGGCCTCGAAGGAATTCGAAGTGACCAACTCGAAATGCTACTTTGGTACCTTCAGTGAACACGCTACAAGGAAGCTACCGATCCTAGGGATAAAATCTTTGGACTCCTGGGATTAATTCGCGAATGCCCCAACCCCGTGGACCTAGTTCCAGATTACAAGCAGAATGTTGCCAACGTTTACACCGACATGGCAATGCGGATCATTCGCCATCAGAAAGGTCTCTTTGCTATCCTAAATCACGAAGAAAAGGGTTTGGTCCCCGGAATCCCCACTTGGGTGCCGCATTGGAGTCGATCGTTTAGTCCTCTGTCTGACTATATGATCGTTGAAAGGCTGAGGCATTTCCTGGCCTGGCCGCCCGGTCCGGGGCAGTTTCCCGAACTAATAGACCATTACGCGCTTGAGGTGAATGGATTGTTCGTTGACCGAATCACCGGGGTCACAAAACCGCTCGTCCAAGCGGAAACCGACCTCGCAAAGACCATTGTCGAATTAGAGACATTATTTGGCTTGAATGACAATCCTTTCAGACGATACAAAGGCGATACCGCCCTCGCAGATGCATTTTGGCGAACTATGTTCGGCGACCTACTGTACAGCGTTGACAGATCTATGATCAGTGAACGGATAACTTTCGATCGGGCGGTGGAAGGAGACGGATGGATGTTTGATATCGCGCGAGCTGTGCGGGGAAACGAGCTGCGGAACAGATTCTGGATAAAGCCAGATGGCACCCTGTTCTTGGACGAAGAAATCGCCTACATTGCGAATCGGGCGCGAGAGAACTTCTGGTATGCAAACGAAGGCAAGGTCTTCAAGACTGCGAATGGGTATATTGGATCCGGCCCGCCTACTATTTAGGGTTGATGATCAAGTTTTCCTAATTTTTGGAAGTCTGGTACCGCCGATACTTCGATCGACTGTTAATATTCCACCGCTTCCGTCCGTCTTGAACGGGACGGCTACCTCTCCCTCTGGGCCCTGTTGCAGTCTTGTCGGATACGCGTATGTTCATGGAATAACGGATGGTGAAGCAGCGCCAACACGGAATCAGGTCTCGGCAGGAGAGTTAGAAAAGAAACAACGGTGGCGCAAATCTCTACATGCTGTTGGACTAGCCTTAGCGAGGTTGTGGTCGAAAAAGAAGAGAGGTGCTCATCAGATATACCCTGTATAACAACATTATCACCTGCACAAATATGGCCTGCTTCTGAGTTAGGCAATTCTCCCTATCGTGGGCCGCGGAAAAAGGATATAGGGTAGTAGTAAGGTTTCTGCTCGAGAAGGACTCCGACGTGAATTCTAAGGGCAGTGGATATGACCAGACGCCGCTGTTATGGGCCGCAGAGAATGGGCACGAGGCAGTAATAAAACTGCTACTCGAGGAAGGCGCCGAAGTAGATTCCAAAGATAGCAAATATGGCGAGACGCTGCTATCATAGATCGCGGGGAAAGGGCACGAAGCAGTGGTGAGACTGCTGCTCGAGAAGAGCGCCGATATAGATTCTAAGGATAGTCAATGTGATTGGACACCGCTGTTGAGGGCTGTGGAGAAAGGGCATAAAGCGGTGGTGAGTGCTCGAGAAGGGCGCCGACATGAATCCTAAAGACAGTGAGTATGGTCGGATGCCGCTATGGCGGGCCGCGGGGAGAGGGCACAAGGCGGGTAGGGCTACTGCTTGAGAAGGTTGTCGATATAGGTTCTAAGATAGTGAATATGGTGGGACACCGTTGTGGTGGGCTGCGGAGAAGGGGCATAAAGCGGTGGTCAGACTGCTGCCCGAGAAGGGCACCGATATAGACTCCAAGGACAGTGAATATGGTCGGTCGCTACTGGCGGGCCGCAGGGGAAGTGCGCTGACGTGGATTCCAAAGACAATGAATACGGGTGCGGTTATACGTCGTACCCCATTGATAATCGTCGCACCCCTCTCATACCTTTTCTACTAATCGTCGTACCCTCTCATATCTTTTCTACTAATCGTCGCACCCTCCCTTCCGTCTGAACTATAGCTATTTTACTACGCTCGTGAGATGCACGCTTATGAGATACACGCCTGTGATGTGCACGCCTGTGAGGTGCACGCCTGTGAGGTACACGCCTGTGAGGTGCACACCCGTGGGATACACGCCTATGAGATGTACGCTCGTGAGAATATATGTCTATCCCCTGCAATAACTAACATCTCGTGTAACCTCTGGGCAAGGACCTCAAAGCTTAGAGGGTAAGCCCCTAGATAAGGGCCTTCCCGGGTAACGATCGTCTAAAGTTTAGGGGCCAAAGCCCCGCATAATTTAGACACTAAGTCCCCGAATAGGGTGCTTTCCCGGGTAATGACCGCTTAGAGCTTATAAGGCTGCACGAGATATTGAAAGTGTAGGGGATAAAATGTACACTCGTCAGGTACACCCTTAATAAGATATACACCCCATGAGATGCACGCCCATAAGACACACGTCCATGAGATATATGTCCGCGAGATATGCGCTTTATCAAGGGGATGGGACGGCTATCAAGGGGAGATGCGACGATTATCAATGGGGGGTGCGACGTATAACCGCACCCTGCTAAGCCGGGCCACATCTTGCCCACTGCCGCACAGCTTGCCCACTGCCATACACCTCGCCAGCGGTGCCAGCGGTATAGAGCTTGCCCACTGTCACACCCCTTGCCCACTGTCACACCCCTTGCCCACTGTCACACCCCTTGCCCACTGTCACACAGCTTGTCCACTGCCATACAGCTCGCCAGCGATGAATAGCTCGCCAGCAATATACAGCTTACCAACTGCTACACAGCTCACTAATGGTTTACAGATCGCCAACTACAACGGCTTACCAGCCGCCACAGAGCTTGCCAACGGTACATAGCTTGCCAACTGTCACACAGCTCGCTAATGATGTACAGGCTACCAACTGCCACAGCTTACCAACTGCCACAGAGCTTACCAGCCGCCAAAGAGCTTGCCAGCTGCCAAAGAGCTTGCCAGCCGCCATAGAGCTTGCCAGCCGCCACAGAGCTTGTCAGCCACGACAGAGCTCACCAGCTGCCATAGAGATTACCAACGGTACACAGCTTACCAACTGCCACATAGCTCGCTAACGGCATACAGCTTACTAACAACCATGTAACTCGCTAGTTCCCATTTTTCCTCCCTTCCCTCGACTCCTTCCTTCGCTTTGCAGATCATATCAGGCGGCATCTCCCCAGTCATCATTTCCAACGACGACGATGACCTGGTGGCTGTGAGTGAGCTGTTTGTAAGGGCAGGCCCTGCCCTACGGCAGTAGCTGCCACTGCCATTCCCGCCGCGGGTACCCACAAGCGGCAGATCTTGGAGGCTGTGCCTCGGGATGAGCGCCCAAATAGGCCTAAGACTACCTACGCGGCGCCACCGCAATAAGAGACTTCGGGGGTTCCCGGAGGCCCAGGAGGCAGATACAGGCGCTGGCGCTGGCACAGGCGCTGGCGCAGCCAATAACACTCGCAAGAGTAGCAGAGCCCGGAAGCCCAACGGCGTAATTGAGATGCAATTGTGGTCTAATTATAGTGCAAACGGTGCTTGAGAATAGCTAGAATAGCGCAGTCAGTCACGCCCGTGACAGTCATTCATTTAACTGCAAGTGCTCAATCTCGAGTAGCTACCCTGCATCTCATTGTCCATGAATTGTTAGTTATTTTGGTGGTCCCCAGTGGCAATTGCGATACCAGCCCCGCACGGCATCGGGGAGATCGCATCGGTGTTGGCGCAGGTGTCCCAGTGGGCCACCGCATCATTCCATTAGATCGGCGCCTTCCATGAGTCTAAAAGCGCGACGTTGGCATGTAATGGCGGGATATGTCGTGGCTCAGATTGACTCTAACCACCAGAAGCATCAACACCGCAGATGCTGCCTGAGCGGTGGCCTTGCGAAGCGTCAGACGGCGTACAACCTTGTCGGCGGGGTTTTTTGGAGGTGTAACGCCTATTACGTGCCAAGCTCAGCCACAAGAGCGGTCGAGATCTTTGGGGTGCCAAAGGCAAGCAAGTAAGCGGAGAGCGAGCTTTGCTCGAAGTCACAGAACTCCGATGAAACTAGCAAGCATAACTCGATTCGTTACGTTGACGGGAAGATAGAATTCCCATTCTGGAACGAACTGGGTTGATCCGGAGACGAGGACAGAATGGGGCAAGGAAAGAGATGGAATCATTACTTCAAACTACGGTTTGACCTTGCTCTTTCCCCCTCTGCATCGCCTCAACGATTTCCTTAGCCGCAGCCATCGCCTTCTCGGCGAGATCAGAGTCGTACACGATGCTCTCGCAAACCTTCTCTGCATTATCCTTCAACATATCCTGGACCATCATTTCCAGAGCCGTTCGATTTCTAGAATCAAAGTCGCCCTTCATTATCTTTTTGACTTGTTTCGCCACCTTTTTGCCCATTTTTTTCGGGAATCGGTGAATTTGCCAGGCCACGATGCCGACCACGACGGGCAGCAAGAGCAACCACAGGGGAGCCGCGCACACCGCTCCTGAACCGTGCGTAGCAAGTGCAGTCCCACCGGTGGTCACCGAGCCTGCTATGACAGCTTTGGCAATGATTGTTCCCGCTGACATGTAACTATTGTAGAAGGTACCAGCTATGAGGGACATGAGGCCGAACTTTCCAAGAGCTCCATGGAAGGCGTGGAGCAGAGCGGTGGCAAAGGCCGAAAGCGTCGTATCGGTCAAGAGGTGCGTGATGACGTCGCCCGTCTGGTGCCCTAGTTCACCTGTGACTTGACCAGAGAGCTGGAGCTGTATGAGATGCACCAAAGTTTTATACATCTCGTCAGTCAGAGGCTCCATGGCGGCTCGCAGTGTCGACACTGTGTGCCGGGCGATGACGCGTTGGATGTGGGGATTTTGGTGGACCCGCTCCAGCAGGTGCTTTTCGATGACATCCCCGTGTTCCGCCAGGAACTGGCTGTGGATTTCGGTCACTTTTTCCAAGATCGGCTCGGAAAGATACGAATCGAGATCCTCGCCAGCATATCTTGGAAGAGAGGGCTTTTCAGAGTATCCACGATCCTTGTGCCATATTATCGCCCAGACCCGTCTCCGCCACTGGCCTTTCCAAGCCCTGTGCACCGTTCGTTGTCCAGATGAGCTGATCGCAACGACGGCTGTACAGTCGCTCTTGGACCTGTCTGCGACAAGCTCTTTGACCTCCTGTTTCACCTGCTTCAGGAATATTTTCTTGTATCGATTGAGCTCAAGGACAGCTTCGTTGAGGGTGAGTGCGGTCCGCTAAAATGCACGCCGTGTGAGTCAGCTTCTTCTCCAAGTCACTGCGAGGATGGAATGCTTTTTTCAAGCACAGATGCCCACCTGATCGCTACTATTTTCATCCTTCTTTTTGGGCTGACGGCGCCATTTGCACTTCCATTTCCACTTCCAAGGAGCGCCAACGCAGCTCAACGCACAGCCGGGATCCGTCTGATCTTCCATCGCGACAAGGTAGTATGACTGACTAGAGTTGGTGGGTGAGTACTTCGAAGGCACGGTTATTTACGTGCTATGAAGGACAACAAAGAGAAGTCCGGAGACAAGTAGGCTGGGGAAGAGAAGGAATAAGGCTTCCTATGCGCAGTGGTCGCAATGATTGGGTCGCAAGTTCGAACCCATGGGCTGGGCTGGGCTGGCTCTTTTCCCAGGCCCGCGCTATAAGCCCATGTGGCTTGCGCCTAAGCCGAATATAGTGTGATAAAGCCGTAGTAGTCTACCGTAGAGGCCACCGAGCCCCTTTTCTTCCATTCTTTGTGGTTAGAGTCTAACATGCCTCTAACGGGGAACTAAGCGATCCTGATTCGTTGAACTCCGAGTCTAGTATTAATCTTACCCGTCCAACGGAGTTCAACCGAAGGATTAGGCTGGTAATAGACTTCTCTACGGATTAGGTATACGTCTCGCATGCGTCTGGCTGGATCAGCCCAGTACCAGGCAGGCTTTTTTGGTTGGCCCATCAAAGCCCAGGCCCGTCGACCACTGCCTATGAACCACCAGGGGAGACGTCTGATGCTGTATTTTTATTTTTTCAGCCTCATATGGCTTCATTTAATCCAGGGTACGTAGCGTCATACAGGGGGAGCTGATTGGCAACTCAGCCTGATACCTGATATGCGAGATTGGTAAGGACCTTCGAATAATTGTATTGCAGGACGGGTAGGCGTAAGGTCCTTGCTCTAGGTCACCGTCTCTTTCGAGATGAACGTGAAGGAAGCACTTTGACTCGTTGGTAGCTTTTCAGCGCTATCCATTTCTGGTCGAAACTATTGGGAGGCTTGCCCAACCCTTGCTAAGGGGCTTGACCTGGTTGGCTGGGGCTCCTTTCATGTGGTGATTTGTTGGCGCCTGAGCTGGTCTGTCTTTGCGTTGAAATGAAGGCTTGCGAACAATGAGAGATTGATCTAGGAGATGCCGCTAAACCGTAAATGACGTGTTCTTTTGTAGATGCGTTCGGCCGGCGAGGGACGCCAAAAAGCGTGGAAATTAAAGGTTTAGGTTGTTGCGATGTCTTGACGGCGCCAAGGTATTTCGGCTCCGTTTTCGGCGATACACGATGGCACTTCTAAGTACCTGGCAGGATGGTTAGGATGACTTAGATACTAGCTGCACGCCGCCCACGGCGCCAATGGATATTTCAAATAGGTAGATTACCAGCTATAACGTGCTCATCGAGGTCTGAGGCTCAGTTCATCTTGCAAAGGTCTCTAGACAGTCAGACAGACCTCAATGAGACCACACTTTTACACTGATCAGAGCATCGAAAAGCGTGTCCACCGCACAGCGTGTAATTTTGAGCAATGTAGTATAAAGGCAGTTCTCGATAAGCAAGAGACAGTGTGTACAAGCTGATCGGGTCCTAGTGATGCCGCAGAGGTGAAGGATAGCAGGTATAAAGTGAAAGTACCAGTGCCCAGTTTCATGACACCGAAAGTCTCACCACGCTAGGTTGTCAATTACTTGCCCACGAGTCAAGCCTTCTTATCATCATCCTCTCGACTCTGTCAACGAGGCTAATCGAACTAAGCGACGTCTTCCCCCTACCGCACTAAACACCTTCCTTCAACTACCCGCTTAAAGCAACCTCCTCTCCGCAGCCTTCGAAGTCGCCATTAGTCGATAACCAGATAGTTCGGTCATCCACAGTTGCCATTACCCATTGCAGGCTTAGGTTAGCTGTGAGAGAGAAATAGGTCTCTCAGCGCAAATTGGACTGTTGCGGCTGGTTTATTGTCTCTAGGTTCATGTCAAGGGCGCGAACCGCACGCGTAAAAGCATTAGCGGCAGGCGGTTGGCGGTCGGCGGTCGGCGCATGACTAGAGGTCAGCGCTCCCAACAGGGCTGGCCTGGTCGGCCTGTGTGGCGTACGCCTAGGGCCAATGTAGTGTACATGTTGCCGTATGTGGCATAGATCGTGGCTTCCTGGCTCCTTAATGGAAATTCTTCCCTTACGCCTTGCCTGCGCTCCGAAAAGTCAGAAATGGCGCCATTATTTAATGCGATAGATTGGTAGATCTTCGTCCATGAATACCGGTGATGGAAGGGCACTGCAGAGATCTCTGGCAACGCGAGTACTCCCATCTTACTAGCGGAGGGATGATACTAAGCCAAAGGACGCATTCGAGGCCTGACGAAACCGCATACGTACCCAGGACCAACCGGGTGACAAATTCAGTCTTTACTATCCTCGCGGAGCTGGTATTACTACAATAGATTCAAATCTGGCATTGCTCCTGTCTTCGAACAGACAGGTCGCCTTCGCTTCACGGAAGCAAGTATGTCAGGATGCTCTTTACCCAGCACCATATCCCTCAACCCAAATGGTCTGTCGATCCATATGACGATCCTTATCTTGTCACCCCGGCGTAGCATATAAGAGCTTAGACAATGTAGGTGGAGGGTGGGGTGGCAAGGCAGTAAGTATTATTTTGTTCACATACGCTCAAGACTTCCGTAATCAACACGAAGGCCCGTCAACGTAAGGCTCACTCTTACGCTTTCGCGCCACCCATTCCACTTTCATTAACCCCCTCATCGTCATGCCTAAAAGTCAGCGCCAGCAGCCCCAAGAATTAATCTTGAAGGTGGAACAGGGCTATCAAAGCCAATATCCGCAGTGAAGGTAAATGTGGAGCCCGGCAGAGCACGAGAGCGCCGGGGGAGCGGCCAGAGCACGGGGGCGAGCTCACAAGGAGCCTCCTTGATTCCAATCCGCAGAAGCTCGTTCGGGCTTTGGGACTCGGCTGTAGTTGCCAACTGTACCCTCCAATGTTTTACCTAAGCCTGCTGCCTGGAACTTTCAATCCCTCCGTCCCGTGTGGTAACGCGTCCTCCTAATAATGCTAGCAGGGGGGCGGAATGCTACACAAAACTCCAAGGAATGGCCTGACATCCCGGTAGTTTTGGCTGTGTATTATCGCCAAAGCTCGAATTCTACCTCACCGGAAGCGATCTCGCCGTTGAGTTCGCGCAACACAGCCGAGAGTAAGCGCAACGGTCGACGAAGCACTGCAAGTGGATAAAGGTCGCAGGAAGAGGTGTGGTCCCGGCACAATGAGCGATAGTGACGACTTTCTCCAGCACGGCGAGAACATGGCCACTGCTCACATGACGCGGACGGCGAGAATTCTCGAAAAGCCTCGGCACACCTCCTACACTTAGACAGCCCTCGCCTCTGAAACCTGACCATACTTCTCCACACTAGGCTTGTGGTTACCTGGGAGAGTTGAACTATTTCCACTGCGATGGTACAGGGTTATCCAGTCTCGGGGGTAATACAAGGCCAAACACCTGGAGAGTCATCTTCGCCAACACTAGTATCTCTAGTCAATTGCGCAATTCGTCAGCCCAAAACCAAATCAATCCACTCAAGATCTTGCGCTTCCCAGGCCGATTTCATCACTCGGCCCAGACCCTTCCTGTACGCAATTCCGTCCCTCCATTCAACCCGAAAGACATTGTAATACTCGTACCTTTCCCCATCAGAAACACTTGGCGGCTCTTGGAGTCTCCACTCAACCATCGCCATAGAAGATAGGCCTCCAATTGCATATCCCGCTGAAATCGCAACCAATTCGCAGGCGGTCATTTCCTCAGAATGAATCGAGTTGTCGGACTTTTTGTGAGGGAGCGGTGTTTGGAGTTGAAGTACCCCAACCCAATATCCTCGAGGAAACTACAGGGCTGTATAAATACGTTAATGGTTCTGCCAAATAGAGCCAAGCTCTTCTGGTACGGCAGCGAAGTAGGGGTGTCGTTCTCAATCCCATTCGGTGAAGGTTCTTCTTGGGTCTGGAATCCAATCGTTCTGTCAAGCTTCATTTCCTTTCCTCGGTCAAACACCATTCTGTCCCATCACAGTAAGACGCCCTGTCGCCCACAGGGACACCCAAGCAAGCTGCACGCGAATCTCCCACCGCACCTTCCAAGATCTAATTAATGGAATGCACCTGCGTGCCAATTCGCTACCATTTAGATCGGGCAATTGGACTTTTAGCACGGATAGTGGGGCCAAACAATACTAATACCAATGGAATGGCACTGGGCTGTGTTAGCATTTTTGTCATATCCGCAACAACAGCTGGCACGAAGATGTGACTACCTCAAGAGTAAACCTACGCCACCTAAGAGGCTCGAGGCTCCTTGAAATGTCATTCGGGTGAACACTGTCTCTGAATTAGCAGGGTTATGTTGGAGAGCCCGGACTACTTTGCGCTCACTCATATCCACCAATAAGGGAAGCGCCCCAGCCAAAGTGTTACGACAAAAGCTGGCTGCTGCCATAGCCGAGCTAGCATACGAAGCGTAGCTGCAAATACGGCATAAGCAGTGAGCTTATGGATCGTGAGGAACCTACTTACATGTCCGCAAAGTAGTTGAACACAGAAAGATAGATTGTATAGGCTCCGATTGTTACAATGACGATGGCAGTAGCCGGTACGATCCAAGGAATCCATGGGAAGCTTGTCCAACCATACCTAGGCTCACGTTAATGCTCAGAACTATGGCCATATGGAAGGATTTTCTCCCTACATGAACAAACCAATCGACATGAACACGGATAGGAGGCATGCTGTGTAGAGTCTTGCCTCGGGATTAAAGATGCTGTTGGCATCTGTACCGGCCTTTTCCACTGAATAGAGCCGGACTAATCGTGGAATTGGGGGTATTCGCTTAGAGTAGAGCCGATATAACCGTTCCTGTACAGGATTGATGAGATTGCCTATGACTGCGCCGATGAACATCGACATAAGAACGAGGCCTGTCTGTTGCGGACTGAAGTGATAGGACGTGCTGAAGATTAACGGGACAGATTCGAAAAATCTATAGAAGACGCGTAAGCATTATTCTACCTTGCTGGAGGCGGGTCATGTACAAGAAGATAACGGCCCAACTAAAAGATCCCCACATGCTGAACCAAAAAACAACTGGCTCTCGTACCAAGAGATCTAGGACAGAGGTCAGTACCGAATGATTAAGAACGATATGCTCATGCTCACAAAAAGGCCTTGTAACGCTAGTTAATAGCATTTGCTTTATTGTTGCTCGTTCTTCGTCTTCTTTGACTTTCCAGTGCGTTCGTGTTCCTGACACACCTCCCATTGGTGTTGAGGTGCTGGGGGGTGCATCATTCAATATTTTCGCTCGCCTACTCAATAGAACTGGAGCCCTGGTCTCCTCAAATACCAGTGCGATCGCGATCATCAATGCTCCATTGACAATAAGTTGATGCCAGTGAATCCATCTCCACCCCTTTTCGACCAAGAAGCCGGAGACTAGCTGTCCGAATTCCGCAGAAAATGCAGCAGTGGCGAAAAGAGACATTGGTAATCCCCGAATCGAGGGATCGTACAAGTCAGCGATAATACCTCCGACCTGTTGTGATTAGCTGATGCCATGTTTCCGACATGCTGTCCACACCATTGAGCTGAAGGTGCTCGCACCTACACCTTGGAAGAATCTGACCACTAACAGCACGGGAAGGTTAGTCGCGACAGCGACAATTAGCGTGCCAACTGCGGTTGTCAGTTTAAGAAGGTGAGTGGTGCATGGAGGAAACAAACCGTTGAAAAGGAGGTACGTGGCCAGAAATACTGGTTTTCGCCCATTAATCTCGCTCAACGGAGCAAGCATCATGGGTCCGACAGCAAATCCTGTTTGAAAAGTTGTAACGCCCACAAGGACCACTTCTTTTGTGCTGTGAAACTCTTTCGCCATGGCTGTTGCGCCTGAAACATATGCCGAAATGGAATACGCAGCCATGAAGGTAGTCAATATGCTGACACCGCAAACGAAAGCCTTGCGAGAAGGAGCCCATTCTGCTGGATTTTCGAATTGCGCGACCGCTAATCTGCCTTCTATCGACAACGGAGTATCCCAAGTAAGATATTCCTCCTTGAGGGTAACACTTGGAGTAGGTTTGGTACTGGGGAAAGGGGTTGGTTTGCCCATTGTTGGTGAGCATACGTCAGGCTGGGGTAGTGGGCGAGGAAATAAAGTGGTGGAAAGGTGTCACCCACCCTCTGAATGTCATTTTATTTGATCTACCGCATTGGTGCTAACCCTTTTCGAGACCTGATAATGGATCCTTGTTAGCCAGTTGTCACACCCTGTACGCAGAGTAGAAAAGAATGATCAATTTTTGAAACAAGGAGCTCCTCTCTATTCAGATGTCATAGTAATAGGGACGTCGAGAAGAGGATCACCGGTCCTGGGGAATCCCCGCGGCAGTCTAGCCTCCCCGAATTCTATCGAAGCCAGCTACTAGGCTTGCCTTAGTTTCCGACACTTTACATCTTTCGAAACACCCCCTTAAAGAAACACCTTTTGCGATCTTCTCTACAGTAAATTCTGAGGCGACATGCTAGCGGCCAAAGTTCGAGTAGAGATTTCAACACTTCTACCGTACGTTACTATTATCGAAATCGTCGATTCGAGGCAGCGATGGTCGTATTCTTCGGATCACCAAGGATTGGAAGGTCTGAGCATCCACTCACTCTGGCAACCATGGCAGCACTGACGTCCTCCAAGGCGTCTTCCTCCGAGGGCTGCAGGAAGGAGGGTGCAACCGGAATTCGAAGTGCATCTGAGAATGCGGCTTCGCCTTGTCATTTCCCACCAATGAAGCAACTAGGAGCAATAGAAAGGGAGCGTGACAGGGACCCATGCTGCAGTTCGGCCTCATATGTGGGGTGCATGGTGAGCCCAAGCATGAGAAGGAAACAGGGCTAACAGGGCACCAGCTTGTTGCGTGAGTGGCATCTCTTCCGGCATACCTGTCCAACAAATACGACAAGCAGGCGAGCATGAAGGAGCATTGCAGAAGAGCACTTCACGGTGCTGTCCCCACATTGATTCGTGCTTATAGCCAGAAGAAACGTCACTCTACGTTGAGCCGTACCTCTCTGCCTTGTTGGGTTTTGATCTCGCAAAAAGAACAGCCTGTTCTGTGCCGAGGCTACCGGATGCAAACGAGCTAAAAAGCGCCTGTGACTGTTTCTTCTACGGTACATACAGTCCAAGTAGTATATTCGCATCGTTTAGCAGCCCAGGGCAAGGTGTCTTAGGTCCTCCTCCAATCAGGCGCAATGAGAGACTAGGGGTAGATAGGAGGCAGCAGGTAGTCGTGGGAGTTATGAAAGTGGAAGCCATCTTTCAGGTTGAGTACATCGGCGCAGCGACTTGCCAGCATGGCAGGGGTGGCAAAATCCTGAAACGTCAGCATTCATAAGCCAATCAGAAATATCCCTTCGCGAATGTCAGCCCTTCGCGGCCAACGCTGCCCCAAGACGACTCCTGCAGCTTCGTGAATCCTCCGGTAAGACCGGCACGTACTCACTAAAAACCAGAGGAGGACCTGGGACGCCATTTTCCTTCCGGAACCTCAACTGTGACAAGACATTAGAGGATCGTCGATCAATCAAATATCACTTTTTTGCTCCTGCTGAAATCTACGATGACTATTGTGTTCTCGATCAGATCAGACAAATATCTTCCCACTTGTAGTCTGCTTGTTTCAACGCTTCCCCTTGCATCATACCGTGCACGTAAGCCTCACCCACCAGGCGGTACTCTTTATCACCGCCTTCACTGTACTTTCGAATGACAAAGGGAGTGCGAGCGCCTGAAATAATGCACACTAGATCTCCTGTTTCCATAGATTCTGGACTAAGTCCCATATGGTCTTCCGATGTACGAAATAATCTTCGATTCCAACCCTGCCACGTGAGAGCATTTCTGAAATGTGTGTACTGCTCGTCGAATTTGCGAGCTGCTTCGGAATCGAGTAATGTCTGGCGGCCAAGTCGATCGCGCAGAGTTATGAGGAGTTGGTCAAAGTTCACAAGGTCACGTAAGCAGTCACTCCTAGATCGCCCAGACTCGGCAGCATCGTCGAGGTAAAGCATAAGACGGCTTTCGAGGTAGGCTAGAAAAGAGACCTCCATTTCGTTTGATGCCAACGAAGCATTTGCCGTCGACGAACAGGAGAGAGTACTTTAAAGGCGCATGGTTTTGCTCCCCAGTATCTTCTCTATGGCCTTCTGGGTCATCCCAAATGTATGACAGGGCAACATATTTCGGACGGTCGGTAAAAAGGAATGTTTCCATTTTGCAATACGTTGGGCCACCTTCGTCGACATTGGTATCGCGTTCAATTTTCAGGAGGCGAAGCGACCTTGGCCCTGGGAGCGGACTGTACTTGAAGTCTAGCTTAGAAAGGTTCATAATCTATGACGAGGTTGCAAGGACATCAATAAAGGCGACGTTGGACGATTGTAGGAGGTGGAAGATGTTAACCCACCCACCAGCTGCACGTCTGCAACATGCACGCCTACAAGGTGCACAGCTGTAAAGTACATGCCTATGAGATGCACGCCTCTAAGAGATGGC
>Ga0335072_10005138_pt1 | contig 19297 bp, 20 predicted proteins | sample Lox_Sample_21_FD_206725 | JGI IMG/M metagenome (GOLD analysis project Ga0335072, IMG submission 206725) | Soil microbial communities from Loxahatchee National Wildlife Refuge, Florida, United States - Lox_Sample_2.1 | ecosystem: Environmental > Terrestrial > Soil > Wetlands | place: USA...
AGCTGGAAGTCCCCGCGGTCGGCGATCTCCTGCCGGGCCCGGCGGACCGACTCCTGGGGGAGGGCGACGGTCGCGAGCTCGCGCAGGTGGTTCGGCAGGTTGTGCGCCTCGTCGACCACGAGGTCGACCCGATCCGGAGCGACCCGCATCCAGTCGAGGAGCGAGCGGCGGATGTGGGGGTGGAAGAAGAACGCGTACGGCGCCGTGACGAGGTGCGCGGACGGGACGAGCCGCTTCGAGAGCTCGTAGGCGCAGAGGTTCTCGTCGCGGCTGTACTTTTCGAACTCGTGGGGCGCGGGGAGCTGCTCGCTGAACCGCTCGATCAGCGCCTCGAGGTCGGACTGCACGACCCGCGCGTAGTACGGGCAGCCGTCGAGGTCGGTGAGGTCGATCTCGCCGTCCTCGGGGAGCTCGGCGGGGGGGGCGACGGGGGCCTCCCCCTTCAGCGCGCGCTCCGTCGCCCGCTTGCGGTCCGCGCAGAGCTTCCCGTGCTCCTCCGCGGTCGCGCCCTTCATCTCGGCCACGTTCTCGAGCAGGAAGCAGCGGCGGGCCCGTCCCTGCAGCCCGACTGCGAGGATCGGCCGATCGAGCCGGTGGGAGATCGCCCGCGCCTCGTGGAGGACCTGGATCTCCTGCGAGTGCGTGCGGACGAGATACAGGATCTTGTGGTCGGCCCGCACCGCGTGCTCGAGCAGCGGGGCGATCGTGGCGACCGTCTTTCCGGCCCCGGTCGCGGCGTTCACCAGCAGCGGGCCGCCGCGCGCGGCGGTCTCGGCGACCTCCCGCACGATCGCCTCCTGGCCGGGCCGGACCCGGTACGGAAAGAGGGATGGGATCTCCGGGGACGAAGGGACGGTCGTCGTAGCGGGAGCTCCCGCCCGAACGGAGCCCGGTCGGGGTCTTTTAAGCTCGCTCTCGACTGGACGGTGCCGAACCCCGCGCGGAGGTTGGGCGCTCAGCCGTACGCGTACCGGACGCCGTACGGCCCCCGGGGGAGGGTCCAGGTCACCGACCCCTGGTCGCAGGCGATGTCGCAGGCCCCGCACTCGACGCAGTCCTCGTAGCGGAAGACGAGCCGCCCGTCGATCCGCTCGTAGCATTTCGCCGGGCAGACGAACGTGCAGAACGAGTGGGGGCACTTTGCGCAGATCTCGGGCTTCACGGTGATGTGCGCGTGCTCCTTCGCGTCGGTGGTGTAGCGGAGTGTCGCGAGACGGCGCTTGATCTCGACCGCCTCGACGGGGCGGCCGCGGTCGGGCTCGGACCCCTGGGCCATCCGCGGATCACCCGGGAAGCTTCGCGAGGATCGCCAGGTCCTCGCGCACGGCCGCCGCGCTGGCGGCGAACGCCGCGCGCTCGGCGGAGGAGAGCTCGACCTCGTGGACCCGCTCCACGCCCGCCCGCCCGATCACGGCCGGGGCGCCGAGGTAGATGTCGCGTTCCCCGAACGCGCCGTCGAGGTGGACGGCGGCGGGCAGGAGCCGCCGCTCGTTCCGCGCGATCGCACGGACGAGCTCGGCCTGGGAGGCCGACGGGGCGTAGAAGGCGCTCCCGGTCTTGAGCAGGTTCACGATCTCCCCACCGCCCTGCTTCGTCCGTTCCACGATCTGCTGGAGCCGATCGGCCGGCAGGAGCTGCGCGAGCGGCACGCCCGAGACGCTGGTGAGCGAGAGGATCGGGACCATCGTGTCCCCGTGGGTGCCGAGGACGAAGCCGGTCACGTCCCGGGGGGCGACGTGGAGCGCTTCGGCGACGAACGTGCGGAACCGGGCGGTGTCGAGCGTGCCGGACTCCCCGAACACGCGGGCGGTCGGAAGGCCGGATTGCTTCCAGAAGTAGTACGACATCACGTCGACCGGGTTGGTGACCACGAGCGCGATCGCGTTCGGCGCGTGCGCGCGGAGCGCCTGCGCGTGGCCCTTCACGATCGCGGCGTTCTTCTCGAGCAGATCGGAGCGGCTCATCCCGGGCTTGCGGGCGAGCCCGGCGGTCTCCACGACCACGTCGGCCCCGGCGATCGCGTCCAGCGACGTGGCGCCCGTGACGCGGGTCGCGAACCCGAGGATCGGAGCGGACTCCTGGATGTCGAGCGCCTTCCCCTGCGGAAGGCCGTCCACGATGTCGACGAGGACGACCTCGTCCGCGAGGTCCATTTCGGCGAGGCGCTGCGCGAGGGACCCTCCGATGTTCCCGGCGCCCAGCACGGCGATCTTGCCCAACCCGCTCATGGCGCGGCGGCCACCCGCGCCCGGGCTAAAACATGGACCCCCGCGGCTCGGCCGAAAGATTGATTCGCGACCCCCCGAGTAACGGGGCTCGGATGGTCGATGTCGATTCCGTCCTGCTGAGCGTGCAGGAGCGGGACAAGTGGCGCCGGCGGATGGACCTGCTCGTTCGCTCGCTCGAAGAGGTCCGCGAGCGCCGGGTGCGGGCCGAGGAGCGGCTCCGGCGCATCAAGCAGCAGATCGCCCGGCTTCGGACGACCGGCGATGCGATGGTCGACATGCGACGTAGACCGGTGGTGGCGGGGGTGTCCCGTGGCGCGACGTCGATTCCTTACACTGGTCGATAGAGAGGAGTCGCTCGCGGTGGCGCAGCGCGAGATCTCCTCGGAGATCGCGCGGCTCCGGCGGGAGGAGGACTACCTCGCCCTCAAGGTCCGGCAGGCCCGCGAGCAGGTGCGCTACTACGAGGAGCTCCTCCAGCTGTTGCGCCGCGACTGGGGCCAGCAGCCGGGCCTGTCCGACCTCGTGCGGAAGCTCGGCTGACGGGGCCGTCCCGTGAAGCTCCTCGTCGTCGGGGCCGGCGCGATCGGCACGCTGTTCGCCGCCCGCCTCGCGCGCGCGGGCCACTCGGTGGTCGTCCTGGCTCGGCCCGACGCGGCCGAGGCGCTGCGCCGCGCCGGGGCGCGGGTCGAGGCGACCCCCCCGTGGCAGGCCGCGGTCGAGGCCGTGACGGTTCTCCGCCCCGGCAGCGAAGCGGACGCGGTGGTCCTGGCCGTGAAGGCGTTCGATGTGGAGGGCGCGGCCGAGTCGGTCGGGCGCGCCGTGCGTCCGACCGCGGTGCTGCTGCCGCAGAACGGCCTCGGCGCCGAGCGCTCGGCCGCCGCGGCCCTCCGCCGCGCGGGCTGGAGCGACCCCGAGCGGTGGATCGTGCGCGCGGTGAACCGCGTCCCCGCGACCTGGGTGGCTCCGGGCGTCGTCCGGCCGGGCGGCTCCGGCGATCTCGAGCTCGCGAGCGCGGCCACCGCGGGGTCGGCGGCCGCCGCCACCGAGCGGCTCGCCGCCCTGCTGGGGGCCGCCGGGTTCGCGGTCCGACGCACCGACGACCTCCCGCGCGAGCTCTGGCGCAAGGCCGTGATCAACGCCGGGATCAACCCGGTGACGGCGCTCGCCGGCGTGGCGAACGGCCGCCTCACCGAGGAGCCGTGGCGCGGGCGCGCCCTGGCCCTGATCGAGGAGGCGCGCCGGGGCGCCGCGGCCGCCGGCGTGGCGTTCTCCTCGGAGGAGCTCCGGGCGAGCTTCGACCAGATCGTCGCGGGGACCGCCGCGAACCGATCGAGCATGCTGCAGGACCTCGACCGGGGCCGCCCGACCGAGATCGAGGCGATCTCGGGCGAGATCCTGCGCGCGGCCCGGGCCCACGGGGTGGAGCTCCCGGCCACCGCGGCGATCGTGGCGGAGGTCGCCGCGCGCTCCGCCGGCTCCGGGCCGCGGGCACAACCGTCTTAGCACGGAAGGGGTCCTCGGCGGCGTGGCCGAGAAACGGGGCCTCGGCACGGCGCCGCTCAAGGGGCGGCGCGTGCTGGTGCGCGTCGACTTCAACGTCCCGCTCGACGCGGCCGGCCAGGTCGCCGACGATCGCCGCATCGTCGAGGCGATGCCGACCCTCCACCACCTCCGGGCCGCCGGGGCGCGCTCGATCCTGATGAGCCACCTCGGGCGCCCCCAGGGGCACCGCGACCCGAAGCTGTCGCTGCGCCCGGTGGTGCACCGGCTGAGCGCCCTCCTGGGCCAGCCCGTGCCGCTCGCCGACGACCCGACCGGCGTGCATGCGATCGAGCTCACCACCCGGCTCGAGAACGGCCAGTTCATGATGCTCGAGAACCTCCGCTTCTGGCCGGGCGAGGAGGCCAACGATCCCGGCTTCGCGGCCCAGCTGGCGCGCCTCGGAGAGCTGTTCGTCGAGGACGCGTTCGGGACCGTGCACCGGGCGCACGCCTCGACGGTCGGCGTCCCGAAGCGGCTGCCGTCGTTCGCGGGCCTCCTGGTCGAACGGGAGCTCCGCGAGCTCTCCCGGCTCCTGCGCCCCACCGACCGCCCGTACGTGGTGGTCGCGGGCGGGGCGAAGGTCGCCGACAAGCTGCCGCTGCTCACGAGCTTCTGCGGCCGCGCCGACACGCTGCTGCTCGGCGGGGCCCTCGGGTTCCCGTTCCTGGCCGCCGACGGGGCGGCGCTCGGCGCCACGAAGGTCGAGCGCGGGCTCGAGCCCGCGATCGCGGAGTTCCGGCGCGCCGCGGCCGCGGCGGGGACCCGGGTCGTCCTGCCCACCGACTGGGTCGTCCTCCCGTCGGGGGCCGAGGCGCCGACGACCGTCCCCGCGACGGCCGTGCCGGCGGGTGCGGTCGCGTACGATATCGGGCCCGCGACGCGGGCGCGGTTCGTGGAGGAGCTGGGGCGCTCGCGGACGGTCCTGTGGAACGGCCCGCTCGGGTGGGCGGAGGATCCCCGGTTCCGCGCCGGCACCGCGGAGGTGCTCGGCGCGCTCGGCTCGGTCCCCGGGTTTCACGTGGCCGCCGGCGGGGACTCCGCCCGCGTCGCCGCCGACCTCGGCGTCGCCGGGGCGTTCCAGTTCATCTCGACGGGCGGCGGGGCCGCGCTCGAGTTCGTCGAGGGGCGCGAGCTCCCCGGCCTCGCCGTGCTGCCCGACGCGTAGGCCCGGTCGCGAGCGGCGGCGAGAGCGCGCTCGCGTCGAGGGCGCCCGCGAGGTACGTGAGGTAGCCCGAGGCGACGCGCGGCACGTCGAGCTCGACGAGCTCCGGCACGTCGTACGGATGGTGCCGCTCGAGGAAGGCGAACAGGGCGCCGACCCGCTTCGGCACGGTCTTGAACAGCACGACCACCTCGGACGCCGTCGCGATGCGGCCGCGCCAGAGGTAGCGGGAGTCGGCCGGCAGGAGGTTCGCGCACGCCGCGAGCCGGCCCCCGAGCGCCCCGCGCGCCGCCGCGAGGGCGCTCTCCCGGTCCGGGAACGTGGTCATCACGATCCGCATCGGGCCGACCGCGCGGACCGGGTCGGGCGGGTACGGGCTCACGCGGCCTCCCCCACCACCGGCGCCCCGTGCGAAACGTCGAGCGCGACGACCCCGAGCGTCGAGAGGTCGACCACCGCCGCGCGGGCGGGGACGGGGCGCACGTTGCGCATCCGCTGGTACTCGGTCTCGGACTGCCAGGTCGAGGCGTTCACCAGGAGCACCCCGTGGTACCGGTCGATCCCGAAGGTGTGGACGTGCCCCGTGAGCAGGATGTCCGGCAGCGGATCGATCACGAGGCCGTCCTGCGGGAGCGGCGCCAGGGGCGTGCGGTCGCCGTAGATCGGGGCGAGGTGCCGTCCCTGCAGCATCCGCCGCATCACGTCCGTCGGGCGCGAGTACGAGGCGCCGGGGATCGCGGGGATGAGATCGTCGAGGCTGCGGCCGTGGTACGCCTCGAGGACGACACCGTCGAGCGCGAACGTCGCCGGGTTCGCGAGGGCGCGCACGTTGGGCGGCAGGAGGCCGGCGAGGTTCGGCGGCAGCGCCGGCTGGGGCTCGGCCGGACAGACCGCGTCATGGTTGCCGGGGATCACGACGATGCCGACGCGGCCCGGCAGCTCCGCGAGACGGCGGCCGAGCTCCGCGTACTGCTCGACCACGTCGGAGATCGCGAGGTCGTGCTCCTGGCGGGGGTAGATCCCGATCCCGTCGACGAGGTCGCCCGCGACCACGACGTGGTCGATCGAGGCTGCGAGGTCGGGGTACACCGAGCGGCCGTTCAGGAACGCGACCAGCTCGGCCCACGCCGCATCCAGGAACGACCGGCTCCCGATGTGGAGGTCGGAGAGCAGCAGCGCCCGATGCGGGGCGGCGGCGCGGCCGACCGGCCGGGCGTGCGGCACGTCGGGGCGCTCGATGGCGGTGACGCGGGGGATCTTCCCGGGGTCCTTCGCGAACTGGATCCGGGCGCCGACGACCTCGTCGGGCAGGAAGGTGACCCGAGCGCCGGGCGAGTCCTTCGGCACCAGGAGCTCGACGGCCCCGGTCTCGTCGTCGAGCGTGAGGATCAGATGGTGCCGCTGCGGCGTCTCCCGGACCTCGCGGACCATCCCGATCACGCTCGCCTCCCCGTCGCCGGCCCGGAGCTCCCGGACGGTGCGGAGGTTCCCGAGCTGGGGCCGCCCCCGGAGGAGGCGGGCGAGCGCGCGGTACCGCGACTGGAAGAGCGCGTGGTACGCCTGGAGCGGCTGGGTCGTCACCGGCGGCCCCGCGTACCCCTCGCGGAGCAGCTCGAAGCGGGGGGCCGGCCCCCGACGGGCCCCGGGGGCGGCGGCGGGCGCGAGGTCGGAGGTCGGGGTCCGGGCGGGGGGGCCCCGCTCGGCGATGAGCGCCTCCACGTCCTCCCGGGTGACGAACGGCGAGGCGGGGCCGACCCGCTCGATCACCTCGCGCGACCAGACGAGCGGCTGGTTCGTCGTGAGGAGGAGGTGGAGCGCGCCGGCCTCGACGAGCTTGTGCTGCTCCTCGAAGTAGGCGACCAGGTGCTCGCGCAGATCCCCGGCCACCGATCGTCCTCCGGCCGACGGGGAGCACGGCCCGGGCCGGCGTCCCGCCGCGGCTTGGAGGGCCGAGAGAGGGCCCGGCTTATTTCAAGGCTCGGAGCCGGCGACGCGCGCGGCGGGCTCAGCGGTACGATTCCTTCGCGTACGAGGCCCCTTTCGGGTACTTTTCCTTGAGGTGCGCCACGAACGTCTCGGGCGACCGCTCGAGGTGGGCGGCGTACCACTGGACGACCACGTCCTTCAGCACCCGGTGGACCTCGCGCACGTCGACCTCGGTGTCGGCGGCGTCGTACAGCACCGCCTGGCTCATCATCCGCATCCAGCCGGAGTACCGGTGGTAGCTCTCGCCGTCGCACCACTCGAAGATCCCGCGCAGGCGCGAGCGGCCCTCGGGGTTGCGGTAGTACCAGAAGCGCAGCGTGAAGCCGACCCACCCGGCGGCCCGGTCCAACAGCTCGATCGTCTTGACCGCGCCGAAGTCGAAGTTCTCCTTGAACGTCCACTTGGTCGGATACTCGGCGAACGTCGCGAACAGCGTCTGCGACGGGTCGATCGTGAGGTGGACGGAGACCTCTTCGAACTGGTTGTGGACCTCCCAGAGGTCCTGGAGGAGCCGCTTGTTGAGGTCGGCGCGGTGCGAGAGGTCCTCGCCGGTCTTCGCCCCGGCGCTCTCCTGGGTCTTCGCGAGGTCGGCCTTCAGCTCGTCCACGAACCGGTCGTCGGCGAGGGGGGGCTCCGGGGCCGGGGTGCCGGGTTCGGGTACGGCGGCGGCCTTGCGCGCAACACGACGGGCCATGGATGGGGACTCCGAGGCGGCGTAGTCGAGCCCGCTATAAAGACTGTGAGGTGGAATTCGCACGCGCCACCGGCGAGAGAGCAGGGCCCGTCCGGCGTCGTCCGGACCCGCCCGCTCGCTTAAATACGCTGCCCGGTTCCTAGAGGTCGGAAAGAACCCTCCGGGGACGCACGGGATCGGTCCCGACGTCGCCAGGAGATCCGGACTCACGACTCATGTTCCGCGCCCATCCCTGTCGTAGGCTCCGCGCATCGCCCGGCGGCTCGGCACCGGTCTAGTTCGTTCCCTTCGGGTCCCGGCTGCGCCGGACCTTTCCGCAAGGAAACGAAACCCATGACGAACGACCCCAGTGCCGCGAAATATCAGATCCGAGCCCGCATCGCCGCCGAAGGCGTGATCGACAAGCCCGACGTGGTCGGTGCGGTGTTCGGACAGACCGAAGGACTGCTCGGCGACGAGCTCGATCTCCGGGACCTCCAGAAGTCCGGCCGCATCGGCCGGATCGAGGTCGACATCGACAGCCGCAAAGGGAAGAGCGAGGGCGAGATCATCATCCCCTCCTCGCTCGACCAGGTCGAGACCGCGATCCTCGCCTCCGGCCTCGAGACCGTCGACCGGATCGGCCCGTGCCGCGCCAAGATCGAGATCGTCTCCGTCGAGGACATCCGGATCTCGAAGCGCCAGAAGGTCGTCGAGCGCGCGAAGGAGATCCTCGGCCGCCTCCAGGAGGAGTCGAAGGGCGTCGGGCTCGACCTCACCGAGGCCGTCCGCAAGGCCGTCCAGGTCGACGAGATCACGAGCTACGGGCCGGAGCACCTTCCGGCGGGCCCGAACATCGACCAGGCCGACGCGCTGATCGTCGTCGAGGGCCGGTCGGACGTGCTCAACCTGCTCCGCTGCGGGATCAAGAACGTCATCGCGGTCGAGGGGACGAGCGTCCCGCAGACCGTGAAGGACCTCTCCCGCGGGAAGACGGTGACCGCCTTCACCGACGGCGACCGGGCCGGCGAGCTGATCCTGCGCGAGATGCTGCAGACGATGGATCTCGATTTCGTCGCCCGCGCCCCGCGCGGCAGCGAGGTCGAGGAGCTCACGCAGAAGGCGCTGCTGAAGTGCCTCCGCAACAAGATCCCGATCAACCAGTACCTCGAGATGAGCGGCTTCGAGTCGACCGGCGCGACGCGGGAGCCGCGGGACGACCGCGGCGAGAACGGCGGGGGCCGCCCCGACCGACGGGAGGAGCGCGGCGGGGACCGCCGCCGCGACGACCGTGAGCGGGAGCGCGAGCGCCTGCCGCCGCCTCCGGCCCGGGCCCCGATGCCCCCGCCGCCGCCCGCGGCGAGCGCCCCGCCCCTCCCGCCGGACCTCGCCCACTACTTCGAGCTCCTCGGCGAGGTCGAGAACACCTCGCGGAGCCTGTTCGTCGGCGCCGACGAGACCGTGGTCGGCGAGGCGCCGGTGAAGGAGATGATCGACGCGCTGGCCGCGCTCGGCACGCCGGCGAAGGCGGTCGTCTTCGACGGGATCGTGAGCCAGCGGCTCCTCGACGTCGCCCAGGAGAAGGGGATCTCCACCGTCGTCGCCACGCGCCTCGGCCCGGTCGGGAAGATCCCGGAGCAGATCCGGATCTTCACGAAGGCGGACCTGGCGCCGGGCGCGGCGTAACCCCCCCGTTCCCCGGGCGGGGCCCCAACGGGCCCCGCCTCCCTTATCCCTCGGGGCGCGTTTTCGGAAGGTGCCGTGACCGCCACGACCTCCGAGGGCTCGCGTCGCCTCCCGTCCGCGCTGGACGAGATCGCGACGACCGACGACATCCCGATCCCGACCGACCCGCTCGAGCGGGTGATCGGCCAGGAGAAGGCGGTCGAGATCGCCCGCATCGCGGCGTACCAGCGCCGGCACCTCCTCCTCGTCGGGCCGCCCGGCATCGGGAAGTCGATGACCGCCCAGGCGCTGGCGCTCCATCTCGACCGGCCGCGCACGGAGCTGCGGGTCGTCCACAACCCCGAGAACCCCGAGCGGCCCAGCATCGAGGTCGTGCCCCGCGAGGAGGTCTACCGCGAGCGGGAGGCGGCCCGTTCGGTCGAGGGGGAGCTCGTGCTCCCGAGCGAGGCGCCGGCGTCGGTGGCGGAGCGGCTCGGCTACCGCTGTCCGCGCTGCAGCTTCTACTCGCTGCCGACCGAGCGGTTCTGCCCGAGCTGCGGGAACGTGAAGCAGGTGCTGCCCGGCGTCGCGGGGAGCGGCAACCCGTTCCGCGACCTGGTCGGCGGGATCCTCGAGCTCACCGCGAGCCCGGGCGGCAACCCCCAGGAGTCGGTGCGGACGACCCGGCTGCGCAACGGCGTCGAGGAGGTCGTCGCCTACGAGCGGGCCGGCGACAAGATCAAGGTCCTCGACCAGCGCGCGCTCGAGCGGCGGCGCGCGCTCCAGCACGAGAGCCCCCGCAAGGTCCTCGTGAAGCTCGACCGCAACACCTTCGTGATGGCGACGGGGGCGAGCGAGACCGAGCTCCTCGGCGACGTGCGGCACGACCCGTACGGCGGGCATCCGCAGCTCGGGACCCTGCCGTACGAGCGCGTGATCGCGGGCGCCATCCACGAGGCCCACGAGGGGGTGCTGTTCCTGGACGAGCTGCCCCACCTCGGCTTCCTGCAGCGCCACATCCTCACGGCGATGCAGGAGAAGCGGTTCCCGATCACCGGCCGCAACCCGCAGAGCGGCGGGGCGGCGGTCCGCGTGGACGGCGTGCCCTGCGACTTCATCCTGGTCGCCGCGGCGAACATCCAGGACCTCCACCGGATCCTCTCGCCGCTCCGCTCGCGCATCGCCGGCGGAGGCTACGAGGTGCTGCTCGAGACGTCGATGCCGGATTCGGAGGCGAACCGGCTGCGGCTCGCCCAGTTCTTCGCCCAGGAGATCGCCGTCGACGGGCGGCTCCGCCCCGCGACGCGCGAGGCGATCCTCGAGCTGATCAAGGAGTCCCGCCGCCGGGCCGAGGCGCTCGACGGCAAGCGCAACGCGCTCACGCTGCGGTTGCGCGAGCTCGGCGGGCTCATCCGGACGGCGGGCGATCTCGCGGCGGTCTCCGGGAGCCCGACGCTCGACGCCGCGCACATGCGGGAGGCGCTGCAGCGCGCCCGCTCGATCGAGGAGCAGGTCCGCGAGGTGTACGGCTCGTTCCAGGGCGGGCTGCGCGGCGAGACGACCGAGGCCCAGCGGCAGTCGGCGGGCTACTACCACTGGAACGACCACCCGGACCCGAACCAGTTCCCCGGCGGCTACGGCTAGCTTTCCTCCGACAGGTTCAAGAGCCGCACCCGGCTCGCGGCCCCACGCTGGGCGCGTAGTCTAGTGGTTATGACGTCACCCTGACACGGTGAAGGTCGCCAGTTCGAATCTGGCCGCGCCCATCCGGTCGACCGCGGCCGCGCGAGCCTGAAATACCGCACCGGGGCTCGGGGCGCCGGCGGCCGCGCGCTCCACCATGCTTCCCGGTTACCAGCTCTTCGCGTACCTCCTCTTCGGGGTCCTCTCGCTGCTGGGCCTCCTGCTGCTGCTCCTGCGCACGCCGTACGGCGGCGGTCTCCGGCGGGCCGTCGACCGGACGCTGCGCGCGATCTCGCCCGGCGGCGGGGCCGCGTGGCTCGACTGGCGGCTCGTCCTCCTGGTCGCGGGCCTCGGCTACGCGCTGACGGTCGCCTTCGACGTGGCGATCGGCCTCTACCGCTGCCACGGGACCGGGCCGAGCGACATCCTCGCGCTCGCCGCGAGCGGCCGGGCGTTCTGGTCCGGGGGGAACCCGTTCACCGTCCCCAACTGCGGGAGCTCCATCGAGGTCCCGTACGGTCTCGCCGCGGTGCTCGTCGACGCCCTCGGGAGCCTCGGCGGCCCCGTCGGCATCACCGCGCTCTGGGGCGGGATCGCGCTCCTGCTGGTGCCGCTCGTCTGGACGCTGGGCGGCCCGGACCGCCGCTACGTCCTCCTGTTCGTCGCGGTGTCGCCGCTCTACGTGCCGCTCGTGGCGACGCAGATCGACGGCGCGTCGAACGCGCTCGTGCCGGTCACCGTGCTGCTCGCGCTCTACCTCGCGCGCCGCCGCGAGCCCCTCGCCGCCGCGGTCGGCGGGTTCCTCGCGACCGGCCGCTTCCCGGCGCTGTTCCCCCTCCTCGGGGCCGCCGGCCGGATGCGCCGGCGCTGGGCGTTCGCGGGGGTCGCGATCGCGGTCTTCCTCGCGGTCACCGCCGCGACCTACGCGGTCTGGGGCCGCGCCTTCTTCGATCCGGTCTTCCTCTCCCAGGCCGGCCGACGGTCGTTCTCGCTCAACCTCTACGGCGTGCTGATCCAGCAGCACCTGCTCCCGGCGGGGTACGCGGTCGCGGCCGGGCAGGCCGCGCTCACGGTGCTCCTCGTCGTCGCGGTGTTCTTCCGCTCGCGGACGGCGCTCGGCGCCGCGGCGATCACCCTCGCCGGCGTCGCGCTCGTGACCCAGTTCCTCTCGTACAGCATCCTCGTCTCCCTCGTGCCGGTGGCGTTGCTCGGCGCCCGGCCCCGGTGGTGGCTGTGGGCGATCGGGATCGTGGGGACGGTCAACTACGACTTCGCCTACAGCTACGCCGCGGTCCAAGAGGGGCAGTGGCTGCCGTACGACGTCCTCGGGATCGTGCTGACGGTCCTGTTGGTCGGACTGTTCTGGGACCTGTGGCGGAGCGAGCTCGGGGCCGCGACCGCCCCGGGGCCTACGCCGACCGCTTGAGGGCGGTCACGAGCTTCCCGACGGCCTGCTGGGCGTCGCCGTAGAGCATCCGGCAGTTCTCCTTGTAGAAGAGATCGTTCTCGATCCCCGCGAACCCCTTGCCCTGGCCGCGCTTGATCACGATCACGTTCTTCGCGCGGTCCACGTCGAGGATCGGCATCCCGTAGAGCGGGCTGCCCGGGCGCCGGGCCGCCGGGTTCACGACGTCGTTCGCGCCGATCACGAGGACCACGTCGGTCGTCGCGAACTCGGGGTTGATCTCGTCGCGGTCGAACAGCTTGTCGTAGCCGATCCCCGCCTCCGCGAGCAGCACGTTCATGTGGCCGGGCATCCGGCCCGCGACCGGGTGGATCGCGAACTTGACCGGCACGCCCTTCGCCTCGAGGAGATCGGCGAGCTCCTTCACTTTCTGCTGCGCCTGGGCCACGGCCATCCCGTAGCCGGGGGCCACGACGACCTGGTTCGCGTACGCCATCAGGACCGCGGCGTCGTCGGCCTCGATCGGCTTCATCGTGCCCTGGACGGCGGCGCCGTCCTCCTCGGTCGCGCCGAAGGCGCCGAACAGGACGTTCCCGAGCGAGCGGTTCATCGCCTTCGACATGAGCAGCGTGAGCAGGCTGCCGGCGGCGCCGACGAGCGTGCCCGCGATCACCATCGCGTAGCCCGCGTCGCCGAGCGGCCCGTTCACGAGCGCGAAGCCGTCGAGCGCGACCGCGATGCCGGTGAGGGCGTTGAAGAGGCTGATGACGACCGGCATGTCCGCGCCGCCGATCGGGAGCGTGAGGAGGACGCCGTAGACGAGGAGCAGCAGGAAGAACGGCAGGAGCCAGACCGTCGCCCCGCGGACGACCGCGAAGACGCCGAACCCGGCGCCGACCACGAGCACGGCGGTGTTGATCACCTGGCGGCCGGGGATCACGATCGCCTTCTGGCGCATCCAGCCCTGGAGCTTCAGGAACGCGATGACGCTCCCCGCGATCGAGATCGACCCGATCACCGCGCCGGCGACGCTCAGCGCGGCGGTCGCCGAGTTCCCGATCGCGCTCAGGAGCTCCACGGCCGCGATCGCCGCGGCGGCCCCGCCGCCCATGCCGTTGAAGACGGCGACCATCTGCGGCATCGCGGTCATCTGCACGACGCGCGCCCAGTACCACCCGATCCCGCCGCCGACCAGGATCCCGAGCGCGATCAGCGCGAAGTTGGAGAGGCCGGGGGAGAGGAACGTGACCGCGACCGCGACGAGCATCGCCGCTCCGGCGTAGGCGATCCCCCGCCGGGCCGTCTCGGGGGAGCTCATCGCCTTCAGCCCGAGGATGAAGGCGAGGACGGCGACCACGTAGACGGCGTTGATGAGGTCGCCCTGGTCCGGGAAGAGCGCCGTCACGAGGGCCCTCCCTTCCGCTTCGAGCGGTCGAACATCGCGAGGATCCGCTCGGTGACGACGTAGCCGCCCGTCACGTTCATCGCCCCCATCACGACCGCGACGAGCCCGATCGCCTGCTCGAGGGGCGTCTGCGCGATGCCGAGGGCGACGATCGCCCCGACCAGGACGATCCCGTGGATGAAGTTGGAGCCGCTCATGAGCGGCGTGTGGAGGAGCACCGGCACCCGGCCGATGACCTCGTAGCCCGTGAACGCCGCGAGGATCGCGATGAACAGCGCCGTCCAGAGGTCCGCCGCCATCCGGCTCACTTCCCTCCGGCGAGCGCCTGCGCGGTCGGCGCGTGCGGGACGGTGCCGTCCTTCGTGAGCAGGCTCGCGGCGAGGATCTCGTCCTGGTAGTTCGGGGCGAGCTCCCCGTGGGCGTCGAGGAGGAGCCCCAGGAACGCCTGGACGTTCCGCGCGTACATCGCGCTCGCGTGGAACGGCAGCTGCGAGGGGAGGTTGAGCGGGCCCGCGATCTTGACCCCGTGCGCCTCGATCTGGGCGCCGGGCTGGGTGAGCTCGCAGTTGCCGCCGGTCTCGGCGGCGAGGTCGACGATCGCCGCCCCGGGGCGCATCCGGGCGACCATCTCCGCGCGCACGAGCAGCGGCGCGCGGCGGCCCGGGATGTTGGCGGTCGTGATCACGATGTCCGCGTCGGCGACGGCCGTCGCGAGCATCTCCTGCTCCTGCGCCTTCTCCGACGCCGTGAGCTCGCGCGCGTAGCCGCCCGATCCTTCGGCGTTGATCTCGAGCTCGAGGAACTTCGCGCCCAGGCTGCGGACCTGCTCGCCGGCGGCCCGGCGGACGTCGTACGCCACGACGATCGCCCCCAAGCGGCGCGCCGTGGCGATCGCCATGAGCCCGGCGACGCCGGCGCCGAGCACGAGGACCTTCGCGGGCCGGATCGTGCCGGCGGCCGTGGTGAGCATCGGCAGGAACTTCGGGCAGAGATCGGCCCCGATGAGGGTCGCGCGGTAGCCGGCGACCGTCGCCTGCGAGGAGAGGACGTCCATCCCCTGGGCGCGGGTGATCCGCGGCAGCAGCTCGAGGGCGAACGTCGTGACCTTCGCCTCGCGCAGCGCGGCGACCCGATCGAGGTTCCGACTCGCGTTCATCGTGGTGACCACGATCGTTCCCGGCGCGAGGCGACCGATCTCCTCGATCGTGGGCGGCTGGACCCGGACGACGATCCCGGCGCCGCGGACGAGCGCCGCCGGGTCGGTCTCGAGCCGGGCGCCGGCCCCGGTGTACAGGGCGTCGGGGTAGCCGGACCGGACCCCGGCGCCGGCCTCGACGACGACCTCCGCACCGCCCTTCACGAGCTTCTGGACGACCTCGGGCACCGACGCGACCCGGGCCTCGCCGGGCGCGACCTCCTTCGGTACCGCGACCCGGACTGCCATGAGGACCGGCACGGTCGAACCGGCCGAGATTATACGGTTGGTGCCCGCCGGCGCGCCGGCGGCAAACCCTGAAACGCGGAGCCGTCCATCCGGAGCCCGTGCCCACGCCGGTCCGGGTCGGGGTCGTGGTCGGCGCGGCGATCTTTCACGGCCCCGAGCTCCTGCTCGTCCGCCGCGTGCCGGACTTCACCGGCCGCTGGGAGCTCCCGGGCGGGGCCGTGGAGGAGGGCGAGGAGCTCGAGGAGGCGCTGCGCCGCGAGGTCCGCGAGGAGACGGCGCTCGCCGTGACCGTGGGGCGACCGTTCCATGCCTCGACCTTCGAGACCGACAGCGCCGGCGGCGGCCGGGTCCGGGTCGTGGCGATCGAGTACCTGTGCACGGCGCGGGCGCGGGGGCCGGTGCGGCTTCGGCCCGCGGAGCACGACGCGTTCCTCTGGGCCGACCGGGCGGCCGCGCAGCGCCTCCCGCTCGTGCCCGGGTTCGTGCGGGCCGTGCCCGAGGCGTTCCGCCTGCGCCTCCTCGGGGCGGAATGACGGACCGGAGAGGGCCGTTCGACCGGATCGTCTGCGGCGACGCGCAGGCGACGCTCGAGCGACTGCCCGCGGAGAGCGTGCACCTCGCCATCACCTCGCCGCCGTACAATCTCGGCATCGCCTACCGGGGGTACGCCGACCGACGCTCGCCCGACGCCTACCTCGCCTGGCTGAAGGACGTCTGGCGCGCGCTCCACCGGGTGCTCGTCCCCGGCGGGCGGTTCGTCCTCAACGTCGCGCCGACCTCGATCAAGGAGTTCCGGCCGATCCACCACGACCTCTCGCGCGACCTCCGCGACCTCGGCTACATCATGCGCACCGAGATCATCTGGTACAAGCAGACGATGGGCCGCCGGACGGCGTGGGGCAGCTGGCGGAGCCCCTCGAACCCGCACATCGTGCCGTCGTGGGAGTACGTCCTCGTCTTCGCGAAGGGGCAGTGGCGCCTGCCGGGCGACCGCGCGGAGATCGACATCTCGCCGAAGGAGTTCGAGACGTTCTCCGACGGGTTCTGGGCGATCCCCCCCGAGCGTCGGCGCGAAGGGCACCCCGCGCCGTTCCCCGAGGCGCTCATCGAGCGGCTCGTGAAGTTCTACAGCTACCGCCGGAACGTGGTCGTCGACATGTTCGGCGGCACCGGCACCGTCGCCGCGGTGGCGCGTCGGCTCGGGCGCCACTACCTCCACATCGACGCGTCCGCCGAGTACTGCGCGATCGCCCGACGGCGGGTCCGGGCGGCGGCGCCGCCCGCCGGGGTCGGGATCCCTCCGCCCGCGGCGGGGACCGAGCTGCCGCGGCCGGCCTAGCGGCGGGGCGCCGTCGGCCGCGCCCGGAGGACCCGCCGGGCGAGCCCGGGGGCGACCAGGTAGCCGGCGCCGTAGCCGGCCGCCCCCCAGACGTCGAGGGTGAAGGCCCGCTCCCGCGGGTGGACGGCGAGGTACCGCAGGTAGTCGGCCGACAACGCCGCGACCTCGCGCCGCGGCGCCACGTGGTCCACCGACTCGACGATGCGGCCGCCGCGGTACATCCGGTCGAAGTGATCCCCCTCCGCCGCGAGCCACGACGCGAAGCCGGGGTGGCCGGTCGCGGCGGCGAACTCGCCGAACCGGCGGTAGTCGCGGGCGGCGTCGGCGAGCCACGCGACGCGGTGGGTGACGTTGAGGTCGTAGAAGCGGAAGCGCGTCCGTCGGGCCGGGTCGAGGGCGATCGCGCCGGGCCCGAGCGCGGCGAGCAGGTAGAGGGCCGAGTCCGGGAGCTGGGCGGCGCGGAACCGGTCCGCGCCCGCGCCGGAGAGGAGCTCGCGGCGGACGACCATCGTGCTCGAGTTGAACGAGGCGTGGGCCGTCCGGAAGCCGAGGTCGAGGCGGGCCGCCTCGGTCCCCGCGCCGAGGAGGCGGAGCGCCGGGCCGTCGAGCGCGGCGTCGACCTCGTGCCCGCGCCACCGGTCCGGCGGCACGTCCGCCCCGGCCCCGTCGATGACGCGCACCCGGTTGCGGTAGAGGACGACCTCCGGGTGGGCCGCGAACGCGTCGACGACCCGCGCGAGCCGGTCCGGCTCGAACGCGTCGTCGTCGTCCAGGAACGCCACGAGGGGCGCGCGCGTGGCGCCCACCGCGCGCAGTAGCCAGCGGCCGATCCGCCGGTCGTCGTCCCGGAGCGCGACCACGCGTTCGGCCGCGAGGCGGCTCTCGAGCTCGGGATCGGAGAAGTTCTTGGTGACGACGATCTCGAAGCGGTCGCGGGGCAGCGTCTGGCGGAGGACCGAGTCGACCGCCGCTCCGAGGTACGCCCGCCGGTCCCAGGCGCCGATCACCACCGCGATGTCGGGGCCCGCCTCCATCGCTCAGGCTCCCGCGGGGACCGACGGCCGGCCCGCCGGGGCCGCCGCGCCGCCGCGCGCCGGCAGCAGGCGCTGCCCGAGCTCGCGGGTCGCGAGGTCGAGCAGCGGCTCGAGGTTGACGGTGTCCGCGCGGTTGTACCGCACGAGACGGTCCAACGCGGCGCGGCTCCCGCGGCGGTACTCCTGCCAGAGGCGCACCGCGTCGAGGCCGCTCACCCCCTCGACCCCGGTCCGGTCACCGATCCCGAGCCGCGCCTCGATCCGCTTCAGCCCGCCGGCGTGCCCGAGCCGGTAGAGGAGGAACCGGAGGTCGATGTGGAGCGGCGGGTCGGCGAGCTGCGGGAAGGCGACCTGGAGGAACGGCACGTCGAAGCGGCGCCCGTTGAAGGTGACCCAGACGGGGAACCGGCGCAGGTAGGCGGGCAGCTCCTCGAGGTCCTCGCCGGCGACGAACGAGCGGGTCGCCCCGCCCCCGTGCACGGTGACGACGGTGACGATCCCGGCGTACGGCGAGAGGCCGGTCGTCTCGATGTCGAGGAACGCGCTCTCGGGGCGGAACTCGGGATCGACGCGCCACGCCTCGCCGTCGGGGAGGCGGCGGCCGAAGTACCCCGCGTCGCGGGCGGCGAGGGCGCGCTCGCTGGCGGCGATCTCCGCGCGCAGCCGGTCCGCGGCCGGCGCGCCGAGCCCCAGCTCGGTCGCCCGGTCGCCGAGCTCCGCCCAGTCGGTGACGCCGGCCTGCCAGAGGCCGGCCTCGGTGACCCGGCCGACCCCGGCGAGGTGGAGGAACGTCGCCCGCAGCACGACCCGCGGGACCGGGTCCCGCGCTTTATCTCTTTGTCGCGCGGCTCACGGCCTCGGGTCGGCGGAGTCGATCGGCAGCGGGCCCAACGGCGCGAGGAGCGCCTTCACCGCGGCCCAGAACTTCGGCACCTCCGCCGGCGGGAGCCGCCCCGCGTAGATCGGGGCCCGGCACTCGGCCTCGAGAAGCTCGGGGTCGTCCGAGTCCCACGTGAGCCGGACCGTCCAGTCGGGGTGGTCCTCCTCGTAGGCGAAGACGCGCTTCCGAGGGTCCGTGGGGACCGGGTTCTGGGCGAGGATCTCGAGCGGGGGGTCCGGCGGCGGCGGTGGCCCCGGCGTGAGCAGCACGGGCGCCTCGGGCGGAGGCAGCTTCAGGCGGATCCACGCCACGACCGGCCAGCGGGTGCGGGCGACGCCCAGGCTCGGCACGGCCCCCGGAGGCGGCGGCACGACTAAACACCTCGCGGGCCGGCCGGCCCGGGCCGGGGTCCAGGGAAAATATAGGGTCACACGCGTTCTGTGTAACTGTCAAGCCAAACCAGGTAACGTAGCTGCGGACGTTAGTGGCCGCGGGCTGAACGGATCGCCCGAAGGCTTTCCGCGTACACCCCGGCTCTATCGAACTCGTCTTCTACGAATGTCCTTCAAGGTCTCTCTTTTTCGAGGGGGTTTCGGGCTTAGATGCTTTCAGCCCTTATCCCGTGGCGCGTGGCTGCTCAGCGATGCCTTGCCAGACAACTGATGGACTAGAGGCGCCGATTCCCCGTTCCTCTCGTACTGTGGGAACCTTCTCGTCAGAGACCCGAACACTTCCGCCAAAAAGTAACACACCTGTCTCGCGACGGTGTAAACCCAGCTCACGATCCCTTTTAATGGGCGAACAACCCCACCCTTGGTAGCTGCTGCACCACCAGGATAGGCAGAACCGAC
>Ga0335072_10005139_pt1 | contig 19292 bp, 15 predicted proteins | sample Lox_Sample_21_FD_206725 | JGI IMG/M metagenome (GOLD analysis project Ga0335072, IMG submission 206725) | Soil microbial communities from Loxahatchee National Wildlife Refuge, Florida, United States - Lox_Sample_2.1 | ecosystem: Environmental > Terrestrial > Soil > Wetlands | place: USA...
AGCTTTCCATCACCCGAAGAGTTGTCGGCCGGTGAAACGAACGATGCTGAGAACCGGTGGTAATAGGCAAGGTTGGTGATGATTCCGATCAGCCGGATCATGAACCACGCAACACCGGTGCTCAAAAATCCTATCCCGATCGCGAGCGCGAAGATGGGAAGCACACGAACCGCGTGGTGAAATCGCCCAGCTCTTCAAGGCTCGGTTTGCCCGAAAGATGAGGCACATGTGCGCTCATCGATTCGTCCCTTGCGTGAAGTGGTGCATGACGGCATGAAGAGATTCAGAAAGAGCCGATCCGAAATTGCGCAGTTCTTCCCAATGGAGGACGGATAACTTCTGCAATGGAGATACGCCATTTGGCGTCAACTCGATCAGCACCTTGCGACGGTCCTCCTCTTTGTGTCGCCGGCGCAGGGCACTGCGCTTCTCGAGGCGGTCGATTAGCTCCACGGCGCTCTGGTGCCTGAGACAGAGCTGTTCCGAAAGGGCCGTAATTGTCGGATGGATTTCTTTCGGCAAACCCTTGACCGCAGGGGTATCTGATGCTGTTGAGGCTCGCGACCCTTGGATCGGGCAGCTTCTTCGCTGAAGTGCAGGAATTGCCGTATGCGGTGTCGAAAGTCGGCAAGCCGCCGAAGGCCAAGTTCTGAAATATCTGATCCAGGCGAGCCGGGGATGTGGGTGTTCTCACCTTCTGGCAAAGAGCCTATCACCTTCGATGCGCGGTTACGTTTCTCCCCTGTTTGTGAAAAGCCGCAGCGCCCATACGGGTAGTATTCTCAATGTGTTGATGAAGCAGGAGGCACTTATGACTTCCGCAACGGTTCCGATCATTCGCGCACCGCACGGCACACAACTGCGCTGCAAAGGCTGGCAGCAGGAAGCCGCGCTTCGCTGCCTTATGAACAACCTCGATCCCGAGAATGCCGAGCGCCCGCAGGACCTCGTTGTCTACGGCGGCATTGGCAAAGCGGCTCGTAACTGGGAGTGCTTCCATGCCATTGTTCGCGAACTGGAGCGCCTCGGCCCTGAAGAAACACTCCTCGTTCAATCGGGTAAACCCGTCGCAGTTTTTCCCACGCACGACATGGCCCCGCGTGTCATCATCGCCAACTCCAACCTGGTAGGCAAGTGGGCAACGTGGGAGCACTTTCACGAACTCGACCGCAAGGGTCTCATCATGTACGGCCAGATGACGGCCGGTTCATGGATCTACATCGGCACGCAAGGAATTCTGCAAGGAACATTCCAGACCTTCGCCGCACTGGCTGAGCGCCACTTCGGCGGGACATTGAAACATAAATTGGTCGTCACCGGCGGCATGGGTGGGATGGGCGGCGCGCAGCCGCTCTCCGTTACCATGAACGATGGTGTCGCGCTCGTCATTGACGTCGATCGCCACCGCATCGAACGGCGGGTCGAGACGCGCTATTGCGACACCGTTAGCGAGAACCTCGACGATGCGCTGGCACTCTGCGAGTCAGCCCGCCGCGATGGACGCGCGCTGTCCGTGGGCCTCGTCGGGAATTGCGCTGACGTGCTGCCGGAGATCGTGCGCCGGGGCGTGCAGGTTGACGTCATCACCGACCAGACCGGTGCCCACGATCCGCTGAATGGCTACATTCCCTCGATGGACCTGCTGCCGGAATCGGCAAGACGGGAACGACGCGATCCCCTGGCCGCCGCAGCCGAGTTGCGCAAGCGCGATCCGGAAGAGTACGTCCGCCGCTCCACCGCCAGCATGGTCAAGCACGTCGATGCCATGCTAGCACTTCAACGCTCGGGAGCCGTCGCCTTCGACTACGGGAACAACATTCGCCGCTTCGCTTTCGATGCCGGATGCGCCGACGCATTCCTCATTCCCGGCTTCGTTCCCGAGTACATCCGCCCGCTCTTCTGCACCGGCGCCGGGCCGTTCCGCTGGGTAGCGCTTTCCGGCGATCCCAAAGACATCGACGTCACGGACGATCTCGCCCTCGAACTTTTTCCCGACAACGAGATCCTGACCCGCTGGCTGCATCTCGCGCGCGGTCGCTTTGCATTCCAGGGACTGCCGGCCCGCATCTGCTGGCTCGGCTACGGCGAGCGCGCGTTGATGGGCGAAGCCATGAACGATCTCGTCAAAAAGGGCAAGATTTCCGCGCCCATCGCCATCGGCCGCGACCACCTTGATACCGGCTCGGTCGCGAGCCCCTATCGCGAAACCGAGAAGATGCTCGACGGCACCGACGCCGTCGCCGACTGGCCTCTGCTGAACTTCGCGCTGAACACAGCTTCCGGAGCTACGTGGGTCAGCTTCCATCATGGCGGCGGCGTAGGCATGGGCTTTTCGCTCCACGCCGGCCAGGTCACGGTTGTCGATGGTACCGACCTCGCCGCGCGCAAGGTGGTCCGGGTTCTCAACAACGATCCCGGCATAGGCGTAGCACGGCATGCAGATGCCGGGTACGAGTTGGCCCAGCAAACTGCACGAGAGAAGGGAATTCACATTCCAATGGCTAAAGCGTGAGAACCTTGGAAACACATTCCCACACACCCAGGACTGTCATCCTGAGAGAACGGGTTCCCCAAGCGTGGTTCTCAGCTTGGGGGCGGTGATCGAAGGATCTGCTTTTGCACCTAGCGACTCCGGATGCTGTAAGACTCCAACACCAATGCAATCAGTCATCGTTAACATCGGCCAGTTCGTCACCCTCGCGGGTTCGCCGTATCCCCGCGTGGGCGCTGAACTCAAGGACCTCGCCATCCTCGAGGACGCCGCCATGTTCATCGAGGACGGCCACATCACCGCAACCGGCAAATACTCCGATCTCAAATCCCAGATCGCGCGGGACGCGACGATTGTTGATGCGCAAGGCCGCTGCCTCACTCCGGGATTCATCGATGCCCACACCCACCTTGTCTTCGCCGGAAACCGTGCCGCCGAATACGAGCAGCGCATCGCCGGCGCAACGTACCAGGAAATCGCCGCCACAGGCGGAGGCATCCTGCGCACCGTCGCGCTCACACGCGACGCCAGTGAAAACGAACTCCTCACCGCCGCCCGTCGCCATCGCGACTGGATGCTCCGCTCCGGCACCACCACCCTCGAAGCCAAATCCGGCTACGGCCTTGACCGCGAGACCGAACTGAAAATGCTTCGCGTCTTGTGGCGGCTGAATGACGAAGGCCCTACCCGCATCGTCCCCACACTCCTAGCCGCTCATACTGTTCCGCTGGAGTACAAAAACCACCGCGCCGACTATGTCCGGTTCCTGACGGACGAACTCATCCCCGAAGTTGCAGCCAACAAACTCGCCAAGTACTGCGACGCCTTTTGTGACGACCACGCCTTCAGCGTCGAGGAAACTCGCGCCGTTCTCACCGCCGCAAAAAAGAACGGCCTCAAGCTCCGTATTCATGCCGAGCAATTTCGCTCAGGAACTGGCGCCGACCTCGCCGCTGAACTCGGCGCCGTGACTGCAGATCACCTTGAGACCGTCACCGACGAAACGCTGCAGCATCTTCGCGCCGCAGGCGTTCAGCCCGCCTTGCTTCCCGGTTCCGTCTTTGCCCTCAGTCGCACGCAATACCCGGCTGCCCGCAAGATGGTCGAAGCGGGCCTCGCAATTGTCCTCGCCACCGACTTCAATCCTGGCTCATCCCCAGTCCCATCGATGCCGTTCATGCTTTCCCTGGCGTGCTTGCAGATGCGCCTCGCGCCCGGCGAAGCGCTCTCAGCGGCCACCATCAATGCTGCGCACAGTTTGGGCCTCGGAGCCCAAATTGGCTCGCTCGAAGTGGGGAAGCAAGCCGACTTCCTCATCCACGAGTTCACGGACTATCGCGAACTAGCGTACTTCATCGCTGCGCCAAACCGCCCCCGGATCTTCATCGCCGGCAAGGAAATCGCTCTCTAAAGCGATTCTCAATCGCATGCCATTCCGAGAGACCGAAGGGTCTCGAGGAACCCGCAATTGCTTTTAAGGGAGCTAGGACAGGCTCGAGTCCTGGGTGCTCCATCCAAGCCGGTCTTTAAGCTTGGGTGGGAAGGCACGAGCCCCACTTACGCGGCCACCGCTTCTCTTCGCCCACGTCTCCGCTCCGCCACAAAGATCGCGATTCCCAGCCCAAGCTGCACCATCGTTGCACCCACTACTTTGAATACCGCAAGCACCTTGTTCGGCTGATCCACGCCTGGGAACAGTGCCAGCACGATCGTCGTACCCGTCGCGACAAACCCCACCAGCCCCAGCGCGATCGCCATCGGCGCTTTTCCGGGCACGCGCCGCACATTTGGTCCCGCCGGCTCGTCTTGCAGCTTGATCATGGACATGAATAACAACAGATACGGAATGAAGTACGAAATCGTCGCCATGCTCACCATCACGTCGTAGGCGCCGCGCACGGTTGTTCCAGTCTGCCCTAGGATTGCCACCAATACACTTGCCAACCCATAGACCCCAATCGCCACCCAAGGCGTCCGATAGCGCTGGTGGATCGATCCGAACACCGGCGGCAGGTAGTGGTCGATTCCCGCCACAAACGGCAGCCGCGAAGTCGACGAGAGATTTGCGGCTGTTGACCCCACTGTGTTTACTCCCACCAGCAGCGCCACGGGAATCAGCATCCATCCCAATCCCAGTCGGCCGGCCAGCGCGTTCACCCCATTCACGAAGCCTTCCAGTCCGCTGACCGCATCGCTGGGCAGCGCTACCAACAACGCCGCAGTTCCGCCGATATAGCCCAGCGTGACAATCGCTCCGCCCACCAGAATCGCCCACGGCATTGTCCTCCGCGGATTCTGAATCTCATCGCCCATTGCGCTCGCCGCTTCCACACCGCCAAAGGCGAAGAAGACACCCGACCAGAAGACTGCGTTGTCCAGCGACCAATGCGGCCTGAAGCTTGCCCCAGTGAATTGCGTGGCCGGTCCAAATCGCATCCACGACACCGCGGCCATCATCATCAGTAGGCATAGGGGCACGAGGCTGCCAATCGAACACACATTGTTCAGCCACTTGCCAGCATTCACTCCGCGAATGTTCAGAACGATGATGACCAGTAGCCAGAACGCCGCAAACCCCATGTAATACATCGGATTTCCATTCAGCTTTCCGGCATGCGCACCAAACGGGATCAGCACCGACGCTGCGCCGAAATACAGCACGCTGGCAAAGAAGGGCAGATTGCTCATCCAGTACATCCACGCGGCGATAAATCCTGTGAAGTCACCGAAAGCCGTTCGCGTCCAGACGTAGATGCCGCCTTCTTCGGGATAGCGCGATGACAACTCCATCACGCTGGCTGCCAGCGGAATGAAGAAGCAGGTTAGCGCCGCGATCCAGATGATGAGGATGCTCGGTCCTGCAGCCGCCGCGGTCGATGTCCAGCGCACATTCAACGCCACGACGACGTAGAACAGCGCGAGGTCGCGAAAGCGAATGCCTCGTTTCAGTGCTGGATTTGCAGCCATTTGGGTCGGAGGATAGCAGAGCGAGGGGAACCTAACAATTCAAATCTGGGTCATCGCCGTATCTTGGTCCACTCCTCGGGCCACGGGATTTCCCGAGTTTTCTTCGGCAGTCAGGCGTCGTAGCCTTGAAACGAATTCGATTGCATTGGATTTGAATCAACCTGAAGCCTGTATGAGTCGCCGATCCGCACCATCCGCAAATCGGTACTCGGCAGCTTGCTCCAAAACACCTTTTCTTCAAGCCACGCGCAAAGCCGCGGATCGGAAATCTGCGGTTGATCGAGCCAGAAACTTGCGTGCAAGTCGCACCGAATGCGCAAGTGATCTAATTCCAGATCCACGGCTTTCATGTGCGATGGAAAATGACGGCGTGCGTCAGAGATCCTCATGCGGATCCCGGTGATCAAACGTCCCTTGCTTTGCATTCTGACGATCATGGCCTGGTATCTCCTTCGTACTGGAGCTTGGACCTGGGCAAATAAAATCGAGAGGGACTGGTGCACCAAATCAGGCTTATGAAAAGACTTGTCTACCAACGGATCAGTTGAAAGGCGGCGGCGCGGCAGGCTGTTTTGCCAGCAGGCTTTCTGCACATTTGTGACGGGCCTGTAGATCTTCTCGGGTAGTTGAAGCGCTCTCGGTTCCAATGCTGCGAAAGCAGTGGATACAAAAAACGATTTTCCCAAGTGGATGTACCAGAGTTTGAATTTGTCGGTCGGGCTGGGTGTTCGGAGCGCGTTCCATAAGATTCTCCGGGCTCTCAAAAGAGAGAAAAGGCGTACCTATTCGGATTGATACTTTCCGGAATACCTTCAAGAGTTGGGAGCAGCCACTGCTCACGTGGGAAAGTGAATGACTGGGCGGAACGAGTGGAAGATGCCCAAGGATCACATCGTGTCTTTAGCATCGGAAACGATGCCGGTCCATTGCGGTGACGGTCATCACGGTTGGGCGGGAAACGGATCGGCACATTACCTGTTGCTCAATGCCGTGACGTCTTTGGCTCTATGGACGGAAATCTTTTCTGCGAATCCTAACCGCCCAATCGGTTAGGATTTCGTGCGAAGGAATCCAACTCTGATTTCAACGTCCACTTTTTGACGCCTGGAGAGCAATGAATAGAAAATCGCTCGCTGCGCTGCTCATCATCCTTGCATCCACTGTTCTTTCGGCCCTGCCGCCGTCACCATCCACGATCGTGAAAACAACGGCAGGCGCGGTTGCCGGCGTAGCCACCAGTGATGGTGCTGTTATCAGCTTCAAGGGGATTCCTTACGCCGCGCCTCCGACCGGGAGGTTGCGCTGGCGCGCGCCTCAGCCAGCGGCTTCGTGGAAAGGCACGCTCAAGGCCGACCACTTTGCAGCTTCCTGCATCCAGGGCCCCAACAACGAATTCCTCCCCTGGACGAAGGAATTCATGTACATCACGCCACCGAGCGAAGATTGCCTGTTCCTCAACATCTGGACACCAAAAGCGGCTCGTTCCGCCGGGCTTCCCGTGCTTGTCTTCATCCATGGCGGGGCGTTTACCAGCGGTTCAGGCGATGTCCCGGTTTACGATGGCGAAGCTCTGGCTCGCACTGGCATGGTTATCGTCACGATCAATTACCGCCTTGGGGTGCTCGGCTTTCTGGCGCTGCCCGGGCTCACTGCCGAGTCAGAACATCACAGCTCGGGCAACTACGGCCTTCTCGATCAGATTGCAGCGCTCCAATGGGTCGAGCAGAACATCCGTGCTTTTGGTGGCAATCCGGCCCGCGTTGCCGTCGCCGGACAGTCTGCCGGAGCCATGAGCGTCGCCGATCTCCTTGCCTCTCCGCTTGCGCACGGACTTTTCAGTGCCGCCATTGCCGACAGCGGCATCGGAGGCCGCGGGGTTCCTATGCAAACCCTAGCCGAGGCAGAGAAGGCCGGTACTGCCTTCGCTGCCGCAAAGAAAGCCGGGTCAACCGATGCACTCCGCGTGCTGCCTGCCTCCGACTTTGTCGTTCAGGGAATGCGTTTCGCGCCCATCATCGATGGCTGGGTTCTCCCCGAGAATCCCATGACGCTCACAACCGAGCAGGGAAGGGACAACGACGTCCCTGTCATCACCGGCTTCCAGGCGAACGACGCTGCACTGGGAGGCCCACGCACCACCACCGCTGATGCATTCCAGAAACGCGCCCGCCAGGTCTACGGCTCAATGGCCGACGAGTTCCTCAAACTCTACCCCGCTTCCACTGACGAAGAAGCAAAACAGTCCGGGATCGAAAGCGGCCGCGACCGCCTGCGCGCCGGGGAATATCTGTGGGCAAGCCAGCGCGCTGCTACTCATAGATCTGCTGTCTTTATCTACTACTTCGATCGAGCCATTCCATGGCCTGCACACCCTGAGTTCGGCGCCTTTCATACCGGCGAGATTCCTTATGCCTTCGGCACTCTGGATAAGCTCGACCGCCCTTGGGAACCTGTAGATCACACTGTTTCAAGGATGATGATGACCTATTGGAAAGACATGTCTGCTACAGGCAATCCGAACGGCCCGTCGGTTCCGCACTGGCTGTCCGTCAGTTCTTCGGCTCCGGAGGTGATGCGTCTGGGAGCCAATAGCGGACCTATCCAGCCGGCCGATCCAGCCAAGTTTGACTTGTGGAAACGCTATTTTGAATCACCGCAAAGCAAAAACGCCGGCCCATTCTAAAAACGGGCCGGCATAGCAGTCGAAGCGCAACGCGCGAACGGAGCGGTCGTTCCTTCCTCGATTCCCTTACGGTTTCGTTGCGAGAATGAGCGGGGACGGGCCGGGGGACTCAACGAGTCGCGGATTCGTGAAGCCGGCTTCTTTCAGCCATTCGCCGATCTCCTCGAACGACCAGGTATCGCCCTGCTGGGTGTTGACCAGCATGTTAACCGCGAAGAAGAGCCCATTCACGGGGCCCGTGCGGTCCCTGTTCACCAGAAATTCCTGAACGGCAATTGTGCCGCCCGTAGCGAGCGCGCTGAAAGTCTTGGCCAGCAATTTTCGGCTGCGCGCCTCGCCTTCACTGTGCAGGATATGTCCCAGGGTTGCGAGCCCATAGCCTGAACCAAAGTCGGCCTGCAGGAGATCGCCTTCAATGAAATTGAAGCGATCGGCAAGTCCGAATCGCGCGGATGTCCTTTTGGTGACGTCGATAACCTCAGGCCAGTCGACTGCGGTTACTCGGACCCGGGGCGAAGCCTGGGCCTGCGCGATTCCCCAAACACCCGAGCCGGCTGCAAGATCGAGTACCTTTACCGGGTTGCCGTTGGAACCGAAGTTTATATGCGCCGCCAGGGTTTGCGCTGCGGGATAGCTCATGGGGAAGATATCGAGGACGAAGTCGTGAAAGAACTCGCCACCGGACCTTTCATCGTTTACCGGCGTTACAGGATTGCCGGTGGCAACGACCTCGTTGATGTGCAGCCAACGGGGAATTAGTTGTTCACTGCAGTGCTTGATCATGCCGCCTTGAAACGAAGGTTTGGAGCTCACCAGGAAGGCTGAGCTTTCCGGGGTGAGGGCGAAGCGCCCGTGCTCGTCTTTCGAGAGGAAGTTGAGTCCGACAAGCGCGTTCATCACGGCGGTGAGACCACGCGTGGATGCGCCGGTTGCCTTCTCTACCTCTGAGATCGTTTTGGATCCTGCATCGAGGACGTCGAACACATGATGGCGGATCGCGGCTTCAAGAATCAGGGGCGGAACATAGCCCCATGCCATTTGCATAATGCGCTCAGGGGTAACCTGTGTCTGCTGCTGCTCCAAAGTTGCAGTTGCCATTGTTTGTTCCTCAATCTGTCCGGAGACGGCGATTTTGCTTGCTGAAGACCGGGGAGGCCTGGGGACCTGGAGGAGTGTAGCAGTTTCGCGAGCCAGTTGGATGAAAATTTGAATTCAATCAGCCCCGTTTTCCGTGCCGCAGGGCTGTCCGCGCGGCGGGAATTCACTCTGGATGCCAACTGCCTGAGGAGTTAGTTGCCCGGCATGTCTTTTAACACGGCCATCGCTGCGTTCCGCCCGTTGATCCCGATGACGCTTCCGCCCGGGTGAGTGCACGCTCCGCATAGATACATCCCCTTCATTGGCGTGCGCGCGCTAAGGCGCTTGTCCCACATATAGGCCGGCAGGCATTCACCCTGGAAGATGTGTCCGCCCGTGAGTCCCACCTTCTGTTCAATATCCGGCGGGCCCAGCACCTGCGCATCGATCACCGCGGAATCTCGGCTGCCATCGTCGATATTGCTGCAAAATCGCGCCAGAGACTTCAACGCCACCTTGCGAACCTCATCGCGCCGCCGTTCCCAGGTCTCACGCGCGAACCTGTAGGGCACGTACTGCGCAAACACGCTCATCGTGTGCTCGCCATGCGGCACTGCAGAGGCATCGTGCACACTTTGAAAATAAAGTTCGCACCACAGATACTCGGGAAGTTCGCCGCGTTTCGCCGCAGCAAATCCCGCTTTCCATTCTTCTTTGGTCAGGGGAGCATTGATCTGGCCATAGTGGTGCGCTTGGTTGGTTCCCGGGCGCGCCTTGAAGTTTGGCAACTCTCGCAGATGCACGTTCAGTTTCACCGTGCAGCCTTCGATCGGTTGATTCTCGACCTGCCTTTGCCATGACGCGTCCGCCGTCGATCCCAGCATTCCCAGGGTTCTTCTCGGATCAGCGTTCGATACCACCACGGGCGCTGAAACTCTCTCGCCACCCTCCAGTTCCACGCCTTCTCCCGGTACGATCCGCGCCACTGGGACGCCTGAAACAACAGTCGCTCCCGCCTCCCGCGCAGCATCGCAGAAGTAGAACGACACCATCCCCATGCCGCCCTTCACATAACCCCACATTCCCGGCATGCCACCCAGACGCCCCGATGAATGGTGGAAACGGATCGAAGCCGTTCCGGGATCAAACGGGCTCGCATTCGTTCCGATCACGCCCTGGCCCATCATCGCTTCCTGCAGGCGCTCGTCCTTCAGGTAGTGTTCCAGCATCTCGGCCATCGACCAGTCGAAGAGTACTGAGTGCGCGTCAGGATCATTGCCAATCCGCTCTTCGATCTTCGCGCGCGTCGGCGCATCGCCGATCCAGAAGTCGCGCACCGAGGCGTTGAGCCAGCCACTGCCCTTGCTGGGTGCCGGCCGCAGCGCATCACGCAGTCGGCGGATGACCGCACACATCGCGCTCCAGCCGTCTACATCGCCAGGCGAAAGCTTCCGCACCTCCTCAGCGCAACGATCGTCATCATCCCAGAGCTGAACGCTGGTGCCATCGAGGAAGGGAACAAATAGCCCGTTCACCGCGGGAGTCCACTCGAATCCTCGGCGTGCCAGCTCCAGTTCTTCTACCACGAGTGGATGGAGAAGGCCCGCAAGGTAAGCGCAAGGCGACATTCGCACGCCCGGAAACGGTTCTTCGATGGTGCATGCGCCGCCCACGCGTAACCGGCTCTCGACCACCAGCACGCGCTTTCCTGCCTTTGCCAGATACGCAGCGCAGGCGAGGCCGTTGTGGCCCGCACCGACAACAATCACATCCCAGGTTTTCGCCGCGAGTTCGCGGATCGGCACAGGCTGACCGATCTCTCCCAGAACCGCGGCAGTAGGTGAGCTCATAGCAACATACGGTAACATTCCGGATGCCAAATCGTTCCCTACATGTCCCGTTCACCGCGGATTTATCGCGCTGAAGGGGGCTCAGGCGAGCAGGAAGGCTACTTCACGCTGATGTCCCCATCCACGTCCACGACGAGTTTGTCTCCTTCGATCTGCATCGAATGTACCTTCAACCGGTCCAGACTCAGTTTGTAGCCCGTGATGGCTGTCGAGCCCTCCAGCGACTTGCGCAGCAGATCCGCGGCATTCACCTTCATGCTCGAAGGCACTTGGCGGTTCAAAAAGGGCGTTAGCAGGAAATTGAGTTCGCGCTGATCGCTCACCTTCAGCAACTGCGCATCTCGGAATCCGATGGTTTCGCCTTCGCCGTAGGGAGCCATTGAAACCTCTGCGGTTGGTGATAGCGAAATCCCGATACACGTCCCGCCCGCCGATTTGCCCAACCGCGCCCTGGTTTTTACCTTCACGACGATTCTGTCCTGGACGAAAGCGACAGACGCGTCTTCTGCATAGACCGAGCAGGCGCTGCCGGTCGCCCCCTTCAAGTAGAATCTTCCCCCGGGACCGCTGAAGAGCTGTTGCTTCAACGTACGTTCCAGGGCCTCGCGGCTCACGTGCAGCTCTACGGCCTGGCACTGCAACGCGCCGGCAGCCAGCAGAAAGCCGCATGCCCAGGTCCCCCAACTTGTCTTCATATCTCTATCGTGCCACCGCAGGCCGAAACGTGTCCCCTGATCTGGCATTCAGGCGCGATGGGCCTCGTTTTTGCAGGAGCGGGCTTTACGAGACCCAAAAACAATCGATTGCGTAGGAATTTCTATCTTCAATGGAAATCATGTAAGTCATTGATTACAAAATCATTTTAGCTTGAAAATCTGCGGGGAACACATGCTTGAAAACCGATCATTATGAAAGCGTTTGCTATTGATTTTTATAGAAAATATCCCTAAAATAGAACACATTGAGTCGCCTAAGGGCCACAAGGACCCCCAGCCGGTCGCCCGAGGCTTTGGAACGAATCCCATCCTTTCTGAGGACAACAAAACCAAATGGCAAAACGTAGAGGAAATCCGAATTGGGGCAAGCCGGAGCCCATCGGCCCCGTTGTACCCACCGTGACCTCCTTCGAACAGATCGTCAAGGAGTTCAAGCTGACCCCGGATCAGTACATCCGCTCCACCCGTCTCCGCGAGTGGGCCCGTCGGAACAAAAACTCCAAGTACATCCCTGAGGCGCTCCTTGAAGCCTGGGGCTTTGAGATCGAGTCTACGTTGTAGATTTTCGCTTCTAGGACTGTCAACAGAAACGCCGCCTACGGGCGGCGTTTTTGCTGCCATAAGTAACGTTCTTTGCTCAACCGCGCGCAATCGGAGAGAATGAGAGCTGATCCCGATGCCCGACAGCGTTCGCACCTTCGGACCTCCATTCACTGATGTTCCCGGCGCCATTTCCGACATCCGGGCCGGACGCATGGTTGTCGTGGTCGACGACGAGGACCGCGAGAACGAGGGCGATCTGACACTTGCGGCTGAGTTTGTCACTCCGGAAGCCATCAACTTTATGGCTCGTTATGGCCGCGGGCTCATCTGCCTCACTCTTACCGAAGAGCGCGCCGACCACCTGCGCCTCTTTCCGATGACGCAGCAGAACTCTTCCCGTTTTGGCACGGCTTTCACGGAAACGATTGAAGCTCGCGAAGGCGTCACTACCGGCATCTCAGCTGCCGATCGCGCGCACACTATCCGCACCGCGCTAGACCCCAAGGCGACCTACAGCGATCTAGTCCGCCCCGGCCACATCTTTCCTCTCCGGGCTCGCCGCGGCGGTGTCCTCGTGCGGGCCGGCCAAACCGAAGCCTCGGTTGATCTTGCCCGCCTCGCTGGTCTGCAGCCGGCAGGAGTCATCTGTGAAATCATGCGCGACGACGGCGATATGGCTCGCATACCGGACCTGATCCCGTTCTGTACCGAGCATAATCTGCGCATCCTTACGGTCGCTGAACTCATCCGCCACCGATTGCGTCACGAGCGATATATCGTTCGCGCCGGCGAAACGCAAATTCAAACCAAATATGGCGAGTTCCGCATGATCGCTTACGAGAGCGAGGTCAATGGAGGCGAAAGCCATATCGCTCTGGTTCGCGGCGATTTGTGTCCGGGCTGCCCATCTGTCCAGGGGGGGCCAGCCAATGTTCCCGGCGATCCCGCGACGACCCGCCCACCCTGTTCACATGCCGTGCTCGTCCGCGTCCACACTCGCTGCACCGCTGGTGATATCTTTGCGGCTGATTGTCATTGCCGTGAAACGCTCGACCAATCCATGCGCATGATTGCCGAAGAAGGCTGTGGCGCCCTCATCTATCTCCACAACACATCGCGTGGCTTCGGGATCGACAATTCGGCTGCCCTTGCATCCTCATTCGAGTTGGAGGGCAAAGCCATCCCCGCTGGCACCCGTCCGGAACCTGCCAGCCGCCTAATCCTTCACCAGGAATTGCGTGCTCGGGAGGGTTCACAGGCGCGCACCGGCCGCATCCTTCGCGCGATCGGGCTCGGCGGCCAGATTCTCTCCGATCTAGGGATTCAGCGCATTCGTCTGCTTTCGAACACACCGATGCACATCCCGGCACTCGAGGGTTTCGGCCTCGAAATCGTCGAACAGGTTCCGATCCCCGTCGAAGAATGCACCCGCGTCTGACAACCTCTCACACAAACAAGGGTTGGAAAGCAACGAACCATCGCGGGTCGAGCTTTGTGTGAGAGTTCTCTCACTCGTATCGCAGCGCCACCACCGGATTCACCTTCGTCGCTTTGCGTGCGGGAACAAAGATGGCCATCGCGGCAGCGGCAACCAGCAAGAGCGCTGCGCCTCCCAACGCGAGCGGATCCCATGCCTTCACGCTGAAGAGCAACCCATTCATAAGCCGGGTCAGGAACAACGCCAGTACAATTCCGACACCGAGACCGATACAAATTGTCGTCAGCCCACTGCGCATGAGCATGTTCAGCACCATTCTGCGGTCCGCTCCGAGTGCCATGCGGACCCCAATCTCGACCTGCCGCTGCGCTATTCCATACGATGTGACGCCGTAGATGCCGATTGCCGCCAGCAACAGAGCGAGACCCGCGAAGACCGCAAGCAGAACAAGGGCTAGCCGTCGCCGTGCCAGGGAATCTCCCATCACCTCAGTCATCGTACGAACCCGATAGACGGGAAGATCCGGATCAATCGAGGCGACCTCGCGCTGGATTGTCGGCACGAGATTCATCGGATTTCCTGCAGCGAGGATCGCAAGAGTCATTCCGGTCACTGGTACCTGGCTCTCCGGAAAATAAACCTCGACCCGTGAACGGGCCTCGAGGGTACGATTCCGGACTTGCTGCACGACTCCTACGACGGTTATCCACGGGGCAGTTGACGCGCGGCCGCCCATATGCAGGCGCTTGCCGATCGGATCCTGATTGGGCCAGTAGGTTTGAGCGAGGCTCTCGTCTACGATCGCCACTCGAGGCGCCGTATCGTTGTCGCGGGCCTCAAAGAGTCGTCCGCGCACAAGCGTGATGCCCATCGCCCTGAAATAATCCGGTGTGGCGATACGCTGGTCCGCTTCCGGCGTCGTATTTTCCAACGGCACGGACTGGGTGTCGATCGTGACGGTTCCTGAGGCGTTCTGACCGCTCAGCGGCAAATTGGAGACCGCACCGGCGGATGCCACGCCCGGCAGTTTCTGCACCCGATCCAGCAAATTCGCGTAGAACCCGCGTACCTGTTCCGGCTTGCTGTATACGGAATCCGGCAGAGCAACCCGCAGGGTAAGCACGCCCTCGGGCCTGAATCCGGGATCCACCTTCAAAATCTGCGCAAAGCTCCGCAACAACAATCCCGCGCCTGCAACTAGAAGCAGAGAGAATGCCGTCTCGCAGATCACCAGCGCACTGCGCAGCCTCTTTGGCTTTTTGCCTTCGCTGCTTCGTCCGCCTTTGAGGCGATCGAATTGTCGTCTGCGTGCAGCCTGGAGCGCCGGGGCAAGCCCGAATAGAATTCCAGTTGCGAGCGAAACAACAGTCGTGAGCGCCAGCGCGCTCAGATCGATAGAAGTCGCCACGGCACGCGGCAACGACTTCGCCGCAATGTCGACCAATCCTTGCAGAATCCAGGGCGTCACGGCGATTCCCACCGCGCCTCCGGCAAACGCCAGCGTCACACTCTCCGTGATGAGCTGTCGCGCCAGCCGCGAGCCCTTTGCCCCGAGCGCCATACGCGTTTCCATCTCCTGTTGCCGCTCGGTTGACCTGGCCAGCAAGAGGTTGGCAATGTTGGCGCAGGCGATCAAAAGCACTAATCCAACGGCGGCCATCAATACCAACAGCGACGGCTTCACGTCTCCCACCGTCTCCTCCAGCAATGGGTGCATGATGATGCCGAAGTCAAACTTCTTGTATGGATAGGAGCCGTGCTGCTCGATCATTGTTTTCGCTACGCGGTCCAAATCCGATTGCACCTGGGCCATCGATAGCCCCGGCTTGATCCGCCCCAGCACCTCCAGCCCGTGGCTACCGCGATTGTTCTCGCTCAAGTCATCTGGCGAGAACGACAGCGGACCCCATATCTCAACCTCATCGGGATACTCGAATCGCGGCGGCATCACACCCACCACAGACATTGGCACGCCGTCGATATCGACCGTTGTCCCAACAATATTTCGGTTTTCGCCGAACACGCGTTGCCACAGACCGTAACTGAGAATCACCTCGTGATCCCGCCCCGGCTGGCCCTCCTCGCTGAGGAAATTGCGTCCAAGCACTGGCTGCGCACCCAGCATAGGGAAGAGACCTGTCGAAACAGAAGCACCCACGACTCGCTGTGGGCTGCCTTTGACGCCCAGATTCACCGAGCCAGAAGCAATCGCCGCAAGATCTCTGAAGCTGTGGTTCAGTTGCTGGAAATCGCGGAATTCCGGCGCCGAAACCCAATTCTGGTCATTCGGCAGGCCAATACCCTTAAACCGCGTCCAGAGCTTCACCAGGCCTTCTGGACGGCTATAGGGCAGGGGTCGTAACAGGACCGCATCGAGAATGCTGAAGATCGCTGCGTTCGCGCCGATCCCAAGGGCCATCGTCAAAACAATCACAGCCGTGAAGCTGGGTCTCTTGGACATCTGCCGAAGGGCAAATCTCAAATCCAGAATCAAAGTCCGCATTGCTGACCTCCAGGGACGCCTAGGAATACCGAGCGTCTGCAAAACCGAGATTTTGGGCTATTCAACTTGACAAGAAAACGGAACACCAACTCACTTGAAGCAATCCAGCCGCCAAGTTTCCTTCTGCTGAGCCATTGAAACTACAGGCAAAACTTCGCCGGGACAGGCTCTTCAGCGTTCATTTTTTCGATAAGGTGCTCAAAAATGAACAGTTCCTAAATGGAGATCTACCAATAGGGCGCCGGTGGGAGTGAACTCCTCTGCGCATACGGAGATCAATCAATCGCCGCGAGGACCCGTTCAGATTCGTGTTTTCGCTAGAAGATCAGGCGCCCCTGCGCTATGCTCCTCTTGCAAACCAGCTGTCGGGCATCTCAGGTCATCCCGGAGAACGAAATGCTGCGACCACCCACCCCGCACGATGAAACTGCCAGAATCGCCGCACTACACGCTTTAAACGTTCTCGATACGACGCCTGAGGAGCGCTTCGACCGGCTCACACGAATCGCAAAACGTGTTTTCGGTGTTCCGTATTCCACGATCAGCATGATCGACTCCCATAGGCAATGGTTCAAATCGATCCAGGGTCTCAGTCTTTGTGAGACTTCGCGGGACATCTCGTTCTGCGCCCACGCGATCCTCTTCGATGAGATCCTGTACGTTGAAAATGCGATCAAAGACGAGCGATTTCACGACAATCCCGTGGTTGTTGGTGAGCCTAAGATTCGCTTTTACGCCGGCTGCTCCTTGAACGTGAACGGATTCAAGATGGGCACATTTTGCGTTTTTGACAGAAAGCCCAGGGCACTCACCTCCGAAGACCGGCAGTTGCTGAGGGACTTGGCAGTCCTGGCGGAGAGAGAACTGGCCTTGCCATCCCAGGCGAACTGAAAGCCAAGGCCTTGTTCTTTGCTAATCGCTCACCAGCCCAGAACGTAAGCAAACATCAGAGGCGCCACGATCGATGCATCGCTTTCGACGATGAATTTGGGCGTCCTTTCGCCAAGCTTCCCCCACGTAATCTTCTCGTTGGGAACAGCGCCGGAGTAAGATCCGTAGCTGGTCGTTGAGTCCGAGATCTGGCAGAAATACGCCCACAGCGGCACATTGTCGCGTTGCAGATCCTGGTGCAGCATGGGCACTACGCAGATTGGAAAGTCGCCCGCGATGCCGCCGCCAATCTGGAAGAACCCCAGGGGAGTCTTCTTGGTGGTTTCGGTGTACCACTCGGCCAGTTCCATCATGTACTCGATGCCAGTGCGCACCGTGTGGACCTTTTTCACATCGCCGGAGATGCAATGGCCGGCGTACATATTGCCGAGGGTCGCGTCTTCCCAGCCGGGCACAAACATGGGCAGGTTCTTTTCCGCTGCGGCCAGCAGCCAACTATTTTTGGGATCGATCTGGTAGCTCTTCTTCAGCACGCCTGATAGCAAAATTTTGTACATGAACTGGTGTGGAAACCAGCGCTCGCCCGCCTCGTCCGCCTTCACCCACTCGGCTAATACCTCGTTCTCGATGCGCCGCATGGCCTCCATCTCGGGAATGCACGTGTCGGTGACTCGATTCATGTGGCGACTGAGCAGAGCTGCCTCGTCAGACGGTGTCAGATCGCGGTAATGCGGGACGCGTTCATAATAATCATGTGCAACCAGATTGAAGACATCCTCTTCGAGGTTGGCACCGGTGCAGCAGATGCCATGGACTTTGTCCTGCCGGATCATCTCGGCCAGTGACAGCCCCAACTCGGCCGTACTCATGGCACCAGCGATGGTCACAAACATCTTGCCTCCTGAGGCAAGATGAGCCTTGTAGGCCTCCGCCGCGTCGACCAGTGCCGCTGCATTGAAATGACGATAATGATGCTTGATAAATGATGTAATTGCTGACATTTTGCTTGTTCTTACTCCCGTTCCTTACGCTAACACAGCGAAATCAGCGGAAGATGAACGCAGCAAGATTCCAGAGGTGATCGGCAACGCTGAGGTTTGCCAGCGGTGGAATCAAGGGCAGATATCCCCTGCTTCTCCGCGCGAATCGCGTCACTTAGTACTGATAAATGCCAGCGTCTATCTCACGGGCGGCTTCCGCAATCTGCGGGGGCTTGCCCATATCGCGCCAATAATACCGGTCGGCCGCAAACCTGAGTATGGGCTCTCCTTGTGCGGCAAGTCGAAGGTATGTGGGGATGATTGAGAAAACACCTTCTTCTTGCATTTCTCCAAAAATCTTGGGCGATAGGACATGAATGCCACAGAAAGCCCACGCCTGAAAGCTCCCGTTGGGACAGACCAACTCGGGTTCACCTTTCAATCCCGCGCGACGGCCGCAAAGACGATCGTTTTCATCGAACAAAAGATAACGTGATGTGGCGCGGTCCTGCACGGCGATTGTCGCCAGCGCACCATGCTGCTTGTGGAATTGAACCAGCCTCTCGAAATCGATCGTGCTGAGCACGTCGACGTTGTGAAGGAGAAATGGCTCATCGGATCCGAGGAAAAAATGCTGTGCGTGCTTGAGGCCTCCCCCGGTATCGAGAAGAACCCTTTCGCGCGAGATTTCGATGTGCATGCCGAAGTTGTGGTGCGTTTCGAGATAATCCGCGATCATATCGGCGAAATGATGCGTGTTGATGATTACCTCGAAAATCCCAAAGGAACGAAGGCGATTCAGCGTCAACTCGAGAAGCGTGCGTCCCGCAACTTCAACAAGAGCCTTGGGCCGATCATTTGTTAGCGGGCGAAGCCGAGTGCCCAAACCGGCGGCGAGAACCATCGCCTTCACGATGCCATCTTCTCCAGTTCAATATGCCGAAGAACGACCTGAAGCCCACCGGCGGAGCGAAGGTGGCGGGCAAGCTGCTCTGCCAGAAATACCGAACGGTGCTGCCCTCCGGTGCAGCCAAACGAGACCATCAGGCTGGTAAAACCACGACTCCGATACGCAGCGATACTCGCATCGACCAGCGACCGCACGTGCGAAAAGAACTGCTGAACGCTTTCCTGTTGATTCAGGAACTCGACA
>Ga0335072_10005140_pt1 | contig 19292 bp, 22 predicted proteins | sample Lox_Sample_21_FD_206725 | JGI IMG/M metagenome (GOLD analysis project Ga0335072, IMG submission 206725) | Soil microbial communities from Loxahatchee National Wildlife Refuge, Florida, United States - Lox_Sample_2.1 | ecosystem: Environmental > Terrestrial > Soil > Wetlands | place: USA...
GGTCTCGATCGCCGCCGAGGTGGCCGGGACGATCGTGGCTGGGGTGGTCGAAGTGCCCGGGCTGGGCGAGCGGTTCACCGCCGCGGCCGGGCACGGCGCCTGGCTGCACCGGGACGGGACCGCCGTCGCGCTGCACTGCACGTCCGGTGTGCCGCTCTGCCAGGCGCTGGTCGGCACGGGCTTCGGCTATGACCCGGCGCGCCGCGCGGTGCAGGGAGAGGTGGTGGCCGCGCTGCTGCCCTGCGTGCGGGACATCCGGCGCGGCGGGTCGGCCGCCGCCGACCTTTGCTCAGTGGCGGCAGGCCGGGTGGACGCATACTACGAGCGCGGCCTGAACTACTGGGACTATGCGGCCGGCGGCCTGATCGCGCGGGAGGCCGGGGCCATGGTGGGCGGCCTGTCCGGCCAGCCGGAGAGCACCTCGATGACCGTGGCGGCCGGCCCGGGCTTGTTCCAGGCCCTGGATGACTTCCTGACCAGGCTGGATCCGGAGCGGGACGCGCCCAAGAGCCACTGAGCGACACGCCGGGCGAGGTCACACCAGGAGTTTCGGCGTGGCGCGTGTGCGCCGCGGGCGAACGTGGCAGAATTCGCCGCCGGAATCGGGCACAACTCGGCCCGCTAAAGCGTTACAACCGCGCAGCGATAGCGCACTATGGATGAAGGGGGATGGAGTACTCAGATGGCTACCGACTACGACAGCCCGCGGAAGACGGACGACGACCTGACTGAGGACAGCCTTCAGGAGCTTCAGGCTCGCCGGATGGACAAGTCATCGAGCACGATCGATCTTGACCCCGACGATGTTGCCGAGTCTCTGGAGTTGCCGGGGGCAGACTTGTCGAACGAGGAACTCTCGTTCCGGGTCATACCGCGTCAGGCCGATGAGTTCACATGTTCGCGGTGCTTCTTGGTGCACCACCGGAGCCAGCTTGCCGAAGACCGCAATGGCCAGCTTGTCTGCCGGGAGTGCGCGGCCTAGCCGTCCGCGTTGGCGGGCTCGCGGTCCGCGCTGAGGGTCTTACGAGACACAGCTCGGACCGCGAGGATCCTCATAGCCGCCACGGTTACGCCGGTCAGCGCGGACCAGGTAAGCGCCTCGGTCAGGGCCACCCCCGGATCCTCCGGATTCGTGGGGGGCTCCTTGCCGGTGGCCTTGGTCCAGGCGAACGTGATGACCTTTCGTGCGACGAAGGAGGCCACCATCATCGTCACCGCGTTGAAGACCCTGGTGTTCAAGTCAACCTGTTTCTTATCTGCCATCGCACTGTTCCCTTCCGGCCCAGCCTCAGCCCCCGCGCTTACCCCCCGTTCGCGTCATCATGCCACTGGCTCGTGCCCGCCACGAATCCGGCACCGTTCGATGGCCGCGACCAGTTCCGCGGGGTGCCGCGTGCCGATCAGCCAGTAGGGGACCCGCTGGTGAGGCACACCGTCCCCCGTGGCCGTGTGCATCGCCGCCGGATCGACGGCCACGTACACCGATTCCTTGAGGTAGGGTCGCGAGTAAAAGCGCGCCGCCGGATCGGCCCGCGGGCCGCGCAGCCGCGCGGACTGCCTCTCGTCGAGGGCGACTACCTCGCTGACGGTCGCCAGGGGCAGCACGGCGCTCCCGGCCCGCAGCGCTCCGTCATCGACTTCGACCGTAGCCCGGCCGAGGGCGATCAGCAGCGCCGAGCAACCCGCGGCCAGGCCGACGAAGATGACGATCGGCCAGGGCCAGGGAAGGCCGGCGTACAGCGTGCCGCCGATGAGCAGGACGGTCGGGACGGCGAGCAGCCACCAGGCGAGCGGTACGTGCAGCCGTTCGCGGTAATCACGCATGCAGTCGAGGGTAGTTGGTCCGATGGAGTTGTGGCGGGGGGGAGTACGACGGGTCGGCCGGGAGGCCAGGGGATGGTTCACAGCGGCCTGGCGAACGGACCCGGTTCCGGATGACGCCGGAGTAATTCACGCTGAGCGCGGTAGTCGTTCAGTCATGAGTGACAACGGGGCAACGCAGGAGGAGCGGATCGCTCGCGGCACGGGCGTACGCGAGCAGATCGCCCGTGGCGCCGCTGCGCACGAGCTCAACCGCGCGAGCGAGCCCGGCCACGAGCGGGCCGACGCCCCGGATGGCCGGGTGACCGTACCCGAGCAGAGCCGGGTACCTAGCTGGCTGGCGACGGGGGCTGCCTGGTCCTGGCGGCTGCTGCTGCTGGCCATCGCCATCTACCTGATCGCGCGCGTGCTCGGCATCTTGTACATCGTGGTCGTGCCGTGCGTCGCGGCCCTGCTGCTCACCGCGCTGTTGCAGCCGCTAGCCTCTCGGCTGCGCCGAGCCGGGCTGCCCAACATGGCCGCGACCTGGGTCACCCTGCTCATCGCGGCCATCGTCCTGGGCGGGCTGGCCCTGCTAGTCGCCGACCGGGTCAGCGCCGACTATCCGACGCTGCTGGCCGAGGTCAAGCACACCACCGCGCAGGTTCAGTCGTGGCTGGCCGGGCCGCCCTTCCACGTCAAGAACACCAATGTGCAGAAGTTCTTGAACAACATTCCCAGTTATCTCAGCAAGCACAGGGCGCTGGTCGAGGGCACCGTGGTAACCGGAGGCAAGATCGCCTCCGAGTTCTTCGGCGGCCTCGTCCTCATGCTCTTCGTCATGTTCTTCCTGATCAAGGACGGGGAGCGGATCTGGAACTGGCTCCTGGGCGCCATGCGGACCGACACCGCGCGCCGGGTGGACCGAGCGGGGCACGCCTCCTGGCTGGTGCTGGTGTACTACATGCGAGGTACGGTCGCCGTGGCTGCCATCCATGCGCTCGTGGTCGGTGTCGCGCTGTGGGTCATGGGCGTCCCGCTGGCCGTGCCGCTGGCCGTCCTGGTCTTCTTGGCGGCCTTCGTCCCGCTGGTCGGACTGCTGGTCGCCGGCGCGATCGCCATCGTGGTAACCCTGGCCACCAAGGGCTGGGTCGACGCGGTGGTCCTGCTCGTGATCCTGATCATCGAGGACCAGCTGGAAGCGCACCTGCTCCAGCCTCAGGTCGTCGGCAAGATGATTCGGCTCCACCCGTTGGCGGTCATCCTGTCGCTCGCCGTCGGCGGCGTGCTGGCCGGCATCCCCGGGGCCGTGGTGGCCGTGCCCATCGTGGCGGTGATCACCCGCGCGCTGCCCGAGTTGCGGCGCAGCGAACCCGGAGATCTCGGTCCGGACGACCCATAGGATGGGCCCGATGTCGCGCTATCCTCGCCCCCAGCCCACCCCGGGAGTCCTCGTTGCCGCAGTCCGAACCCGACGTGCTGATCAAGCGGCTTGACCCCGGTGTCCCGCTGCCGTCGTATGCCCACCCCGGGGACGCGGGCGCGGACCTGACGGCGGCCGAGGACGTCGAGCTGGCCCCGGGTGAACGGGCCCTGGTGCGAACGGGACTGGCCATCGCGCTGCCCGACGGGTACGCGGCGTTCGTGCATCCCCGTTCGGGCCTGGCCGCGAAGTACGGGGTGACGCTGGTGAACGCGCCAGGGACGGTCGACGCGGGCTACCGGGGCGAGATCAAGGTGACGCTGCTCAACACGGACCGCGACCAGCCGGTCAGTTTCAAGCGGGGCGACCGGATCGCGCAGCTGGTCATCCAGCGGGTCGAGCGGGCCGCTTTCCACGAGGTAGAGGTGCTTCCGGGATCGGTCCGGGGCGACGGCGGCTTCGGCTCCACTGGTGGCCTGGACGCCGAGCGCACCGAACTGGTGTCCTGAGCAAGAAGGAGTATGCGCAGTGTTTCGTCGACGTCGTTCAGCTGACGTTGGCCAGGACTGGCCCAGCGAGCCCGAGGACGGCCAGCCACTGGCCGACGACGAGTTCGATGACGAGCCGGCCGAGCAGGAATGGCCTGCGGAGGCTCCGCGGGCCGAGGGCGGCCCGTGGGACGCCGGGGAACCCTTCCCGCCCAGGGACCGGGTTGACCTCGGCAGCCTGCAGGTGCCAGTGGGTCCGGAGCACGACATCCAGATTGTCATGGCCGACCAGCAGGGCGTGTGGGTGACGGTCCGGCACGGCCAGAGCGAGATGCAGATCCAGGCGTTCGCCGCGCCCCGCCGGGGCTCGCTGTGGGACGACCTCCGGGCCGACACCGCCCGGGAGGTGCACCAGGCGGGCGGGCAGACCCAGGAGCGGCCGGGACCGTTCGGTACCGAGCTCCTGGCTCAGGTATTCACCGAGCCCGGTCAGCCTGCCTCTGGGCAGCAGCTCGTCCGGTTCATCGGCGTCGACGGCCCGCGCTGGTTCCTGCGCGGCCTGTTCATCGGCCCGGCCGCGGCGGGCGGCGAGGCCGCGAGCCTGCTGGAGGAGGTGTTCAGGGACGTCGTGGTGGTGCGCGGCGAGCACCCGGTGCCGCCGCGGGACATCCTGGAGCTGCGGCTGCCGCCGGACGTGCAGAAGGCGTTCGAAGAGCAGCAGGCCGCCGCGGCCGAGGAGAACCGGTTCCGCCCCGACCTTAACCCCTTCGAGCGCGGGCCGGAGTTCACCGAGACTCGTTAGCGCTCAGCAAGCGCGCGAGCTCATCCTCGACATCCTCGCTGGTCACGAAGAACAGCTCGTCACCGGCCTGCAGCGGGTCATCGGAGTGCGGGACCAGGACCCGGCCCTCGCGCAGGATGGCGACGAGCGAGGTGTCCGCGGGCCAGTCGATGCTGCCGACCCGCTGCCCGACCAGCGGTGCCTCGGTCGGCATGGTCAGCTCCACCAGGCTGGCCTCGCTCTGCCCGAACGTCATCAGCCGCACCAGGTCGCCGACGCTGACCGCCTCCTCGACCAGGGCGGAGAGCAGCCGCGGGGTGGAGACCGCGACGTCGACGCCCCACGACTCGTTGTACAGCCACTCGTTGCCGGGGTGGTTCACCCTCGCCACGACCCGGGGCACCCCGTATTCGGTCTTGGCCAGCAGCGCCAGGACCAGGTTCGCCTTGTCGTCGCCGGTGGCCGCGACCACCACGTTGCACCGGTACAGCTGCGCGTCGTCGAGGGAGCTGATCTCGCATGCGTCGGCGAGCAGCCATTCGGCGCGCGGCACGGCCTCGACCGCGATCGCCGTGGGGTCGTGGTCGATGAGCAGTACCTCGTGCCCGTTCTGCAGCAGTTCGGTGGCGATGGAGCGGCCGACCGCCCCGGCTCCGGCTATCGCGACCCGCATCAGTGTCCCCCTCCCCGGGTCGCGAAGGCCGCGGCGATCCGGTCCATGTCGTCTTCCTTGGCCACCACGTGGATCACGTCCCCTTCCTGCAGGACGGTCGTGCTGTCCGGCACGAATGCCTGGCCGAGCCGGTCGACGAACGCGATCCGGGTCAGCGTGTTGGCCTCGATCGACTTGACCTGCTCGCCGATCCAGCGCGGTGAGAAGGCCACCTCGGCCAGCACGATCTTCCCGGTGGGGTCCCGCCAGAGCGGTTCAGTGCCCTCCGGGAGCAGCTTGCGCAGCATCTGGTCGGCGGTCCAGCGCACGGTGGCCACCGTGGGGATGCCCAGGCGTTCGTAGACCTCGGCCCGCCGCGGGTCATAGATCCGGGCCGCGACCCGCTGGACGCCGAACACCTCGCGAGCCACCCGGGCCGAGAGGATGTTGGAGTTGTCGCCGCTGCTGACCGCGGCGAACGCGTCCGCGTTCTCGGTGCCCGCCTGGGTGAGGACGGCCCGGTCGAAGCCGATGCCGGTAATCTTGTCGCCCTTGAAGGATGACCGGAGCCTGCGGAACGCTTCCGGATCCCTGTCGATGACCGCGATGCTGTTGCCTCGATCCTCGAGGATGTGGGCCAGCGTCGACCCGACTCGTCCGCAGCCCATGATCACGATGTGCACGACCGTCCCTCCAGATGAGCAGGGTCCCCGATCCGGGGCGCCTCTCGCCAAAAGGTATGCCCTAACGTGCGAGAATACGACCCTTCGGCATCCGCCCCACCGACGGGGATTCCCCTGCCTGGACTGAGCTATGCGGTGGGTTCGACCTTGATCAGTTCGCCCGGCTTGAAGGTAGGATCGCCACGCCATGACCTCGATGAGTTACCTTCCCGGCCAAGTCGTGGAGCTGACGACCGTGGAAGTAGCGCACGGCGGCTGGTGCGTCGCCCGGCCGCCCGACGGCCCGGTGGTGTTCGTGCGCCACGCGCTGCCGGGGGAGCGGGTCCTGGCTCGCGTCACCGAGGTCACATCCCGCCTCGCGCGGGCCGATGCGGTGGAGATCCTGGCCGCGTCGCCCGACCGGGTCACGCCGCCCTGCCCGCACGCGCGCCCCGGTGGCTGCGGCGGCTGTGACTGGCAGCACGCCGCGTGGCCTGCCCAGCGCTCGCTCAAGGCGGCCGTGATCCGCCAGCAGCTCAGGCGGATGGCTGGCATCGACCGCGAGGTCACGGTGGAAGCCCTCCCGGGTGACCAGGACGGTCTGGGCTGGCGCACCCGGGTGCAGTTCGCCGTGCGGGAAGACGGGGTGGCCGGCCTGCGCGCGCACCGGTCGCACCGGGTCATCGACGTGGGCGAATGCCTGATCGCCCACCGGGCGATCACCGATCTGGCTGTCACCGGCCAGCGGTGGCCCGGGGAGACCTCGGTCGAGGCCCTGGTCGGGACCGGATCAGGTGAACGGGCCGTGATCGTCGCGCCGGGCCGGAGCGCGGGAGCGGCGGCCGGGCAGATCGCGGCGGACGCGGTGCTGCGCCGGCCCGGATCCCGAGACCACCGCCTGACCCCGGTGCGCGGCCGCGGCTACCTCAGCCAGCACGCGGGGGGCCGGGACTGGCGGGTCAGCGCGGGTGCGTTCTGGCAGGTGCATCCGGCCGCGGCGGACGCGCTGACTGATGCCGTCCTGACCAGCCTCGGGCCCCGGCCGGGTGACGTGGCGCTCGACCTGTACTGCGGCGCGGGCCTGTTCGCCGGGACGTTGGCCCCGGCGGTCGGCCCGGATGGGGCGGTCATCGGCGTGGAGGCGGATGACGCGGCGGTTCGCGACGCCCGGCACAACCTGCGGCAGTGGCCCTGGGTCAGGGTCCGCAAGGGCGACGTGGCGGCGGTGCTGGCCCGGGGCGGTCTGCCGCCCGCCCGGCTGGTGGTGGCCGATCCGCCCCGGTCCGGGCTGGCCCGCGAGGTCATCGACTACCTCGGCACGGCCGGGAACGGAGCCGGCCGCCTGGCCTACGTGTCCTGCGACCCGGCCACGCTGGCCCGCGACATCGGGCTGCTCGCCGGGCGGGGCTGGGCCCTTGACAGCCTCAGGGCCTTCGACGCGTTCCCCATGACCCACCACGTCGAGTGCGTCGCGACCCTGTCCGCGGCCGGTGTCACCGATCAGCCAGGTGAGCCAGGATCTCAGCGGTGATGGCTTCGGGAGGCTGGTCGCCGTCCACTTCCACCAGGATGCCTCGCTGCTGCCGGTAGTAGGCGATGAGCGGGCCCGTCGTCTCGGCGAACACCTCGAGCCGGTGCTTGATCACCTCGGCCGAGTCGTCGGGACGGGCCCGGGCCAGCAGTCGCTGCAGCAGGACCGCGTCCGGCACGTTCAGGTAGATGGCCGCGTCCAGGGTCAGATCGAGCCGCTGCGCCACGTCGGCTGCCTGCAGCGCCTGCGGCACCGTACGGGGGAATCCGTCCAGGATGTACCCGCCGCGGGCGGTGGCCGCCGCCACGGCCGGGATGATCAGGTCGAAGACGATCTGGTCCGGAACCAGGTCGCCTCGCCGCTGGAAGGCGGCGACCTCGCGGCCGAGGGGAGTGCCCGCCCGGACCTCGACCCGCAGCACCTCTCCAGAGGAGATGTGCTCGATGTCGTAGAGCGAGGCCAGTGCCTCGCCCTGCGTCCCCTTGCCGCTACCGGGCGCGCCGACCAGCAGTAGCCTCAACGTGCCTCCCGACGGGTGCAGCTAGGCGGGCGTCTCGGTGCCGGCCGTTCCCTTAACGTAGTAGCCGAGCCCGGGAATGCGCACCAGCAAGCCTTCGTCTTCCAGCACGCGCAGCGCCTTGGCGCACGTCTGCCGGGCGTGGCCGTGCTCCTGGCTCAGGGTAGTGATGGACGGCGTCGGCATGCCGGGCGCGAGGGTTCCCTCGGCGATCTGCCGGCGCAACAGGGCGGCCAAGCGCACATAGGCTCTTGGGTCCGATTCGTCACTTATCGACACTCTCGTACCGTACTCGATTGGCAATATTGCCAATCGCAACGCTTCGACACTAGTCGAGATTAGACGAGGAATCAATAGTGCGTTAACGTCTGAATTTGTCAGGGGCCGCCACGGCCCTGAGTCCGCGCGGGAGCCAGGAATCCGGGGCAGGAAATGATCTTCTACTCATGGACGGCGCTCAGCGGCGCCTCCGGACCGTCAGTCGCCATGGGCATCACCGACGACCGCAGCCAGGCCATGCGAGCGGGGGAGGAGAGCCTTGGTTCCGGCCGCGCCGTCGTGGTCATCATCGAGGCGGTACGGCCCGCGATGGCACCGCGCACGCTGGCCCCGTGCTATGTGCGGACCGGCGTGGGCTGGCTGGGCCAGCGCACCGGAGCGGGCCGGGTGACCTGGAACCGGTTCTTCGGGCCCGCCGATCCGGATGAGGGATCGGGCCCTGGCAGGATAGCCACATGAAATTCCGGATCTTCACCGAGCCGCAGCAGGGTGCCGACTACCAGACGCAGCGGACCGTGGCCCTGGCCGCGGAGGAACTCGGGTTCGACGCGTTCTTCCGGTCGGACCATTACCTGAAGATGGGCGACGTCTCCGGGCTGCCCGGTCCGACCGACTCGTGGGCCACGCTGGCGGGCCTGGCCCTCGAGACCAGCCGCATCAGGCTCGGGACGCTGGTGACCGCGGCGACCTTCCGGCTGCCCGGCCCGCTCGCGATCGCGGTGGCCCAGGTGGACCAGATGAGCGGCGGCCGGGTCGAACTGGGTCTCGGCGCCGGCTGGTTCGAGGCCGAGCACGCCGCCTACGGCATACCGTTCCCGCCGGTTGGCGAGCGCTTCGAACGGCTGCAGGAGCAGCTCGCGATCATCACCGGGCTGTGGGGAACACCGGAGGGCGAGACGTTCTCCTTCGACGGCGCGCACTACCGGGTGTCGGATTCGCCGGGACTGCCCAAGCCGGCCCAGCGGCCGCGCCCGCCGGTGATCCTCGGCGGCAGTGGCGCTCGCCGCACGCCCCGGCTGGCCGCCAGGTTCGCCGACGAGTTCAACGTGCCGTTCGGGTCGGTGGCCGATTCGGCCGCCGGGTTCGCGCGGGTCCGCGAAGCCTGCGAGGCCGCGGGCCGCTACTCCGCGTCCATGACCTTCTCCGTCGCTCAGACGGTGACCTGCGGGAAGGACGAAGCCGAGTTCCGCCGCCGGGCGGCCGCCACCGGCCGTGACCCCGCCGAGGCGCGTGAACATGGCGTGGGCGGCACGCCCGGGGAGGTGGTGGCCAAGATCGCCCAGTTCGCCGAGATCGGAGCGGAGCGCATCTACCTGCAGGTGCTCGATCTGAGCGACCTGGACCACCTGGCCCTGATCGCCTCCGATGTGGTGCCGCAGCTGTAACGGTCAGCCGAAGGCGCGCAGGGCGGCTTGCCGCCCGGCCGCGCTGGCCGCCAGGTAGCCGTAGGTGCCCTGGTCACGTAGTTCGGTAGCGGCACTGACCAGGGCGCCCAGCGCGGCGAACGCGAACGAGCCGCCGACCGAGATCCGGCTCGTGCCCGCCTCGGCCAGTTCCGGCACCGGGGGCGCGCCGCCGACCGCGAGTACGTTGACCGGCCGGTCCACCTCGCGGATCAGCCGGCGGATATCGGCGATGTCGCGCAGGCCGGGAGCGTACAGGACGTCGGCCCCGGCCTCCTGGTAGGCCTGGAGCCTGGCGATGGTGTCCGCCAGGTCCGGCCGTCCGTGCAGGTAGTTCTCGGCCCGGGCGGTGAGCACGAAGGGGACCGGGCCCGCGTGAGCGGCCTGCGCCGCCGCGGCGACCCGCTCGGCCGCGAACCGGAGATCATAGATCGGGTCGTCCTCGCGGCCGGTGAAGTCCTCCACCGAGCCGCCCGCCAGGCCGACCTCGATGCCCAGCCGGATGGTCTCCGCGACGGCGGCCGGCTCGTCCGCGAACGCGTTCTCCAGGTCGGCCGTGACCGGCAGGTCGGTGGCCGCGACGATGACCGCGGCGTGGACCAGGGCCTCCTCCCTGGTCACCGAGCCGTCGTCCCGGCCCAGCGACGCGGCGAAGCCGGAACTCGTGGTGGCCAGCGCCTCGAAGCCCAGGGACGCGAGTAGCCGCGCCGAGCCGAGGTCCCACGGGTTCGGCAGCAGGAGGGGTTCGCCCGGCCGGTGCAGGGACAGGAACTGGCGTGCCTTATCCGCCTGAGTGGTCATGCCCATAACGTATCGGGGGACGGCCATGGTCTGCGGGAAGGCCCCGCCGCGAGGGCCCGGAAGGCAAACTCGTAATGGGCGGACCTGCCCGTATGGCTTGCGGGGCGCAAACCGCGATGCGATCGTTGAGCGGTGCGCTCAGATACCGCCCCAGCCGGGAGGGTGCGGCTTGTCGTTACCCTGTCGGTGGTCAGCGCGGTGATGATCGTGGCGGGCGGGATTCTCGCGATCGCGAGCACGGCCACCCATGTGATGGGCCGCCGCTCCGGTGTCCACGTGACCAGCCTGGGCTTGGCTGTGGGCGCAGCGGGCCTCGTGGTCGGCCTGGTTACGCTGCTGGTCTTCGCGCTCACCCGGAGCGGGAGATCCAAGGGCTCGGCCCGGCGCAGGCCTGCCGGTCACCGCCGCCGGGCGGCGGCGGCCACGGGACCGGGTCGGGAGCGGAAACGGGTGCTGAACCCGACGAGCGTGTACTCGCCGGGTGGCCTGATCGACGTGCCCCGCGACGCGCGCGCGCCGGGCTCGCAGGGCGCGGCCAGGCCCTCCGGTTTCCAGGGCCCTCCGGGCGCTACGCGGCCTCCCGGATCTCAAGGTGCCCCAGAGGGGTTCAGGGCGCCGATGGCGGGCAGCCCGCCGCGCGAGGCCCCGCCGCGCGAGGCCCCGCCTCACGGCGCTCCGCCGTCAGCGGGCCGCATGGGTACGGCGCCGCCGCGGCCCGGATACCAGACCGCAGCGCACCCGGCCCCGGGAGCAGGTCCCGGCTGGGGACCCCCCGGCCCAGCCGGCCCCGCCGGCCCCGCCGGCCGGCCGGCTCAGCAGCCCATGCCACCCCCCGGGCGGATGCGACCCGGCGAGGCCTCCCCGCCGCATGAAGCGTTCCCGCCCTTCCCGCCCCGCGAGGGCCCGCCTCTGCGCGAGGGCCCGCCTCTGCGCGAGGGCCCGCCTCTGCGCGAGGGGCCGCCACCACGGCCAGGCCCGCCGCGGTACGGGAGCCCCGCGCGCGACGCTGCTCCGCCCCGCGAACCGTGGCGGACAGAGGCTGCGGTGCCGCCGTTCGACTCCGGCTATCCCTCCCGTACCGCCCGTCCCGGGCCGAACGGGCCGGGACCGGGAAACGGACGCGGACCGGCAAACGGACCGGGACCGGGGAACGGGCCGGGCCGGCCGCCAGCCGGCTCCGGCTACGGTTACGGCGCATCTCCCGGATGGCGGCCGGCGCCTCCCGGTGCCCCGGGACCGGGAGCCCAGGGAGCCCCCGGCACTCCGGGAGCACCGGGAGCACCGGGCGCCCCTGACGGCGGTGCCTTCGACGGCGGCTACGCCCAGGTCATCCGGCCCGCGGGCCACCCGGCCCCGCCCGGTAACCGGGTCCCGCCGCACCCCGGCCGGCCTGCCGATCCGGCCCATCCGGCGGCTCCGGACCGGGACGTCTTCGTTTACCGGGATGTCAGCGATCCGGCGCCGAGGTCATCAGGACGGCGCTCGGCCGCGGATGATAGCGCCTACTGGTACGACCTGCTGGCCGAGGATCCCGCTCCGCAGCGTGAAGAGAGCCGCGGCCCGTTCGAGCCGCTGCTGCCTTCCGGAGGGGCCGAGCAGGCGCAGCGGCCGGCGGATGAGGGCCGCGAGCGGAGCCCGGAGGCGCCAGAGCAGGCCCGGGCGCGCAAACTCGAGCAGCTCAAGGATCTGTACCTGACCGCCGAAGCGATCGGCGAGCAGAACGTGGACAAGCACTTCGACCAGCTCCTGGCTCAGCAGCGCGAGCTGATCAGCGATTACTTCAAGCAGTCGCCCGCGGCCAGGCCTCGTGACGGCCAGGCCGCCGAGGCCGACCCTGAGCACCAGCGGACCAGCGCCACCAGCGGCCAGGCCACCCCGCCTGAGGGCGTGAGCGTCCGCGCGGAGCCACCTCGCGCATGGTGAACCCGGGCCAGCGCTCGCTGGTTGTCGCGGTACTCGGCCTGGGGGAGGCCGGCTCGGTCATCGCCCGCGACCTGCTCGCCGCGGGCGCGGGAGTCCGCGGCTACGACCCGGCGGTCGCCGCGGGCCCCGGCCTTACCGGCGCCCGCAGTGAGGCGGAGGCGGCGCAGGGCGCGGACCTGGTGCTCAGCGTGAACAGCGCGAAGGCTGCGGTGGACGCCTTCCTGGCCGGGCTGCCCGGCCTGGGCCCGGACGCCCTCTGGGCCGACCTGAATACCGCCTCGCCCGGCACCAAGCAGGAACTCGCCGGCATCGCCGAAGCCCGCGGCGTGCCCTTCGCCGATGTCGCGATGATGGCGCCGGTCCCCGGGCGCGGCCTGCGGGTCCCGATGCTGGCCAGCGGCGACGGTGCCGAACGCTACGCCAGCCTCCTGACCCCGCTGGGCGCCGATATCGAGGTGCTGGCCGGGCCGGCCGGACTCGCGGCCAGCCGGAAGCTGCTACGCAGCGTGTTCTACAAGGGCATGGCGGCGGCCATCGTCGAGGCGCTCGAGGCGGGCCGGGCGGCAGGCCACGAGCAGTGGCTACGCGAGCACATCGCCGCCGAACTGGCCGCGGCCGACGCGCGCAGCGTGGAGCGGATCGTCGACGGCACCGCCCGGCACGCGCTGCGCCGGGCCGCCGAGATGGAAGCAGCCGCCGACATGCTCACCGAACTCGGCGTGCGGCCCGTGATGGCCGACGCCAGCCGCGCCCTGCACGAGCGCCTGTCGCAGTCCGGTAACCAGCCGCGAAACGAGCCGCAGAGCCCCTTACGCCAGCGGCCCTAGCGCCTCGGCCAGCGGCTTGAGGGAGTCGGGCTTCGGGTGGAGCGGGAGGTTCACGATGATCAGGTCAACGCCGACGTCGCGGTAGGCGGCCGCCGCTGCGACCACGGGCTCCAGGCTCCCGTCGGGTTCGATGCGCACGTTGACCGAGCAGGTGATCTCGTTGACGTCCCGCCCGAGGGCGGCGCAGTGCCCGGTGAGCACCTCCTTGAGCTCGAGCCACTGCTCCGGGCTCTCGGCGATGGCGTTCCACTGCTGGGCCCAGCGCGCCACGGTGCGCAGTGTCCGCTTCTTGCCGCGGCCGCCGATCGTAACCGGCGGATGGGGTTCCTGCACCGGCTTGGGCTCGCACCTGGCCTCGGTGAGCTTGACGTACTGGCCGGCGAAGGTGGTGGTGGGCTGGGTCAGCAGCCGGATGATGGCCTCGACGCCCTCGTCGAACCGGTCGAACCGCTCCCGCAGCGGCGGCAGGTCGATCCCGTAGGCGTCGCACTCCATCTTGTTCCACCCGGCCCCCAAGCCCAATTCGAGCCGGCCGCCGGAGATGATGTCGACGGTCGCGGCCATGTTGGCCAGCACCGCCGGGTGGCGGTAGATCATGCCGGTCACCTGGCAGCCGATCCTGATCCGCCGGGTGGCCTGGGCCATCGCGGCCAGCATCGTCCACGCCTCGAAGTTGGGCCCGGCGTAGTCGGGGGTCAGGGGGTAGAAGTGATCCCAGTTCCAGGCCGACTCGAACAGCGGGATCTCGTCGGCCGCGAGCCACGCGTCGCGGATCTCCTCCCACGTCTGGTGTTCGGGCCGGGTCTTGATCGCGAAACGCATGCCGGTGACGTCCTCTCCGGGCCGGAGGCTCCTGGGTACGGAATTATCCTAATGAGCCGCCCCGCCTGGCGGCCGTGGGCTACGCGAGAGGGCGCGCCGCCCACGCGAGCGGCCCGGCCGGGCGCTGGTAAAGTAGCTTGATATCGAGATACTGTAGGCTGGACCGCGGCCGGGGAACCGGTCAGGTCCGGACGCCAGGCCCGGGATCAACGAGGAGGCCCAGGAACGATGACCGCGAACAGCTTCGGCAGCCGGGCGGCGCTTGATGTCGCAGGCACGCAGTACGAGATCTACCGGCTGGACGCGGCCGAAGGATCCGGCAGCCTCCCCTACAGCCTGAAGATCCTGCTGGAGAACCTGCTCCGCAACGAGGACGGCGCCAACATCACCGCCCACCACATCAGCGCACTAGCCCACTGGGACCCGCAGACAGAGCCCGACACCGAGATCCAGTTCACCCCGGCCCGGGTCATCCTGCAGGATCTCACCGGCGTGCCGGCCGTCGTCGACCTGGCCGCCATGCGCGAGGCCATGCAGGCCCTGGGCGGCGACCCGACGAAGATCAACCCGCTCATCCCCGCCGAGCTGGTCATCGACCACTCGGTGGTGGCCGACGTGTTCGGCCGGCCCGACGCGTTCACCAGGAACGTGGAGATCGAGTTCCAGCGCAACCGCGAGCGGTTCGGCTTCCTGCGCTGGGGCCAGGAGGCGTTCAGCCAGTTCAAGGTCGTCCCGCCCGGCACCGGCATCGTGCACCAGGTCAACATCGAGTATCTGGCCCGAGTGATCATGACCCGGGACAATACGGCCTACCCCGACACCTGCCTGGGCACCGACTCGCACACCACCATGCAGAACGGCCTGGGCGTGCTCGGCTGGGGCGTCGGCGGCATCGAGGCCGAGGCCGCCATGCTCGGCCAGCCGGTGTCGATGCTCATCCCCAAGGTCGTCGGGTTCCGCCTGACCGGCGAGCTGCCCAGCGGCGCGACCGCCACCGACCTGGTGCTCACCATCACCGAGCTGCTGCGCAAGCACGGCGTGGTGGGCAAGTTCGTCGAGTTCCACGGGGAGGGCGTGGCCGCGGTGCCGGTGGCCAACCGGGCCACGATCGGCAACATGTCACCGGAGTTCGGGTCGACCTGCGCGATCTTCCCCATCGACCAGAACACGCTGGACTACCTGTCCCTGACCGGCCGTCCGCGCGAGCAGCTCGCGCTCGTCGAGGCCTACGCCAAGGAGCAGGGGCTATGGCACGAGCCCCAGAACCAGGCGCGCTACTCCGAGGAGCTCAGCCTCGACCTGTCCACCGTGGTCCCCTCGATCGCGGGACCCAAGCGCCCGCAGGACCGGATCGCGCTGGCCGACGCCAAGAACGCCTTCCGCGACGCGCTGCCCAACTACGTGACAGAAACCAGCCTCGACAACGGCCTGGCCGGGACGTTCCCGGCCTCCGACCCGGTCGCCGCGGGCGACGGCACCCGGGCCTCGAGCCCGATCCAGGTCACCCTCGAGGACGGCACGACGACCAGCGTCGACCACGGCAGCGTGGTGATCGCCGCCATCACCTCCTGCACGAACACGTCCAACCCCTCGGTCATGGTCGGCGCCGCCCTGCTGGCCAAGAACGCGGTGGACAAGGGCCTGAACCGCAAGCCCTGGGTGAAGACCACGCTCGCGCCCGGGTCCAAGGTGGTCATGGACTACTACGAGCGCGCCGGCCTGCTGCCCTACCTGGACAAACTCGGCTTCAACCTGGTCGGCTACGGCTGCACCACCTGCATCGGCAACTCCGGCCCGCTGCCGCCCGCGATCAGCGAGGCGGTCAATGACAACGACCTGGCCGTGGCCGCCGTGCTGTCCGGTAACCGGAACTTCGAGGGCCGGATCAACCCCGACGTCAAGCTGAACTACCTGGCCTCCCCGCCGCTGGTGGTCGCCTACGCGCTGGCCGGCACGATGGACATCGACCTGGCCCGCGAGCCGCTCGGCTCCGATCCGCAAGGCCGGCCGGTCTACCTGGCCGACCTCTGGCCGTCGCCGGAGGAGGTCGCCGACGTGGTGCAGCACGCGGTGGCCGAGGAGATGTTCACCCGCGACTACGCCGACGTCTTCCACGGCGACGACAACTGGCGCGCGCTGGACATCCCCGCGGGCGACACCTTCGCCTGGGCGCAGGACTCGACCTACGTGCGCCGCCCGCCCTACTTCGACGGGATGCCGGTCGAGCCGGAACCGGTCACCGACATCGAAGGCGCGAAGGTGCTGGCCATGCTCGGCGACTCGGTGACCACCGACCACATCTCGCCGGCCGGCGCGATCAAGACCGACAGCCCGGCCGGGGTCTACCTGACCGAGCATGGCGTCGAGCGGCGCGACTTCAACTCCTACGGCTCACGGCGCGGCAACCACGAGGTGATGATCCGCGGCACGTTCGCCAACATCAGGCTGCGCAACCAGCTCGCGCCGGGCACCGAGGGCGGCGTCACGGTCAAGGACGGCGAGCAGATGCCGATCTACGACGCCTCCCGCCGGTACATCGCCGAGGGCACCCCGCTGATCGTGCTCGGCGGCAAGGAGTACGGTTCGGGCTCGTCCCGCGACTGGGCGGCCAAGGGCACCCTGCTGCTCGGCGTGCGCGCCGTCCTGGTCGAGTCCTTCGAGCGCATCCACCGGTCCAACCTGATCGGCATGGGGGTTCTGCCGCTGCAGTACCGGCCGGGGGAATCGGCCGCCTCGCTCGGGCTGACCGGGCGCGAAACCTTCGACATCCGCGGCATCGAGGAAATGAATAAGGGCATTATGCCGAACGAGGTCGTGGTATCAGCCGACGGCAAACAGTTCCGTGCCGTCGTGCGGATCGACACCCCGGGCGAGGCGGAGTACTACCGGCACGGCGGCATCATGCAGTACGTGCTGCGCTCCCTGCTCGCCGCCGGTTAGCTCAGCGGTTTCTGGAAGAGGATCGAGCGCCGCTGGTAGCCGGTGTGCTGTTCATAGAACGGCACGGAGACGGGGCTGCCCGGGTACGTGTTCAGCCGGACCACGCTGGCCCCGCGGTCGCGTCCCCAGGACTCGGCCGCGGTGAGCAGCGCGGTGCCGATCCCCTGACGCCACAGTGCCTGGTCGACTATCACGGCGTCCACGACGAGCCGTGTCCAGCCGAGCTCACGGACCAGCTGATGGGGTGCGCTAGCCGAGGGATGCTCGACGTGCGCCGTCAGCCAGCCGGCTACCTCCCCGTGCCGTTCCGCTACCAGCCGCAAGGAGTCCGGGTCCGAGCTCCTCGCCTCGATGTCGGCGTCGAAGGACTCGGCCAGGCCCTGGGTCGAGGGCACCTGGAAATGAACGGGATCGAGGTCGACGTAATAGGCTCCGGCGGTGAGCCATACGCGGGCCATGTCCTCGCCGTCGCCGGGTCGGGCCGGCCGGATCTGCACGGGCATGGACCCATTCTGACCACGGGGAGAGACCAGTATGCGCACGGTGATCTACTCGATGAGCTCGTCGCTGGACGGCTTCATCGCGGGCCCGGACGGCGACATCGGCTTTACCGCGCCGGATGAGGATCTGTTCCGCTTCCACGTCGAGCAGACGCGCCACATCGGCGTGGAGCTGATGGGCCGGGGGCTGTACGAGGCCATGCTGGTCTGGGGGGACCCCGAGGCGGCCCCGTCCGGTCCGGATGAGCTCGAGTTCGCCCGGATCTGGAATGCCATCCCGAAGGTCGTGTTCTCCACCACCCTCGAGCAGGTCCAGGGCAACGCCCGGCTGGCGGTTGACGACGTGGCCAGCGAGGTGGCCAAGCTCAAGCAAGCGCCGGGTGAGGGCGTGATATCGGTGGGCGGCGCCGGCCTGGCCTCCACGTTGATCAAGCTGGACCTCATCGAGGAGTACCGGCTGTTCGTCATCCCGGTCGTGGTGGGCGGCGGCACGCCGTATTTCCCGCCGCTGGATCACGCGATCGAGCTCGAGCTGCTCGAGACCCGGACGTTCGGCTCCCGGGTCACCTACCTTCGCTACCGTCGCTCCCGGCGTGGATGAGCCCCTCGCCGTGGCCCGGCTCCGGGCAGCGGGCTGCGTCTTCGCCGAGGACGAAGCCCGCCTGCTTATCGCGACTGCCCGGACCCCGGACGAGCTTTCCGCCATGGTGGAGCGCCGCGCGGCCGGCCTGCCGCTCGAGCAGGTCCTCGGCTGGGCCGAGTTCTGCGACCTGCGGATCGCGGTGGATCCCGGGGTCTTCGTGCCGCGCCGCCGCACCGAGTTCCTGGTCCAGCAGGCCGTTCTACTGGCCCGGGGGTACGACCCCCCCAGGGCCCCCCTCGAGGGCATGACCCCACCCCGGGCCATCATCGTTGACCTGTGCTGCGGCGCGGGCGCGATCGGCGCCGCGCTGGCCGCGGCCGTGGACCAGGCCGAGGTGCACGCCGTCGACATTGATCCGGCCGCCGTGCGCTGCGCCCGGCGGAACGTTCCCGGGCACGTCTATCAGGGCGACCTCTACCAGCCGCTGCCCGCCCGGCTGAAAGGCCAGGTCGGGATCCTGGCCGCGAACGTGCCCTACGTGCCCACCGGCGAGATCGGGTTCCTCCCGCCCGAGGCCCGGGCGCACGAGCCCTTTGTCGCGCTGGACGGCGGACCGGACGGCCTGGACGTACTGCGCCGGGTAGCCGCCGGGGCACCCGACTGGCTGGCCCCCGGCGGCCACCTGGTGATCGAGACTAGCGAGCGGCAGGCCCCGCTGGCCGCCGCCGTCTTCGCGGCCAGCGGCCTGACCCCGCGAGCGGCCAGTTCCACCGAACTCAACGCCACCGTCGTGATCGGAACGCTCACGCCCAGCTAGAGCGCGGGTCCCGTACCGCTATTCTCTCCTCGGCATCACAGCAATCCGCCGGTCACGTTGACCACGTCGGCACCATATGGAAGTGGCGCCCCCGGAAGAGCGGTCTCAGCTGAATGCCCCAGCCGCCCGGCCCGCTCGGCGCGCCGTGTGGTGACGGAGGCCACGTTCGCGACCTGACCCGCCGCCGCGGGCCGGCCCGGCCCGGTCATATGCGGTCATACGGGGCTTGTGGCACACGTGCCCCGATAGGCGGGGGCGGTGGCACACATGCCCCGATCCGCGACACCCGGTCACCTATCCCGGGCTCACACCGTCCACACCAGCCCCGCCAGCCCGGCCTGCCCCTCGCCGGCGGGGAACCCGACCGCATCGGAGTAGCAGCCTGCCGGCTAGAGCCGGTAGGGCGCCCGACATCCGCTGAGTCGGTGCGCGACTCAGAAACCCGGGAAGAGCTGGCGTAGCTCGTCCAGGTCGACGCCGTCGGCTTCGACCGCGGGAGTGTGATGCGGGCCGAGGCGGCCGTAGACCAGGCGGACGAACGCC
>Ga0335072_10005141_pt1 | contig 19286 bp, 17 predicted proteins | sample Lox_Sample_21_FD_206725 | JGI IMG/M metagenome (GOLD analysis project Ga0335072, IMG submission 206725) | Soil microbial communities from Loxahatchee National Wildlife Refuge, Florida, United States - Lox_Sample_2.1 | ecosystem: Environmental > Terrestrial > Soil > Wetlands | place: USA...
TAAAACTAGAACAAGACGAGGCGAAAGTGTCGCTCGTCGTGGATGACAACGGGCGGGGTTTTAGCTTCTCTGGGCGATATACGAGCGAGGAACTGGACCGGTTGCGTCTTGGCCCGATTTCGATCAAGGAACGTACCAGAAGCGTGGGGGGCACGCTGACAGTCGAGTCGAATCCGGGACACGGGGCGCGTCTAACCGTCGAGATTCCATTCAATTAACATGAGCAAAGCGAAACAGGCGATTCGGATCCTGGTTGCGGACGACCATGCGATCTTTCGGGACGGCCTTCGGAAACTCCTCGAGGGCGCCGAAGAGATTCAGATCATAGGCGAAGCCTCGAATGGCGTCGAATGCACCAAGATGATCGCCAAATTGAAGCCCGATATTCTTTTGCTTGATCTTCGCATGCCCGAAAAAGACGGCCTGGGCGTCCTCGAGGAAGTGAACTTCGATTCCACGCCCACGCGCGTGATCGTGCTGACGGCGGCAGAAGACGACCGGGACGTGGTTCGCGCCATGCGCCTCGGCGCCCGCGGCGTGGTGCTGAAGCAATCCGCCAGCGATCTGCTGGTGAAGGCGATCCGCAAGGTATTCGACGGCGAAATCTGGCTCGACAACCGGATGACGGCCGAGGTGATCGACGCGTTTAAGAAATCGGCCGAATCGGGCTCGCGCCGCGAGAAACCGCTATTGAGCGAACGGGAGAAGGAAATCGTTCAGCTCGTGGCGCAGGGATTTCGCAACCGCGAGATCGGCGAGAAGCTTTTCATCAGCGAGCAGACGGTGAAGAACCACCTTCACAACATTTTCGATAAACTTGGGGTTTCCGACCGCCTTGAGCTGGCCCTCTACGCGATTCACCATCGCCTGATCGACCAGGCCTAGCCCGCAGCCCAGATCGAGCCGTCCCGTCGCAATTCTGTAAGAATTCCGTAACCTCAATCATTAGATCATTTCAGAGCAGGGCGGCCTGACCCGAGAGGCCCTAGTACTTCCGTACCAATTCGACTCGGCAGAATTGGCTCCTTTGCTCTATTGGCGCAAATTGTGCGCCGCTCTAATCTACACGGGCAATCGGGAGGAACGAATCCTGTGGCTTTAAAAGAAAGACGCATATCGCGGCGGTTCCTGATGCGCTTGCCGCTAACCGTCCGCTGGACGGATGAATCGGTTGTCGGTGAGGCCGCAACGGAGTCGCGCGAGGTGAGTTCGCGCGGCGTGTATTTCCACCTGCCCAAGGGGCTGAAGAGCGGCTCGCCTGTCGAGATTGTGATGACCCTCCCGCACGAACTGACCCAGGCGGGCCCGGTTCGTGTCCGCTGCCTGGGACGCGTCCTGCGCAGCAGCCCGGAGCATTCGGGCGAGGTGGGAGTGGCGGCGGCAATCGAGCGTTACGAGTTCATGCGCAACGGCGAACACGCCGCATAACAAGTTCTTACCCAGACCCTGCGGAGATGGGTGAGAAAAGGCCGGGCGATTCGGGTCCCTCAGCCGGTGTCGCCCGGCTATTTTATTGCGAGCGCTCCATCGGCCCTTTCCCGATGGAGCTTTGAATTTCCGTCCGGCAAACTTCCCAGTTTCGTCACTCAGTCGAATTCCTGCTTGGGCGCGCTTTGCTGCGAACCCACGCGCCCGACCGCAATATCCGCCCGAAGATAATTCTCTCCTCGCACCGGCGCGCCCGCCAGGCGCCGCAGCATGGAGATCTGCCCCACGTGGGTGAAAGCATCCGCGATAGGGCCCTGGAAAAGCTGTCTGGCCGGTATTCCAAGCGAAGCATCGGAAGCCAGAAATTTGTCGAGTGCGCTCACGGCGGTGAAAAAGCGATCCGTGCCGTCCTGCCAGGCCAGCACAGGGGAGTTGTGCCATTTCTGGGCGCCCTTCGCCAGCGAAAGCGCCCAATCGAGCAGATCGCCCACATGGGCAAGAATCTGGCCGGGCGTGCGGGTCTTGTCGCCCGCGCGAAACTCGGCAAATCCCTCGGGAGCGCCGCGAAGAGCCTTGCCGCCGCGATAGGCCAGCGTCGCCAGCATATGGCGCAGCAATTCGCGCTCGGATCCCGGTTTGCCTTTTTTCGAAGCGGCCATGGACGAGCATCGTACCACGAGTTTTTCTCAGCTACTCTCGCCGGGAATGTCGAAAAATCTCCGCTTGACAATGTCTATTATATAAGTAGACTTGACAGAGTTACTGGACAATATCGCGGCCATGAGAATTTCACAAAGAGGGCTCTACGCGCTGCAGGCGCTTACCGTGCTGGCGCAACATCCCGCCGGTGTCGTCAAAATCAAAGACATCGCGGCCGAAGAGCACCTGCCTGAAAAATTTCTCGAGGCGATTCTTCTGGACCTGAAGCGCGCGCGGATTGTCGACAGCTTGCGCGGGGCAAACGGCGGTTACCAGCTGAAGCGGTCGCCCGCGAAAATTTCGCTGGGCGAAGTGATCCGCAGGATCGACGGCCCGCTGGCTCCGTTTGAAGACGCCGAATCCCTCCGCAGGCGCGTGAACGGCGATCCGAAGCATCGCCCGCTATTCCGCATTTTGCTGGATGTTCGCAACGCCACCGCGAAAATCCTCGACCATACCTCGCTCTCCGATCTGTGTTGTAGTAGCCGCAACTAACGTCCCCGTCGCAGTTCCTTCATTCGCAGAAATTTATCGACTGTTTTTTCGCTTAACACGAGCCGCGCCCCAGACCAACGCGCAGCCGATTTCAGGAGAGATTGGGATGCCGACGTCCTTAGCAGGGAACTGGAAAGCGATTGTCGTTGGACTGGCCTTGAGCCTGGGGTTTGCGGGCGCAGCGAGAAATGCCGCAGCGCGAAATGGCGACACCGCCGGCGGCGGGAGCGGCGGAGCTTCGGCTTCTTCGCCCGCAAAGACGGACGCCGCCAAGGGAAACACCGCGTCCGATCCGAACTCGCCCGTCGTTCTCGAACTGAAGGAACTTGAGAAGGCGGTCGCCGCGCAGTCGAAGCAGTTTGACGAGCACAGCAAGGAACTGGACGCCGAGCGGGCGGCACTGCACGACGAATTGGCCCGGATCGCAAATCTCGAAGCAGCGCTGGGCGTAACGCCGGTGGCGCCCGTGCCCTCCGATTCTGCGAACGTGGCCGCGTCGACGTCGCCGGCAAGCGTATCGAGCGTGGCGGCGCTCGTCTCAGGCCCTGCCACGACGGACCAAACGCCGCAAACTCAGACGCCTCAAGATCTGTCCAACAGGATCGGCAACATCGAAGACCGCCTGAAGAATTTTGGGCCATTCACATTCAGCGGCGATTTCCGCTTGCGCGACGAGCCGTTTTTCGGCGGGCCGTCGAATCAATCGCTGGATCAGAATCGCGAGCGCTTTCGGCTTCGGTTCAACGTCACCGCCAGGCTCAACGACGATTTCGGCGGAGGCTTTTCGCTGGCCTCGGGCGATATCAACGACCCGACAAGCACGAATCAGACGGTGACCGGATTCTACACGCGAAAGGCAGTCGCCATCGATAAGGCGTACGTCGACTATACGCCGCACCAATTCCACTATCTCACGCTGATCGGGGGAAAGTTCGGCTACCCCTGGTACAACACCGAACTCACCTGGGACAAGGACCTCAATCCCGAAGGCGCCGCCGAAACGCTCGTCTTCAATACCAGCACCCCGGTCCTGAAGAAGATCGCGTTCGTCGGCTTCGAGCTGCCGTTCTCGCAGGTCGCGGGCGTTTCCACCACGAATCAGAGCAGCGTCGCGAGCGTGGTCTATGGCGGCCAGGTGCAGACCACGTGGCAACTGGCCAAGTGGCTGAAATTCGGCGCGTACACGGGTTTTTACAATTACCACAACGCCGACCCGATCGCGCTGGCTCTCGCGAAGGCGAGCGCGAAGAATCCGCAGACGCCGCTGACGGGCCTGCTGCCCCTCGGCACCGGCAACACGGTGCAAAACTCGATCGTCACGACAACCGCCACGAACGAAGTGACGATCGGCGGCACGTCCTATCCCACCGGCGTGACGACTGTGACGAACGCGCAGTTCGCATCGAAATTCGGCCTGTTCGATTCGCTGGCGCGCTTCGATATCGCCACGCCGTCGGATAAGTGGCCGATCGCCTTCATCGGCGATTACGTGCAAAACACGGAAGCGTGCGCCAACGTGGACAACATTCTGGGCGCACCGGCCAACACCGCGTCCGTTCACTACACGCAATCGACGAATTTCGCGTGCGATCCGCGCCAGCGCCGCGGCTACTGGGGTGAGGTGCAGGTCGGGCGCGGGCAGAAGCGCGGCGATTGGCAGTTCGATTACACGCACATGTTCATCGAACGTGAAGCGGTTCTCTCGAATTTCGATTACAGCGACATCCGCCAGGGCAGCAACGTGACCGAGCACCGCGCGATGGTGATCTATCAGGTTCATCGCAACGTGCAGACATCTTTCACGGCGCTGATCGGCCGGCCGCTCAATTTCGGCAGCACGGCCCCGGCGCAGGACTGGCTCAAGCGGCTGCAGTTCGACGTGATCTACAGCTTCTAGGGAGAGAGCATGAAACCACGACCATCAGGGCTTGGGCTATCGATCAAACTCGGTATCTTTCTAATCGCGGCCGCATCGATTCTCGGATCAGGCGTGCGGGCGCGAGCGCAGAATGTGACGATTCTCAACGTCTCGTACGATCCGACGCGCGAACTGTATCAGGATTACAACGTCGCTTTCGCGAAGTACTGGAAGGCAAAGACCGGGCAGACCGTAACCATCGAGCAATCGCACGGAGGATCGGGAAGCCAGGCCCGCGCGGTGATCGACGGATTGCCCGCGGACGTCGTGACGCTGGCTTTGGCCTACGACATCGACGCGATTGCCGAAAAGGCGAAGCTGCTGCCGGAAAATTGGCAATCGCGGCTGCCCGACAACAGCACGCCGTACACGTCGACGATCGTCTTCCTGGTACGCAAGGGGAACCCGAAACAGATCAAGGATTGGGATGATCTCGTGAAACCAGGGGTGTCGGTAATCACTCCGAATCCGAAGACGTCGGGCGGGGCGCGCTGGAATTTCCTGGCCGCCTGGGCCTATGCGCTCGATCAGCCTGGCGGAAACGACGCGAAGGCCCGGGACTTTGTGGCTCGTCTATACAGGAATGTTCCTGTGCTCGATTCCGGCGCGCGGGGCTCCACCAATACTTTCGTGGAACGAGGCATCGGCGACGTCCTGCTGGCGTGGGAGAACGAGGCCTTTCTCGCAATCAATCAGCTTGGCCCCGGCAAGTTCCAGATCGTTGTGCCGTCGCAAAGCATTCTGGCTGAGCCTCCTGTTGCAATTGTGGATAAGAACGTGGATCGGAAGGGAACTCGGGCAGTGGCCGAGGCCTACCTCCAATACCTCTACTCGCCCGAGGGGCAAGAGATTGCAGCGAGGCACTACTACCGGCCGCGCCTGGCGTCGGTGGCCAGGAAATATGCCGCGCAGTTTCCAAAGCTGAAGCTGATCACGGTCGATCAGGTTTTCGGCGGATGGCAGAACGCGCAAAAAAGATTCTTCGCCGATGGCGGCGTTTTCGACCAAATCTACCAGCCGAGCCAGTAAGCACGGGAGCGGAGCGCGGTGAATACTCGATTCAAGAAACGAACCATCATGCCGGGCTTCGGCCTGTCGTTGGGCGTGACGCTCTTTTATTTGTGTCTGATCGTGCTGATTCCGCTATCGGCCGCGGCGCTCAAGGCGTCCTCGCTCACCTGGCACGAGTTCTGGCGCGTGATTGCGTCGCCGCGTGCGATGGCGTCTTACCGGCTGAGTTTCGGAGGCTCGCTGATCGGCGCCGCGATCAATCTCGTGTTCGGTATTCTCGTGGCGTGGGTGCTGGTACGCTACCGTTTTCCGGGCAAGCGATTGCTCGATTCGCTGGTCGATCTTCCGTTTGCTTTGCCCACCGCGGTCGCGGGCATCTCGCTCACGGCCATTTACGCGCCCAACGGCTGGCTAGGCAAGCCGCTCGCCTCGATAGGAATTCACGTGGCATATACGAGGCTCGGCGTCGTGATTGCACTCACGTTTATCGGCCTGCCCTTCGTCGTGCGCACCGTCCAGCCGGTGCTGGAGGATCTCGATAAGGAATGGGAAGAGGCGGCGGCGAGCCTCGGGGCGGATCGGCTGCAGACGTTCGTGCGCGTGCTGCTGCCGGCGATTCTGCCGGCGGCGATCACCGGTTTCACGATGGCCTTCGCGCGGGCGGTCGGCGAATACGGCTCGGTGATTTTCATCGCGGGCAACATGCCGATGCGCACGGAGATCACGCCGCTGCTCATCGTCACGAAATTGCAGGAATACGACTACGCCGGCGCCACCGCCATTGCCATGGCGATGCTGGCCGTATCGCTCGTGATGATCCTGCCGATCAACATGCTCCAGCGCTGGGCCGGCAGCCGGCGCGAAAAGGAAGTCTTGCGCGAGCAGGAGCCGGGCATCGGATTGAGGCCGGCGTACGGACGCGGGGAGGTCCGATAGCGCGGCTTCCATCGCCTCGACAATCGCCATGTCCGCATCGACTCTATCCCGGATCGACATCGCAGCCACGCATGGCGCCGCCGGCAAGGCTACGTCCGAACCGGCCATCGTGCGCCGGCTTTTGATCGGGATCGCGTTGCTGTTTCTGCTGGTCTTTCTCTTTCTCCCGCTGGGAGTGGTTTTCTTCACGGCGCTCGGCGATGGCGTCCGCGTCTATCTGCGAACGTTTCGGGACCCCGACACGCTCTCCGCGATTCGCCTCACTCTGCTTGCAGCGGGCATCGCCGTGCCGCTCAATATGGTATTCGGCGTTGCGGCAGCATGGGCCATCGGCAAGTTCGATTTTGCCGGGAAGAGTCTCCTGATCACGCTGATCGACCTGCCATTTTCGGTATCGCCGGTGGTCTCAGGTTTGATCTACGTGCTGCTTTTTGGCCTGCAGGGGTTGCTGGGGCCATGGCTGATCGCGCACGACATTCGGATTATTTTCGCGGTTCCGGGCATCGTGCTTGCCACGATCTTCGTCACGTTCCCGTTTGTGGCCCGCGAACTGCTGCCGATGGTGCAGGCGCAGGGAAACGATGAGGAGGAAGCGGCGCTTACGCTGGGCGCGAGCGGCTGGCAGACGTTTTTCCGCGTGACTCTGCCGAATGTGAAGTGGGCGCTCCTCTATGGCGTGATTCTGTGCAACGCGCGCGCGATGGGCGAGTTTGGGGCCGTGTCGGTCGTTTCGGGACACATTCGGGGGCTCACCGATACGATGCCGCTGCATATCGAAGTGCTCTACAACGATTATCAATTCGTACCGGCGTTTGCGGTGGCTTCGCTGCTGGCCCTGCTCGCCCTAATGACTCTGGTGGTGAAGAGCGCCGTCGAGTGGAAATCGCAACAATCGGCGAAGCACCGGGCGAACGAAGAGGAGATGAGCGCGTGAGCATCAGAGTTCGCGGCGTGACGAAGGATTTCGGGCGCTTCCGGGCCCTGAAAAGCGTCGACCTGGAGATTCCGGCCGGCCAACTGGTGGCGCTGCTGGGACCGTCCGGTTCAGGGAAGACGACGCTGCTGCGAATCATCGCCGGGCTGGAATTCGCGGACTCGGGAACGGTCGAGTTCGGCGGCGCGGATATTACCGATCAAACCGCGCGGGAGCGTCACGTAGGTTTCGTCTTTCAGCACTACGCCCTTTTCCGGCACATGACCGTATTCGAGAACATCGCCTTCGGCCTGCGCGTGCGGCCGCGGCGCTTCCGCCCCTCAAAGCAGCAGATTCGCGAGAAGGTCCACGAACTGCTGCGGCTGATCCAATTGCAGAATCAGGCTGGCCGCTATCCGTCGCAGCTCTCGGGGGGCCAGCGGCAGCGGGTGGCCCTGGCGCGCGCTCTGGCGGTCGAGCCGAGCGTCCTGCTGCTCGATGAGCCATTTGGCGCACTCGATGCGAAAGTGCGCCAGGAATTGCGCCACTGGCTGCGCCACCTGCACGACGAGGTTCACATCACCAGCGTCTTCGTGACGCACGATCAGGAAGAGGCGCTCGAACTCGCGGACCTGGTCGCCGTGATGAACGAGGGGAAAATCGAACAAGTGGGAAGCCCCGACGAAGTCTACAATCGTCCGGCCAGTTCGTTTGTCTACAATTTTCTCGGCAACGTGAACCTGTTTCACGGCCGCGTCGACGACGGCAAGACATATTTTCACGATGAGGCCGCGGGAAAACCGATTTTCGTGCGGCCGCACTTGCTCGAGATCACGCGCCAGCCCAATGGCGCCAGCCACTTCCGCGCGACGACGAAGCATATCAATGCCGCCGGGCCGCTCGTCAAGGTCGAGGCGCTGACGGATTGGGGCGCGACGGTGCGGGTGGAACTATCGCAAGCGCAGTTTCGCGCCCTTCATCTCGCGAAAGGCGAAGTGGTGTTCATCACGCCCAAAGAGGTCGCGGTATTCGACAAGGATGAGCCCGGAGCGGGCGAATACGGCCCCGCCACCGCCCGCTGATTTCGCCTTGGAACATGCCGGATGGAACTGGAGCCGAGGCCCGGACTTGAACCGGGGACCTGCCGATTACGAATCGGCTGCTCTACCAACTGAGCTACCTCGGCGTTTCGTTTGGGTTCTGTTTGAATGTAGCATCCGCGGTAAAATTCTTCAAACACGTAAAGATGCCCCGTTTCGCCTCGAAATGACATATCAAGTCGTATAAAGCTATGAGCCGCCTATCCTTGACACAATGTGATCCATGGCGTAGCTTGAACGAAATTGGATTTTTCGGGCGCAAGGCTCGGCAATTGTTGGAGTTGGAACATTCGACGGAGGATTTTGAATGGCGACTCACTTCATTCTGAATGGCAAGCCCAAAACGGTGGATGTGAATCCGAATATGCCGCTGCTTTGGGTGCTTCGAGACACGCTCAACATGACGGGCACCAAGTTTGGCTGTGGCATGGCGCTCTGCGGGGCCTGCACGGTCCATATCGACGGCGAAGCAACGCGTTCCTGCGTCACGCCGATCTCAAGCGTCGCCGGCAAGAAGGTGACCACGATCGAGGGACTTTCCGCCACCGATAGCCACCCCGTGCAACGCGCCTGGATCGAAATCGACGTACCTCAATGCGGTTACTGCCAGTCGGGCCAGATCATGACGGCGTCGGCTCTTCTCGCCAAGACCCCGAACCCGACGGACGCTGAAATCACCGATGCGATGGCGGGCAACATCTGCCGCTGCGGCACCTACGACCGGATTCGCGAGGCGATTCACCGCGCCGCGAAGCTGCAAGCCGGCGGCGCCAAGACCGCGGACGCGCACGAAGGATCTGAACTCGTTGCAAGCGCCGCGACGGTTTCGGCAGGAGGTGCGGAATGAGCACCCAAACCAACGGATTGGATCGGCGCAACTTCCTGAAGACAGGTCTCGCCGGCGCTGCGGGCCTTGTGATCGGGTTTTATCTCCCGGGCCGCAGGGAAGTGCTTGCGGCATCGCGCCTCGATGGCAGCGCGGCCACGCCGGACGTGCTGAATGCGTTCATCCATGTCGCCCCGGACGACAACATCACGATTGTGATCGCCAAGTCCGAAATGGGCCAGGGAGTGGTCACGTCGCTTTCCATGCTGGCGGCGGAAGAACTTGAATGCGACTGGCGCAAGGTTCGCACGGAGTTCGCCCCGTCAGCCGTTGTCTACTTCGATCCTGCGTTTCACATGCAGGGCACGGGCGGCAGCCAGAGCGTGAATTCCGCGTGGAAACCGATGCGCGAAGCGGGCGCCACGGCGCGCATGATGCTGATCGCGGCGGCGGCGCAGAAGTGGGGCGTCGATGCGTCGGAATGCCACGCCGAGGATGGCACCGTGATTCACGCGGCCAGCAAGCGGCGAGCCACCTACGGCAGCCTCGCCGAGGCAGCCTCCAAAGTCACGCCGCCTCAAAATGTGACGCTTAAGGATCCGAGCCAGTTTAAGGTGGTTGGCAAGCCGTTCAAGCGGCTTGATACGCCGATCAAGACCAACGGCAAAGCGGGCTTCGGCATCGACGTCCGCCAGCCGGATATGGTCCACTCCGTCGTGCTGCGCTGCCCGGTATTCGGCGGCAAGGTCGCGAGCTTCGACGCCACGAAAGCAAAAGCCGTTCCGGGCGTGAAAGACGTCTTCCAGATTTCGGACGGCGTTGCCGTGGTTGCGGACAACACCTGGAATGCGATGCAGGGCCGCAAAGCTCTCGACGTGCAGTGGGACGAGGGTCCGAACGCGAACGTCTCCAACGACACGATCTTCAAGGGCTTCGCGGACGCTTGCGAAACACCCGGTGTGGTGTCGCGCAAGGTAGGCGACGCCGAGTCCACCCTCAGCGGAGCGACGCAGAAGATCGAGGCCGTCTACAAAGCGCCGTATCAAGCGCATGCCACGATGGAGCCGATGAATTGCACGGCGTATATCCAGGCCGACCGCGCGGATGTTTGGGCGCCCACGCAGTTTCAGACGCCCACACAAAACACAGCGGCGCAGATCGCCGGAATCAAGCCCGACGCTTCATTCGTCCACACCACCTATCTCGGCGGAGGTTTCGGCCGGCGCGGCTGGTCGGACTTCGTCACCGAAGCGTGCGAAATCTCCAAGCATATGAAGGCGCCGGCGCAGGTCACGTGGTCGCGCGAAGACGATACGCAGCATGATTACTATCGCCCCGCGTCGTACGTGAAAATCGCCGCCGCGCTCGGCCCGGATGGCATGCCCACCGCGTTCACGGCTCGGGTGGCGTGCGATTCGATTTCACGCTGGTTCTTCGGTCCGGATGCAGTGAAAAACGGCATGGATTCGAGCAGCGTCGAGGGAATCTCCGACACGCCGTACGACATCCCCAACATTCTGGTCGACTACCATATGGTCACAGGCCCCATTCCGATGGGTTTCTGGCGATCGGTGGGCGCGTCGCAAAACGGCTTCTTCCTCGAGGGTTTCATGGACGAACTCGCGGCGGCGGCAAAGAAAGATCCCTACGAATACCGCAAGGCGCTGCTCTCGAAAAAGCCGCGTCATCTTGGCGTCCTCAATCTCGCCGCCGAAAAGGGCGAATGGGGGAAGCCGCTCCCCAAGGGCCGGTATCGCGGCATCGCTGTTCTCGAGGCCTTTTCGACGTACGTGGCCGAGGTCGCGGAAATATCGGTCGATAAGGATGGCGTGAAGGTCCACAAAATGACGGTCGCGCTCGATTGCGGGCGCGTCGTGAATCCCAACATCACCCGGCAGCAAGCTGTCAGCGCGGTCGTTTTCGGCCTCACGCAGACCCTCAAGGGCCAGATCACCATCGATAAGGGCCGCGTGCAGCAAGCCAATTTCGACACCTACGACATGCTGCGCATGAATGAGATGCCGGTGGTCGACGTGCACATCGTGCCAAGCGAAGAAACGCCGACGGGCATGGGCGAACCTGCCGTGCCCCCGGTCGCGCCTGCCATCTGCAATGCGGTCTTTGCCGCAACCGGCAAGCGCATTCGTCACTTGCCGATTGCCCCTGAGGACCTGACCTAGAATTGCATCCGGTGGTTTCAGTTCGCAAAGAGGGGCGTTCCATCACGCCCCTCTTTTTTTTGCGCAGCAGCTTCTTCATCCGAGTCGCCGCCGGGCCAATCGGCCGGGGCGCGCAGACTCATTTTGTCATAAGCAAAGACATGTTATTGTTCCGTAACATGTTTGCAGGGGTCTTGGGATGAACTCGCTTTGGCAAGACATGCGGTATGGCTTGCGGATGATAGTGAAAGCGCCGGGCTACGCGGCGATCACCATCCTCACGCTCGCCCTTGGCATCGGCGCGAACACGACGATCTTCACCTGGATCAACTCTACGCTGCTGAATCCCGTTCCCGGCGTGTCCAACACCAGTGAACTGGTGGCCTTGTCGCTGAGCAAACCCGGAGACAACGCTTTCCCGTTTACCTACCCCGATCTCGAAGCGATGCGCGACGGCCAGCAGAGCTTCACGGGCATCACTGCCTGCGCCCTGATTCCCATGAGCCTCACCGGCAAGGGCAAGCCGCAGCGCATCTGGGGCGCGGTGGCCACCGCGAATTATTTCGATGTGCTCGGCGTTCGGCCGTTCCTGGGCCGCACGTTTCTGCCCGAGGAAGGCGAGAAGCCGGATGGCGCCCCGGTGGCGGTGATCAGCTACCGCCTGTGGCAGCGGCGTTTCAGCGCGAATCCAGACGTCCTGGGCCAGACGATGGAACTCAATCAGCACCCCTACATGATTGTGGGCGTGGCGCCCGAAGTCTTCCAGGGCAGCCAGACGGGACTGCGTTCCGATATCTGGGTTCCGCTGATGATGGAAGCGCAATTGGTGCCGCAGGGCGACTTGATTCACGACCATCACTACTTTTGGCTGAGCCTGTACGCACGGCTGAAGCCGGGCGTGACGGCGCGGCAGGCGCAAGAAGAGATGACGGTGCGCCTGCAGTCCGAAGTGAAGAATTATCCGGACGAGCACCGCGGGCACAGCCGCGTCACCGCATACCCGCTCTCGCGCGACCCGTTTGGCATGAATGAGTTTCTCTCGACGATGCTGCCGGTGCTCATGTGCATCGCCGGCGTGGTGCTGCTGCTGGCCTGCGCCAACGTGGCCAATCTGATGCTGGTGCGATCGGTGGCGCGGCGTCGCGAAATCGCCATTCGCACCTCGCTTGGCGCCACTCGCTGGCGCCTGGTCAGGCAGTTGCTGATCGAAAGCCTGGTGCTCGCCTTTGCCGGTGGCGCGGTCGCGCTCTTGATCACCTTCTGGTCCGCGGGCACGTTCGCCCAGCTCATGCCGGCCATGGACTTTCCCGTCTTCCTCCAGATGCATCCGGACCACACGGTGCTCTTCGCGGCGCTGGTGATTTCGATCTTCAGCGGCGTGATCTTCGGCATTCTTCCGGCGTGGCGTTCTTCGCGCGAAGCCCCGGTGGACGTGCTGAAGGAGGATGGGACAACCGCTTCAAGCAGCGTCCGAAAGGCGCGACTCACCGGCGCGTTGGTGGTGGCGCAAATCTCATTGTCGCTGGTGTTGCTGGTCTGCGCGGGACTCTTCATTCGCAGTTTCATGAGCGCCCAGCAAATCAATCCCGGATTCGACTCGCACGGCGTGCTGATCGCTTCCTACGACCTCTTTACGGCGGGCTATTCGGATGCGAGCGGCGCGGAATTCGATCGGCAGCTCGTCGCGAAACTGGAAGCGCTGCCGGGCGTACGGTCGGTGGCCCTGTCGAGCCGGGTGCCGTTGGGCTCTGGCGGGGGCTCCGTCAGCGTAAAGCTCGAAGGGTACGTCCCCCGGGCGAACGAGTCGATGGAGACGCAGGATGCCATCATCACGCCGAACTACTTCAAGACGATGGATATCCCGATTCTGAAGGGGCGGGACTTCACTCTTCAGGACACGACGACCTCGCAGCGCGTGGCCATTGTCAGTCAGGCCTTCGTCAATCGCTACTGGCCGAATCAGGAAGCGGTGGGCAAGCAGCTGAACTCGGACAACGAATGGTTCACTGTGGTGGGCGTGGCGCGCGACAGCAAAGTGGACACCCTGAATGAAGCGCCGAGGCCCTTCGTCTATCTGCCTCTCTACCAGGTGTACCGCTCCACGATGATCGTCGATGCGCGCACGGCGGGCGATCCGATGGCGCTCGCCGATACGCTCGAAAATACGATTCACGAAATGAATCCCGGTCTGGCCGTGTTCGATGTGACCACGCTCGAATCGAGCGCGCAGCTCTTGAGTTTTCCCCAGCGTATCGCGGGAACCTTCGTCGGCGCATTTGGGCTGCTCGCGCTGGTGCTCGCCGCGGTGGGAATTTACGGCGTCACCGCCTACACCACGCGGCAGCGCACCCATGAAATCGGCATTCGCATGGCGCTCGGTGCGAGCAAGCAGGATATTCTGAAGCTCGTCCTTCTGCGGGGATTGTCGCTTACGTTGATCGGCGTGATTCTGGGGTTGGCCGTTTCTTTCGCGTTGACCCGTTATTTGGCCAGCATGCTGCTCGGCGTCGCGGCCACCGACGCGCTCACATTTTCAAGCGTCGCCATCCTGCTCTGCGCCGTCGCGCTCTTCGCCTGCCTTATTCCCGCGCGCCGGGCCATGCGCGTCGACCCGATGGTCGCTTTGCGCTACGAACGCTAGCCGCGCGGTTCAGGCCGTACATCCTTATCCACCGATCGATCGCGAAAGGGAGCCGTGGTGTATGATGCTGCCCATTCTTTTGGCTAGTTCCGGACGCGAGATCACCAAACCCCGGGGAAAAGGACACCATGCGTCGAACGATTTTGCTCACGACCGTCGGATTTCTCTGCTTGTGCTTCGCGCTACCTGTGGCTGCCCAGCCGCCCAAGCCTAATGGCGCCGCTCGCGCGCAGTCTTCAGAAGGGACGGTCTATTATTGCACCTCGGGCTGGGACCAGCATGTTGTCTACTTCTCAGCTCCTTTCCAGACGGACGAACTTGCCCGGAACAATATTCAGGAAGCGTATTCTCAGTTTCTCAAACAGAAATATTCCTATGCGGGCGGCGCGTCCAGCGTCGTTTGTTCCATCTCGGAGAGCCTCACTTCGGCGCAGAGCGACAAAGGTGGCGACGAAGACTCCGTAAAGCGTGCCGCTCATTCCGTGGTGGAGACTGGTTGGACGTATCGCGGTGCGACGGCAATCGCCGCCGCAGCCGTGGCGCCCAATCGGAGCGCATCGCGGGTCGTCCATCAGTCCACGCCCGCTGCGGCGCGTCCTCCCGCGCCTGCGCCGCCCTTGGCGGCTTCTGCACAAGCGCCGGCGCGTGCGGCCGCCCCCGGAGAACATTGGTGGATGTGCAGGTACCGGGACGTGAAAGATCCCAGCAAGCCCGCCTTGGGCAGCCGCATGTACTACGCTCTGCTTCCATCGAGTGCGCCCGTTCCGAACGACCTGAACAAACACTTCAATGGGTATGTCCAGCAGAACTACAAAATCATGGACAAGGACAACGCCGGGAACGGGTATTGCCGGAGGTTCTCAGACGACGCCGCGACCCGCGCGAACTCCATGGACATGATTCAGAAGCAGTGGGCCTCCAGTATCCCGCCGGTGGAAGTGATTCCCACCAACTGGGGCGACACGCCCGCCGAGGATGCGGCTATCGACGCGAAACTGGCGGGGCCAGCATCAGTAGCGGCAACGCCAGCGGCCCCCGTGGCGCAGTCGCAGCCGCCATCAACGTCCTCCACTGGCGGGCCATTCATCTCCTGCGCGACGTCAGGCGGTGCTGGCATCGACACCTATCTCACTGGCGTTTTTCAGACCTCGCGCCCGGTGCGGCATCTGCCAAGCGGCGGGAATTTGGTCGACCAGTCGGTTCTCGATCACTTTTATGCCTATCTCACGCAGAAGGGCTACAAGTTTAAGCCCGGAAGCAATTATGCCTGCTCCGTCGGACGGACCGAGGCGGAGGCGCAAGCGGCCAAACATAAGAGGATCTACGAGGGGGGCGGCTGCTCCAACTGCGGCAAGATCGTCGAGACCGGCTGGACAGATACGCCGTGATCTGTGTGCGTTGCAAGAAGGAGGCGGGCGCGCTCGCCCCCTTCTTGCTTTGAACTCACTCTCGTTCGCGGACGTTTCGCGGGCCGATTACATCCATTTGTCGATCGATACGCTCCGCACGTAATTCATGTTGCCGACCTGGAAGAACGTGTTGGTCTGGCCGCCCGCAACGACGAATTCGATGTCCGATGCCTTTGGCCAGCAGGGAATCTGCGTATCCTCCGGGACCTTGTACCACGTGGCGTAGGGTTCCTCGCCCCGCAGCGCGCGCGGATAGAGCCACACGTGCGCGAGGAATGAGTCTCGATACTCTTTCGCCGAGACCGTCGTATTCTTCCACAGCCAATCCTGCAGCTTTTCCTTCGTGTCGTATCCCTGCTCGACCAGCGCTTTCACGGTGAGCGGATCGCAGATCACCAGCGCGTTGAACATCCGGGTCAGCGTCGGAAACATGCTGCTGATCTGCTCGTCGAATTTCGGCAGCACCGCTCCCGCTCCCTTGGCCCCGTGGCCCTGGCGGATGTCCCATCCGTTGAATACGCTCACCACATTTTCCTCGGGCTTGAATCCCTTCTGCACGTGGAACGGAGTCCATGGACTGTTCTTCTCGTCTTCCGCGATCACCGCGTTGTTGTAATTGAGGGTGTTGCCCTGGCCGCCCCAATAAGTCTGGCCCGGTATCGCGCCGACGCCCAGATTCTTGCCCATCAGCGTCCAGGCCCGGCCGATGGTGGCGTTGGATTGCGCGAACGGGCTGAGAGCGCCGATGCCGTAGTTCATGCTGAGCTTGTCGCGGATCGGGCCGTTGATGATCATCGAGTAGCCAAACGAAGTGGTCGACGTTCCGAGAGCGAGATCGCCCGTCGAGCCGATCGCCAGAAGAACGGGCAGATAGGAAGGATCGCATCCCGCCATCACCGCATTTACGGCCACTTGCTTCACGTTGAATTTGTAACCCCCGGCTTGGCCCACCGGCTCGTCGGGCTGGTGGCTCGTTCCCTTGAGCATCGCGGCCACCCGGGCTTCCGTCGGCACGATGATCGGCTGGTAATCCGTCATCGCATTGTTCATGAAGTAGCTCTGCAGGTTGTCGAGGCTGTCGGGGCCGAAAGTCGCAGGGCCCGCCGGAACCGGTAGCAGCCCGGATTTCTGGTCTTCGGGGGAGAGCGGCGCGGTCAAATCATCGATGATCTCCTTCATCATCGGCTTTCCCGTGATCGGATCGGGTCCGTTTACTGCGGTCCACAATTCTGCGGGCGTTTTGCCCCAGATCGGATGAACGGTGAATACGATGCGCAGCGTCGGCATGCCACGTTGCACCGCGGTCGACTTCGCGAGGTCCTCGTAAGCGCGCGTCACGAGCGGCACGCTCGGGATTCCCATCTTTTCCATTGTTATGCAGTGACCGACGGTCGCTGGGGTGCAGCCGCTTCAATGGCCGATGGCCATGATGGTGGCGCTGCCGTTGGCCTTGATCTCCGCCCAGAGCTTTGGATCATTCTCCGGATATGTGCCGGCCTTTTTTCGCATCACGGTCTTCACGTCCGGCTCGTTCTTCTGAAACCAAAGCGCGATCTGCTGCAAGAGCTGGTCGGCGCCCAAAAATCCCGTGTCGACGAGATAGATCGTCTTCCCTTGAATCGTATTCAGCCGCGGAGCCATGGAAAAGCGCTGCACCGGCGGGGGAGTGCCCTTCGGAGAGAGCGCCGTAAACTTCGCGTCATCGCCGTCGTTCCCGCCGTCCTTCGCGCGCTTCTTCCCGCGCGCCTCGGCCGGAGGCGCCGCCAGAATCGCCGGAGATATGCCCAACAATGAGAGCAGTTGCCGCCTGTTCATGATCCACATCCCCCTCTGATTTGATAACCCGGCGCGCCGTCGACGACTCTTCGGCCGCAGTTATAAGACGCGCCGGCATGCACTCTGTATACAATAAAGTCCACTACCAACGTACATCCGGCCGCGCCTCAAACACAACGCTCGTCTACATCGCCGATCCGCTCGTTCGTTGCGATTCAACGCGAAAACGGATACATCAGCCACGCGAGCCCGACGCCGATCACAAGGAAGAGGAGGAAGGACCACAGGGCGTATTTGATTCGCTGCCCCGTCGTGTGGCCTCCCAGGCCGGCCAACGCCACCGAGACCAGCAGCGCAAAAATCACCATTGCCGGGAAGTGGCTCAGATGCAATCCGCTCGCGTGCACCGGTTAGCCCCTCCGCCCGCAAGCAGTCGAATATGCGTCGAGCATGCCAATCAAATTCACGATCCCTGCGGCCGCGAGGAACCTGGTGCCATAGTCGCCCGCGGCCCGGGCAAGATTCGGGCCGGCCGCCTCAAGGAATCGCGACAACAGGTAGAAGACGCCCGAGCACGCGTCCGCCAAAAATCCGAGCCTGCCGAAGGGATCGACCGACACTGCCGTAAAAACCTGTCCCCGCATCAGGTAGCCGGTGCATGCCAGCCCCCCGACCGCGATAAAGAAAACAATCCCGCGCCCCCATCGATGCAGCCACGCGTGGCCAAGCCCGGGCACGGCGAGAGAAGCAAGAGCAACGAGGAAGGGAATTGCGCTGAGGGATTTTCCACGGCCGCCGGCAGCCACCGGCGCGGTTTCGTTCACGGGTTCTTCAGCCACGATTCATCCGGCGCGCCTCACGCGAGCAGCGCGAGCACTTCTTCCTGGATCGCGCCCGTCACGCGCGCGTCGTGCTCGCCGACGTAAACGTTCACTTCGCTGCGGATACCGAACTCCGGCAGGTAAATGCCCGGCTCGATCGAAAAACACGTGTGCGGAATGATCTTGCGGTCGTCGCGCGTCTCAAGTCCGTCCATATTCGCCCCGTTGCCGTGCACGTCCTGGCCGATGCTGTGGCCGGTGCGGTGGACGAAATTCTTCGCGTAACCCGCCTTGCGAATCGCCTCGCGCGCCACACGGTCCACTTCCCAGCCGTGAATGGCCTTGCCGCGCCGCACGGATTCCTTGACGAATTCGACCGCGCGGTTGCGCCCATCGCGCACGATGCGGAAAATTTTCGAATAGGCGTCCGGAACGCGCTCGCCGAGATAGCCCACCCACGTGATGTCGTAGTAGACGCTCCCGGGCCGCGCGAATTTCCCCCACACGTCGAGCAGCAGCAGATCGCCCGCCCGAATCGGCCGCGACGCGCCTTGCTGCGGTTCGTAGTGCGGGTTGCCATTGTTCGGCTGTACGGCCGCCACGGGAGGCTCGTCGGTGGTCAGCCCGTTCGCGCGAAACTGGCTCAGAATCCACTGCTGCAGCTCGAATTCCGTCAGCGGCTTGCCGTCGCGCACGCTCGCGGCCGCGGTTTCGAAGGCCCCGCGCACGATGCGGTCAATAATCTTCCCGGCTTCCAGATGCGATTCAAGCTGTTCCGCCGTCCACACAGCTTCGAATGTCTGCACCAGATCGGCCGAGGTCACCACGCTCTTTTTCAGTTTTCGCACCAACTCCACGGTGCCCGCGTCCACGAGCCCGATATACGGAATGTTGTTTTCGGGCGAATACTGCATCGCGATTTTGCGGCTTCCCGAAAGCAGTTTTCGCAGGCCGCCCTGAAGTTCCTCCCAGCTCGAATAGACGCTCCTGCGCCCGCCCAGCGAATCGAGAGCGCCTGCCTCGATGCGGTGCACCAGCTTGCGGGGCTCGCCGCGCGAAGGGATGAAGTAGAACCAGCGCCGCGTCGCCATGCCGTTGCCGACGAGGCCGAGAATGTGGGCCGCGATCGGATCCCGATGATGATGATCGTAGAA
>Ga0335072_10005142_pt1 | contig 19284 bp, 19 predicted proteins | sample Lox_Sample_21_FD_206725 | JGI IMG/M metagenome (GOLD analysis project Ga0335072, IMG submission 206725) | Soil microbial communities from Loxahatchee National Wildlife Refuge, Florida, United States - Lox_Sample_2.1 | ecosystem: Environmental > Terrestrial > Soil > Wetlands | place: USA...
GCTGCTCTACCGACTGGTCCAAGGCGATGAAGGGGATTTTCCGCGTGCGCAAGATGCGCGCGACGATCTGGCCCATGCGGCCGTAGCCGGCGATGATCACGCGCGGATGATCCACGGTGATGGTGTCGAACGGGCGCTGTGGGGCCTGCTTTTTCTTGGTCCCGATCAGCTTGGCGGTGATCGCCACCAGCAACGGCGTCAAGCCCATCGAAAGCGTGATCGCAAGCACCAGCACGGCGCCTTGCTGGTCAGCGATCAGCTGTCGCTCCATCGCCTGGCGCAGCACCACGAAGGCAAATTCGCCGCCGCTGGCCAGTAGTACCGACAACCGCAAGGCGTCCACGCGATTGAGGCCGCCAAGCACAACGCCAAGCGGCCACAGCAACAGGCCTTTCACCAGCAAGAGGCCGAAGGTGAGGCCCAGCACGATGAGCGGCGTTTGCAATAGCAGATGGATCTGCATCGACATGCCGACGCTGATGAAGAACAGGCCCAGCAGCAAGCCCTTGAACGGCTCGAGGTTGGATTCCAGCTCGTGGCGGTATTGCGAATCGGCGAGCAGCACACCGGCGAGGAAGGCGCCCAGCGTGACCGAGACGTTGAGCTTTTCCATCAGCAAGGCCGTGCCGAGTACCACCAGCAACGCGGTCGCGGTCGACACGTCGGTCGATTTGGCGCGCGCCACGAAACGGAACACGGGGCGCAGCAGATAGCGGCCGCCGATCACCACCGCGACGATCACCGCCGCCGTACGCGCCACCGCCAGCGGATCGACGCCATGATGCGATGACGTGGAGGCCAGCAGCGGCACTGCCGCAATCAACGGAATCGCGGCCAGGTCCTGGAACAGCAGGATGGCGAAGGATTGCCGGCCATAGGCCGTCGACGCCTCCTTGCGCTCGGCCAGAATCTGCAAGCCGAAGGCGGTGGATGAGAGCGCCAGGCTGCCGCCGACAATCGCTGCCGCATTCGGTGCAAGACCGAACGCATACGCGATGCCGCCCACGGCCAAGCCGCACACCAGCACTTGCAGCAAGCCGGTGCCGAACACGGCGTGGCGCATCACCCATAGGCGCCGCGGCGACAATTCCAGGCCGATCACGAACAGCATCAGCACCACACCGAACTCGGCGATATCGCTGGCACGACCGGGATCAGGCACCAGATGCAGCTCGGCCGGGCCGATCACCACGCCCGCCAACAGATAGCCCAGTACCGCGCCTAAGCGGAAACGCTTGGTGATCGGCACCGCGATCACCGTGGCGAGCAAGAAGATCACCGCCGTTTCCAAAAAATGTTGGCCGCCCATGCCCGCTCCACTGCAAGTTCCTGCGGAGCATTATTCCACGCGCCGACGCGCGGAAGGGATCACGCGGCTGACGCCTTCGCCTGCCGCATGCGATGATCCGGCCCCATGAAACCGATCACTCGCTTGCTCGTCCTAGTCACGCTGATGCTAGCGTCATCCGCCTACGCGCAAACCGGCATACCGATCTACGGTTACCGGGTGGTACACACCTATCCGCACAGCACCAAGGCGTATACGGAAGGCTTGTTCTATCTCGACGGTTATCTTTACGAGAGCACCGGCACGACCGGCGAATCCTTCATCCGCAAGCTGGATCTCAATACCGGCAAGATACTGCAACAGGTCGAGTTGCCGGCGCCCGATTACGGCGAGGGCATCGTGGCGTTCAAGAATCGCCTGATCCAGCTCACCTGGCAATCGCAGCGCGGCTATATCTACGACTTGAAGAGCTTCAAGCGCATCGGCCAGTTCAGCTATCGCGGCGAAGGCTGGGCGCTGACCACCGATGGGCACCGCATCTACATGAGCGATGGCTCCGCGACCCTTCGCGTGCTCGATCCGCAAACGCTCAAGCAGGTCGGCAAGATCGACGTCACGGCATTGGGCAGCCCGCTGATCAATCTCAACGAGCTGGAGTGGGTAAAAGGGAAAATCTATGCCAATGTGTGGCTGACCCACAACATCGTGCAGATCGATCCGAACAGCGGCAAGGTCACCGGCGTGATCAATCTCACCGGGCTTGCCCCTGATCCGAGCACACTGGCCGATCCCAGCAACGACGTGCTCAACGGCATTGCGTATGACGAAAAGCACGATCGGCTGTTCGTGACCGGCAAGCGCTGGCCATCGATTTACGAGATCAAGCTGACGCCGCCGACATCCGGCCAATGATCAGGCGGCCAGCCGCTGCAAAATAAGTTCGGCCAAGCGCGCGACTGCCGGTGTCGAGTCGGCTTCGCTGCGATACAACGCCAGTCCAAGCTGCGGCAATGCGGGCAACGTCGCTTCTGTTGCGTCCAGCGCGCGCAGGTCGGCGGGAACACCCAGCGGCGTGCGCACGCTGATGCCCAATCCCGCTTTTACCGCCGCCCAGGTGCCGGCCAGGCTCGCGCTGGTGAAGGTGATACGCCAGGCGAGACCGGCTTCATCCAGCGCACGGATGGCGGCGGTGCGCATCAGGCATGGCGCATCCAGCAACACCAGCGGAACCGGCTCGCCGGGTTCATACGGAAGCTGGCCAACCGCGGCATCGATCCAGCGCATCGGCAAGCTCTCAATATGCTGCTTGTGCGATAAGCGAGCCTCCGCTTCCCAGGCCAGCGCAAGATCCAGCCGCCCCGCCTCCAGCGACTCCATCAGCGCGGTATTGCGCGCGATATGCACCTCCACGCGCAGTTTCGGATGTGCACGCTTGAAGCGCCCCAGCACTTCCGGCAGCACGCTTTCGCCGAAGTCTTCCTGCAGGCCAAGCCGCACGCGGCCGTCCAATTGCACCCCGCGCACGGCGCTGGTTGCTTCATCGTTGAGTTCCAGCAAGCGGCGCGCATAGCCGAGCATCACCTCACCCGCTTCGGTCAGCGCCATGCCGCGCCCGGCTTTGCGCAGCAGCGGCGTGCCGGCTTGGTCTTCCAGCTTCTTCAACTGTGCGCTGACGGCGGACGTGGAGCGGCTCAGCCGGCTGGCCGCCTTGGCGAAACTGCCCAGTTCGATACCGGTGACGAAGCTGCGCAGGACGTCCAGGTCGAGATGGATGCGGCTCATATGATCATCCCATTTTTCAGGATTATTGATTCATAAATTCCCGATTTTCAGGAATATGCTGAGCCGCTACGCTGGCCCCGTCAAGCCCGCGAGGAGACCGCCGTGCTTACCATGCAATACCGCATCACCCTGCCCGCCGATTACGACATGGCGATCATCCGCCAACGCATCGCCGATCGCGGGCACCTTACCGACGACTTTCCGCAGCTCGTGTTCAAGGCTTACCTGTATGCGGATCGCAACCAGCCTTACGCTGACGGAAAGGAGAATCGCTATGCACCGTTCTACCTGTGGCGCGACACGAACGGCATGAACGCGTTTCTCGGCGGCGCAGGCTTTGCCGGCGTGATCACTTCGTTCGGGCGCCCGGCGGTGCGTGCAGGATCGGTATGGCATGCGGAAACGGCGCCCGATCTTTCCACCGCCACCTATGCCAGCTGTCAAACCGCCTCGATCACCGAACAGGTGGCGCTGGGTGCCCTGCGCGATGCTGAACAGACTGGCGTTCGCTCGGATATCGAACGTGGCGCCCTCGCCGCTGTCAGCGCCTTCGACCCCAGCGCCTGGACCGTGATGCGCTTTCGCTTGTGGCGCGATGCCGTCCATGCTTCCAGCCAAGGCGTGGACGTCTATCAAGTCGGCCACGTGTCACAGCCATCTGCGAAACATTAGTTCACCAAGGAGCCTCCCATGCCTCTCGTCCGCATTGCATTACGCCGCGGCAAATCCCTCGCGTACATCGCCGCGTTGCGCAACGGCATCTATGCCGCCATGCGCGAAAGTTTCAACGTGCCGGAGAACGATCGCTTCATCCTGGTCAGCCAGCATGAGGCCGAGGAGTTTGATTACGATCCGAACTATCTTGGCATTGCGCGCACCGACGACCTGGTCATCGTGCAGATCGCCTGCAACAACACCCGCACGGTGGCGCAGAAGCAGGCGTTTTATCGGAGCGTGGCGGAGAAGCTGGCAGCCGATCCCGGCGTGCGGCCCGAAGATGTGTTCATCAATTTGCTGGAGACAGCGAAGGAAAACTGGTCGTTCGGCAATGGGCTGGCGCAGTACGCGTGATAGTCGCGTTGGTTGCGTGAGAATTACTCACGCAGCCAGCGCGCCGCGTCGACGGCGTAATAGGTAAGAATCGCATCCGCCCCTGCGCGCTTGAATGCCGTCAGCGTTTCCAGCACCACCGCACGTTCGTTCAACCAGCCGTTCTGCGCCGCCGCCTTCAACATGGCGTATTCGCCGCTCACCTGGTACACGAAAGTGGGCACGCCGAAGGCATCCTTCACGCGGCGCAGCACATCCAGATAGGGCAAGCCCGGCTTCACCATCACCGCATCGGCGCCTTCGGCGATATCCAGCTCCACTTCGCGCAGCGCTTCATCGCTGTTGGCCACGTCCATCTGATACGTGTGCTTGTTGCCCTTGCCTAGATTGGCCGAAGAGCCGACCGCATCGCGGAACGGACCATAGAACGACGAGGCGTACTTGGCCGAATAGGCAAGAATGCGCGTGTGAATGTGGCCGGCGTGTTCCAGCGCGTCGCGGATCGCGCCGATGCGGCCATCCATCATGTCGGAGGGTGCGACGAAATCCATGCCTGCCTCGGCCTGAGCCAGCGACATCTTGATCAGGGCTTCGACGGTGGGCTCGTTCATCACATAGCCGTGTTCGTCGATCAGGCCGTCCTGGCCGTGCGTGGTGTACGGGTCCAGCGCCACGTCGCCGATCAAGCCCAGTGCGGGATACGCCGCTTTCAGTGCGCGCGTGGCACGCTGCATCAAGCCCTGGGGATTCCACGCTTCGGCAGCATCTTCGCTTTTTGCCGAGGCATCCGGCGAGGGAAACAACGCCAATGCGGGAATCCCCAAGCGAACACACTCGCCGGCCAGTTCCAGCACGCCGTCGATCGACAGGCGTTCCACGCCGGGCATCGATGGCACCGCTTCGCGCTTGCCTTCGCCTTCGATCACAAAGGCCACCATGATCAGATCCGAAGGCAGCAGGGTGTGTTCGCGCATCAATACGCGGGAGAAGGCATCGCGACGCATGCGACGCATGCGGATGGCGGGGAAATTCATGAATGGCGTCTCGTGCAAGAACTGCGCCTAGTTTAACGCTGTCATCCGTGACCGCGTTGGCACAGAACGCCGCAAGCACGTGACTCAATAGGTGAGATGCGTTGGCTCAAGAATGAGCACCGCAGTTAAACGCCGAATCGCACATGCGCAGGTTCGACACATGTTGTGTGCCATCTTTGACGGCGCATGTCCCCTCTCACTAAGGAGCTGCATCATGATCCAGCATGCCAAGCGTCCGTCGCATTGGACCTCCCCCAAAGGCATGAAGTACCTGGGCCCGCATGAGGGCGCCGCACCGCTCGACGTGACCCTGGTCATGCGTCGCCGCACCGAGACCGCACCGCCGCCCGCGGAGTGGCCAAGATCACCGCGCTTCCCGCATGGCCAGTTCGGCGAACACTATGGCGCCGATCCGGCCGACATCGAGAGCCTGCGCGGTTTTGCGCACCAGCACGGGCTCACCGAAACCGGCTGCGATGCGCATCGCCGCGTATTGCACTTGCGTGGCACGCCGACCCAGCTTGAGCAGGCGTTCGGGGTCTCGCTGGGCAAGTACCAGCTGGGCGACTGCCAGTTCGTGGGATGTGGCCAGGCGCCCAAGCTGCCGCCCGAAGCCATTGCGGTATTGGGACTGGATCGGCGGCCGGTGGCGCATCCGCATGTGCGGGTGCCCAACGCGCAGCCGAATACGTATTACACCCCGCTGCAGCTGGGCCAGCTGTACAACTTTCCGGCCAACACCGATGGCAGCGGCCAGACCATCGGCATCGTCGAACTGGGCGGCGGCTATACCAGCACCGATCTCAGTCAATACTTTTCGAATTTGGGCATCAGCCAACCGCCCAAGGTCGTGGCTGTTTCGGTGGCCGGCGGACAGAACCAGCCAGGTGGCGGCGACGCCGACATCGAAGTGACGCTGGATATCGAAGTGGCCGGCGCGCTCGCACCCGGCGCCACCCTTGCGGTTTATTTCGCGCCGAACACCGACCAGGGCTTTTACGAAGCCATTTCGCAAGCCGCGCACGACACGACGAACAAGCCTTCGGTGCTCTCGATCAGCTGGGGCGGACCGGAAGACAGCTGGAACAGCCAATCGCGCGATGCCATGGAAACGGCCCTGCAGGATGCGGCAGCGCTTGGTGTGACCGTGGTCACCGCGGCGGGCGACAGCGGTTCCGGGGACGGCGCAAGCGATGGCCAGCCGCACGTGGATTTTCCTTCTTCCAGCCCCTATGCGCTGGCCTGCGGCGGCACCACGCTGACCGCCAATGGGCAGGCCATCCAGAGCGAGGTGGTGTGGAACGAAACGACGTCGAACGATGGCGCCACCGGCGGCGGCGTCAGCATCGAGTATCCGCTACCCAGCTGGCAGCAAAACGCGAAAGTGCCCAACGCACCCAGCGGCAGCACCGGGCGCGGTGTACCGGACGTTTCCGCAAACGCCGATCCCCTGACCGGCTACGAGATACTGGTCGGCGGCCAGTCGCAGGCCGTCGGCGGCACCAGCGCCGCGGCACCGCTGTGGGCGGCATTGATTGCACGGATCAACCAGCAACTGGGTAAGCCGGTCGGCGACGTGCATGCCGCGTTGTACCAGCTCAGCGAAGCTGCATTCCGCGATATCACGCAGGGCAATAACGGCGCGTACCAGGCCGGCCCGGGATGGGATGCCTGCACCGGGCTGGGCAGCCCGAACGGGCAGGCTTTGCTGAGCGCGCTGTCGGCGCAGCAAGCTCACTGAAAACACGAAGCGCCGTCCCGGCTGTGTCCGGGGCGGCGCTCGTGAATTGTTCTCCCAAGCTTGCGCAGAAGAGGCCGTCGCCGATGCTGGACGAATCGGACGACAACGGGCAGTCTTGTCAGGTTCGCTACCCTGGATTGCCCATGGATCGCTCCATCGCCTCCCCCACCTTGCTGGCCGATCTCGGCGGCACCAACGTCCGTTTCGCCCTTGCCGACGCCGCGTCGCCCTCGCCTTTGCTGCTCGATAGCGTGCGGCGCTATCGCGTAAAAGATTTCGACACGCTGGCCGACGCCATGCGCCAATACTTTGCCGACACCGGCCACATCGCCACGCAGTCGATCATCGCCGCCGCCGGACGCATCGCCGACGGCGAGACGGTGAAGATCACCAACAATCCCTGGGCGGTATCCGCGCACGGCCTGCAGCTGGAACTGGGCTTCGAGCGCGTGCGGCTGGTGAACGACTTCGCCGCGCAGGGCATGTCGATTCCGCTGCTCAAACGGGATGAGTTGCAAGCCGTCGGCAAGGTCATGCCGCCGGAGCACAATCACAAATCCACACAGACATTTGTCGTGATGGGGCCGGGCACCGGTCTTGGCGTAGCCGGATTGCTGCTTCGCCATAGCCACTGGATCGTGCTGGAAACCGAAGGTGGCCACTCCGGCTTCGCCGCGCATACCGCCGAGGACGTGGAGATTCTGCATCGCCTCAACGCGCGCTTCGGCCGCGTGTCGAACGAGCGCATGATCTGCGGCAACGGCCTGGTGAATCTCTACCTCGCGCTTGCCGACATCGCTGGACAAGCCGCACAGGCATACACGCCCGAAGACATCACCGCCCGCGCCACCGATGGCAGCGACCCGCTATGCGTGCGCACCGTGGAAACGCTGGCCGGCATTTTCGGCAGCGTGGCCGGCGACCTGGTATTGAGCCTGGGTGGCTGGGACGGCGTGTATCTGACTGGCGGCGTGCTGAAGATCCTGATGCCCTGGCTGCAACGCGGGGGATTCCGCGAACGCTTCGAAGCCAAGGGCCGCTTCCGCGACACCATGGAACACGTGCCGACCATCGCCATCACGCATCCGGAACCGGGTTTGCTGGGCGCAGCAGCGCTGGCCGTGGTGGAAACCGGACGCAGCTTGCCAAACCCATAGCCCCTACGTTCGTCATTCCCGCCAAAGCGGGAGTTTTCATGTGCCTTAACGCGGGAATGACGACCTCAAGCTACAAAGAGGATCGCCATGCCCCGCTCTCACACCGCTTTTCTGTTCGACCTCGACGGCACGCTGATCGACAGCGTGTACCAGCACGTGCTGGCCTGGAAAGAAGCGCTGGATGAGGAAGGCATGGTGCTGCCGGTGTGGAGCATTCACCGCAAGATCGGCATGAGCGGCGGCCTGTTCACGCATATCCTGCTGCGCGAAACCGGGCTGGAGATTACGCCCGAGCGCATCGAGCGCCTGCAGCAGCGGCACGCGGAAGCGTTCAATCGCCATCACGCCCAGGGCTCGGTGCGGCCGCTGCCGGGCGCACGCGAGCTGCTTGCGTTTCTTACCGCGGAAAAAATCCCTTGGGCGATCGCCACCAGCGGACGCATGCGCACCGCCGCGCACAATCTTGCCGCGCTCGGCGTCGACCCCGACGTGGTGCCCGTGGTGACGCGCGACATGGTGCGCCACGCGAAGCCCGATCCGGACTTGTTCATCGCTGCGGCAGAACGGCTGGGCGTGGATATTCATCGCTCGCTGGTGATCGGCGACAGCATCTGGGACATGTTGGCGGCGCAGCGCGCCCGCGCGCTGGGCGTGGGATTGCTGTCGGGCGGTTACGGCCAGGACGAACTGCAGCGCGCGGGCGCGTTTCGCGTGTATGACGATCCGGCCGACCTGCTCAAGCATATCGACGAAGTAGCGGCGCGCGACTGAGCCCGTCGCCGCGCGCTCTCAGCCCGGCGCCAGCAGCGCATCCAGATCGGACTGATCGAAACTGAGCTTTTCGCGCGTGCCGCCGCCTTCCAGCACCGCCTCGGCCAACTCGGCCTTGCGCGCCTTCAGCTCCTCGATGCGCTCCTCCACCGTGCCGGTGGTGATCAGCCGGAACACGAACACCGGCTTGTCCTGCCCGATACGGTGTGCGCGATCGCTGGCCTGCGCTTCGGCCGCGGGGTTCCACCAGGGGTCGTAGTGGATCACGGTGTCGGCAGCGGTGAGGTTGAGGCCGACGCCGCCGGCTTTCAGCGAGAGCAGGAACAAGGGCACGTCGCCGTCCTGGAAACGCTGCACCGGTTCGGCGCGATCGCGTGTTTCACCGGTCAGCATGACGTAACGGATGCGCCGCCGTTCCAGTTCGTTGGCGATCAGCTTGAGCATTTCGGTGAACTGCGAGAACAGCAGCACCTTGCGCCCTTCGGCCAACAACGCGGGCAGCATGTCCATCAGCAGTTCGAACTTGGCAGAATCGCGCACGCCGCGCGCGGCTTCCAATTTGACCAGGCGCGGATCGCAGCAGACCTGGCGCAGCTTGAGCAACGCATCGAGCACCACGATGCCGCTGTGCGCAATGCCGCGCTGGGCAATCACTTCGCGCAATTCGTCGGCGAGCGACAGGCGCAGGCTTTCGTACAGCTCGCGCTGACGCCCGTCGAGCACGACACGGCGGGTGATTTCGGTCTTTGACGGCAGCTCCGACGCGACCTGCGCCTTGGTCCGGCGCAGGATGAAGGGCGCCAGCCGTCGATTGAGACGCGCCTGGCAATCTTCGTCGCGCTGCTTTTCGATCGGTACGCGATAGTGACGGCGGAATGCGCCTTCGTCGCCCAGCAGGCCCGGCACGGACAAGTCCACCTGCGACCACAATTCGCCCAGGTGATTTTCCAGCGGCGTGCCGGTGAGGCAAATGCAGCGCGGTGCGCGCAAGGTAAGCGCGGCGCGGCGTGCCTGGGTGCGCGGATTTTTCACCTGCTGCGCTTCGTCAAACACGATCAGCGAGAACGGTTGCTTGCGCAGCGTAATGACGTCGCGCGGCAGCAGGGCGTAGCTGGTGAGGATGATGTCCTGCGTAGCGATCTGGGAAAAATCGCCGCTGCGTTGCGGACCGTGCAGCGCAAGCGTACGCAGCGACGGCGCAAAGCGCGCAATCTCGGCCAGCCAGTTCGGAATCAGGCTGGTAGGCACCACGATCAGCGCGGGTTGTTCCAAGGCACCGTGTTGTTTCAGCGCAAGCAGATGGGTGATCAGTTGCAGCGTCTTGCCCAGGCCCATATCGTCGGCCAGCACGCCACCGACGCCGGCTTCGGCCAGCGCGTTCAACCAGCGCAGACCTTCGCGCTGATAGGGCCGCAATTGGACGGTGAGCCCTTCGGGGATGGCATCGCTCGCACGTTCGGCCGCATCGCGCAGGCGGGCAGTGAACCCGCGCAAGGGCTCCGGCGCCTGCAATTCGCCGCCAGCCGGCAACGCTTCGACGATTTCTTCCAGGCGGCCGGCCTGCACGCGCGGCAGGTGCAGTTTCTTTTTCGGTTTCTCGAGGTATTCGGCAAGCGGTGCCAGCAGGCCGCGCAGTTCCTTCAGGCGCACCGGCACGCGGCGGCGCTCGTCGACAGGCGCGTACCACACCGCATCTTCGGGCTCGTTCGGCGCGGGGCTGAGATTGAGTTGATGCTCGGCCAATGCCTGCGCCACCGCGGGCAGCAGATTGCGGCGCTTGCCTTCCACCTCGATGCCGATTTCCAGGTCGAAGGCGTGATCGTCGGCATCTTCCACCGCGTTGCCGTACCAGCGCACCGGCCCTTCCAGCACTTCGAACGGGAAGCTGGGGGCGTATTCGAGCAGAAAGCCTTCCGCTTCGAGTTTCGGCCGCAGCGCAAGCCAGCGCGCGGGGGTATTCACTTCGAGCGCGCCGGCGTGGCCTTTGCCGGGGAACAGCCAGGCGTCTTCCGGCAGCGTGTCGGCGAGGTCCCAGGGCAGGCCCTCGGTATCGACGCCCAGCGTAAGGCCGGCACGTTCGAGTTGCTCCATGGTGGACAGTTCTTCCGCACGCTTGCGCGTGATTTCCACCAATTGGCCGTTGCGTATGCGCCGTACCAGCGGTTCACCGCCACGTCCGGGCAGGCGCTCGCCAGCGTAGTCGAAGGCCAGGCGCGCATAGGCCAACGGCGGCGTGCCGGCGGCCAGGCGTGCGTGGCGCGTCAATGCATGCAGGGTCAAGACCGGCTTGGGCGCCAGCTCGGCGCGACGGACTTCATCGAACACCTGTGGCAGCGGGACGCGATGCGACAGCCGGCTCGATGGCAGTGCGCTGCGCAGCGCCCGACTGTATTCGTGTTTGAGTGGCGGCAGCTCCAGCCAATGGGTTTCTTCCGGGTCGGCTTCCAGATGACCCAGTTCGGCCCGCTCTGCATCCAGGTACCACAGCCCGTCGACACGCAGCAGACGCTGGCTGTGCGGCAAGGCCGGCAACAGGCGTTGGCTGCCATCCTGTTCCAGCTGCCAATGCCAGTTCAGTTGATGCGATTTGCCGCGCGACAGGCGCAGGCCGCCGAGGCCGCCGAGGAAGCAGGGCGCGGTATCCAGCATTTCGGCCAACAAGGCATTGCCCACGTGGCCCGACAGACGCGCATAGCTGCGCGACTTGCGCAGCGCCTGTGGCAACCCCAGCACCGTGGTAGCCAGCCGTTGTTCGTGCAGCGTCAGTACGGAATGGGAGAGCATCTTGCTTTCCAGCGGTGCGGGACGCGTGAAGCGTCCGTGTTCGCCCGGCGCCAGCAGCACAGGTGCCGCATCCAACCGGGCGTAGGTCGCGCCGTCTTCGGGCATCACCTCGAAGAAGAAGCCAAGCACCACATGTTCGTGCGCGGCGCCCGCAACGGGCTTGCCCAGCAGCTTGCGCCACGTGCCGGGCAAGCTTTCCTCCTCGCGCTCTTCATGCTGGGCGGAAGGATCGCCGTGCTGGTTCTCGTCCGGTAGGTGCATGCGCATGCGATCCCTGGAGCGATCAAAACCTTGAGCTTAGCAGCGATCAGGGTGCGCGCCGCAAGCGGGTATGCACATACATCACAAAACCGCTCAGAGCCGGTCTAAAGTCTCTGCGTAGTTCGCGTAGCGTTTGAGCGGTCGTCACAGGTGACAGTGCGTAGCGCAGCGCCAGACTGGCTGTCTGGTCAAGCCGCGCGCTGTCGCAGGGCGGGTGCGAGGGCTGCGCAGAGGCTTTAGACAGGCTCTCAGTGCGTTCCGAACAAGCCCTGCGGATATTCCGGCTTTTGTTCGCGCGCCATCAACGCCTTCATCCCTTCGACTGGCGTCACTTCGCCATGCAACACGGCGCGCACGCCTTTGCTGATCGGCAGATCCAGATGGTGCTTGTCAGCCAGGCGTACGACTTCATCGGCGGTGACCATGCTTTCGACCACCTGGCCGATCTGCGCCACCGCTTCATGGATGCCGATGCCCTGCCCCAGCGCCAAGCCCAGCCGCCGGTTGCGCGAAAGATCGCCCGTGCAGGTCAGCACCAAGTCACCCAGGCCGGACAGGCCCATCAGCGTTTCCGGCTTTGCACCCAGCGCCACCCCCAGGCGAAGCATTTCGTTCATGCCGCGGGTGATCAGGCCCGCACGCGCATTCAGCCCAAGCTGCATGCCGTCGGCCACGCCGGTGGCGACCGCCAGCACGTTCTTCATCGCGCCGCCCAGTTCCGCACCCAGCACATCGTTGCCGGTGTAGACGCGGAAGTTCGGCGCATGCAGCAAATCGGCCAGATGCTGGGCGAAGACCGCGTCCTCGGAGTGCACCGTGACGGCACTGGGCTGGCCGGCAGCCACCTCGCGTGCAAACGAGGGACCGGTCAGCACGGCGGCGGCCCGTCCCGGCAGTCGCTCGGCCACCAGTTCGTGCAGGAATCGGCCGGTACCGGGCTCGAAACCCTTGGTCGCCCAGGCGATCTGGGTGCCCGGATCAAGCAGCGGCGCGATGTCGCTCAGCATGTCCGCAAACGCATGGCTGGGCACCACGATCAACACCGTGGCGGCGTGCCGCACGGCCTTGGCCAGGTCGGGCTCGAAGCTGAGCCCGGTAGGCAGTTGCAGATCCGGCAGGTAGCGCTGGTTGCGATGGCTGGCGGCCATGTCCACCAGGGCCGTCGCATCGCGACCCCATAGATGGGTGGGTACGCCATTGCGCGCTGCCAAGGTGGCGAGGGCCGTGCCCCAGGAGCCAGCCCCGAGAACGGCCAGGCCGCCCCGTTCGGCGATGGGCTGCTCGGTCATGTCAGAACCTTGTCCGCGGGGTTTTCAGCTGTTGAGCATCGGCGCCTCGCCGCCCGCGCCCATGCGGCGCTGCTGCTCGGCGTAGAGGGCCTCGAAATTGATCGGTTGCAGCAGGAACGGCGGGAAACCACCCTCCTGCACCAGGCTGGAGATGATCTGGCGGGCATAGGGGAACAGCAGGTTCGGGCAGTAGCTGCCGATGATGCCGGCCTGGTCGGCCTCGCTGAAACCGGCAATGCCGAACAGGCCCGCCTGCTGCACTTCCGCCAGATACGCGGTGCGCTCGTTGATGGTGCAGGTAAGGGTCAGGGTAAGCACCACTTCGTACAGGTCGTTGCCCAGGCCGGTGGCGCGCTGGGACAGGTTGAGCTGCACCTGCGGCGCCTCGGTGATTTCGCCGATGTCCTGGAAAATCTGCGGCGCATTGGGCGCCTCGAAGGACACGTCCTTGACGTAGATCTTCTGCAGCACGAGCTGCGGCTGGTTGGACGAACCAGTGCCCTGGCCGTTGGTGGTGATATCTACCATGGGTGTCCCTCGATCAAAAGGCGAAGCGCGCCGGGCGCAAAGGAGTGGAATTGTTCCATACATCCCCGACTGCCGCCATGTCGGCGAAAGCCGCGCCCTTGCTTAAAGATTGCACATGCGGCTGTTTTTACGGGATAATGCACGGCTCGCCCCTGTCGACCCGGCCTGCCGGGCATGTCCGCAACGCGATGCGGCCCTCACGACCAAGCGAGCCAGCAGCACCCTCCAGCATCGCGTGGCGCTTCGCGCCGCTGGGCCGATGTCGCCCTGGCCAACGGGCGGTTTACCACATTTACGGAGGTCATCATGGCCCGTGTATGCCAAGTCACCGGAAAGGGTGTGCAGACCGGCAACAACGTCTCGCACGCCAACAACAAGACCCGCCGCCGCTGGTTGCCCAACCTGCATGAGCGCCGGTTCTGGGTTCCCAGCGAAAACCGCTGGGTGAAACTGCGCGTCTCCAACCAGGCGCTGCGCACCATCGACAAGAAGGGCATCGAGGCCGTGATTGCCGACCTGCGTGCCCGCGGCGAAAAGATCTAAGGAGCTGAGCCATGTCCAAGAGCAAGAGCGACAAGATCCGTTTGATCTCTTCGGCCGGTACCGGCCACTTCTACACCACGCAGAAGAACAAGAAGAACACCCCGGATAAATTCGAGTTCAAGAAATACGATCCGGTCGTGCGCAAGCACGTGATCTACAAGGAAGGCAAGATCAAGTGATCCACCATTAGGTGCGTCATATGGAAACCCGCCCTTGAGGCGGGTTTTCTTTTTGCGCGCTTGCGCATGCAAAGCGCGTTTCAGCATGATCGCCACATGGAAACAAGCGACGCGCTTTTCCCCACCCTGCTCAACCTGGCCTGGCATGACTTGCCTGGATCGGTGCGCGCCATGCACGGCTCCGCTCCACGCATCGTGGCCCGCGGCGAGGCCGACGTGCGGGGCGATGGCAACGTCATCGCGCGCGCTTTGCGATGCCTTCTGCAACTCCCTTCGCCCGGGCCCGCGCAGGCCTTGGAAGTATGCATCGAACGCGACAGCGATCATGAAAGATGGACCCGCCGCTTTGCGCGTGGCCAGATGCAATCGACACTGAGCGCCAATGCAAGCGCTACCCAGTTGCTGGAAAAGCTTGGGCCCGTGACCCTGCGCTTCACGTTGCGCCCGGACGTACACGGCGTGACCTGGCATTTGAACGGTGCGCGCGTACTTGGTCTACCCGTGCCGCGTCGCTGGCTGGGCACCGTGCTTTCGCATAGTGGCGAGCACGAGGGCCGTTACGCATTTACCATCGACACGCGATTGCCGTGCATAGGCCGGCTGGTTGCTTACCGAGGCTGGCTGGAGATCGTTGTCGATGACTGATAGCGCCATATCACCCGTGGTTGTGTATGACGGCGTCTGTCTGTTGTGCAGCCGCTGGGTGCGCTTTCTGCTTGAGCGCGATCGCGAAGGCCGCTATCGGTTTGCGTCGATGCAATCGGAAAGTGGCCGGCACTTGCTGCTGACGCACGGCCTCGATCCCGATTCCCCCTTCTCCATGCTGCTGGTTGAAGATGGCTGCGGCTATACCGATACCACGGCCATTGCGCGCGTGTTGCGCGGTTTGCCGTATCGGCGCTGGCGGTGGCTGAGTACGATCATGCTGTCGGTTCCCCGCTCCATTCGCGACATCGCCTACCGCTTCGTTGCACGCCACCGCTATCGGCTGTTCGGGCGTAGCGAGCAGTGCTTCGCACCTACACCGGAGCAACGTGCGCGCTTTATGTCGTGAGCGTTTCCAGGCTTGTACTGATCTGGTAATCGGCGAGCGCAGCCAGCGCTTCGTTCAGATTGAACAACCCCATGCATGGCATGGCGCCGCGCGTCTGGAGCAAACCATCCGCTTTTTTTCGCGCCAGCACCACGGCCGGCATGGCAGGGATGTGCGGCCCATCTCCGGCTGCGGCGTGCAATGACCAGCGCAAGCGCAATGATTTCGCGTCCGCGTCGATGCCCTGCAACACCACCACCATGCCACCCGCATCGCTGCCGGCATGCAAGAACCATTCGCTGATCCGCCGCAATCGAGGCGCGTGGCGCGCCAGGTTTTTCACCATGCCCAGCCGCACCAGCCAAGCCAGCAGTCACGTCCCAAAATGAAGCCGGCGCAGTTCCAGGCCGGCACGAAACACCACGTGCTGCACCCCGGGATAACGTTCCGGAAAAAGCGCGAGATCAGGCACGTCGCACAAACCGGCCCAGCGCGGTCCCGACATGAACGAGATACGCAGCGTCGAAAGCCAGCCGTATCCGGTCTGCCACCTGCCTTCCCGCCAAACCGGCACCTGGCGTCCACAGTAGCCAAGTATCGCCGCCACGGTCGCATCGCCGCGCGGCGTGCGGTTGCCGGGACTGATGGCGTGCTCGATGGAGGTCAACGCTCCGAACCTGCCGCGCAGGTGATCGACCACGGCGCTGCTCAGCGCCGGCACCGTCGACGCGCCGCTGATCAGCAAGCGGCCCGCGGCGCGTGCCTCGTTGTCCAGTGCATGAATGCCGGCGACGAAGTCGCGTCCGTCAGCCAGATCCACATAGTCGCTGCCGCAAGCAAGGCAGGCCTTGGCGACACGATAGTCCTGGGATTGAAACGGCCCTGCGGCGTGGATCACCCATTCGGGCGCGAGGCTGCGTAGCGTGTCCTGCAAATCGGTCGCTTCAACGTCGATCACCGCCACCTGCACGGACGGATCATCAAGCTCGCCCCGCAAGCGCTCCAACGCTGACAGTGTGCGTCCTGCAAGCGTCAGCTCGAAGCGCGCATCATGAGCCAAGCGTGCGGCGATGCGTTTACCGAACACGCCGGTCGCACCGATCAATAGCACTCGCATCGCGTGATGTATCCCCCCAACAAAAAGCCCGCCTTGGACGAGGCGGGCTTTTCGTTCATCGCGTTTGGCCGTCAGATCAACCCGCGGCGAGCGAATATCCCTTCAAGCGCTGTGCGAATTCCTGCAGGGCGCGGATACCGCTCTGCTCGGCTTCGACGATCCACTGCTGCAAGCCCTTGAGCGCCTGCTCGGCACCGCGCTGTTCCATCAACTCGGCGAGGCGGTTGCGAAATTCGCACACGGTCTTGAGCGCCGGGCGCTTGGCCAGCACGGCCTGCATGCGCTCGCGGTTTTCGCCGTCGAGCCAGCGGCCACCGTCGGCCAGGGCACGACGCAGACGGCGCGGGATCGACTTGATGCCTTCACCCGCGTGCTGCGCTTCATCGCGCAGGGTCGGGACGATCACGTTGCGGTAGTAGTCGGTCATCGCCTGGAAGCGGTGGGTGAGCACGGCCTTCAAGGTTTCCGTATCGGGCAGGTGCACGTTGGGGCGCATGTCCAGCGTGGGCGCCACGCGTAGCACCTTGGCCAGGCCCAGCTTGCGCAGCACGCAGATGGCGGCCCAGCCGATGTCGAATTCCCACTTGCGCAGCGCGAACTTGGCCGAGCTGGGGAAGGCGTGATGGTTGTTGTGCAGCTCTTCGCCGCCGATCCAGAAGCCCCAGGGAATCAGGTTGGTCGCCGTGTCCGAACTTTCGAAGTTGCGGTAACCCCACCAATGGCCGATGCCGTTGACGAAGCCGGCGGCCCAGAACGGAATCCAGGCCATCTGCACGGCCCACACGGCCGCGCCGATCACGCCGAACAGGGCGAAGTCGATGATCAGCATCAGGGCCGGGCCCCAATACGGATGGGCGGTGTAGAGCTTGCGCTCGATCCAGTCGTCGGGCGTGCCGCGGCCGTATTTCTCCAGGTCTTCCTTCACGTAGCTCGCGTCGCGGTATAGCGACACGCCGTCCCAGAACACCTTCTTGATGCCGTAGATCTGCGGGCTGTGCGGATCTTCTTCCGTCTCCACCTTGGCGTGGTGCTTGCGGTGCACCGCCACCCACTCCTTGGTGACCATGCCGGTGGTGAGCCAGCCCCAGAAGCGGAAGAAATGCGAAATGGACGGATGCAGGTCGACGCCGCGATGCGTCTGGCAGCGGTGCAGGTAGAGGGTGACGGTAAAGATGGTGATCTGGGTGACCACCAGCAAGTACACGAGAATCGACACCCACCCGGCCTGGCTCACGCCGCCGGAGAGAAAGTGCAGTACAGCATCGAGCATGGGTAAGGGTCCTGGAGCAAGTAAAAGCAGTCTAGTTGAGGGCGTCCGTACCTACCAGCATGGTAGAACCCCAGCCCCTCGATTTCCGTTAAAGCGTGATGACTGACGGTTGTCTGCGGGATGGGGTCACCCCGACAATCATGCAATGAACGCGCCTAGCTCCGCTTTAGTACCGGTACTAAAACTTGAACGAATCTCCCGGCGCCGCGCCGGCCGACCCGCCGTGCGCGATCTCTCGCTCAGCCTTGAGACCGGCCAGATCCTTGGACTGCTTGGGGTGAACGGGGCTGGCAAGTCCACCACCTTGAGCCTGATTGCGGGGGCACTGACGCCCGATAGCGGCACGATCCGCCTGCAAGGTGAGGATTTTCTGGAGCACCCCGAGCTGGCCCGGCAGGCCCTCGGCTGGCTGCCGGAAGCTGCCCCGCTGTGGCCGGAACTGACCATCCGCGAACACCTGGACGCCCATGGCCGCCTGCGCGGCCTTGCCGGTACCCGGCTGAAGGCAGCCGGCGATGCGGTGCTGGAGCGGCTGGAACTGCAGGACCTGGCCCAGCGCCTGGCGGGCGTATTGTCGCAGGGCCAGCGGCAACGGCTGGGGCTGGCCTGCGCGCTACTGCATCGCCCCGCCCTGCTGGTGCTGGACGAACCGGCCAATGCGCTCGACCCGGTACAGGTGGCCGCCCTGCGCAAGCTGCTGCGCGAGCTGGCTGCCGAAGGCACTGCCGTGATCCTTTCCACGCACCAGCTGGCCGAAGTGACGGCCGTCTGCACCCGCGTGGCGATCCTGCACGAAGGCGTGCTGCGCCACGACGCGCCACTGTCCCCCGATGGGCATGCCGCTTTGGAAAAAACCTTCTTCGACATCGCCATGGCCCAAGCCGCATGACCTTATTCGCTGTGACGCGGCTGGAACTGCGCCGCCTGTTCGTGCGCCCGCTCGGCTGGACCATCGGCGCCCTCGCACTGGCGGAGCTCGGTTGGCGCTTCGCTTTGTTGCTGCAATTGTTCCTGCTCAACCAGGTGAAGCTCGCCGCCTTGCCGGACGGGCCCGGCTACACCGACCTGGTGGCCGTGCGGCTCTACAGCAGCTTCATCACCGGCAGCCCATTGCCGTTTGGCATGACCGAACTGGCCCTGCTGCTGGTTCCGCTGCTGACCATGTCCACCCTGGCAAGCGAACGCAGCGCCGGCACCTTGCCGCTGCTGTTTTCCGCCGGCTTGTCCGCTTCGCGCATCCTGCTCGGCAAATACCTCGCCGTGCTGACCTGGCTGGCGTTGTGGCTGCTGCTGGCCATTGCTATACCGGTGAGCCTGGCGCACGGCGTGACGCTGGATTGGGGCAAGCTCGCCGCCGCCACGCTGGGTACGTTCCTCGCGCTCGCCGTACTGGGGGCGATCGGGGTGGCGTGTTCGGCGTTTGCCTCGCATCCTGCCGTAGCGGCGGTCGCCGCACT
>Ga0335072_10005143_pt1 | contig 19282 bp, 15 predicted proteins | sample Lox_Sample_21_FD_206725 | JGI IMG/M metagenome (GOLD analysis project Ga0335072, IMG submission 206725) | Soil microbial communities from Loxahatchee National Wildlife Refuge, Florida, United States - Lox_Sample_2.1 | ecosystem: Environmental > Terrestrial > Soil > Wetlands | place: USA...
TCCAAGCTGCTCGCCGGAGCTGCCGTCAACTGAGCTCCGCTGAAAAGAACGAGACCCTGCGATCCTACTGCGCGCTGGCTTGCTGGTGAGCGGTAGCCGCCCGCTGTGCCTTTTCGATGGCCGCAATATCCCCCCGTACATGGTCGGCGCGGGGTCCTTTCGGTTCTTCTTTCAGAAACTGCTCGAACTCGCCGAGGGCCAACTGTTGTTCACCCTCCTGCTGATAGGCGCGGGCGGCGATGTAGTGCACGAAGGAAGCATGATCCGGCGAAATTGAGTGCGCCTTGTCTGCGTTGAAAATAGCTGCCTGGAAATGCCGGTTCATATACTGCGCGTCGGCCAGCAGCAAGAGGCTCTCCGTATTCTCGGGATCAACTGCAACCTCGCGCAGAAGCAGCGACTCGGCATCGGGAAAATCCTTCTGCCGAATGTCCAGCTTCGCCAAATTCAGCAGCGCCGGGGCGAAATGATCATCCAGGCTGAGCGCCTTGTTAAGCGCTTGTTCCTCGTTGCTCAGATCGTTGGTCTTCGCATACAACACCCCCAGATTGTTGTATGCCGTGGCATAGTCAGGATCGAGAGCGAGCGCTTTATCGATATGTTCCCTGGCCTTTTTCCAATTCTGCTCTGCCATCGCTTCATTCGCTTTGTCCAGCTCCTTGAGCGCCTTCGGCGGAGCTTTCAGATCCGTCGCCGATACCATGGCCGAATGCACGGATAGCGGCGCCGGTCCCGAGTCCGCCGTTCTTTGTACAACAACAAATTGGATTTGCGACATTTTGCGATTGTCGACATCGAACGTCCGACCGCTGGTCGTCTGGACGCCGTCGCCGCTGACCTCGACGTGATAACTTCCGACCGGAATTCCGCTGAACTCAACTTCCCCCGTATCATTGGTATAACTGGTTCCAGCGACCATGCCGGTCGAGTCTTCCATCAAAAGCCGTACCATCAGGTAGGGGCCCGCACTGCGCTGGTTTGGCAGCACGACGTGAATGGAGACGTTTCCGGAAGAATTGAATGGAGTGGTTCCACCGATGTGAAGTTGAGCCTGCAGGCTGGTAACCAGCAAAGTGAAACTAAGAGGAGCGAGCCAGAGCAACCGCATGGTACCCTCCCGAGGCCAGGGCGGAAACAACCCGCTGGAAAAATCGGAAAGTGTCGAGCACAACCCGCTTACTGTCCGGAGCCTGATGCAGACCGTGAGGCTAACACGTCTACGAGCCACAACCCCACGCTCTCGTCAACGATTGGCTGATTGTATACCTCCTAGGAGTCTCGCTTGCAATAGATTTGTTGAATTTTGGCTGGCACCCGCGACATCGTGCGGCTAAAGGAGAGCAGGAACTCGCACGATCTGCTGGTAACCAGATGGGAATGTTTGACGCTGGTGGTCCTGAATCAGCATACTGTTCCGCGCTGCGGAACCGGGTTCCGCTGAATCAACTTCACCGAGGCAAAGGAAACCGTGAGGCAAATAAAGTTATTACTCGTCGTCATTCTTCTAGCGTGCGCCAACTCCGCCGCGCAAAGTGCGGCAAGCGATGCGGCGATGCCACCGCCGGGAGGCAAAATCACCGCTGCGGCAGCATGGGAACCTCCTGCTGATTTCGTGAACCAGGCCCATGCCATCTGCGACAAGGGTGCGGGACCGATGAGTTTCCCGGTCTGCTTTATCAATCAGATGGCCGCGGCAGGCGCTCCCAGACCGGCGGTCAACTTCACCCGCGCGCTGTTTAGGCAGAGCGACGGGCAAGTCGGCATTATGAGTGCTTTTAAGAATTTTGGGGTGCTGGACGCCGTGCAGGTTTTTTATCCCCTGCGAGCCAATGACAATTATGGCTTATTGTTGGTAAATGGAGATCCGCCAGTCATCAACGTGGATAACCTGCAGGAGCTGGACCGAGCCGCAATGCAACAGAACCCCATGTTTCAGGCAATTAAGAAGAAATATGAGCAGACGGATCTGTGGCCCGGCGACCGCAGCGGCAGTTATCCCTGGCCTCGCGTTCAACCGTTGGCCGGGGGCGGCATGCAGTTCGTCGTGACTTATCCCCTGATCAACGGCTGCCACGCTTGCCAACATGTAGGGTTGGCGCGCTTCGGATGGGACTTTGATGCCACCGGGAAATTCCTGCGCACAACCTACATCCCGACGCCACCACCGCCGAAGTTGACTCGTCCGGAAAGGCAGCCGGGGACAGCGCCAACGCAGCAATAGCTCTGCTCAGCCGTGAGCGGCGCTGGCGCCGCTCAGTTCGCGCACAATCGAGTTCACAAACTGCTTGGCATCGCCGAACAGCATCAGCGTGTTGTCGAGGTAGTACAGTGGGTTGTCGATGCCGGCGAATCCAGGATTCATGCTGCGCTTGATGACCATTACCGTCCGCGCCTTGTCCACGTCGAGAATCGGCATGCCATAGATAGGGCTGCCCTGATCGGTGCGCGCCGCCGGATTGGTGACGTCGTTGGCGCCGATCACCAAGGCCACATCGGTCTGGGGAAAGTCGCCGTTGATGTCGTCCATTTCAACGAGCCGATCGTAAGGAATGTTGGCTTCGGCCAGCAGCACGTTCATGTGACCGGGCATACGTCCGGCAACCGGGTGAATAGCAAAGCGGACCTCGATTCCCTTCTTGGTGAGCACGTCGTACAACTCACGAACCTTGTGCTGCGCCTGCGCAACCGCCATACCGTACCCTGGCACAATTACCACGCTGCTGGCCGCGCCAAGAATCGAGGCCGCATCTTCAGGAGTGGCACTGCGCACGACCCGTTCTTCTTTCGCCGCCGCCGATGAGCCCTGCACCTGGCCGAAGGCTCCGAACATCACGTTGGTGAAGGAGCGATTCATGGCCTTGCACATGATTACTGAGAGAATGAAACCGGAGGATCCGTCGAGCGCTCCAGCTACCACCAGCACCTTGCTGTTCAGGACAAATCCCAGCAGCGCGGCGGAAAGACCGGCGTAGGAATTCAGCAGCGAAATGACGGTGGGCATATCTGCCCCGCCGATGGGAGTGACCAGCAATATGCCGAAAATCAGGGCCACCACCACCATGATCGGAAACAGTAGGGTGTATCCCGGATTGACGACCAGCGCCACCGCCAGCCCTAGCGCTCCGGCCAGCACAGTGAGGCTGACGATATTCTGCCCACGATAGACAATTGGTCGTTGTGGCAGGATCTCCTGCAACTTGCCTGCGGCAATCAGGCTGCCCGTAAAGGTTAACGAGCCGATGATGACTTCCAGAGAGATCTCGCCCATCTCAAAGCGGGTGACCGGAGCCGTTCCGACGTAGAACTCGGCGATGCCGATCATGGCGGCCGAAAGCGCTCCAAAAGCGTGGCTGAGCGCCGTTCGCTGCGGTACCGCCGTCATCTGCACCAGTCCTAGTGGGACGCCGACTCCCGCGCCGATGATCAGCGGGATAAGAATCCATTTGTAGTGGGCCACCTCGGGGTTGAAAAGAGTAACCGCTACCGCCAGGGCGGCACCGATTTCTCCCGCCAGAACGCCCCAACGCGCGGTGGTCGGCGAACTGAGGAACTTAAGCGAGAGAATAAAGAGAACGACCGCGACGATGTAGGCGAAATCGAGATACTGCATCAACGCGAGCTGGTTCATGATTGCTTCGACCCGCGAGACTTGAACATGCGCAGCATGCGGTCGGTGATCAGAAACCCGCCGACCATGTTGCTGAACGACGCCGCGACCGCGATCGCGCCTAGCACCGTGGTGAGCGTCGTCTCATGCCGGCCGGCGATGATAATGGCGGCGACCACCACAATGGCATCCAGAGCATTGGTCAGCGACATCAGCGGCGTGTGGAGAAGGGGGGAAACGGCTCTGATCACTCCAAAGCCTACAAACCCGGCGAGAATGAAGACGTAAAGATTAGAGATAAAATCTGGTGGCATTTTGCTTCCTCTGCATTTCCCGGCTCCTCGGTCCGCCGAACGTTCGTTTTTTCCCGATGGGTTTTACTGCGCGGCAGCCAGCGCCGGCAGATTGAAGAACTCCCGCACGCGCGGGTTCACAACTTCTCCGGCCTGGGTAACCAGGGTGTTGCGCGTGATCTCGTCTTCGAGATTCAGCTGCACCACCCCGCCCTTGACGATGTGCGAGAGAAAGTTCGTCAGGTTCTTGGCGTACATCTGGCTGGCATGATAAGGCACAGAGCTCGCCAGGTTGACAGTGCCAACGATCGTGACGCCGTGCGCGACAATGTTTTCCTCCGGACGAGTGAGCTCACAGTTCCCGCCGCGTTCAGCGGCAAGATCAACGATCACGGAGCCGTGGGTCATGCCGGCAACCATTTCTTTGGTGACCAGCACCGGCGATTTCTTGCCCGGCACAACTGCGGTGGTGATGACGACATCGCTTTCACTGACAACTTTCCCCAGCAGCTCGCGCTGCCGCTGATAGAAGGATTCGTCCTGTGCTTTGGCGTATCCTCCCGCATCTTGAGCGTCTGCGGCCTCGATGGACAGTTCGACAAAACGCGCGCCGAGGCTCTGCACCTGTTCCTTCACTACCGGCCGCAGATCGTAGGCCGAGACAACACCGCCTAGGCGTCGCGCCGTGGCAATCGCCTGCAATCCCGCGACGCCTGCGCCGATAATCAGCACGCGCGACGGGGTGATGGTCCCGGCTGCCGTCGTGAGCATAGGAAACATGCGTGGCAGCTTGTCGGCTGCGATGAGCACAGCCTTGTAGCCGGAGATGCTGGCCATGGACGATAGCGCGTCCATGTTCTGCGCGCGCGTAATTCGGGGCACCAACTCAACCGCAAACGAGGTCACGCCGGCGTCAGCGATGTCCTTCACCGTGCGCACGTCGCCGAGTGGGCGCAAAAACCCAATCAGCATTTGGCCACGTTTAAACAATGGAAGATCGGCTCGCCCCGTCCGATCATTGGCTCCATAACACAACACCTGCACGATGATGTCGGCCGCGCTGAAAACGTCACCGCGGCTGGAGAGCACCTTCGCACCCTTGCTCTCATATTCCGAGTCGAGATAGCCAGCTTCGGTTCCCGCACCGGTCTCAACGACGACTTCCAATCCGATTTTGGCGAGGCTCGGCAACACACCCGGGATGAGTGCTACACGTCGCTCACCCGAATAGTTTTCGCGGGGAACACCGACAATCATCTTCACCCTCCTAAGCCTTGCGGCGGGAAGTTACTCCCAAAAGCGACCTTCGGAACCGGACCGGAGCCACCCCGCCGCACATGGAACGGTTGAAACTCGAAAGCAGCATTCTACGCAGCGGAAGCAGAAAGTCCAGTGCTCGCACGCCGATCGGTCCAAAACCGCTGAATCGGCCCCGCTTTGGTTTCGCACAAGAGTCGGTCACAGACGGCGACTGCCCGCCCGTGATGTCGCAAAAAGAAGATCGATGTCGTATTCGAATGCGATTTATTATTGACAACCAATATGCGGAGAGTAACATTGCCATCCAATGTCACCGACTAACTTCGGCCTTCAATCTCTGCCTCAATAAACCGCTCCCGCCACGAGGAAAGCATGAACAGCAACGGCATCTTCGGATCCACTACTTTGGACGTCGTTATCGGTTTGGCCTTCGTCTATCTGCTGTTGGCGATCATTTGCACGACCATAAATGAATGGATCGCAGGCGTCTTCAACACTCGCGCAACGACGTTGGCCAAGGCCATAGAGCAGCTTTTAGACAGTCAGGCAGGAGGTAATTCGCCCAATACGAATTGGTTTCTGCAACAGTTTTATTCCCATCCCCTGATTGCCGGTCTGCGCAAGCCGAATGATCCAAAGTCCCGTCCCGCCTATATCGCTCCTCGCGCGTTTGCCACAGCGGTAATGGATATCGTCACCCCGCAGAAGCCGGGAGTCATCAGCTTCCAGGACTTGCAAACCGGCATCAATAACCTGCCTGACGGAGACGTGAAGACGGCGCTGCTCGCCGTCATTCAGACTTGCAACGAAAACATTCTCCAGGCGCAGCGAAACATTGAGAGCTGGTATGACGACACCATGCAAAGAGTATCGGGTTGGTACAAAAAGAAAACCCAGCTTTGGACCGTCATTATCGCCACCCTCCTGGCATTGGGAGCCAATGCGAACACCTTGCAGATCGCGAAAACGCTGTGGCAGAGTCCAACGGTTCGCGCACAGATCGTGGCGCAAGCCGGTGTGCAGACCTCCGCAACCCAGAGCACGGACTTGTCACGACTAGGCGATGTGCTGGGTTGGGCAAACGAAAGGCCCTTATCCTGGACGTGGCCTGTCTGGGGCAATCACTTTTTGGGTTGGTTCCTCAGCATTGTCGCGATATCTCTAGGGGCGCCGTTCTGGTTCGACCTGCTGAACAGGTTTATGCGCGTGCGCAACGGCGGAAACGCACCGGAGGAGGCCCAGGCTTCTCCACCGCAAACCACGCAGACCGCACCGCAGCAAAAAGCGGCAGCTGGGTAGGGGACCTGCTGATGTTCCACATAAATCTACTTGGGCCGTAACGGCGAAGGCGTAGGCGACGCTCGCATAGGGTTATCTAACAAGTAACAACGCTGACCGCAGCCGGTATATTCGATCTAACTCTCTCAAGGAAAACACCTTTACGCTCGCCTCCTGCTGTGAGGACTCTTCCGTCCTGAGGGCGCGATGCGAGCTGTGCAGCGATTGTGGCAAAAATACCACAGCGCGAGCTGCCCGCGACCCTTTAATCTATTGAATGCGCTGCCGTTAGTCTTCGCTTTTGATCTACGAGCGTACAATCCGTCAACCAGCCGCATGCAGCGGCATCGGACTCCATAGCGGAGCTCCCGTCCATCTCCGCATTCTACCGGCTTCTGTCGGCACGGGAATTGTCTTTCGTCGCACCGACCTGGAAGGCTTCGAAGTCGAAGCGGTCAGCCGCAATGTCGCCCGCGTGAGCTATGCCACCAGTCTCATGAAAAAGGGCGTGCTGATTTCGACAACCGAGCACCTGCTTTCGGCGTTCATCGGCATGGGCGTGGACAACGCCATCGTTGAGCTGGACAATCTAGAACTGCCGATTCTTGATGGAAGCGCCTTACCGTTCATCGAGATGATCACGCAGGCGGGACTTAGGCAGCAACGGCGTAAACGCGTCTACCTGAAGATCCTGCGGCCTTGCGAATTACGCGAGGGCGATAAATTCATCGGCATCTACCCCGCGGAGCGCTACTCCGTAAGTTATGCCATTGATTTCCCTCATCCGCTGATCGGCAGCGAGCAGTTTCAGGTTGAACTTTCAAACGGCAGCTACGTTGAGCACATTGCGGCTGCCCGGACCTTCGGGTTCCTGGAACAGCAACGCGCGATGTTGAATATGGGGCTGATTCGCGGCGCCTCACGCGCCAACTGTGTGGTGCTGACCCGCGATGGGCTGGATAACCCGCCGCTGCGTTTCGACGACGAGTTCGTCCGGCACAAGGTACTGGATTTGATTGGTGATCTCGCGCTTTTCGGCAAACGCATTCTCGGCTACGTCAAAGCCGACCGCGCCGGGCACGCGTTGCACACCGCAATCGTCTCCCGTGTTCTGCGAGAGCACGGCTATGCAGAGGAAATTACCCTCAATGAGGATGCCATTGCCGAATGGCCCGCCGAACACCTTGCGTACGCCGACTGATTGATTGTTTCTCTTTCCTCAACTCCTGACGTTATCGAAATCCCTCGGCATCTGAATCTTCTCCAATCTTTGGCGGCAACGGTCTTGCTAAAGGAATATGTGGCCCACAATGTGCCGCCACGGTAGTCTCCGGAATTCTTCCAGAGAGAGTCATGTGCTGCCAAGGATGGTCTGGCCCGCGCTGTGCTGTGAGGTTGATGGCTGCGTGCTGTTTGCTCTCAGCCGCTGCTGTAGCAGTAGCGTATCCCGGGCCGACTACCATCAGGCGGGAACTGCATCACGATGTCTCGCCGCCGCTGGCCGAAATGGTGAAAAATTCTCCTCCGGCCGAGCATGAGGAATTGGAAGCTGAGCCCCGGCGCCCTATCCCATTACCTCCCGGATTCACACCACACATGGAAGATCCCGTGCGCCAACAGACTTACACAGGGTTTTCGCCGCAGCTGGGTTTGAATTTCCAGGGCATCAGCGATGGCCAAAACAATTTCTGGGTGGAGTATGTTCCGCCCGACACCAACGGAGCAGTGGGCTCAACCCAGTACGTACAGTGGGTCAACACCTACTTCGCAGTTTTCAACAAGCAAACGGGAGCGTTGATTTTGGGACCAGCTGCAGGAAACGTTTTGTGGAGCGGATTTGGGGGCGCATGTGAAATCGACAACGACGGCGATCCGATCGTCTCTTATGACAAGCTGGCTGACCGCTGGGTGATGAGCCAGTTCTCCGTTTCCAACCCTCCCTATTTGCAGTGTATCGCGGTCTCTGTCACTCCCGATGCGACCGGTAGCTGGTACCGCTACTCGTTCCAATATAACTACTTTGACGATTACCCGAAGATGGGCGTGTGGCCTGACGCATATTATGAGACTTTTAACATGTTCGAGGGCGATGAATTTATTGGCGCCGACGCCTGCGCCTATAACCGCGCGGCAATGTTGAGCGGACAGGCTGCAACCCAGGTCTGTTTCCAACAGGGACCTTCCGTGGGCGGCCTGCTTCCAGCCGACGTGGACGGCACTACAGCGCCACCGGCCGGCTCTCCCAACTACTTGCTGACTTATGGAGCCAACTCGCTCGACTTGTATAAGTTTCACGTCGACTTTAGCGATCCCTCGAACTCAACCTTCACCGGGCCGACCATCATTCCCGTGGCGCCATTTGCGCCCATCTGTGACGGAGACAATGCATGCGTGCCGCAGATGGGAACCACCGCTCTCCTCGATTCAGTGGCCGATCGTTTGATGTATCGCCTCGCCTACCGCAACTTCGGCGATCACGAATCACTCGTGGTCAATCATTCAGTAGCCGTCAACGGCGGTGGAGGTGGAGTGCGCTGGTACGAGATACAGGCGCCAGGCGCAACCCCCGTAGTTGCGCAACAAGGCACCTATGCTCCCGACTCCAACTATCGGTGGATGGGAAGCATCGCCATGGACCGCATTGGGGACATTGCTGTTGGTTACAGCGTCTCCAGCGGAGGCATGTATCCGTCGATCGCATTTGCGGGACGCCTGCCCTCGGATCCGCCCGGCGCACTGGAAACTGAAACGCAAATATTTCCCGGGAGCGGATCGCAAATTGGCAGCGCACGTTGGGGAGACTACAGCTCCATGACGGTCGATCCCACTGACGATTGCACGTTCTGGTATACGAACCAATATCAACTCACAAGTGGCGCCTGGAACTGGGACACCCGTATCGCAAACTTTACCTTCCCGGGATGTACGACGGGAAACTATGTTGGTTTTTATCCCGATAGCCTGAGCTTTGTAACCCAGACAGTCGGTACTTTGAGCGCCGCACAGCCGATTACGCTCAGCAATCATGAGGTAACGAATCTTCTGATCACGAGCGTCGGAGTCAGTGGAGATTTTGTCCAGACCAACAACTGCGGGAGTTCTCTTGCGCCGAACTCCAGTTGCACGATCAATGTAAGCTTTGAGCCTTCCCAGACGGGAGTGAGAACAGGGACCCTGACCGTGGTCGATAACGGTCCTGACAGCCCTCGGACGGCAACCCTCACGGGCCTCGGTACACAGAATCTGACCTGTACGTCCGACGAGCTTTCCAACACTGGGTTTGAGAGTGGAACCCTGGATTGCTGGACGGCTGGTGGCGCTTTTCTGCCTTTCGTTTCCACGCTGCAGGCGCACTCTGGCAGCTTCAGCGCCCAACTTGGCGCCAGTGGCTTGCCGCAGCCTGCCGGCGATTCCTGGATCTATCAGACCATCACCGTCCCAACCAATATGCAATCTCCAACCCTGAGCTTCTGGTTCTGGCCCTGGAGCGCGGACAGCATCGATCACAACTGGCAGGAAGCGCAGATTCAGGACACGAATGGCAACACCCTCGCGCAGGTCATGAAAGCTTCGTCCAATGCGCAGACGTGGATACACCAAACGTTCGATCTGACCCCATATCAGGGAGAGACCCTGCGACTCTATTTCAACGATCACGAAGACGGATACGGCAATTTGACCTACATGTACCTGGATGATGTCTCGATAACCGACGGATTGTCTGGTTTGCGTTTCATTCCCATGACCCCATGCCGGGTGGTCGACACGCGCGGACCGCAAGGGACATTTGGCGGGCCGGCAATAGCGGGCGGAGGCTCCCGCAGCTTTCCCATTCCGCAAGGCAATTGCAACGTTCCTACGACCGCTTCCGCATACGCGATGAACGTGACGGCAGTGCCGCATGGACCGCTTGGCTATCTCACAATTTGGCCGACCGGCGGCGACCAACCTGAAGTCTCGACACTCAACTCAGAAGATGGCCGTATCAAGGCGAACGCAGCTGTAGTTCCCGCGGGCACAAATCAGGCGGTCAGCGTATACGTCACGAACACCGCCGATGTAATTCTCGATATCAACGGCTACTTCGTTTCCGCCAATTACAACTCGGCGCTGGCGTTCTTCCCTCTGACGCCCTGCCGTATCGCGGACACACGCGGGCCACAGGGACCACTGGGCGGACCGATGCTGCAAAACGGCGCTGCGCGCGATTTTCCCATCCTTCAGGCGAGCACCTGTGGTACCCCCGCCACCGCGCAAGCTTACTCTCTGAATTTCACTGCACTTCCCAGTCGAGGCCAGCCCTTGGGATATGTGAGCGTGTGGCCGGCGGGGCAAGCGCAGCCGGTCGTTTCCACCCTTAACGCACCAACGGGAACGACGACCGCGAACGTTGCTATAGTGCCAGCAGGCGCCGCCGGCGACATCATGGCCTACGCGTATGGGAATAACACCGACCTCATTATCGATATCAACGGTTATTTCGCTGCGGCTGGTTCAGCACCCAATCCGATGTCGTTGAACACGATTCAGCCGTGCCGCGTCTTGGACACGCGTAATCCGCAACAGGGTCACCTTTTTCAAGGAGAACTGACGGTGGAGGTACTGAACGGTCCCTGCCCGCTGCCGGCCTCCGCGGGTGCATATGTGTTGAATGCTACCGTCGTACCGCAGGGGGCATTGGGCTATCTGACGCTCTGGCCAGACGGAGAGCAGCAGCCTGAGGTCTCCACGCTGAATGCCTCTGACGGTACGATCACTTCTAACATGGCAATTGTGGCGACCACAAACGGTCTGATCGACAGCTATGCCTCCAATCTCACGCAGTTGATTGTGGACGCCTTCGGATATTTCGCGCCTTAGCGGGATAAACTGCTTCGTATTGCGGGTGAGTTGAATTCTGCCGGCCAGCTCTCGCTTTACAGCTACCATGGTTCTCAGTCACAATAGGCGACTACGTTTCGCGCGACGGTGAGGCAAGGTTGAAATTTCGCGGCTGGCTTCTGATGTTGCTGTTCGCCCATGTCATGTTGCACCCATGGGTGCACACGATGGGTGCGAGCAAACCTGCCAGTAGTGAAATCCGCATTTCCACTGCGCCGCCCGACTCGGATTCTTCACTGACAACCAGCGATCAATGTGAATTGTGCCGCGTGGGCCACAATGCAGCGATCTCCTGGCACCTTCCCACTTTTGATCTTCTCAATCCGCACTGGGTTCGTACCGTTCTACAATCGGTCAACTACGAATCGCTGCAAGCGGATCGCAGAGTCCCCTCCCGAGCGCCTCCAGCTCTGTATTAATTTCGCAATTGGAAAAGTGTGCGTCACGCAGTTTGTTTGCGCGCCCTGCAGTCAAACGCTTTATCCATTCTGCCTTGCACAGCGATGGTTTTAGGTTGCTTTGCACAGGCGGAGCCTAGCGAAATGGGGGATTCATGTTTTGGAAATTGCACTCGCGGTCACAGCAGTCTCAAGGCGACCGTTTCCACCGTGCTTTTTTGTTGCCGGCACTCTTGCTGGTTTGGTTGTGTGCGTCACTGACCGGTCACGCCCAGATAACGGGTGCGTCATCAATAAGCGGAACGGTTACAGATCCATCGGGCGCGGTTGTTCCAGGTGCTACCGTAAAGATCAACGATCCGGTGAGTGAGTACAATCGAACAGCCACCACCGACAACACAGGAAAGTTCACCTTCCCCAACGTGCCGCTGAACAGTTACCACATGACGGTGACGGCTACGGGCTTTGCACCCTACGTGCAGGATGTCGACGTTCGCTCGGCCGTTCCGATGAGCCTGAAGGTGACGCTTAAGATCACGTCTGCGGCAGAAAACGTCACCGTGGAGAGCGAGGCGAGTGATCTGCTGGAGAACGCTCCGACGTTCCACACCGACGTGGATCGCCAGCTGTTCTCGAAGCTGCCGCTGGAAAGCACATCATCGGAGCTCAGTTCCCTGGTCACTCTGGCCTCTCCCGGCGTCGCTGCCGATTCCAACGGCCTGCTTCACGGCCTGGGCGATCATAACGAGGACTCGTTTTCGCTCGACGGGCAGCCCATCACCGACCAGCAGAGCAAGGTCTTCTCCAACCAGATCCCGCTCGACGCCGTACAGTCCATGACCGTCATTGGTGGCGCTCCGCCCGCCGAGTACGGCGATAAGACCAGTCTCGTCATTGCTCTCACTACCCGTTCGGGACTGGGCGTCACCACTCCTCACGGGAATATCACCACCTCATACGGTACTTTTGGCACCTCGACCGAGGATGGGGATTTTTCCTATGGCGGTAAGAATTGGGGAAACTTTATCGCCATCAGTGGGCTGAATACCGGCCGCTTCCTCGACGGTCCGGAATTTCAGGTTTTCCATGATCACGGTAATGAAGAGAACGTATTCGACCGTGTCGATTACCAGATCACCAACGCGGACGCCTTTCACTTGAACTTTCAGTTCACCCGCTCCTGGTTTCAAACTCCGAATTCTTACGACCAGGAGTTCCACGACATCAATGGCATAACCGCGCTGAATCCCTTGACCGGCGTTCCTCTGGGACCGACCGATCAGCGCTCCAAGATTCTAACCTTCAATGTCGCTCCGACCTGGACCCACACCATCAGCAACAATGCCATCTTCAACCTCACAGGCTATGCCCGCCGCGACGCGTACGACTATTACCCCAGCAACGACCCTTTCAATGACCTTGGCGCTCCGGATCTCCAGCGGCAGACCGTTGCCCAGCAGCGAACCCTGCTGAATGCCGGCGCCATCGCCGCCATCGACTATACAAAGGGCATTCACAACGTTAAGGCGGGGATCAACTACGAGCAGACATTCCTCAACGAGAATGACCAGCTCGGGATCATCGACCCAACCTACAATGCGCCTTGCCTGAACGGCAGCGGCGTTCCGGTGAACGGATTTACCAATCCGGGGCAGTGTGCAGGCGCGGGATATTTTCCCAATACCCCGGCGAACCCAGTCGCGACTGGTAGCGCCTATTACCCATACTTCAATCCCGTCCTGCTGCCCTATGACCTCACGCGTGGAGGAACTCTATACCCGTTCTACGGTCACACCGACGTTAAGGAACTCGCAATGTATGTGCAGGACACCATTACGGTAAAGAATTGGGCCTTCAATCTTGGCATCCGCGGCGATTTTTACAACGGACTCACCACCGCTAATCAGGCAGAGCCGCGCGTGGGGATCTCTTACAACATCGCCCAGACGAACACCATCCTTCGCGTCTCCTACGCTCGCACGTTGGAGACTCCTTTCAATGAGAACCTGGTTCTTTCCAGCTTGGGATGCGGCAACCCAATCCTCAATCCCCTTCTGGCTTGTTCATCCACTTCGTTGACGCGATTAGCTCCCGGCTACCGCAACGAGTTCCACGCCGGCCTGCAGCAGGCCTTTGGAAAATATCTCGTCATCGATGGCGAATACATCTGGAAGTACACCCACAACGCATACGACTTCAGTGTATTGGGAAATACGCCGATTACGTTTCCCATCGAGTGGGCCAGGTCTAAGATCCCCGGCTTTGCCATTCGTGCCAGCGTTCCCAACTACCACGGTTTTTCGGCGCTGGTGGTCATGTCCAGCGTCGCTGCACGGTTCTTTACTCCGCAAGTGGGCGGAGCCGGCGCCACTCCCCTGGCGCCCATCGGAGTTTTTCGCATTGATCACGACGAGGCTTTCAACCAGACTTCCCATCTGCAATATCAGACCCCGTGGAAGCGCGGACCATGGATAGGGTTTAACTGGCGCTTCGACAGCGGACTGGTTGCGGGAAACGTCCCCTGTTACGGAGTCGGCCCCGCCAACGATTGCCCGCAATCGACAATGTTGGACGGAGTTCCCGCCATCGAGATGACGGATGTCTTGGGAATTCCTCTGACCGCCGATCAAGAGTTTGAAGCTGGATTCACCTGCAACGGCGTGCACGCTACGCCAACCATGCCGCTGCCGTTTATCTGTCCAGCTTCGCAATTCGGCTCGACGCTGACCCAAATACCCACGCCAGGTACAGAGAACGACGATAAGAATCCACCCCGCATCGCTCACCGTAATCTCTTTGACCTGGCGATCGGTGAGGATAATTTATTCGGCGGTGACAAGTACCGATGGAGTGCACGACTTAGCGTCATCAATCTTGCGAACAATTATGCCCTGTATAACTTTCTGTCCACCTTCAGCGGCACCCATTATGTGACGCCGCGCACCATAGCCGGGCAGATTGGGTTCCACTTCTGAGTTACCGCAACCGAAGGCTACCTCGGTGCTATATAAGCAGGTTGTATGTAAGAGATTGCATACATGGAAAGGAGCATGGTATCTCCACAAAACAAAAATGCCACTCAACTGAGTGGCATTGAAACAGGAGTGACGGCCCAGAGTAAAGATGCAAGCTTTCTTGCTCTACGACTTCGCCTTGCGCTTCCGTTCGGCCCAGCGCCGCTTCATCATCTCGGAAATACGCTTCCGCGCCGCTGCGCTCATATGCCGGCGAGGAGGTTTGGATGAAGCGGTGCTGGCTGCTTTTCCGCTTCCCGCCGGCCTTCCACGACGCCGCGGCCGGGAACCTTCTAGAGCCGCTATCGCCGAGTCAAGACGATCACGCTCACTTTTGAGCTGAGCGAGGATGTTATCAATGTCCATGCTTCTCCTTTTGCAATCTGAGGTTACAAACATCTTAAAGGGGTACCTACAATAATACCTACACTTAGATGTGAATCGTACTCCTTTGAGGACCGCAAACAGGAATATCAAAGATGGCCTGTCGTAGACTCGATTATTGTTCCAATGTGGGATACAACGGCAGGAAGAAACGTCGGAATCAGAGCCGGATTCAATGTCCCTTTGATTCGCTGTTCATCCGGAAAGGAGAACTCTCCTATTGACGAACACAAGCTATCACATGACCCCGGAGCAGTTCCGGGAATACGGCCGAGCGGTTGTGGACTGGATTGCCGATTACTACGCACGGATTGAGAGCTTTCCGGTGCTATCGCAGGTAAAGCCCGGCGATGTTCGGAAACTGCTGCCTCGCGAAGCACCACAGCAACCGGAAGAGTTCAGCATAATTCTGCGAGACATCGATCAAGTCGTACTGCCGGGAGTCACGCACTGGCAGTCGCCAAACTTCTTTGCCTACTTCCCGGCAAACGCCTCCGGACCTGCCATTCTCGGCGACTTACTCTCTTCAGCATTGGGCGTTCAAGGAATGCTGTGGGCCACCAGCCCAGCCTGTACTGAGTTGGAAACGCATGTACTCGATTGGCTGGTCCCCATGCTAGGGCTACCGAAGAAATTTCTCTCCTCCGGCAGCGGCGGCGGCGTTATCCAGGACACCGCCTCAAGTTCTTCGCTTTGCGCCATGCTGGCTGCGCGCGAACGTGCTACGAACTACCGAACCAATAAACAGGGCTGCCATGACCGGCTGATCGCCTATACCTCGAATCAGGCGCATTCGTCGCTTGAGAAAGCGGCCATGGTCGCAGGAATAGGAATCGAGAATCTGCGGCTGATCGATGTAGACGGGAATTTTGCCATGCGTCTGGAGACTTTAGCCGCGCAGATTCGCAGCGATCGCGACAATGGCTTCACGCCGTTCTTCGTTTCGGCAACTGTGGGCACGACTTCCTCCAACGCATTGGATCCGCTTGAGCAAATCGGGGCTATCTGTGCCGAGAACAATGCCTGGTTTCACGTCGATGCGGCTATGTCAGGAACGGCGACACTTTGTCCCGAGTTCCGGTACATACAGGCCGGAATTGAACTCGCCGACAGCTACACTTTCAATCCGCATAAGTGGATGTTTACGAACTTCGACTGTAATTGCTTCTACGTTGCCGATCGCAAGTCGCTGATCGATACCTTGAGCATTCTGCCGGAATATCTTCGCAACCAGGCAACTGAGTCCGGTGAGGTCTTCGACTACCGTGACTGGCACATCCCGCTGGGACGGCGCTTCCGCGCCCTTAAGCTCTGGTTTGTGATTCGCCACTACGGCGTTGAAGGTTTGCAGTTTCACATTCGACGGCACGTCGAGCTGGCCCAGCAATTTCTGCGCTGGGTGCAACAAGACAGTCGTTTTGAAGTAGCAGCGCCGGCACCGTTGAACCTGGTCTGTTTTCGTCACCGCGGTGGTGATAAGAGCACCGAAGAGCTGATGAACCGGCTGAACAAAAGCGGCGATCTATACCTGACTCACACCCGCTTGAACGACCGATTTACATTACGCTTCTGCGTGGGACAAACGAATACGGAGCAGCGGCATGTGGAGCGGGCGTGGCAGAGGATCCAGGAAGAAGCCGAGAGGCTATGATCCGCTAACGAATATTAAACACGCTCTTGGTCCAGCCAGCCGCAGAGGCCCCCGTAGCGACCCATGGTGTTATCCGCTCGAGTCGATGATGGCCTGTCTTGTGGAATAACCAGCCGACGCCAAGGGTCAGTCCGATGGAACCAGCTTGCCATGCCACTATACCGCCGCACGACTGCGTCGGGATCCAATCTTCTACACCGCCATGCGAAAGTTCCCGGCAGGTCTTGATCGTGTCCGCGACTCGCATTCCTGCATGAATGTAAAGGTCACGCAATTGTTGGCGATCGAAGAATTTGTGTGGCGTCGGTTGGTCAACCGAGACGGCTTGTACAGGGGCAACTGCTACGGCTGTGGGCGCGAAGTCGCTGGCCAGTTGCGTTGGCTTCAACTGCTGCGCAATTGCCGGAAGAACCAGAAGGGTGCTGAAGAAGAATCCAGCGCAGACTTGCAGGGCTTTCATGAGGCCCTGAACATAACAAACGGAAGGGTTCAGGAAACTCCGGTAAATACCGCAGAGACTCCAGTCCTGGCTACTTACCCCATCGATCTGGGTGAAGCAGCCAAAGCCGACGGACTCCCCCTTTTAAGTCCGCCGGCCCCGCATCAGTCACCACTCGATGGTGACTGAACCCAACTGACAGCTAAACAGATCGTTCCATCCATTGCTCCGAAAAGAAGGGGCTCTTGATTCACATCGTCTGGAAGTGGACAAGACTTCAACCGCGGCAACTTCAGAAATGCACCGTCAAGGACTCAGTTGAAGCGACTTAGATATTTCGGAGGCATCAGCCTCGTGGGTGCCGAATGTCGGTGAGATATGATTCGGCTGTTGCGAAAGGCACGGAGGAGGCTGGTTTTGGGTGCGGCTAGCGACTTCGAATTCAGGTATCGCTTTTGGATTTTCGGGGCAATCTTTTGGGTCCCATTCGCCAGCTACTCTTTCGACCACGTCAACATCGTTCAGGCAGGTTTGGAGTGGCTGGCACACCGGCGTGGCGTGCCGTCGGCCGTTTGGCAGTATCACGCAGCATTCGGAATCGCTGCATCATTCTGCGTTGCGGCCGCGACGATACGGACCTGGGGCACTGCGTACCTCCATCCCGAAATAATGGTCGACAAGCGACTGCACACAACGCGCCTGGTGGCTGATGGCCCCTATCGCTATGTGCGCAATCCCCTCTACTTCGGAAATGTCTTGCTGGGTATCGGCTTTGGTCTAATGGCCAGTCGAATCGGGTTTGTCATTTTGATCGCTGGAATGATCGCCTTCGAATACCGCCTCATTCGCCGCGAGGAGATTGGTATTGGTACGACGCAGGGTAACGAGTACCGGCAATATTGTGCAAGGGTGCCCCGACTCTGGCCGGCCTTCAGTCCAAGACTGCCGTCCGGGGACGCCGTGCCCAACTGGACCGGGGGATTTCTAGGTGAGGCCTTCATGTGGGTGCTGGCGTGCTCGGCTATTGCATTTGCCATTACGCTAGACCTGAAAGTTTTCTACATCGTTCTCGCCTTTGCTTTTGTAATTTATTTCCTATGCTATCTCGCCATCCAGCGGCGCCAGAAAAGAATCCGGGCGGAAGCGCGGCCCGTCATGAAGGAACAAGTGGATAAGGAGTAATAGCCACTGCCGGGGCCAGCACGCCGCAGTCAACATACGAACGATCTAATTCCGGGGAGGGGAAACGGAGAAATGGTAGGCACGAGGGGACTCGAACCCCTGACCTCTACCGTGTCAAGGTAGCGCGATCCTTTTTTTTCAGTGACTTGCAAATTTATCGACGTTCTTTAACGTCCCGTAAGTCCTTTAGATCAACACTCCGGTCATCTTCTATCGCCCCCGTATCGCCCCCAAATAATCCTCTGAAAACACGAGGCAATTGTCGGTCGTGCAAGTGGCGCGCAAACGAAAGGGGCACCCCGACGGGCTACCCCTAACTGCGCGATGAGAGTTCTATTGATCCTTGAGTCGTTCCGGAGTCCGGCTTGCTGTCGAAGATCTGCCCACAGCCTTGGCAGCGCAGGTGATCATTGTCGACGCAGCGGATGTCCTCCGACCGGTGAACATGACCACAGTGAGGACAGGTCCAAGTGGGAACAACCCCGGGGCGCTTGTGCTCCGAATTCAAATGGAATTTGCCTGCTGCTGAAAGAACCCCCCTGTATCCCGGTCCCTTGGCCGTACCGAGTACGCGGTCAGCATACTGGTCGGCGACGATCTTCTGCGGAATGAAATCCAAAAACACAGTGCGGCAGCGCAGCCGGATAGAGACCTGAAAGCGCACCCTAATTGCGGAATGCCAAAGCATCTCGGGTGCATTGGGGAGGTCGAGCCTCTTAAATGGTTTCGGCCGCCGTGGTTTTTCTTTGGGCAAGCATCAGCATGTTCAAAGGGCTGGAAAGTCGGCCGCGGCCTTTTGGGACGCATCAGCGGCGACGCTGAATTCAATGGAGGATTCATTGGACCGCTACTCACATGCGGAACGTGTTGTTGCCTTCCGTTAACCACGGCGAGC
>Ga0335072_10005144_pt1 | contig 19280 bp, 11 predicted proteins | sample Lox_Sample_21_FD_206725 | JGI IMG/M metagenome (GOLD analysis project Ga0335072, IMG submission 206725) | Soil microbial communities from Loxahatchee National Wildlife Refuge, Florida, United States - Lox_Sample_2.1 | ecosystem: Environmental > Terrestrial > Soil > Wetlands | place: USA...
GCAGACACCCTCTCGGCATTTCAGGGCTCCGCTCAGTTGAAACCGTGAGACCTCGCCGGCCAGATCGCCTTGGTTGGCACCCGTAACTCCTTATCGCAGAGGAATTTGGCCGTTAAGTCCTTTCGTAAGAGGAATTTAGAGTCGAATGCATCACCTAAGATGCTGAAAACAAGGAATTTAACATCCAAGATAACCCGGGGGGGGTGATTACCAGCCTGGACCACCCGCGATCGCCGCCATCAAGTGCTTCGCGTCTCCGCCGATGTAATCGTTAGGGGGACGAGCGTGGTCGATCTCGCTGAGCTGCTCCAGGCCGTTCTCGACTGCCTGCCGGAAGGCGTCGCTTGCGCCGATCAGGAAGGCCGCATTCGGTTCTGGAACCGCGCTGCCGCGGCCATTACGGGGCATGCCCGTGCAGACGTGGTCGGAACACCGGTTCCCGATGCGCTCCGCGCTCTCATCGTCGGTGGCCTCCGGCAGTGGGTTCGCGCCGCCGCATCGGACCCATCGCCGGCGCGCGAATCGCTCCTTCACATCCGCCACCGGCTTGGCCACGAGCTGCCTGTCCTCGTCAAGATGCTGGCGCTCGAAAATGATTTCGGGGGCCGCCTCGGAGATGCGGTCGTCTTTCGCCCCGCCGAGAATCTCGACGCCTTGCCGCGCGGCGACTGCGACACGCTTCTCGAGAACGAGCCGGGCGGATGCGAATTCCAGGATCGCGTCGAGCTCGAGTATGCGGACTTCCTTGAATGCGCCATTCCCTTCGGCGTGTTGTGGATTACCGTCGACCAGGCAGAGCGCTTGCGGAAGACTCATGGCGGCCGGGCATGCGAGTGCATGGTCGACAAGATGGAACGCATCCTCCTGCATGGCTTGCGTCCCACCGAGCAGTTGGGGCGCTGGGGCGAAGACGAGTTTCTGGTGCTCTCTCATGAACGCACACCCGAAACCCTCGCCGCCCATGCGCAGTCTCTCGCCGGCCTGGCCCGCACCACCGATTTCCGCTGGTGGGGCGACCGTGTCTCGCTCACCGTCAGCATCGGCGCGGCGCAGGCCGATGCGCACGAGCCCTTGTCCGACCTGCTCGACCGGGCACAAGCAGCCATGCTGGCAAGCTTTCATGCCGGCGGCAATCGCAGCACGCTGCTGCCGCGGAGACCAGTATGTTCGCCATCGTAGGCATTCTCCTCGTCTTCGCATCCATCCTTGGCGGATTCCTGATGGAGAAGGGCCACATCGCGGTGCTTGTCCAGCCCGCGGAGCTCTTGATCATCGCGGGAGCCGCCACCGGCACGCTCCTGGTCGCTAACCCGGTGCACATCCTCAAGGGAATTCTTGCCGGCCTCAAAGGTGTGCTGGGCGGCTCGGGCTTCACTAAGGATCGCTACCTCAACACGCTGAAGATGATGTACCAGTTCCTCAACAAGGTCCGCAAGGAAGGCCTGCTGAGCGTGGAAAACGACGTTGAGAAACCGGCCGAGAGCGCGATCTTCAAAAACTATCCCGAATTCCTGGCTGACTCGCACAGCCGCGATTTCGTTTGCGACACCCTGCGCACGGCCATCACGGGAGGCGTAGAACCCTTCGACATGGACCAGATGATGGAGCTCGACATGGAAGTCCACCACCACGACGCAACCCAGCCCGTCAGCGCCCTTTCCACCGTTGCCGATGCCCTGCCCGGCCTGGGAATCGTGGCCGCCGTACTCGGCGTAGTCATCACCATGGGAGCGCTCGGCGGTCCCCCCGAAGAGATTGGCCACAAAGTCGCCGCGGCCCTCGTCGGCACATTTCTCGGCATTCTTCTCTGCTATGGTGTGGCCGGCCCCCTCAGCTCGAACATGAGCAAGACAGCAGATGAGCACAACAGCTACCTGCACGTTCTGCGCGTGCTGTTGCTCTCGTTCCTCAAAGGCTCTGCGCCCATCATTGCCGTGGAAATGGGCCGCCGCGCCATTCCGGCGCACGTGCGCCCGTCGTTCGACGAGATGGAACGCACCTGCAAGAACCATGCCCCCGAAGCTGAGAAACAGGCGGCTGCCTAGCGCGTGTGAGTTCGCAGGAAAGGACATCGTAGCCCATGGCATCAGGCAAGACACAGCCGATCATCGTCATCAAGCGCGTCAGCGGTCATGGCGGCCACCACGGCGGAGCCTGGAAGGTTGCCTATGCGGATTTCGTGACCGCCATGATGTCGCTCTTCATCGTGCTCTGGCTGATGAACTCGAGCGAAAAAATCCGCAAGGCTGTCGCCGGATACTTCAACGACCCCAAAGGCACCGCAAGCCTCATGGGCACCACCATGACCGGGACGGGAGAAACTGTTCAGGCCGCTAACAGCGACAACCTGCAAAAGCTGAAAGACAAGCTCGAACAGGAAATCAAAGCGCGCAAAGAACTGGAGAAACTGCGAAAGCAGATTGAGATCACCATTACACCCGAGGGCCTTCGCATCGAGCTGATCGAAGACAAGAATGGAACTTTCTATGAGAGCGGCAGTGCGCGTCTGAGCGACAATGGCCAGGAACTGCTTGCGCTTCTGGCTTCCGAATTGAAGACGCTGCCCAACAATCTCCTCATTGAGGGTCATACCGATGCAGCCCAGTATTCAGGGGACGCAACCTACACGAACTGGGAGCTCTCGGCTGACCGCGCCAACGCGGCCCGAAGGCTGCTGCAGCAGGACGGAGTTCGTTCCAATCAGGTCACCCAGGTGCGCGGCTATGCCGATCAATTGCTGCGCGTGAAAAATAACCCTTTCGACCCCTCGAACCGCCGCATCTCGATCCTGGTCAAGAACCAGGAAACGCCTTTGCCGAATCTGCAAGCCGCGGCTCCGGTCAAATAAACATGTGCACGAGGCTGCTTGTTCCCGCCGCCTCATGTTGTACCCTTTGGCTTGTCAGGGCAAGCGCTTTGGAGGCGGATCGATGGCCGTTGTGGCCGGAGTTGATTTCGGCACGTTGAGCGTGCGAGTGACGCTGGTCGACAGCGGGCGCGGACCGATCGGCACCGCATCCGCGCCTTACCCTTTACATCGCCGCCGCGAAGATCCCGACTTCGCCACGCAGTCTCATGCCGACCAGATGGCCGCGCTGGCCAGCGCCACGCGCGAAGCGGTGCGCGTCGCCGCGGTCGAAAGCAACGCCATCCGTTCTATCGCGCTCGACACGACAGGTTCGAGCGTGCTTCCCGTCGGCGAAAGACTCCAGCCGCTCGACGATTATTATCTCTGGTGCGATCATCGCGCCCACGCCGAAGCCGAGGAGATTACCACCAAGGCCCACGAACTGGGCCTCGAAGCCATCCACTGGTGCGGCGGCGTCTACTCGCACGAGTGGGGATTTGCAAAACTGCTTCATTGGCTGCGCCATAATCCGCAGTTGCGTCCTCGCTTCGTTACCGCGCTGGAACACTGCGACATGGTGGCTGCCACGCTCTGCGGCGTCACCGGCGTGAGCCAGCTCAAGCGCAGCGTTTGCGCCATGGGTCACAAATGGATGTGGAACCCGAAATGGGGCGGCCTGCCTCCTGAAGAATTCCTCATCGCAGTCGATCCGCTGTTCAAAGGTATCCGCGGTCAACTCGGCGGCGAATACCTCACCAGCGACCACCTCGCCGGGCATCTTTCTCCGGAGTGGGCGGACAAGCTCGGGCTCCGATCAGGCATTCCCATCCCCGTCGGCGCGTTCGATGCCCATTGGGACGCGCTCGGCTCCCATATCCAGGAAGGCGATGTCGTCAATGTTGTCGGAACTTCCACGTGCATTATCGCCATCGCCCGCGAGACGCAGCTGATTCCCGGTGTCTGCGGAGTGGTGCCGGGAAGCGTGCATCCTGATTATGCCGGGATTGAAGCGGGCCTCTCGGCCACGGGAGATATCTTCGACGCGATCGCGCGCCGCGCGCAAAGCTCGGTCGCCGCACTCTCAGAGGGGCTTGACGAGTACAAGGCAGGACAGACCGGATTGCTCCGCATGAGCTGGGACAACGGCGATCGCACCGTCATCGTGAACCCAGAGCTGGGCGGCGTCACTCTCGGTTGGAACCTGATCCACACCGTGCAGGACGAACTGTTCGCCGCCATCGAGGGCACCGCGTTTCACACGCGCATCATTCTCGAGCGTATGGCCGAGCATGGTGTCCGCGTCGATCGCGTGATCAATGCAGGCGGCATACCGCAGAAGAACGAGGTCCTCAATCGCGTCTATGCCAACGTGCTCAACAAACCGGTCATGGTGCCGGCTGGTATTCCCACCAGCCTGGGCTCCGGCATCATGGCCTTGCTTGCGGCCGGCGCGTATAACACGATCGAGGAAGCGCAGCGCGCAGTCTGCCTTCCTCTTCGTGCCGTGCATCCGGACCCGTCGGAAGCCGCCGTGTACGAGCAGCTTTATCCTCTCTATCGCGATCTCTACTTCGCTCTCGGCAGCCGCAAGGCCACTCCCGCGGCACTGGGCCGTGTGTTGCCTGAGCTGCGCAGGATCGCTGCCCAGGTTCGCAAATCGTCACCGGCCTGATCACAAACCGGAACAGGCAGTTCGACACAAATGAATGCGCCGGCAAGATAATCTCGCCGGCGCAGCCACAAGACTTTCAATTCACCTTAGAAGTCGTACCGTAGGCTGAACTGCATGCGGCGCGGCTGGTTCAGCAGCCTGCTGGCAATGCCGAGGCTTCCATCAGTCAAGCCGTTGTCGATAGAAGCAGGATCGAACCGAACGGCATTGGTCACGTTATAGACCTCCCAAGCGAATTTGAGAGCTCCATATTCCTTGATTTTCCAGGTCTTATCGAGTCCGCTGTCAACGTCAAATATGCCGTCTCCCCTGAAGTTGTTGCGTTGCCCTGCCTCGCCGGGGTACGGAAGCCGTATTGGCCCCCCGGTTGCGGTGCCTGCATTGACTCCATCCGGGTCGGCGAAATACTGCGGATTGCCATTGACATCCAAGTGTTTGCCCACCTTCACTGGTCCGGTCACGACCCCATAGCTTTCGATCTGCCAGTCAGTTGACCACCCTGGCTCGAAGACCGACCATGGCAGCCCGCTGGACCAGCGGTTAATGCCTGATAACTGCCAACCTCCAACCAGAGCGTCGACAAGCGTATTTGCAGCGCTCATCAACGCCCGGCCTCTCCCGAACGGCAGCTGATATACAGCATCCGCGGTGATCAGATGGCGCGTATCAAAATCAGAAACGCCGCGATTCAGGGAAGGCTTCCAGGTGTTGAGAATATCGCTGAAAGAAAACTCGCCAGTGAACTCCGTATCGCGCTCCGCATCGGACCCCATATCAATTGAGTTCCCGAGTGTGTAACTGAAGTCCATTAGCAACCCGTGACTCATGGGATGGCGAAGCGTGATCTGGGCCGCGTTGTAGTAGCTCATACCGATGCTGGACAAGGCGTATAGAGACGAAAACTGGTCTTGCCAGAATTTCGGCTGGTACGTCGCGCACTGGGCGTCGCTGAGGTAGACACAATAGAAGTCCAGGTCAGCGAGTGCGGTCGTTGCACCGTATTGCGAACGGTAGGGCGCCCATTCATAGTTGTAGATCGCTTGGGTCGCGCTTTCCCCGTCGAAATCAAGCCCCTGCATAAATGGGAACACGTTTTCGAAGTACTGAATCGGTTGAATCGTCGGGTAAGAAACCGCGTTGCCGTTGTCGTCGTACGTAACCGATCCCGCTCCGCCATTCAAATCCACGTCGTGTGACAATTGTCTGCCGGCAGCGTAGTAGTCGCCCGCGCCTCCGGGGTCCACATAGTCGACCGGTTCAGCCAGGTCGAGGCTCTGCAGCAGGTGCCGTCCCAGGCGACCCACGTACGCTGTCTCGAGCGTAAAGCCGCCAGGAAGTTCCCGCTGGACCGAGAAATCAAACGTCTCCGAATAGGGCGTCTTGATCTTATTATCGAGGCCCCAGGTGATGGCGAAGTTATACAAGGGCGCCGTGAAGGGATACGTCTGCGTTGCCGGAGATCCCCCATTGTCGATATTTGGCAGCGTCTGTCTGCCAAGGAAACGAGGCGAAGGCAGATGCTTTGAGTCTCCTTCAATTCCATAGACACCTGCAGGATCCGTCACGGAAGAGCTAATTCCGAAGGAACCCTCCTGGTCAAAGATGTTCACCAGCGACTCGCCGTAGTGATCGTAATAGATTCCTGCTCCTAGTCGAATTGAAGTCTTTGTGTCGGGCGAGTAGGCGATGGCAAGGCGGGGTGCGAAGTTGTCCTTTGACTTCGGCCAGAACGCTGGCTTGCCATAATAGGCGCCCGAAGGCGAGAACTGCAGATCGGGCTCGTAGACTTGGCCCTGCTGCGCTGCTGCCTCTCGTTGCAGAAACCATGCGTGCGTGTCGACCGTCGGAGCTACCTGCTGTCCCTTTGTTTCGTATGGTGTTTGAAGGATCGTATGGCGTACACCGAAGGTAATGGTGAGGTTGGGCTTGAGCCGCCAAGCGTCTTGTATATACCACTCAAACTCGTTCGCTTTGAATGCTCTCTTCAGAAACGCACCGTCGGGAAGCAGCGACCCGGAACTTGCGCTGTCCACGTGATAGTTGTAGGAGTTGGTCAACGACGGAACGGTACCCACAAGGTTAGCGAAATCGATCTCGTAGGAGTTTGCAAATCCGTCAGAGACCGATCCGTTTCCCGGCGGGTTGCCGCCAAGCCAGTAGGGATTGGTACTCGCGCCCTGCCATGTCGTGGCATCGGAATCGTGGTTCTGATGAATCAGGCGCCAGTTCCCACCCAACTGGATGGTGTGGTTACCCTTGGTCCAACTCAAGTTGTCCACGATGTTGTTCACCGGCACACTGGTGACCGTGGTGCGTGTCTCAGCAGTCGCGTTGTCCAAGAACCGAAAATCAACATAGTCTCCCGATCCGACACCAATGTCTCCGAATCCCTGCCGAACGTAGCCGTAGCGAATGTCGTTGATGAGGCTCGGCGAGATCGTCCAGGTGTCGCCCGCGGTGATCCCCTTGCTATTGTCCTCCAGAACATCCGACGGTCCCTGACCGGGAAACTGCTCCGGGTTGTCCGTAATATCTTTCTGCAGATTTCCACGGACGAAGATGCGATGCCTGTCGCTGGGCGTGTAGTCGAGTCGAAAAATTGAGGTATTCAGCCGAATCGGGTTCGGCGAAGCAAAGGAAAACGAACCTCTGTTCAACGTGTCGCCAACCAGCGTTCCATTGGCGAGCGGCATTGAAGTAAGGTACCCCTCCGCATTCGGATTCGGTCCCGGATCAAGGGGATAATCAGACGAATCGCAGATCTGGCATCCCGCGTCCAGGTTCTTGACATCGGCAGGCGTGAGCGTTTGTACGTTGCCGTTTGTGTCGTAGTAGGAGATGTTGCCTGCGGCATAGGCTGGCAAAGCAACCGTGCGGATCTCCTGCGCGTCTTCGGCAAGCCGGCTGGCTTCGTAGTTCCCAAAGAAGAAGAGCTTATCCTTCTTGATCGGACCGCCCACCGAGGCACCGAAAATATTGCGAAGGACCTTGGTTGGAACGTTGGGAAGTCCCTCGTTGATCTCAGCCTGCTTGTTGAACCAATTGTTCGAAGCTGTCAGCGGCGGCCGATAATACTCGTAGGCCGCGCCGTGATATTTGTTCGTACCTGATTTGGTGACCATGCTGATTTGCGCGCCGGAAGAACGGCCGGCATCGGCGTTGGCGTCACCCGTGGTTACGCGAAACTCCTCGACCGAGTCCTGAGTCTCCCGGAGCACGCCGGTAAAGGCATACCCATTGACCTGGTCGTTGTCGTCGACTCCATCCACTGTCACGTTGCCCTGATCGGAGCGGCCGCCGTTCACCGCGCCGCTGCGACTGTCTTGAACTGTGGGCGGAAGGTAGAGCACACCGGGCTGGAGTGACAGAAGATCCGGTACGTTACGTGTCTCGCTGGGCAGCGCCTGGATCTCGGCATTATCGGCGGAGTTGCCGAGGGAAGCATCGGTCACGTTCAGGGTTTGCGCAGCCGCTGAAACGTCGACCGTGACGCTGCTGGCCTGAACACTCAAAGTGAAATCGATGGTGGCCGGCTGGTTCACAAGCAACTCGGCGCTCTTGATCTGGTCGCCGAATCCGGCGGCGCTCACCTTGATGGTGTACTTGGAGGGCGCAATCTGCGGAAACACATAGAGCCCCGAAGGCGAACTGGTGGTGCTTATGGATTTCCCGGTCGCGGAATCTGTAATCGTGACCGAGGCTCCGGGCAGAACAGCACCCGATGGATCCTTGATGACGCCGCGGAGAGAGGTGGTTGCGATCTGGCCAAATGCGAGCGAAACGGTGGAAAGGATACAGACAAGTATCCATCCCGATAGGGACTTTTTCACGGCTGTTCCTCCAAAAGTCTTTTCTGGCTTGTCTTGCTTGCGTCTCTGTACAGCCCTGGGCCGCGGCGAAATGCGTTCTGCGCCACAGTAAACGTCTACAGCTCTGCCCGCCTAAAAATACGCTGGCATGGAATGACGGGGCTAAGTGGAAGCACGTTGTCTTGCGTCTTGCAGTAACGTCGGCAGCAGAAGAAGCTGCCTTCAGCGGGGGTATGGTCTATCTTGCGGGATATTTACCCAGGATTCAACAAAAAACTACGATTCGCCTTCCAAAAGCGCTCACTCGTCAGCAGTTCGCGACCTCCTGTACCTCACTGTTGTTGCTGCATTTGTTGAAAATCAGGCTCTGGAAAAACACGTTCCGGAGCTAGCTGTGCCCGCTCCACCAGAACGCTCCAGTCATCTGGAATGGGCAATTTGCGATCGAGCGCAGGCGGCCGTTCACTTGCTTCAACCTGCACGGCTACATAAAGTTCGCTTTGCGTCGCTCCCCGGAAAATGCCATGGGTCGGCGGTACATCGGCATAATCCCTTCCAATCGCCGCCCGGATGTGCCGGTGATGAGCGACGAGATTATTTGTGGGGTCAAAGCCTACCCAGCCTAAATGCGGCATCAGCACGTCCACCCACGCGTGCGTCGCGTCCGGCGTCGACCGGTCATGGTCCTCGCGGCTGCGGTACAGATATCCCGAAACGTACCTCGCCGGTATCCTCACCAGCCGCAGCAGCGCGATCATGGTGTGAGCAAAGTCCTGGCACACACCCTTGCCGCTCAGAATCGCCTCGTCAATGGGAGAATCGACGCGCGTGTGGCGTGGCACGTATTCGAAATATTCGAACAGCCGCTGATTCAGCTCGAGCACCAGCATCAATGGATCGTCCCGGCGTCTCACGTCGAGCTTTGCGGCGAGTTCTGCGACGGCCTGCGTTTTCACTGCGAATGTGCTGGGCAGCAGCATCTCCCAGTAATCACCCGAATCGATCAGATCATCCAGTGCCGTCCAAGCATCCGGGGCTAAAAACCGTGGGACCTCCGGGAAAACCTGCTGTTCCACCACCGACTCTGCCACGATCACCAGTTGACCGTGCTCGCCTGGAATATCGAAGTGCTGCACATTATTGCCCTGGTGGTCGCGGTAGCTGAACACGCGGCATCGCGGACTCACTGACAGCGAAAACGTGAGGCAATGCTGACTCGTATCGGACCGCGGATGCATCCGCGTTTCCATGATGCTCTCGCTGACCGGCTGCGAATAGCGGAAACGGGTGAGGTGCCGGATGGAATAGAAGTTCAAGCTCGGGCCTCCGTCACACCGCCAGCGCGGACTGAATTGAGTAGTGGATGTAATAGCGATACATCATGTCGTGGATACGAAGGCACTGTTCGCGGACGTTGTGAAGAAAGCCCGCTGTGTCGCCGTCAAGAATTTCGCCGATGGTGGTGTACCCCAGCATTGCGTGGAGCCGGCCGATACTTGCGGAAAGCTCGTCGGGAGGCCGCCTGCCGCCGGTATGCTGAATCGATTCGATGGCTTGGCGAACGCTGTCAACCGAATAGCGCAGCGCATGCGGAAAATCCCGGTTCAGCAGCAGGAATTCCAGGATCCGATCAGGGGTCAGGTCAGCCGTATAGACCTGGCAATAGGCTTCAAACGCGGTGCAGCAGCGGAGCAGCCCCACCTGCTCCAGGTACTGATATCCCGACGATTCCCGCGCCGGTGGTCCAAGTAGCTCGGGTTGGTAAACCTCAAGCAGCGTTGCTGTCGCGTAGGCGCGTTCGAGATATCGGCCCAGCCGAATGAAATGCCAACCCTGTCCGTGAATCATCGTGGTGTCGGTCACGCCTTTGAACAGGTGAATCCCGTCCATGATGGTCACCAGCACGTCTCCAATGTTGGACTTGAATTGCATTTGCGCGTGGGGCGAGTGCATCTGGTGATAAAGCCGGTTCAACCTTTGCCACTGTTCGGTCGAGATTTCTTCGCGAACCTGGCGCGCGTTCTCCCGTGCCGCGTTAATGCAGGAAGTCGCTGACGTCGGGTCCAGATTGTCGAAGATCAGCTTGGAGGCCATGGCCTCAAGAGTGCCGTTCCACTCCAGTCCGACCGGTTTTCCCAACGACGCAACGAGCCGGTGCCATCGGGTTTCAGCGCTCGCTCCGCCCGTGTCGAGCATCAAGCCCATGGTCACGTCGAGTTGGCGCACCGTGTTTTCGGCACGCTCAAGATAGCGGCTCATCCAGTAGAGGCTGTCGGCGACACGCGACAGCATCGCCTTCCTCTCCCGCACGCCGGATCTGGTGCTTAGTCCAACACCCATGTGTCCTTGCTCCCACCGCCTTGGGACGAATTCACGACCAGCGAGCCCTTTTCGAGTGCCACTCGGGTCAGCCCGCCGGGCACGATGTTCACCTTGTCGCCAAACAGAATGTAGGGCCTTAGATCCACATGCCGCGGCTCGAGCACATTGCCCACCAGGCATGGGGCGCGCGAAAAATCCAACGTGGGCTGCGCGATGTAGTTGCGCGGGTGAGCCTGGATCTCCCGTGTGAACTCCTCACGCTGCTGGGCAGTCGAGTGTGGCCCGATCAGCATGCCGTATCCACCGCTTTCACCGACCGCCTTGACAACAAGCTTGTCGAGGTTGGCAAGCACGTACTGCCGCTCCTTATCGTCCGTCAGCAGGAACGTTTCGACATTGGGCAGGATCGGGTCTTCCTCCAGGTAGTACCGGATGATCCGCGGAACGTAAGCATAGAGCGCTTTGTCATCAGCCAATCCGGTGCCGAATGCATTCGACACGGTGACATTTCCAGCGCGGTACGCGTTGAACAGACCGGCGCAGCCTAAAGCCGAATCGGGCCGGAAAACCAGCGGATCGCTGAAATCGTCATCTACCCGGCGGTAGATCACGTCCACACGTTTCAGCCCGTCGGTCGTCCGCATGTAGACGATATTGTCGTGGACTACGAGGTCTCGGCCTTCCACCAGGTCGATCCCCATTTGCCGCGCGAGATAGGTGTGCTCAAAATAGGCGGAATTGAAGACTCCCGGCGTCAGCAGCACGATATTCGGCTCGGGGCGTCCCTCGGGAGCAAGGGATCGCAGCGTAGCCAGCAATTGCTGCGGATAATGTTCGATCGGCCGCACCCCGTAGCTCTGAAAAAGCCGAGGGAACGTCCTTTTCATGACCCTCCGGTTGGCCAGCATGTAGCTGACGCCCGAGGGTACCCGGAGATTGTCTTCGAGCACAACGAATTCGCCAGTGTTGAGCCGGAGCAAATCCGTTCCTACCACGGCGATGTAGACATTGCGCGGCACCTGGAGGCCGCGCATCTGCCTGCGGTAGTGCTTGCAACTGTAGACCAACTCTCGCGGTACAACGCGATCGTTCAGGATTTTTCCTTCGGAATACACGTCGCGGAGGAAATGGTTCAACGCGATGATCCGCTGGGTCAGTCCCCGCTCGACATGGTTCCATTCTGCGGCGGTCACCAACCGCGGCAGCAGGTCGTAGGGAAAAATCCTCTCCGTTCCCTCTTCCCGTCCGTAAACCGTGAAGGTAATGCCCTGCGTGAGAAACGAAAGCTCGGCCGACTGCTTTCGGCGCTGCAACTCCTCCTGCGGAAGGCTTGCGAGTGCTTCGGCCAACGCCCGGTAGTGCGGGCGCAGTTCTCCGTTCGCCTCCCGCATTTCGTCGAATGCGCGATCAAGCGGGTAGTCACCGAATAACGTGTCAAGAGCAACTGGATGGCCCGCGCTCATTGATTCAATTGACGTCCTGTTTCGCACCTGGAATGCCGGGGCCACGCGGCAGAGTTACGCCGTCCTGAACGTTTGTCGGCCTGCATTCCGTTCCTCTGCTTTTAACACGCGAGGCATAAAGGCACAATCAGGAAACCACGGCTCCGCTTTGGATGGCTGATTCTAAGGGGATGAGTGGCAGGCAATCTCGCCTGCCACCCTCAGAGCTAAAACTGATTCCAAAGCGCCTGGTTGTAGACGGCGTGGTGGAATTGCACCTCGCAGCCCTTCACGATCGATCCCAGCAAGCGGGGGCAGCGATCTGCAGCGGCTTCCTTGAGTTCTGCATAGCGACCCTGCACATCCGACCCGATGATTTCGGCAATCCACTTCGACGTCTTGAAGTCTTCAATCGCCTTGTAGATGCTGTCGGGCAGGTACCGGCCACCCTCGCGCAGGTTGGCAACTCTTGCGATCTCGCCATCAATGCCCGTCTTGAAGATCGAGTACATCGAGAGATAAGGGTTCGCGTCAGGCGCCACGGCGCGCACTTCTGTCCTCATCGATCGCGAATTGCCGATGGGAATCCGGACCATCGCACCGCGGTCGGTTGCCGAGGCCCGAATCTGGTTCGGAGCCTCGAAGTGCGGGTCCAGCCTCCGATAAGCGTTCACGCTCGAATTGAAGATGAGGCAGAGGTCGAGCGCGCGGCTGAGAATGCGGTCCAGAAAATCCCAGCCGAACTTGCTTAGTTGCTCTTCGCCCTTCTCGTCCCAGAACAGGTTCGTCTTTCCCTGCGAGACCGAAACATTGGTGTGCATCCCACTGCCATTTACGCCGGCCACAGGCTTGGGGAGGAAGCAGGCCGTGTACCCGTAGTTATTGGCAATCTGGCGGCACAGCAGCTTGTAAAGCTGAATCTGGTCAGCAGCGGCGACCACTTCGCTGTAGCCAAAGTTGATCTCGAACTGGCTTGGCGCGACCTCTGGATGGTCCTTCTCGTTCTGGAACCCCATGGCGCGCTGCACTTCGGCCGAAGTATCAATGAACTGCCGCAGCGGATCGAGCGGCAACGAATGATAGTAGCCTCCGGTGCTGACAAAATCGAACTTGCCCGTCTCGTGATACGTTTTTTCCGCATCATGGCCTGCAAAGAGGAACCCTTCGATCTCGGTCGCTGCATTTAGCGTGTATTTCTTCTCGGCGTAGAGCTTGTCGGCGTACTTCTTCAGCACCCCACGCAGGTCGCCGGAATAGAGCGAGCCGTCCTTGTCGATGACAATGCCGAAGACCAGCACTTTGCCATTGCCAAACACGTCGGCAGGAACCCAGTAAAAGGCACTCCAGTCGATGCCCAAGCGCAGGTCACTTTCCTTTTGCGCGGTAAACCCACGAATCGATGAACCGTCGAAGGTGAGATTCTCGTACGCTCCGAGCAGAAACTTTTTGTCATAATCCAGCAGGTGCAGACGCCCTTCGAGGTCAGAGAAGAGCACGGTCACCGCCTTGATCCGCTTTTCATCAGTCAAGTATTTCAGTCTCTTTTCCCGGATTTCGTCAGGCGCAACCCGGTTCAGCCGTTCCGTCTTGGCCTGCAGGTTAAGTTCTTCCAGCTCTTCGTAGGAGAGCGCGAGGAAATTGCGATATTCAACTGGCATGGATCTCCTTCCACAAATTGAGGCAGTTCAGCGTGATGAACACTTCACGCAGCGCGACAGCGGCGGCCTCCGGGCATAGACTCGACGCCTGAATCGGTCAGAACCGGATCGCCGGGATCAATGCGCTGACGGAAAGCTGTGTGTACGCGCCGCAGATGGTGAGCTTGCTTCTAGGTTAAACCTGCGGGTCGACGGGCATCGATGAATTTAGCCCTACAGGGAATTCTCATGTGGAAGAATGCGGCGCTATGGCACGCGCTTCGGCTCGAATACGATACCCTGTCTCTCGCAGGAGAACTCCATCCACCATGTTGATCAAGCGCTACTTCCCTGTCGTTTCTCTGCTCGTTGCCTTGGTGCTTCCCAACGCGCTCGCCCAAAAAACACCCATCGAAATCACAGCCGACCTGACCGACGCACCCCGCAAGCTCTATCACGCCGAGATCGATTTGCCGGTCAAACCCGGGCCTCTCACCTTGATCACGCCTGAGTGGATACCGGGAACGCACATGCCCATCGGCCCTGCTCAGGAAATCACCGGGGTCGTCTTCACGGCCGATGGCAAGACGATTCCGTGGCGGCGCGACGACGTGAACCTTTATGAGTTTCATCTCACCGTTCCTGATGGCGCAACGCACTTGCACGCGCATCTGGATTGCATCGTTCTGAGACGCATTTCGCAAAAGCTGGCAGTGCTGGAGTGGGAAAAGCTGTTGCTCTATCCGGCTGACACTCCGGTCCGCGACATTCCGATCGAACCCTCCGTGAAAGTTCCAGCCGGCTGGGGCATCGGAACCGCGCTCACGCCAGTCGGCTCCGGCGCCTATCCGGTTCCTGCGAGCGGCAGCACGACGCGCTTTGAGGCAACAAACGTTGAGCAATTGGAAGACTCGCCGATCATTACCGGCCAGTACTTTCACGAATATCCGCTGGCGCCGACGATTACGCCGAAGCATTATCTCGACGTGGTTGCTGATGATCCCGAGGACGCCAATATGCGCCCGAGCGTGCTGGCGGAGGTGGCCAACCTGGTGCGCGAGGCCGATGCGTTGTACCGCTGCCACCACTACCACGTCTACCACTTTCTGCTCACGCTCTCCGACGTCGCCGGCGGCGAGGGGCTTGAACACGGCCAGTCCTCAGACAATGGCGTGGGCGAGAAGGGATTCGCAGACGACAACCATCAACTACCCGAGGCCGACTTGCTCTCGCACGAATTCACCCACTCTTGGAATGGCAAGTACCGTCGGCCCGAAGGCCTTTATCAGCCGGATTTCGCCACGCCGCAGCACGGCGAACTGCTTTGGGTCTACGAAGGAATGACTGAGTATCTCGGCAACGTGCTCGCAGCGCGGTCGGGACTCAAGAGCCAGTCGCAGTATCGCGACATCCTGGCCATGACAGCGGCCGACCTTGATTACACGCCGGGCCACGACTGGCGTTCTACTCAGGACACTGCGATCAGCGCCAGCCTTCTTCGCGGCGGCAATCCTGCCTGGTCCAACTGGAAGCGCGGCCAGGACTACTACTTTGAGGGCGAACTGCTTTGGCTCGACGCCGACACGCTCATTCGCAAGCTCAGCAACAACAAGAAGTCGCTCGATGACTTCGAAAGGATCTTCCTCGGCAAAGGCGGCAATACGGGCCCGTTGATTGTTCCCTACAAGTTCGACGAACTGGTCGAAGATTTGAACCAGGTCGTGCCGTATGACTGGGCCGCGTTCCTGCGCGATCGCGTCAACAAGATCAACCCTCAGGTCGATCTGGCCGGCATCGAACAGGGAGGTTACAAGCTCGTCTTCAACGACAAGCCCAACCCCTCGGAACGTACCATGGCGGCGGCTGGGGGAAGGCGGCGCGGTGGACTCGACTGCTGGTATTCGATTGGCTTGCGCATCAACAGCGAAGGCAATATCGCCGACGTGCTGTGGAATGGCCCGGCCGACAAGGCCAAGCTGGCGCCCGGCGAAAAGATCATCGCAGTCGATGGGCAGATTTTCTCGAATGAGGCCCTGCGCGACGCTATTCGCAAGGCGAAAGGTTCAAGCGAACCGATCCATCTGATTGTCCAGGCCGACTCCTTCGTTCACACCGCCGATATTGATTATCACGACGGCGAACGCTACCCGGCTCTCGAGCGCGTCGAGGGCACCCCAGACTATCTCGACGACATTACGAAGCCATTGACCACGCCGGAGAAGGTACCGGAAACAAAGAAAGACACAGACTAGCTAAGTGGTATGGCAACACGGCCGGATAGCCTCGCGCGTCGAGAAGTGCTCATCGGCACGCGGGGTCGCATGCGGTAGAGTACTCTTGTTTGTCAGGAGATCCGAAGCCACAATGTTCGCGTTGAAACGCTTGACGCTCATCGCATTCGTTGTTCTTGCGCTTTCACCAGCTGCTTCCCCGGCACAGCAAGCGTTGGATGCACCGACGGAAAACTACGTCCGCGCGCACTACACCAAGTACGAGTTTCGTATCCCAATGCGTGATGGCAAGCGGCTTTTCACTGCGGTCTATGTTCCGAAGGATGCCGCCGGAGGTCCCTATCCGTTCCTGATGGATCGGACGCCTTACAGCGTGGGGCCCTATGGCGAGGACCAGTACCCCAAGTCCCTCGGCCCCTCACCGGAATTCGAGAAGTCCGGCTACATTTTCGTGTACCAGGATGTGCGCGGCCGCTGGATGAGCGAAGGCGACTTTGTCGAAATGCGCCCGCATATCGATGTGAAGAAGTCTTCGCAGGACGTCGATGACTCATCCGACACTTACGACACAATTGAATTCTTGCTCAAGCATGTGCCCAACAACAACGGCAAGGTGGGCATCTGGGGCATTTCTTACCCAGGCTTCTACACCTCCGCTTCCATCATCGATTCCCACCCGGCGCTGGTCGCGGCCAGCCCGCAAGCTCCTATGACCGATCTCTTCATGGGCGACGACAGCTATCATGGCGGCGCCTTCATGCTGTCGGCCAACTTCGGCTTCTATGTCTTTTTTCGCCCGCAAGCGGAGCCGCAAACGCCCCACCCCACGGTGCCCTTTGACTTCGGCACTCCCGACACCTACAAGTTCTACCTGAGTGCCGGCAACATCGAAAACCTCGACAAGCTTTATCTAAAGGGCTCAAATTGGCTCTTCAATGACCAGTTCAAGCACGACACGTACGATTCCTATTGGCAGGCCCGCGATCTTTCCCGGCACATGAAGAACGTGCACTGCGCAGTGCTCGTTGTCGGCGGATGGTTTGACGCTGAGGATCTATCAGGTCCCTACCGGACCTTCTACGCAATCAACAAACTCAACCCCGACACCCCGGCAACGCTCGTCGAGGGTCCCTGGGTCCATGGCGGCTGGTCGCGCGGCGATGGCAATCATCTCGGCGATGTGCAGTTCGGCGCCAACACCGGCGACTATTTCCGCTCCCATATTCAGTTTCCATTCTTCGAGCATTACCTGAAAGGCAACGGCGAAACGCAACCCAAGGCCGTGGTATTCGAGACCGGTACCAACGTCTGGCGCCATTTTGATTCCTGGCCGCCAAAAGACGTGGTCACAAGGACACTCTATTTTCATGCCGGGGGCAAGCTCAGCTTCGATCCGCCCACAGAGGCCAACAGTTCCGACCAGTACATCAGCGACCCCAACCATCCGGTTCCATTCGTCGGTTACACCACCGACACTGTTCCGCAGCGCTACATGGTCGACGATCAGCGCTTTGCCAGCTACCGTCCCGACGTTCTTGTCTATGAATCGGAACCATTGAAGGAAGATATGACGATCGCGGGGCCGATCTCGCCGAGGCTCAAGGTCTCCAGCACCGGCACCGATTCCGATTTCGACGTCAAGCTGATCGATGTCTATCCGGAAAACTATCCCGACCCCGAAGACCAGTCGCATGGCAATAAGCGCATTCTCGATTCGCCTCCGCTGCACATGGGCGGATACGAGCAGCTTTTGCGCGGTGAGCCGTTCCGCGCCAAGTTTCGCAACAATTGGGAGAAGCCTGAGCCCCTCGTCCCCGGCAAAGAAACAGAAGTTGACTTCCAGATGCCCGACTTGTTCCACACATTCCGTCGCGGCCATCGCATCATGGTCCAGGTGCAAAGCTCCTGGTTTCCACTGACCGATCGCAATCCGCAAACCTTCACTGACATCCCATACGCAGCACCGGATCAATTCCAGAAGGCCACTGAAACGGTCTTCCACCAGCAGGGAGCTGCTTCAGGTGTGGAGGTGAAGGTCTTGCCGCAACCTTGAACTCGTGAGGCCCACCATGTTTGCTCGTACGCTTCGCTCCGCTGTCCTTCTGCCGTCTGTCCTCCTGTTCGCCGTTGCCTCCGCAATGCCGGCCGAAGAGGGCATGTGGACGTTCGATAACCCTCCGCTCAAGCAACTCGCCGCCAGGTACCACTTCACACCGACGCAGGCCTGGCTCGACCACGTCCGGCTTTCCTGCGCGCGTCTGAACGATGGCGGTTCGGGCTCATTCGTCAGCGCCGACGGCCTGCTGCTCACCAACCATCACGTTGCCCGAGGACAGCTGCAAAAGAACTCAACCGCCGAGCACAACTACACCCGGGACGGGTTTTATGCGCAGACGCCCGACCAGGAAATGAAATCGCCCGACCTTTCCGTCGACGTATTGGAATCGATGGAAAACGTGACCGACCGCGTTCTGGGTGCCACCAGGGGAATCACGAACGACGTCCAGGCGCAGAAGGCGCGCGACGCCGAAATCGCAGCAATTGAAAAAGAGAGCACGGACAAGACCGGCCTGCGGTCCGATGTGATTTCGCTTTACCAGGGTGGAGAGTACTGGCTCTATCGTTACAAAGAATACACCGACGTGCGCCTCGTCTTTGCTCCCGAAGAGCAGGCGGCCTTCTTCGGTGGCGATCCCGACAATTTCACTTATCCGCGCTATGACCTCGACATGGCCTTGTTCCGCGTCTACGACAACGGCAAGCCTCTGCACACCGATAACTATCTCAAGTGGAGCGCCAAGGGAGCGGCCGATGGCGACCTGATCTTCATCCCGGGCAATCCAGTATCCACACAGCGCGATGACACGATGGCGCAACTTCTGGTCGAGCGCGATGTGATCGAGCCCGCCATCCTCGACTACCTGAAACGCCGCATTGCCGTGGCCCAGAACTTTGCCTCGCGCGGAGAGGAACAGGCGCGGCTGGTTGGTTCGACAATCTTTGGCCTTCAAAACGCTTTGAAAGCTTACCAGGGCCGCTATGACGCGCTGCAGGACAAGACCGTGATCGCCAAGAAGGAAGCGGAGGAGAAGGACTTTCGCGCAAGAGTGGCCGCCAATCCCGAATGGCAAAAGGAGTATGGCGGCGCCTGGGACACCATCGCCAAGGTGGAGGAGGAGGTGCGGCCGGAAATCAAGGGCCGCCTCCTGCATCGCACCGACAGCCGTCTCTTTTCGATTGCCTTGCAGATTGTGCAACTCGTCGCTGAGTTGAAGAAGCCGGATGGGGAGCGCCTTGATGGATATCACGACGCTCAACT
>Ga0335072_10005145_pt1 | contig 19279 bp, 7 predicted proteins | sample Lox_Sample_21_FD_206725 | JGI IMG/M metagenome (GOLD analysis project Ga0335072, IMG submission 206725) | Soil microbial communities from Loxahatchee National Wildlife Refuge, Florida, United States - Lox_Sample_2.1 | ecosystem: Environmental > Terrestrial > Soil > Wetlands | place: USA: Florida...
TAAGCGCGGTTGTGCTGACCCTGAGGCAACGAGATACTCTGTCCATTGGCGACCACAGCGTTGGGCGATCCGTTCTGCGCGTGCGCCAGATGAAAATCCACGCCCTCGAAATGCAGCGTATCGGGCAGCATCTCCGCAGGAAGGGCATCGCCTCGGCCATCGAAGCCACCCGAAACCGGACTGCCATCCGTGCTTGTCGCCGCGAGATCGTATTCCAGCGGCACCGGCTGCGAACGCACTGCCGCAACGCGGGCCGAGGGCGCTTCCAGCTGAATCGCAAACGTCCGCGGCTGATATGCCGTGAACGACGTCACCAAACTACCGTCGTGCACCACCGCAGGACCGACTGGTTGTTCCTGTCCGTTGACCTCTCGCGCCGAGCGGATCGGCCCGGCAAAACTCACGCGCACATCAGGCTCCGGCTTGCCGTCAAGCTCCACCAGACGCAGCACGATTTCGTCGCTCTGCTCCGCTTTCTTCAAAGCCATGATGCGAACCCGCGGATTGCTCACCCGGACCAGCGAAAAGCTGTGTCCCAGACTGCCCGCGTGCTTCTCCGTCTGAAAAGCAATCAGTGGATCGTTGAGTCGCTGGCCCTGCCAGTCGGTTTCCGCCTGCCTCCAGTCACCCGCGTGTCCGGCAATGCCGAAAACAAATTCGTGATGACCGATATCCTGCGTTCCCTGGTCGTGATATCCGCCGCGCGTTCCCGGCGTGCGAATCAGAGTCAGGCGAAGCGTGTGGTCGTTCGGCTTGTCCGATCCGTTCTTGCTGTCGGTGAGGATCGTCGCACCAAAGGCGCCGCTCGCGTCGGTCAGGTCGATCCACTGGTGCGACAGCACCTCGAACTTTTTCGGCTGCGCGTTCGGCCGCCGGATGGTTCCGATTCCAAGGTTGTACGTCGCTTCCTGATCGTGCGCAGTTAGCGAAAATACCGCCTTCAGGTTTGACTCTCGCGTGTTCCAATCGATCGCATTCGCAACTTCAACCCGCTTGCCGGCGTCGCCCGCGGAGAGCCGAATCGTCTGCGTGAATTTCGAACCGGCAGTTTCGCGCGAGATTTCGAGCGCCACCCGTGCCGGACCGTTCTCAACGATCCGTGCCGTCACCGGGCCGCCGACATACTCTTTGGGGGCTGCCTGCTCCTGATCCCAGTCCATGTTCCAGGCCGGCCACTGCTCGGGATTGTCATAGGAGATGGCGAGCCGCAGCGGCGCTGCCAGAAGCTCCTTGCCCACCTGCTTGTCAAAGATGCTGGCGATATCGCCATTGCTGTCGATCTTCACTCGGTAATACTGATTCTCCAGAGAATCCTGCGTGACCCGCAGCGATTCTGACTGCGTAGAGGGCCGTCCCGGTTGAACGCTGTAAACGGCGTAACCCACCGACGGCACCCGGGCCGGGAAGATCACCTTCCCGTTGGATATCTGCGCAGGAACGGCGCGTCCTTCCGGATCCGTGACGGAAACGGCGGCCGGCATGCCGCCCGGAAAGCGGACTTCAGCCTCGACCAGATCCTGGCGCTCGATATTCAGCGGATTGTAGACCACGATCGGGATGCCCGCAGTTTGCGTGTTCAGCGCCGCCGACACTGCTTCCGTCGCACTCTGCAGCACCGTCGCGAACTGATTCATCGCGATCACATCGTCGTTCCAGGCAAACTCGTAGGCCTTTGGCGTTGCGGTGCCTGCGGCCAGGTCGTGGAAATGTCCGCCCATCACAAGCGTCCACGCGTCGTTGAGGCGATCCAGAGGATAGGTTCGGCCCCCAAGCCACGCAGCCGTCACTGAAGACTTCTCGGCAGCATCCGCGAGCAGCTCTTCCTCCCTCAGCCAGCGCTTCTGGTAAGCCTGCGAGGTGAGCGATCCCGCAGAGTGGTTCGTCAACTCCATCTCGCCGGTGTACTCCGGCAGGCGCGCTTCTTCAGCAGGCGTGATGTCGAGAAACATCTGGTCAGCCTTTGCGGAAACCACATGGACCGGGCCCTCGCCCACCTGCACCTCAGGCCAGTCCACCTGCGCCTCGTTTGGAAAGCGCACGTAGCCGACGGGCGGCATGCTGGCTTCGCCATGAGTCACAATCGCCTCAAGCCGCTTCACCGAAGCCTCATCGGGCGCGCCCCCGATGTCCCCGGTTCCGTAGTAGTGGTAGTCCGTGAAAACTCCGGTGACCTTGCCGTTGTTTTGCACCCGATCAGCCCAGTCGGACTGGAAGTGAGTCAGCTCTTCGTTCTGCCGGTCTAGATTGAGGCGGGTGATTTCATTCCGCAGCCCGGTGAATTTCTGCACATCGGCTGGCTGCAGCTTTTCGCCTTTGGACTCCTGCTCCGCGAAGCTGTCGCTGAGCTGATGCATTTCGTCCTGCGCAGTTTTCATCGCAGCATCCGGCGGCAGAGCCGGAGTCGGCGCGCTCAGGTCGGTGTAGATGCCACCCGAATAAGCACCGGGATTCAGTGCGGCGAGCACGCTCTCACCGTCCGGCCCGGTCCAGACACCCACGTCAAACGGCGTTCCCTCCGGCGTCTGCTCGCGAGACTCAGGACCTCCGCCAGGGGCCGACGAACCCCACGTCAGCTTCTGCGTCGAAAAGCCCTTCACCCCGGAGTGGGCAAGAATGGTGGGCAGAGACGCGGGAAACCCGAAGCAATCGGGCAGCATGTACTCGGCGCTGGCCTTGCCGAATTCGCGACGAAACCATTCGTTCCCGTAAAGGATCTGGCGGATGATCGCCTCTGCACTCGGCGCGTTCACATCTCCTTCTTCCATCGACGAACCGGCGGGAAACCAGCGGCCCTGGGCGACGAACTGTTTTACTTTGGCAAAATCCTGCGGGTAGTACTCCTTCATGAAGCGATATCGGTTCGCACCGCTGAAATTGAAAATGTAGTGCGGGTACTTATCGAACAGATCGAAGTTACGATGCATCGTGTTCGGGATGTATTCGTCGATGACCTGCGGATACTCCCACCGCCACTCGGTATCGAGGTGGGCATAACCAACCACATAGAGGGTTGGCTGACTTCCGAGATCCGGCTTATCCGTCGGCGTACTCTGCGCGCCGGCAACGGCGGTGATGGAGAGGACAAGACCAAGGGCGGCTGTTCGTATCATGTTGAACTCCCGAACCGAAATTAAGAAAAGCGGACAAGGTCAGCGTCCGGTGTTGGCGGGGGTGGTATCGTTTCCACCACGCCGCCAGCCTAAGCGCCGGCCCCTTCCGATGTCAAGGTCAGACAGCCTTCTGTGGCGCGGTGCACCCGCAGGAACTGCGTCGCACCAGCCTCGTGCCCAGCTGAACTTCTCTCGGGCGACGATGGTCGATCGTACGAACCCGGCTCCGCTGCAGTTCCTCGAACAGAATCTCGGCAGCCATGCGCCCGATCTCCTCAATCGGTTGTCGAACAACTGTGATTGACGGCCGAACTGTCTCGGCAAGTTCAAAATCGTCATAGCCCAGCAGCGCCATCGAGCCCGGTATTACCACGCCCAGTTTCTGCATCGCCTCAAAGGCGCTGATCGTGATGCTGTTCTTCAGTGTGAAAATGGCATCGGGCGGTTTTGCTGCGCCGAGCAGCGTCCGGATGGCCCGTTCCACCGACGGATAATCCGAAATCGAATCATCGAGTATGACTGGCAAGCCTGCGGACTCTACTGCCTGCCGGTATCCGCTGACTCTCTCACGGATCGTATACAGAGTCTTTTCCCCCGTCATGCAGGCAATTCGCCGGTACCCATGACCGATCAGGTGCTGTGTCGCCAGATTGGCGCCGGCAAAGTTATCCGCCACTACAAACGGTATCGAAGAATGCGGCAGCGGACGATCAAGTGCCACGACCGGCACTGAAGCGCGGGCCAGAAGACTCCGCAGGGCGCTGTTATCCGTATCCGAGGGTGCGATGATCAGCCCATCGGTCTGATGCTGCATCAGAACTTTTACGCTTTCGATTTCGGCTTCCGGCTCATTGTGCGTCGTGGTCACGATCAGGAGGGAGTCGTGCGTGCGCGCGATCACCTGCGCCGCCTCCGCGCAGCTCGCAAAAAAAGGATCGGCGATGCTGGGAATAATCAGACCGATGGTTTTGGTGCGATGGCCTTTCAGGATCCGCGCCGCCTGATTCGGCATATAGCTCAGGGCTTCGATCGCCTTCCGTACCCGAGCCAGAGTTTTGGGATCGACGCGATTTCCACCATTGATCACCCGGGAGACCGTGGTCGTCCCCACCCCGGCCTTCCTGGCGACTTCGCTCAGCGTGGGCGCCTTGGTTTTCTTTGTCATTCTTCAGGGTTGACTACGGACTTCTGCCAGCATCGACCTGCCTGCAAGCCCAGGCGGAAATCCGTCGATGTTCACCGCATATCTGAACTGGTCCGTCTCCTCTTATACGACAGACGTACACAAATAGTTCCGAGACGATTCCTTCCCAGCCGAACGATGTGCTGCCGAACGGTTCGCAATGAGCGAAGACGCGATGGGTTGTGCGGACCAGTTATCAGGAGCGTAGCTGCCGCGCAGGCCCGGGCGCAGGCATATTCCCAGCCTGCGATCCGGTAGCACGGATGCCGTTCCGTCACGACTCGCAGCCCCCGCTGAAGCGCAACTGAGGGTTGCACGCGCAGATGTTGCCCTTCCCGGTGACCCTCCCAGCCGTGCTGCTGGTCGGATCACCGGAAGGTTATCGAAGGTTCGGATGGTTCACGAATTCAATCATCCATCCCATCTAGAACGAATAGTCCAGTCCGACCTGCAATTGACGAGGGTTGCTGGTGGCTTTCGTAGTCACCTGACCAAAGGTGCCTGACGTCGGGTTCAGGCTTGAGCTGGCCATGGACCAGTTAGGGTGATTGATGAAGTTATACGCATCCGCCTTGAATTCGAAACGATTCTTCTCGTTGACCGCGAAGGTCTTCCTCAAATTGAGATTCCAGTTTTGGAATCCCGGCTGGTAAACGGAGTCACGAACACCTTGCTGGTGAACGAAAGTATTTGCGGGTGGCGCCGTAAAGATCGCTGAGCCATCCGAATTGGTTGTTGTGAACCACTTGTTGGTTTTGGGATTGGTTGGGTATCCGGAGAATTGTTTCAGTAACTTTGGAGTTCCATTTTTCGCGTAGAACTCACCCTCGCTGCCGCAGCCAAAGCTTCCAACCTCTCCCACTCCGGCAGTGTCGTTGCCTGTTCCGATCCCGCAAGGCGATCCGCTCTGGAACTCAGTGTTCCCGCTCAACTGCCAGCCGCCCAGAAGCTTACCGGACAGCGTGTTCGGGTTGTTGAAGATCGGTACTGTGTATTGGTAATTGATCACGAATATGTTGCGGGTATCGTATTCCGACGGACCCCATAAGCCGGTAGTGTTATAGGAATCGGGGAGAATATCCCGATAGTTGGAACTGTCGTCGAGGCTTTTTGACAGCGTATACGCCAGGCCGACCAGCCAGCCGCGCGAGAATGGACGGTTCCATTGAACCTGCAATGAGTTGTATCGCGAACTCCCGTTGCTCTGTTCCTGCTGAATCGCTGCAAACCCGCGATAGGGACGCAGAGCGTTAGCGCTCTTGCCGGGGTTCTGGGACAAGGATCCGGGCGCCGGCTGATTGATGTCAATGACCCGCCAGTTATAAAGACCGCGGCCACCAACATAGCCAACCGACAGCATCGATTTCCAGAGGATCTCCTGCTCAACCGTCGCGTTCCAGTTCCAGCGCTGCGGTGACTTCAGATTCTTAGCCAGGGTTGTGGCCTGGATAGGTGCAGCAATCCCAGCGGCCAGGTTGCTGCCTGGATTATCGACCATGTCGTTTACGCCGGCCGCCGGAGTGACCGTAACGGTCGGCTGAAAGGGCGAGTTGCCACCCGGAAAGATGTTGTCCAGAAGGCCCATGCGGGTAGCAAAGTTGCCTGCAGCTGCGCGAACCACAGTCTTCGGCGTTATTTGATAAGCGATGCCGACACGCGGCTGGTAGTTATACGACGTGTTGACATAGCCCTTGTTCAGCTTAGGGGCAAACAGAGCGGCGCACGAAGAACCGTCGCAGGCGTTCGGGTTGCTTCCGGCGCCAAGGACGCCGTGCTTAGTCGCCGAACTCGGGAAAGAACCATAGCCCGGAATGACAATACCGTCGTAAGGATTACCGGTCCCGAGAATTACGTTCCCCTGTGCATTCACCATGGGAGCGTTGCCCGGGATATAGGACGCAGGATCAAAGAAGTCTGCATTCCCCCACGCCGGAGTGTAGGGACTGAGAATAGCAATGCGCAGACCATAGTCGAGATGCAGCTTGCGATTGACCTGCCACGCATCCTGCCCAAAGAATTCGTTCTGCAGGCCGCGCCAGTAGGTTTGGGCTCTTTGTCCGATCTCGTTGTAGTTATCGGCGATGCCCATCGCCAGATTGGCCAGGCTGATGCCGGTCGTAGCGCCTAATCCGCTGCGAGTATCTGTAAAGGTAAATGTGCCGTTCTGGTTGCTTGCGCCTCCGGGAACGGTGGCAACATTGATCTGGTCGTTGTCATTCTCGCCGGAATAGTTGAGATAGTAGCCGCCCTTGACGGTGTGATTCCCCCACACCTTCGTCAAACTGTCCGACGCGGTGAAGATGGGGCCATCCGAGTGCGACGGGTAAGGCCCCCCCGCCAGACTGTAGAAGTTGTCCTGAACCGAAGCCGTGGGTATCTTTCCTGGCTGCGCCTTTTGTGCTGCCGGGAAGATATAGGGAAAGTTGATCCCCAGGCTCGATCGGTTGAATCCGGCAAGAGCCGTATTCACCGGAATGTAGACGTTATCGAGGCTCAGCGTCGCCCGGGCCTCATTAACCATCGTGGGCGAAATCGTCCAGGTCCAGCCCAGCACGTTGGTCTGGTTGGGGCGGATGAAGTACTTGCCCGTCAAACCGGAACCCTGATCGAACGGCTGATACTCGTTGTAAGTCGCGTTTTGACGAACGTACTCGAGCTTGTGATGGTCATTGATGACCCAATTGACATGGATGACCTGCTTCCGCTGATTGATCGGATGGGCAGCCTGGGCAATCCAGTTCTGAGTCCCCGACTGATATCCGGGTGTTGGCGTCGGGTACGCATTCAAAATCGCCATCCCGTTCGCGCTGCGCCGGCCCATGGGAATGACATTGCCCGTAAATGGCTGACAGCTTGCACTTCCGACCGACGGGCACGTCGCTGGATCGTAGATCTGATGGACGCCAGAGAGCCACGGATTGGAGCCCAGGAATTCACTGAAATCGCCCATGCGCATTCTTAATGTCGGAACGGCCTGTGTCTGCGAGTCGGTGAAGCGGTAACGAATCCAGTCCTCGTTCACAAAGAAAAAGAACTTGTCCCTGAAGCTGTCCATCCCGGTTTTCGGAATCCAGACGGGTCCCTCAAACGTGAATCCAAAATTGTTGTATCGGTAGGGTGAAGCAAAGCGCGTCGACGGCGACTGGTTGCGAACCCAGGTATTGGCATTCATGGCCGAGTTGCGCAGATATTCATAGGCGGAACCGTGAAAGTTCCGGGTTCCACTCTTCGTCACCATACGAATCTCGGCGCCGGCAGCGTCGCCATACTCCGCCTGATAGTCCGTGGTGATGACCTGCATCTCCTGGGTCGCATCGACGCTGGCAACACCGATGATGGCGCCGTTGCCGCGGGTACGAACGGCCGGAGCTCCGTCAAAGAACACCATCGTATCCTGCGTGCGAGCACCGTTGACCTGGAATGGATTGCCGCCGCCCACCGCGAAGTTAAAGTCGCCGAGCGTCGAGCCGGTGCGCATTCCCGGAACCAGCGAACCCATGTAAAGCGGATTGCGCCCGTTGAGCTCCTGATCGCTGACCTGCTTGCCCGTGATTTCAGCCTGAACCGCAGCTGACTGCGTCTGTAATGTCTGGGCAGTTGCTGTGACCGTCACCTGTTCCGTCGCTGCGCCGACCGACAGGGGTGCGTTGAGTGACAGCGTTGTGTTCGCAGCCAGCGTGTTATGGCTGCTGACATACTTCTTGAAGCCGCTTATTTCCGCCGTCAGGGTATACTCGCCCGCGGTCAAATTGGTAACGGTGTAATGGCCCTGCGAATCCGTGGTTGCCGTATAGCTCTCACGCGTCGCCTCATTGGTCAGAAGAATCTTCGCATTGGCCACCACGGCTCCCGACTGGTCTGTAACGAAGCCGCCGATCGTACTCTTATCCGACTGACCAAAAGCACCCGCCGTGAAAGTGACGATGATGCATAGCGCACAAAGAAGGCCAGACGCCAGCCCTCGCATCCACTGAACTTTCAACATACAGCCTCCTTAAACGTGTTTCTCAGTTTCTTCCTGAGCCGATATCGTTCGACGTTGCGGTGCGCGCTTCCCGTTTGGCCTCGTTGGTGACCTTGGGCGGCTGCGGGAGAAACGACTGCGCCGGTTGCGCCGGTGATGGTGCATGAAACCGATCGGTTATCGGATTTGCGGGTCCTGCACAGAATCTGAGGTGGGGAATGCGGGGAGCAACACCATCAGGAGCTTGAATCGGAGTAACATGCGCGGGTCTCCTCAAATCGAAGCGTTCGTTCTGGGTACAATTTTCGACAACAACTTGCCCTTTCCCATCAAGCGATGGGTGGAATCGATACCACCTACAGGAGCAGAAAGAGACTACAGTTGGGGAAAACGCACAACAGCGCAGGAACAGCGTCCATCACAAAGACCTGCGCGGCTCATGGACAGGGGGCTTATTCTGTTTTTTCTTTCCCCTATACCCCAACGACACGGCCGTTCAGGGCAAAAGATGGAATCGCTACCACAACGCACCGCAATATAGAGACTCCACCCTTTAATTGTCAATGAGTCACTATGCGAAAGGAACCGGGCCACAAATGTGAGCGGCGTGTAAAAAACTCGGAAAATCCTGTTCATCAAATCCGGAGCTATGGCACAGGAGGACAGGATTGCCTGGGACGAGCAGTCCCCCCGGCCATTCCGAGACCCCGCGACAGTCGCAAATCCTGGCTGCCGGTCCCCTGATCCGTCCTTGCCCCGTGCCAGGTCTCTTCGATTAATTCTGCCGCCCGGCTGCATGCTTCATGTCCAGGTACCATGTGGTGCCGCAAGGCACGAGATGTGTCTGCGATGTCCACTGAGTGCAACAGCGAACGGAGCCTGGCAGTCGCTCCTCGACTATCGCGGAGGTTCTTCTCGACTAAACCGCAGCCGAGCCTCTCCACGTGGCGAGCGTTGTCGAACTGATCCAGGCGCCCGGGAAGCAGCAGCTGGGGAATTCCGGCATGGAATGCCTGCGCCGTAGTGCCAATGCCCCCGTGATGCACAATGGCCGCGGCACGCGGGAGCAGGAGATGCAGAGAAGAATAGTTCTCGTAATGAATCGTGTCGGGCAGGGAGGGCAGCTGACCTGCGAGGCGAGTGAGAAATACCGCGCGGAGCCCCAGGGTCTGCACGCCTCGAAGAGCAATTTCGAAGAAGCTGCGCACTGTTCTGGTCTCAGTGCCGGCCGTGAATACAACGGGGGGCGCTCCGGCATCGAGAAAGCGTCTCAGGCTCGCGGATAACTCCTCCGTGGCGGCGTGCGGGTGAAAGAGCGGAAAGCTGGTGAGCATAAGCTGCGGAGGCCAGTCTTCTGCCTTCGGGCAAAACCAGTCAGAGAACAGGCCAAGCATCCTTTGCGGGGAATGGGACCACTGGCTTATCACGCGGCGGGGCGCGGGCAACTGCATCGTGCGCAGCAGATCTTTGAGCAACCAGCGAAAGACCGGATCGACAAGAAAATATTCCAGACCGCGAAATAAAGCTTTGCGAGCCGGCCATGGAAGCCGTGAGAACCACTCTCCGGACCTGAACGCCGGCGGATTGCGAAGCGAACACAGACTGGGCGGCGAGAGCACCGTGGATATGTATGGCACGCCACAGGTCAGGTGGAGCAGTTTCGCCAGGGGCCAGGCGAAAGGGGGCGCTATCAGAATGCTGCGGTCGTCGAGTCGGGCAGAGACCGACGCGCAGATCGCGGCCACCTTGCGAGCGAAAAACCTGCAGCGAGACCGGGCTTTGCCGATGGGCCCGAGGCCTTCTACGGACTGGAAATCGTCCTGATCGTGCGGGTCGATGATGCTGGCGGCGTCGAAACCGCAGGAACGAACGAGGTCGAGATAGTCGAAGGAAGTGAGAAAGAGCACTTCGTGCCCGCGTGCTGCCAGGGCCGAGGCAAGACCCAGATGCGGGTGGATATCACCGTCGGAGCCGGCGGCAAGAATGATGGCTCTCATTCCTGTGGCGGATGAATTGGCAGGCAACATTGGCTGGGCGTCTGGCGGAGATTGTAAGTTTACGCCATGAACGCGATGTAATAAAAGAATAAACACTCGATTCGATCCACGGCGTGACTTGTTACTTTGGAGGGAAGGCTATGAACCTGCGTGGAGAATTTTCGTGTAATGATGGCCGCAGAGCTTGAATCGCAAAGAGAAGCTATGGTAAGACTTGCCTGAGAAGGCAGATCATCGATAACCCACGATTGAGATACTGGTGATTATCTGCCCGACAGCGTAATTGCATTCCTATTTTTTGCGACAGCGTGAATCCCCCCTGCTGCTGAGCGCAACGCTCTGCCGCAAATAACTCCCCTCCGGCAGCGTGCAAGGCGCTGCTGTCAATGCGATCGTTCTTTATGCCGCAGAAGCGCAATGCGCTGTGGCCAACGGGCAACGTAAGGTATCCCTCGTTCACCGAACAAATCGGATAACTAAGCAACTTTAACGCGACCCTGTGCCGGCCAGCTGTGCTGCTATAAGCGGTCGCACGAGTCCATCGAGTGCATCAGGCAGGGGCAAGTGACGGCGTGCTGTCTCTAAGTAAGCCGGTGCGCACCGGATAACTATGTCTTTATAAAAACATTAAGCAGGCTCCGCGGAGATACTTTGCAGTCCGCGCCAAAATGGTTTCACCAGGGGAGGCTCTCTTTCATGATGCAGACTAGGGGAAAAACATTTTCGCTGACGACTGCTCAGCGCGGTATCTGGGCCACGCAGAAGATTGCTCCACATGCGAATCTGAACATCGCCGAGGCTGTGGAGATCGATGGAGCGGTGGATCCAGGATTGTTCAGGCGCGCTCTGCAGCAGCTGGTGGCTGAGGCCGAGGAACTGCGGGTGGGTGTTGTGGAGCGGGAGGGGCGGCCGCTCCAGGTTGCGCGTCCCGTCTATCCCGGAGATTTTCCCTTTCTCGATATGAGCGGCGAGGCCGATCCGCGGAAGGCTGCCTTTGCGTGGATGACCGAGGAACTCAGGCGGCAAGTCGATCTGGAGCGGGATCCTTTGTGGGTGAGCGCTCTGCTGAAGTCGGACGAGGGTACGTATTTCTGGTATCAGCGTGCGCACCACATCGTTTTTGACGGCTATGGAGGCGGGCTGGCGGCTCGCCGCCTGGCCGATCTGTATACGGCTTATGCGCAGGGCGTGGAGCCGGAGCCGAACACCTTCTGCACGGTGGAGGAGATGGCCGCGGCCGAAGCCGGCTATCGAAAGTCCGATCGCTGGAAACGCGACCGCGAGTACTGGCACCAGCAACTGGCGCAGTTGCCGGCAGCGGTGACTCTGTCACGCAACCATCGGCACTCCGGACTGAGCAACGAGCTCTGCCGCAGCATCGGCTATTTTTCGGCGGAGACGGCGCAGCGACTGAGCGAACTGGGCAGGAATGCAGAGGCCAGCCTGCCGCAGGTGCTGATCGCGCTGATCGTGGGCTATTATCAGCGCGCAACCGGAGTCGACGACCTGGTGGTGGGAATGCCGGTGTCGGGCCGCGTGAAAGGTGAGTTGCGCCGATCGCTGTCTGTCTCGGCGAACGTGGTGCCGATTCGAATCCGGTTCACATCGCAGACCACCGCTGTGGAACTGATTCGCCAGGTATCGCAGGTGGTTCGACAGGCGCTGCGGCGCCAGCAATACCGATTTGAAGATCTGCGGCGCGATCTTGGTCTGCTCGGCCAGAACCGGAATCTGGCGTGGCTGGGCGTGAACATTGAGCCGTTCGACTATCGCCTGAGCTTCAACGGCGCAGCCGGAACGTCGCATAACCTGTCGAACAGTTCGGCCGAAGACCTGATGATTTTTGTCTACGACCGGGGAACCGATACCGGGCTGCGCTTCGACCTGGATGCGAATCCGGCGCTTTATCGTGAAGCGGAACTCGATGAACATCGGCGCAGGCTGGGTCTGCTCGCCGAACAGGTGCTGGCTCATCCCGAAGCGCCGCTGCGCAGCCTCGATGTGCTGGGCGACGAGGAACGGAGGCGCCTGCTGGTTGGGTGGAACGGAACCCAGATCCAAACCCAGGGCGCAGTGCCGGAGGTTCGCGTTCCTGCGCTGGTGGCGCAATGGGCCGCGGCAACGCCGGATGCTCCAGCCGTCATTTTTGAAGAGACGACACTGAGTTATCGGGAACTGCATCTGCGCAGCGTCGAGGAGGCGCGGCGTCTGATCGCTCAGGGAGTGCGACCCGGCGACATTGTCGCAGTGGCTCTGCCTCGCAGTGAGAAATTGCTGATTGCGCTCCTTGCTGTCATGAGGACCGGTGCAGCTTACCTGCCACTGGATCTCGACAGTCCGATGGAACGGACCGCGATGGTGCTCGAGGACGCAGCACCGGCAGCAATCATCGCCGAAGCGTCGTCGCATGCTCAATTCGCCGGGTGCGGCGTGGTTCTGCCTGAGCCGGCGAACACCGAACCAACCGCGGATCAGGGCATCGGGGAACCGGACCTGGGCACACCCGATGGGGTCGTCTACGTTCTCTACACGTCCGGTTCGACGGGACGGCCGAAGGGAGTACAGGTCACGCATCGGAACCTGGCTAATTTTCTGCGGGCGATGCAGCTGGAGCTGGAAACGAAAACAACCGATCGCTATCTTTCGGTGACGACGCTCATCTTCGATATCGCCGGACTGGAGCTCTATCTTCCGCTGATCAGCGGGGCACAGGTCATTCTTGCGGGCAGCGGGGTCGTCCATCATCCCGTTTCGCTGGCGCGACTGATCCGGCGCAGCGGCGCGACCCACATGCAGGCGACTCCTTCGCTGTGGCGAATCCTGCTGAGCAGCTCCGAGGCAGCGCTCGACGATGTGCATGTTCTGGTCGGCGGTGAGGCGCTGAGTGCGGAGCTGGCCTCGCGCCTGCAGCGAATGGCGGGACGCGTCACGCAGTTCTATGGGCCGACTGAAACAACGATCTGGTCGACCGTGTCGCATCTCGGCCCCGTTGGCGAAACAGCGCCTCCCATCGGCAGGCCGCTGCTGAATACGCATCTCTACGTGCTGGGGGAAGACCGGCAGCCGGTGATGACCGGCGCGGTGGGCGAGCTGTACATCGGCGGCGAGGGAGTTGCGCACGGTTATCTCAACCGGCCCGCGCTGACGGAAGAGCGGTTTCTTCCCGATCCTTTCGCGGGCAACGGCGGCCGCATGTATCGCACCGGCGATCTGGTCCGCTGGAACAACGATGGCGAACTGGAGTTTATGGGCCGGATCGACGATCAGGTGAAGATCAACGGACATCGCGTGGAACTGGGCGACATCGAGAGCCACCTGCTGCGCAATCCGGCAATTGCCCAGGCCGCGGTCGCCGCTCACCGAAGCAACGACGGCACGGTCACGCTGGCAGGATATGTTGTCACCGCGCCAGGAGCGGACCCTGATCCGGAAGCTTTGCGCACACGCCTGTCTGCCCAGTTGCCGGGTTACATGGTGCCGCGCAAAATCATGCTGCTTGATGCGCTGCCCCTGACCCCGAACGGCAAGCTGGATCGTAAGGCGCTACCCGTGCCGGAGCGCGCTACGCGGGTGCTTTACTCGGAGCCGGTGACGGCGACTGAGAAGAAGCTGGCAGTGCTGTGGCAGGAGGTTCTGCGGGTTGACGCCGTGGGACTGCACGATAACTTCTTCGAACTGGGTGGCGACTCGCTGACGGCAGCCGAGTTGTCTGCCGTCTTTCCTTCGCAGTTTGAAATGGAGCTGCCGCTGGGAAGCATCTTTGAGGCGCCGACGATTGCGGAACTGGCCGCTCACGTGGAGCAGCTAAGGAACGACTCGGTCGATCCTCTGGGTGTCGTGTTGCCGCTTCGCAGAGGCAAGTCGGCCGACCAGCGCCCACTTTTCTGCATTCATCCTATCGCGGGTCTCAGTTTTTCTTTTTCGGGTTTGCTGCGCCATCTGAATCCGCAGATGCCGGTGTATGGCCTGCAGTCGCGCGGGCTTTCCGACGGCCAGCGGCTGCCCGGCAGCATTGAAGAGATTGCAGCCGATTATGTGGAGCAAGTCCGGAGCATTCAGCCTGAGGGACCGTATCGGCTGATCGGCCAGTCGCTCGGCGGTCTCATTGCCCACTCCATGGCGGAGCAGATGCTGTCCACCGATCTGCAGGTAGATCTGCTGGCAATGATCGATACGTATCTCTTCACTGCAGTCGAACGCGCCCGCCCGCTGACTGAGGCCGATGAGGTGCGGGCGGTGCTTCGCTTCCTCGACATCGTGCTGGAGCCCGAGGAGACGCCCTCGACCATGGAGGAATTGGCACAGACACTGCGACATATCTACAGCCGGCGCCCGATCCCTGTTGCCGAGGAGATTCTTCGCAGCCACCCTCAGTTCATCCAGCATGTTTTCGCAGTGATGCTCAACAACATGCAGTTGGCCAGACGCCATGTGCCGAAGCGCGTGGATGTGGACGTGCTCTACTTCCGGGCAACGAGTGGCGATCTGCCCGTGATTCTCGGTCACAGTCCATCGGCATGGCGCTCTTTCATTGGCGGCAGGCTCGACGTGCACGACCTCGACTGCGCGCACGACGGCGTTCTGGATACGATTCCCGCGGGCCACATCGGAAACATCGTGCAGCGGCGGCTGTCCGCGATCGATGAGCAGCAGACAGAGGAGGCGTGGTCCGCAGCGTGATTGGGCTGGGGAGGCGCCGGAGAAAACCGGACTCGATAATCAACATGCAGAAACCAGTCGTCATTTTCACCATCGGGACCCAGGGGGATGTGCGGCCGTGCATCGCTCTGGGGCAGGGGATGCAGCGCGCCGGACATCGCGTGCGAATTGCGACCAGTGCGAATTTCAGCATGCTGGTTCGCGATGCCGGTCTGGAATTCGCTCCGCTCACCGCCGACTTTCAGGCGCTGCTCGCAGCCGACCGCGCCGTTGCCGACCAGGGAATGGACCTGCGTGCGATGGCCCGCATCTTCCGCGAACGCTACGCTGCCTGGGCAGAGAACTGGGTGAGAGAGGGCCTCGCTGCAAGCGCCGACGCAGGATTGCTGATCGGCGTGAGCAACAGCACGCTGCTGGCGAAAGCGTTGTCTGAAGCGCTGGGCGTGCCTTTCGCCATTGCCAGGCTGCAGCCGCTTACGCCATCCAGAATTCTGCCGCCCATGGTGCTGAGCGGGTCCGGCCGCAGGTTGCCTGGCCTGCTGAGTCTGGGAGCGCACCATCTTCTTTATCAGCTGATCTGGAGCGTGATGCGTCCGGCGATCAATGACATTGTGCGGCCGCAACTGCGACTGCACCCGTATCCGCGATGGGGACCGTATCTGTTCAGCAAAGAAATGCACGGCGCAAAAGCGATCAACGGGTTCAGCCGGCACGTTCTGGCGCGGCCGGCAGACTGGCCTGACACATCGCAGGTGGTCGGCTACTGGTTTCTGGACGAGCCCGGTTGGGAGCCGTCACGTGAGCTGGTCGAGTTTCTGCTCGCAGGTCCAAAGCCGATTTATGTCGGCTTCGGAAGCATGGTCAGCAACCAGGCACGCGGATTCACCGACACGGTGCTGGAGGCGGTGAAGAAAACCGGCGTGCGCGCCGTACTGGCGACGGGGTGGGGCGGTCTCGATGACCGGGAAGGTCTCGGGGACGACCGCGTCTTCTTTGTCCGCCACGCGCCGCACGCTTATCTCTTTCCACGAATGGCGGCGGCCATCCACCATGGCGGCGCCGGAACCACGGCAGCCGCAGTGCGCGCAGGAATCCCATCGGTGATTGTGCCTTTCTACGGCGATCAGCCTTTCTGGGCACGGTGTCTCGCGCAGCAGGGCGTGGCCCCGCCGGCTGTCGAGCGAAAATCTGTAACCGCTGCAGCACTTGCTTCGGCAATCGCGCAGAGCCTGCACCCTGCCATGGTGCAAAGGGCCGCGATGCTGGGGAGAGCGATTCGCGCAGAGGACGGCGTTGGCGAAGCACTGCGCTGGCTCGACAACTGGAAGCTGTTGCCTGCGATCGAGCGCACATCGCAGATCGACATACCCGCGGAGGCCACTGCATGACTGCGCTGTATGTGCCTCCGAGCGCGACCGGAGCCGCAGAATTCGAGAGCGGCAGGCGAGGGGACCGATTCTCCGCAACACTAAACGGTGAGAGTGCGACGTGTTCCCGCCCGCTTCTGTTGCTCGAACGCACCATGTATCGCGATGGGTCGACTCCGTTCACCAGCGTTTTTACAGTGCAATTGCGCGGCGAAATCAGCGAGCCGCGATTGCGTCAGGCCCTCGCACAGGTGCAGACGAAGCACCCGCTCCTGCGCTGCGTCGTGGAGGAAGCAGCCGGCGGTCCACGCTTCGTCCTGCATAGCAGGCCTGCACCGATCCCGCTCCGCATGGTGGAGCGGACCACTGACCTCGATTGGGAGAGAGAAGCACGTCGGGAATGGGTCACGCCTTTCGGATCGGTGCGCGATCCATTCAGTCAGAATCCGCTCGTCCGTATGGTATGGCTGCGTGGCGCCGGAGTTCATGAACTGATGCTGATTGGGCATCACTCTGTTTGTGATGGGCCGTCGGGGATCACGCTCCTGCGCGACTGTTTTGCCGCATACGACGATCCGCAGCCGCAGCAGGAGAGTTACCAGTCGCTCGGCGCAATCGAAGATCTCGTTCCCGAAGATTTGTTGCGTGACCCCAGGTTCAGGCTTCGCGTGCGCAGGCGGTCGGCGCTGCTCCGGTTGGCGCTGTGGCTGAAGCGGCCGCGACGGTCCGCAGCTTCCTGCAAACTCAGTGCCGAGCAAATGTACTTCGATCGCTGGCAACTCGGTTCGACCGAGGCCGCAGGTCTGGTCGAACGCTGCCGCAAAGAAGACGTCACCGTTCTGGCCGCAGCCGCCGTCGCTTTCGTGCAGGCATTCCGCGAGATCCGCGGCCGGAGCGCTCTCAAACATGCCTATTCGATGGTGAATGCCCGGAGGTTTATGCCGCGGCTGCATCCGGAGGCTCTGTTTGGCATCGCCCCTGGCGTCGAGATCCCAATCCAAACGCTGCCTTCTTCAGAAAAAATGCCGGCCTCGTCGGCCTTCTGGGAAAGTGCGCGTGCAGTCCGGCAAAATCTTACCGCGCGCGTCAATCGTCTGGGCAAACGGTTCTACGAATACCTGGCGGCGCTGGAGACTTTGCACGACCGGTATCCGCGTCTGGTTGCGGACACGGAAGCTGCGCCGGTAGTGCAGCACGTCACATTTTCCAGTCTCGGCAGGCTCGATCTGCCGCAACAGTACCGCAGCTTTCAGGTCGAGCGCGTCTACAGTCCGCTGGTGATGGTTTCGCCCACTCCGGCCAACACGGTGGTGCTTTCGAGTTTTAGCGGAGTCATGGAATTCGCCATCATCTCGGACGAAGTATCGCTGCCTCGGGCGCAGGCGCGCGCTATCGGCAAGAGGGCGACGATCATTTTGCGAGACGCGACCGGCATCGCTCGGCCACTCGCATCGACCGTGGACCGCGATCACTGCGCCGAGGGGGCGACAGTATGAAGATCTTTGGCCTCATCTTTGTTCTTTATGAGCCAACCGGCGAATTCCTCGCCAACCTCGCGCGGGCCCGTGCGATCTGCTCGACGGTCGTTGTCGTGGACAATTCTCCGGATGCGGACCTCGCGCTGCACGAGCGCCTGCGCGAGGAGGGGATGGAGGTCCTCTTCAATCGAAATGAGGGCGGTCTCGCCGGCGCGTATAACCGCGGCGCTGAGGCCCTGCTGGCTCGCCATTGCGATGTCTTCTTTCTCCTCGACCAGGATACCGAGATCGAACCCTCATTCTTCACGAAGATGATGGAGTCTGCCGAAGCGCTGGGCAGCGATGAATTTCTGATCGGGCCGAAGATCCACGAGGTCAATCTGAAGAAATGCATGGCCGTCTTTCCGCCGGACAAGCGCTTTCCTTTGCCGGTTCGCGTCGATGCCCGGACCACCGGAATGATTCCCACGCTCTGCGTCATTTCCTCGGGTTCGGCAATCTCGGCCGCTGCGTATCGCTCCCTCGGCGCCTTCCGCGAAGACTATTTCATTGAATGCGTCGACGTTGAATACAGCCTGCGGGCCTGCAGCCGCAATGTCGCGGTTTGCATGAATGCCGAAGTGACGATTCAGCAGACGACGGGGAAGATCGAGCGCCACGGAAAACTATTCACCACCAACCATGCAGCCTGGCGGCGCTACTACGGCACGCGCAATGCCGTCCACTGCCTGCGCCTCTACCGCGAGCGCTGGAGCGTGCACTGGCTGCTGACGCCCCTGGTCCTGTACTGGTCGCTCAACGTGCTGCTGTTCGATCGAAACAAACTACGAAAGCTGGCTGCGATTGCCTGCGGCTACTGCGACGGATGGCTCGGCCGTCTCGGCACGTTCGAATCCCGGCATCCGCACATTGCCGCATTCTGCGCCGGGGCGCCACGAGCGGAAGAAGTGGGACGTCCTGCAGCCGTCACCATGACAGGAGTCGAGGAATGAAGCGGAAGCTATCCACCATCGAGCACATGATCGACGGCAACATCGTCTATTTCGTTCGTCTGGCGGGCCAGATCGAGGAGCGACGGCTTCGCACTGCCATCGACCGCCTGCAGTACAAGCATCCGGTGCTGCGCATGTTGATTCGTGAAGAACAGGACGGTCTCTGTTACGAATTCGACTGTGCTCCGGAGATTCCTCTGCTCATCCTGCCGCGAATCTCCCAAAGCGACTACCGCCGCGAAATCGCCGCCGAGCTGAACGCTCGCTTTACCCACAGCCAGCCGCAACTACGCCTGGTCTGGCTGCGCTCCGAGGTGGAACAGGAGCTGCTTTTTGTCGCCTCCCATCGCATCTGCGACGGCATGAGCATGCTCACCATCGTGCGAGAGGTCCTGCGCTGCCTGCATCGCGACGAAATACCCCTTCCTTATGCACCCATCTCCCCCGATGACATCATCGGCGACTATCAGCCTCCGCGTCCCTGGAAACGCCGGATGAGTGCGCATCTGTGTAACGCCGTTCTCGGGCT
>Ga0335072_10005146_pt1 | contig 19278 bp, 15 predicted proteins | sample Lox_Sample_21_FD_206725 | JGI IMG/M metagenome (GOLD analysis project Ga0335072, IMG submission 206725) | Soil microbial communities from Loxahatchee National Wildlife Refuge, Florida, United States - Lox_Sample_2.1 | ecosystem: Environmental > Terrestrial > Soil > Wetlands | place: USA...
CTTGGCGGCGTGCAGGAAATTCAGGTGGACGTGCGCATCATCGCCGCCACCAACATTGACCTGCGTCACGCCGTGCGCGACGGCAAGTTCCGCGAAGACCTGTACTACCGGCTCAACGTCATCACCATCGATCTGCCGCCGCTGCGCAGCCGCCGCGAAGACATCCCGCTGCTTGCTGCACATTTTCTCAAACGCTTTTCCGAAGAGAACAATCTGCCGCTGCGCTCGCTCACGTCGGACGCAATTCGGGCGCTCGTTGATTACGATTGGCCCGGCAATGTTCGCGAGCTCGAAAACGTCATCGAGCGTGGAGTAGTTTTATCTTCCGGCCAGACGATCAACTCCGAGCTTCTGCCCGGACACCTCACTGGCCGCAGCTATTCCTCCAGTCTGCTCGAACACAATCCCAACGCCTCGCTTTTCGACATCATCGCGGACATCGAGCACCGCATCATCGTCGATAAGCTCGAACGCTGCAACTGGAACCAGACCGAAGCCGCCGAGCAGTTCCGCATCCCGCTTTCAACCCTCAACCAGAAGATCAAGCGCCTCAATATCGAAATAAAAAAGCGAGTGAAGGAATAAGCACAGGGTACAGGGCTTAGGGCACAGAAAACATTCCGCTGTCATCCTGAGCATCGTGAAGGATCTGTTCTTGGAAACGATGAATAACCCGCGCGCCCTTTGGTCAACATCCTGAGCCCTGTACCCTGAGCCCTGTGTTACCCTCACCCTTGTGAGTCACAAATCTGCTTCGCGCATCTAAGCGACTAAAACGAACCATGACCCAAGCTTTGGCTACGCTGGATCGAGCAGCAAAAAAAGGTGTCAGCGCGGTGCAGCAATATGCGCTGATCTCGGGCCGCGCGCTCAGCAATCTCTTTCGTCGCCCGTTCTACGGCGCCGACATCATCACGCAAGCCGACATCATCGGCGTCGGCTCGATTCCGATCGTCATCCTGACTGGTTTCTTCACCGGAGGCGTACTCGCTCTCCAGTCTGCTTCCACACTCGCGCAATTCGGCGCGGCTGCGGTTACCGGACAGCTCGTCGCCCTTTCCATGATCAAGGAACTCGGCCCGGTGCTCACCAGCCTCATGGTTTCCGGTCGCAATGCCTCCGGCATGGCCAGCGAACTCGGCTCGATGATGGTGACCGAGCAGATCGACGCCATGCGCGCCCTCGGCACCGACCCGCTCAAGAAACTAGTGATGCCGCGCATTACAGCCACCATCATCATGCTCTTCTTCCTCACCATCATCTCCGACGCCATTGGCATCATGGGCGGAGCAGCGGTCTCTGTCTTCCTGCTCGGGCAGGACGGTTCGCAATACTTCCACACCGCCTACCAGTCGCTGCGCTACCCCGATATCCTCCAGGGATTAGTCAAGCCGCTCATCTTCGGTCTCATCATTGCCACCATCGGCTGCTATTACGGAATGACCACTCGCGGCGGCACGCAAGGCGTGGGCCGTTCGACAACACAGGCCGTCGTCGTTTCATCGGTCCTTATCATCGCATCCGACTTCGTCATCAGCCGCTTCATGATCGGCATCTTCGGCAGGTGACGCGCGCATGAGCCTGGCCGCCGTTGCTCCGGAACTCAAGCAGCCTTCACCCGGCGAGCCTGTCGTCGTCTTTGAGAATGTCACCATAGGCTTCGAGAACAAGCCGGTGCTCAACAACATCTCCTTCACCGTCAAGCCGGGCGAAACGCGCATCCTGCTCGGGCCCGCCGGGGTCGGCAAGAGTGTCCTGCTCAAAATGGCCGACGGCCTGCTTCGCCCCGACTCGGGACGCATCTTTGTCTTCGGTGAAGAAGTCAGCTCTATGCCCGAGGAAGATCTCTTTGCCCTTCGCGCACGCATCGGTATCGTCTTCCAGGAGGGCGCTCTTTTTGACTCGCTCACCGTTCGCGACAACGTCGGTTATCGCCTGATGCAAGAGCATCTGCCGGATGAGGAAATCGATCGGCGTGTCATCGAGGCATTGCGTTTCGTGGAACTGGAACACACGCTCGACAAACTTCCCTCAGAGCTTTCCGGGGGCATGCGCCGCCGCGTGGCCATTGCCCGCGCCATCATCACCAAGCCCGACCTGATTCTTTATGACTCGCCCACCGGCGGACTCGACCCCATCACATCCACTACCATCATCGCGCTGGTCATGAAGCAGCGTGACGTCTACCGCACCAGTTCCTTGCTCGTAACGCACCGCCTGCAGGACGCCTTCGTGCTCGCCTCGCACCGCTTCAACCGCGAAGCCAACGCAATGGAGCCGCTTCCCGAAGGCCACTCGGACCCGCAGACAAGCTTTCTCGTTTTGAGTGAAGGCAGGCTGGTCTTTGACGGTTCGACGCACGACCTCGTCCACTCCGACGATCCATTCCTGAAAGAATATCTGAGCTGAATCTGTGAACCAGCGCTGACGGAATCGCGTACCTCTTTATGAGGTAGCTCAATGCGCGCCATCTCTCCGTCTGAACGAAATGCAATCCGGCTCCGGACAGATGCTTTTCCTCTATTGCTTCAAATAGGCTTCTGGATTTGCATTGCCATCGCGGTGGCCGTGGTCATCCGTCGTGTTGTGGCCCTGGTGCATCCGCCGCAGGGCGGTCCGCCGCAAATGGCGGGGCTGGATGCAGCTTTCGCCTCACACGCTGCTCTTACCCTGGCGCATATTCTTCCCGCATTGCTCTTCGTGTTGCTGCTTCCCTTTGCGTACAGCCGCAAATTAGGCGCGTCCGATCGGATCGAGCGTCTGCTCTTTCCGCTCGGGACCATTGTGGGCATCACAGCCTACCTGATGAGCGGTTATGCAGTTGGCGGATGGGTGGAGCGTTCAGCAGTTCTCTTCTTCAACAGCCTCTTTCTCTTCTCATTGCTGCGCGCATGGTGGTGCATGCGGCAAGGCGAGGTGCAGCGCAAGCAGCAATGGATGGCAAGAGCCATCGCGATACTTCTCGGCATCGCCACAACCCGCCCGGTAATGGGCGTATTCTTCGCCACCAGCGCTCTCACGCACCTGAAGCCGCAGCAGTTCTTCGGCATCGCCTTCTGGATCGGCTTCTCCATCAACGCCATCGTCATCGAACTGTGGCTGCGCTCCGGAAATTCTCCATTCAAGACCGCGGAACTGGCGACGCACTCGTAATCGCACTTTTGCCCACCGTCTCTCCGCTCTGCTAGTCTGAATAGTTTCAGTCTCAGAACGGAGCAATCACTCACAATGGCCTTTAAGTTCAAGGGAGTCGACTTCATCGGCTTCGACGCCCTCCTCAACGAAGACGAGCGCCTCTCGCGCGACACCGCGCGCCAGTTCATCGAAGACAACCTCATCCCCATCATCGAAGAGTGCAACCGCGAAGGCCGCTTCCCACGCGAGCTCGTGCCCCAGATGGGCGAACTCGGCTTCTTCGGCGCGAACCTGCACGGCTACGGCTGCGCAGGCATGTCGAACGTCGAGTACGGCCTGGTCATGCAGGAATTCGAGCGTGGTGACTCCGGCGTGCGCAGCTTCGTCAGCGTGCAGTCCGCGCTGGTCATGTACCCCATCTTCACCTTCGGCTCCAATGAGCAGAAAGACTACTGGCTCCCGCTCATGGCAAAAGGCGAAAAGCTGGGCTGCTTCGGGCTCACCGAGCCAGACTTCGGATCGAATCCCGGAGGCATGCGCACACGCGCCCGCAAAGTTGGCGATGAGTATGTTCTGAACGGCGAAAAGATGTGGATCACCTCCGGCAGCATCGCCGACGTAGCCGTGATCTGGGCGAAGGTTGAAGATGAAGACGACCGCGTGCGCGGCTTCCTGGTCGAAACCGACCGCCCCGGCTTCACCGCTTACGACGTACACGGCAAATGGTCGCTGCGCGCCTCCGTCACTTCAGGACTCTCACTGCAGGACGTTCATGTACCGGCAAAAAACCTGATGCCCGGCACCAGTGGCCTCAAATCACCGCTCATGTGCTTGAATCAGGCACGCTACGGCATTAGTTGGGGAGCCATCGGCGCAGCCATGTCCTGCTACGACACCGCGCTTCAATATTCGCTGCTGCGCAAGCAGTTCCGCGACCAGCCCATCGCCAGCCATCAGCTTGTACAGGAAAAACTGACCTGGATGATTTCAGAGATCAGCAAAGCGCAACTATTGTCGTTGCAGGTAGGCCGCATGAAAGACGAAGGCAAAGTCGGCTTCGAACACATCTCCATGGCCAAGCGCAACAACGTATGGATGGCGCTCGAATGTGCCCGCCTCTCGCGTGACATTCTCGGCGGCAACGGCATCACCGACGACTACCCCATCATGCGCCACATGATGAACCTTGAATCCGTAAAGACCTACGAAGGCACGCACGACATCCACACGCTCATCATCGGCCAAAGCGTGACAGGAATTCCTGCCTATTAGGCTGCGCTCACGGTAAAGCTGTCATCCTGACTCTGAGTGCAGCGAAGAGGAAGGATCTGCTTTCCCTTCCTTTATCTGCAAAGAAGCGCGCCGGTCAGACCGGTGCGCTTTCATTCGCAAGGGGCGATGCTTACGCAAGATCCTCATCTTGCCGTCGTTATAACCCCGGGCTCAGCGTCGCAAGGCGCGCGCAACCCATTCTTTCGCCTGGGGTTCTAAACTGGAGATACCCGCCGACAACGGAGCCGCTGTGCTAAGCATGCATCTCCCCAAACCGCAGAGACGTCCCGAGCTCGATGCCCTGCGCGGCCTGTTCCTTGTCTGGATGACGCTGACGCATCTGCCAACCCGCTTCAGCGACTTCGTGAACCAGCCCATTGGCTTTGTCTCATCTGCCGAAGGCTTTGTCTTTCTTTCGGCCCTGCTCGTAAGCCGTGTCTACATGCGGCAGGCAGTGCAGGATGAATCCGCTCTGCGGGCCAAGCTGTGGCGGCGGTCCCTGCGCATCTACGCCTATCACCTCGTCATGCTTGCCCTGGCGTTTACCGTAGCCGCGGCGTACGCGGTCACCACCCATCGCGCCGCCATTTATAACCTGCTCAACTTCTACATCGCGCATCCGTTCGTCGCCATCATCGGATCAGTCCTGCTGCTCTACTGCCCGCCGCTGCTGGACATTCTGCCGATGTATGTCATCTTCCTCTTCTTTACGCCGCTGGTGCTTTCATCAGTGATCAAGCAGGGCTGGAACCGAATCCTTGCCGTGAGCGGCATCGTCTGGCTCTTCGCGCAGTTCGGATTGCGTGATCTCGTACACAACGTCATCGTGCGCGTTACACACCTGCCCATCCCACTGCAGGAAACCGGCGCTTTCAATCTCTTCGCGTGGCAGGCGGTATGGGTTACAGGTCTGTGGCTGGGCGCAAAATCCGCGCAGGGAGACGTGCCGCTCAAACGCATCCCCGGCTACGTCGTCGCCATCTGCGCGCTAGTGTGCCTCTTCTTTATCGGTATCCGCCACGAATGGCTCGGCCAGCATCTCACGCAGCAGGCCCTGGGCATGAAGCTCGACAAGTGGCAGATCGGCCCCTTGCGCGTCATCAACCTGGTCACGTTCACCATCGTCTTCTACTGGATGCGCAAGTACATCCTGCGCCTTGTCGCCATCGAGCCTTTTCTCACTCTGGGCAAAGCGTCGCTGCACGTCTTCTGCGCGCACGTCTTTTTTGTCTTCGTGGGACTTGCACTGCTGTACAACGAAGTGCCGCAGCTGCACGGCTGGGTCGCCATTTCACTGCTTGCGGTCACTTTCGCGGGATTGATCCTGGTGGCGGTGCGCGAAGTGCGCAAACAGCGCGAAGAACTCGCAAAACGAGCCCGGAAGGAAGCCGAGGCGCAACCAAACCTGCCGCCCTCAGTTCAGTTCCGCGCTGATCCCGAGCCGCTCACTCCGCCTCGGCAGAATGAGCCGTCCGGGGCATGCCGGTGAGCGCTAAACCGCAACGGTAAACGTGTCTTCTGTGCGCGTGACCGTGCGATACATCGTGTCACGCTCGAATGGCTCGCGGCCAGCTTCGCGAATCAACCGCTCCAGGTCGCGACGCCGCATGCCCTGCGGTGTTGTCGCGCCCGCATCGTGATAAATCTTCTCCTCGATTACCGTCCCATCGATATCGTCCGCGCCAAATCGCAAAGCAATCTGCGCGATCTTCGGCGTCATCATCTGCCAATAGGCCTTGATATGCGGAAAGTTGTCGAGCAGCAAGCGGCTGACCGCAATCTGCTTGATGTCAGTGAGGCCAGTCGTCCGCGGTAGATGTTCGAGCGGCGTATTGTCCGGATGAAACGCCAGCGGAATAAAGGTCTGGAAGCCATGCGTCTCGTCCTGCACCGCGCGCAGGCGCAGCAGGTGATCCACGCGGTCTTCTTCATTTTCAATATGCCCATAGAGCATCGTCGCATTCGACTTCAACCCAAGCTGATGCGCCGTGCGCGCGGTATCGAGCCATTCATCGCCATCAATTTTGTGATCGCAAATAATGTGCCGAACCCGATCGGCAAAAATCTCCGCGCCGCCACCCGGCAGAGAATCGACGCCCGCATCCCGCAGGCGTTCCAGCGTCTCACGAATGGAGAGCTTCGCCCGCCGCGCAAAGAACGCAACTTCCACCATGGTGAAGGCCTTGATATGGACCTGCGGAAAGCGCTCTTTCAATCCGCTCACCAGGTCAAGAAAATATTCGAGCGGCAAATCCGGATGCAATCCGCCCACAATGTGAAACTCGGTCACCGCTTCCGTATAGCCGGAAGCCGCCGTCTGCCACGCCTGTTCAAGCGCCATGGTGTAAGCGCCATCGGCGTCTTTCCTGCGGCCGAAGGCGCAGAGACGGCAGGCCGCCACGCAGACATTCGTCGGATTGATGTGCCGGTTGACGTTGAAGTACGCAATATTGCCGTGCAGCTTTTCACGCACGTAATTCGCCAGCCAGCCAACGGCCAGTATGTCGGGCGAGCGATAGAGCGCCAGCCCTTCATCAAAGCCCAACCGCTCACTCGCAAGCAACTTCTCCGCAATCGGTTGAAGTCTCGCGTCATCCGTTGCAAAGGGCCGCCGCTCCGCCAGGAATTCTCTCGCTCCACTCATAACACTCCATGATAATGCAACCAGCCCTGCGGCACGATGAATGGGTTCCGGTATGGCTCTAAATAAGCCGATTACCGAGCGAACGGACACGTTTCATCGCAATCAAACGTATCTAGCGCAAGACAGCGGTAAAATCAGCGCATGACCGCGAACCGCTCCGTGCCGACAGACACCGTGCTGCCGCACATCATATATCAGGATGTTCCCAATGCAGTCGCATGGCTGACCAGGGTCTTCGGATTCACCGAGCACTATCGCTACGGTGAGCCGGTCAGCGGCGCACAAATGTATGCCGGCCAAACGTGCATTATGATCAAGGGCGCGCGCGGCCAGGCGTCCCCGGCGCAATTAGGCTACGGAACGCAATCGCTCACCATCTTCGTTGACGATGTGGACGCGCACTTCGCCAGAACCAGGTCCGCGGGAGCAAACATCGTAGAAGATCTGAACGAAACCGTTTATGGCGAGCGGCAATATGGAGTCGAAGACCTCGACGGTCATCATTGGCTGTTCTCGCAGCATGCCCGAGATCTGAGCCCGGATGCGTGGGGAGCAATCATCGCAAAACGCTGAGTCAGCCTGCATGCAAAAACGATTCGTTTCTGGTTCGAACCGTGCACCAGCGGGAGGTCACCGCTACATCAGGTCTATGGCGGGAAACTTTCTCATGCACACAAGCTTCCGCCACTGATACTATGCGTCAAGAAGAAAGCTTCAAAATTTCATACGTTTAGGGTTTCTCTGATTGGCCCGTCGCATCCCATTGTTGTCTCTGCTGGCCCTCTGCTTTGTCTGCCTGCCTGCTTTGCGCGCATCGCAGCAGAGCGATACGCCGCACGCCACCTTGTTTCCCGGGCTGACCACCTATAGTCTCGACAAGGCCAAGCTCAATCTGCCTGCGGATTTTGAAGGGAAAGTCAATCTGCTCTTGATCTCATTTGAGCCGGAGCAGTCCAAAGACATAGACACCTGGATGCCGACGTCCCAGGCCCTGCAGCACATGAATTTTCAGTTCCGCTATTACAGGATGCCGGTGTCCAATCAGGAAAACGTCTTGAGCCGCTGGTGGGACAGTTCCTCGCTGCGCAGTGTCGAAACCGATCCGGAAACCTGGCACTGGATCATACCGCTCTATACAAATAAAGCGGATTTCCGCCGCGCCTTGAACATTCCCAACGAAAAAGAAATCGTGCTGCTGCTCGTCGATAAAACAGGACAAGTGCTTTGGAAAACCACAGGACGCATGTCCGATGATAAAAAAGCTTCGCTCATGAACGCTGTTTCTGCCGCGACCCATCTGCCGTGAACTGCTTCTGCATCACCAGAGCGTCGAGTAGTCCTGCATAGTACCCGGGAATCGATCCAATCTGCGCGTACCCCATCGCCTGATAGAACTTCTGGGCTCGCAGATTGCCGACAGCGACTTCCAACTCAATCGACTCTGCTGCATTTGCGCGAAAGCGCTCTTCTACCGCGCACAGCAGCAATCGGCCCACTCCCTGTTTCCGCATCTCGGGAACCACATCGATAGTAATGATGTGACCGTAAGGCCTGCCCTCGCGCAGATGAAGCCGCCCTGTGCAGAAACCGGCGATCGTCTTTGCTTCAGTCTCGGCAATCACCGTAAAAGATTTTGCGTGTTGCAGATAATAGCGAAGCTCGGCTTTCGAGTAGGCGATCTCAGGCGCGAAGCAAACCTGGTCGATCTTGTGCAGTGTCTCCAGGTCTGCGCGTTCAAACGGACGCAGTTGAATCACGGTAGCAGCGACGCTATGGCCGCGTCCCGTCACTGCCTGCGGCAGCCGCCGCGGCCGTCTCTTCAGATTTCGGTTGAACGACAACTCCATCATAGAGCGACGCGGCCACAAGACGGCCTCCCAGCGAACGGACAGAGCGGATCGTCCAGCCGGCATCCCACCACTTCCACGTCCTGCTGTTCTCATCAATCGCGAAGACCATCGACGAGCGCCCCGACGTGACAATGATCCTTCCAAGTTCGCGGTTGTAACTCAGGCCGTCGATGTCCGCCAGCGGCAGCGTGGCCAGTTGATACCAGGTTTGTCCCTGGTCTTCGCTGTAGAACAGCCCTTCGCGTCCCCCAACCCACAGGCTGCCCTTAGGCGCCATCGTCATCGCTTGTATCGATGTCAGTTTCTCCGGCAGCATGATCTCATGCCAGGTCGTCCCATTGTCGGTTGACATCATCAGCTGCTTGCGGCTCGCAGCCAGCACAACGTTGTCCTTTGCCGTAACAAAGCGATAGTTTTCGCCCGCCACCACCGGGCCGGTCCACGACGAGCCCTGGTTTTCGCTGCGATAGACGCCCTCCGATGTCGCAGCAAACCAGACCCCTCCAGCGGTATGGATATCGCTCACGCGCGAATCGATCGGGTCGCCCGGATGCGCAATCTGTCGCGTGGACTTCGTCCTCTTGCCTCGTCTCACTACATAGGTTGTCTTTTCTGTATAGGTCACGACGTTGCCGTCCGCCACCCACTCCTCGCCGCTCCACCGGAAAATGCCGTGGCTCGTTCCCGCCAGCAGCGTGCCGTCATCGGTCTGCGCCAGCGTGAACACATCTCGCCCCTCGAGTCCTTGGCTGCGCTGCTGCCAGGTTGCGCCGCCATCTTCCGTGACGAAGACGCCGCCGTAGTCCTTATCATTGATGACCCCGGCGTAGATCGTGCCCTGATGCCTCGGGTCAGGCAGGATCGCCGCCACTTGGCGCTGCGAAAAGCCTGCATTGGAGGCAGTGAAGGTTGCACCCGCATCGTTGCTCATCAGAACGCCGCTGCGGTCCGTCGCCAGCAGGACATGCCGCGGATCTTTGGGATTTACATAGATGTCATTGACGATGACGTCCGGCCCGGTAATGCGCGTCCAGTTCACCCCGTCATCCACTGTCTTGTAAAGGCCTTCCGTCGTGCCCGCGTAAACGATCTTGCGATTCACCGGGTCCTGCATGAGCACGCGCGTGCGGCGCGCCGTCGAAGGGATGCCCTGCACTTTGCGATTGAGCTCGCCGGCGCTTTCGCTCCGGTAAATACCCGAGCAGGCGCTCATATACATCACCGTCGGCCGTGTCGGGTCAATAATGATCGAGAAAACATCGGAGTCGTCGATCAGCCCTGCCTTGATGTTGTGCCAGTTCGCGCCGCCATCCGTGGTTTTCCATGGCAGGTGCCATGTTCCCGCGTAAATTGTGTTCGGATCATTCGGATCGATCGCAATCGACTCGACTTCGTGAATCTCGGTACTCCCCGGCGGGCTGATCTCTTTCCAGTGCTCCCCTTTGTCCTCGCTGCGATACACTCCCTTGAGCGTGCCGGCAACCAGAATCTTCGGATTGGAATACGATTGCGTCAGCGCCCGCACTGACTGGCCATCCATCTCAGCACTGGCCGACCAGGTCGCGCCACCGTCGTGGCTGATATAGATTCCGCCGGCTGGCCGGTCGACCTGCCAGACCCCGGCAAATAGCGTCTTGGCGTCGGACGAGTCCACAACCAGGCTGTCTACCACCAGGTCATCAGCCTTGTCGAGCTTCGCCAGCCTCTTCCAGCTGCTGCCGCCGTCCATCGACTGATAAATCCAGCTTGTCGTCGTCCCCAGATAGAGATGTTGAGGATTCCCCGGGTCCACGGCAAAGTTCCGCGCATCGCCGCCGTTCGGACCTACAGGTATCCAGTTTAAGACTCCGCCATGCGCCGCTAGGTCAGAAATCCAAAGAACGCTCGCACCAAGGAAAAATAACTGCAATAGCGTACGTTTCATAATGTCCTGGTATCACTTTACCCGCTGGAACAGCGCGCTTGCCAGCATTCGTTTCCATATTCGATGCCAGATTTACCTGAAAAGTAAAGGGCCAGCCGTATTCCGGCTGGCCCTTCGGTTGAGTTGTCATCACGTCTTACTGTGCAGCGGCCTTCTTCTTCGCAACGTGATGGCGTCTGCGTTCCGCCAGCGGCTTGCGTACTTGCGGCTTCACTACGGACTCATCGACCGCGGTCGTGCCAGGCACGTCTGTGTCGAAGTTGGCGCCGGCCGGTACGAGGTAGTTTTCAACTTCCTGCGCACCTGCTGTGCCTGTACGGACCTGGATACGGCTGGCATCGATGCCCTTCTCCTTCACCAGGTAGTCCTTCGTGTTGACCGCGCGCTGCGCTGCCAGGTTCTCGACATGAGCGTGGCGGCGCCTGCCCTTCGGCGGAGCCTGCTCTTCTGCCGTAGCGTTGCCAACCACCACCAGGGAGGCATCGGCGGAACGCTGCGCGTTGAGCGCTACGTCGTCGAGGCAGGCCTTGGCTTCGTTGTCGACGCGGGCCGGACGCCGCTTGTCACGGCTGAACGTGATCGAGCAGAGCGTCTGGGTCTTCGGCTGCACCTGAGGCACGTTTACCGTCACCGAGCAGCTGCCGGATGCGGTCTGGCCCTTATCGTCAGAGACATTGGCTGTCACCGTAAGCGAGCCCGCCGGCGCACCAGCCGTGGACAGGGTTGCGGTGTTGCCCGTGCCGCTGATCGAACCAGCCGACGCGGTGTAGCTGTAGGTGAGCGGACGGTTCTGCGGGCTTACGCCGGTCGCCGTCACAGTCACGCTGTCGCCAGCGTTCACGCTCGACGGATTGACCGAGCAGCTAACCGTTGGCGGCTCATACTGTTTCACTGTGAAGTTCGCGGTGCAGTCTGCGAACTGACCGGGCTTCTGGCCCTCGCTGACATGGCCGGTTACCGTGTAGTTGCCGGGCTGCAGGCCGGTTGTGTCTACATTTCCGGTGGATGTATCGCCCTTGACCGTTACACCCTGGCCGGACCAGCTGTATGTCGCTGTCTTTTTGGGGTTCAGGTTGGTTGCGGTGCCCGTGATCGTGATCGGATCACCCGGATAAACAGAAGCAGGATTGGCCGAGCAGGAGTATTCCACCGGCGGCGGCGGAACAATGTTGCCAAACTTCCAGACAATGCCCGTGCTCAGACGCGCGGCGTCAATATTCGCGCGGCCGCCATAAATGGGCTGCGGTCCAAAGTTCGCGTGGATGTACTCATAGTCGGCCTGAAAGAGCCGCAACGCCAGACGGTGGTTCCAGAACGGCAGGTTGTAATCCACTCCACCGCCAACCGTAAGCGACGGACCCCAGGTGGTCGCATGCGCGACATACGGCTGTGCATTCGGACCGCCTACGTCCGCGGCGCCAGCCAGAGCATGGACAAACGGCGTGATCCCTTCCGAAGTTGGGTAACGGAAGATCGGACCACCCGAAATCGTATAGAAAGAATCGTTATTCCCATCCGGGTGCGCGCCAAACTCTACCTGGCCGCCGAAATAGCGGTTGAAGTAGTACGCCACGCTGGCGATTGCGCCTTCGTCCACCGACGAATAGCGAACGCTGAAAGTCGTTCCATCCAGCAACTGCGTGTTCACAGTTCCGTGCGGTGAAAAGTAGGAGTATCCCGTAAATACATCAATCCGGGAAACGGGTTGCTCAGCCGGGGCAGCCGGCGCTGGAGTCGAACTCTGCCCGAAAAGACTCGAAGCTCCGAGTCCTACGGCACATCCAACTAGCAGAATTCGGCTCACGGAACTTAACGGACGAGATTGCATGCGTCTATCCTCCGAAACCATACTTTGAAAGTCACGCTGAAATGGGCTCAAGCGGCAAGCCCAGGTAAACCCAAAGACGAAACTTCAGTAACGAAAACTGCGACGGTATAAAAAGCTACCACACGTTGATTACGTTAGAGCACAAATTCTTCAATGAGTTGCCTGAAAAGCCACGCTTCAAGCACCTTCGCAGTTACGTACGAGCGAAAGTGAACCAGAGCACCGAGCAGTCTGAGTGTGCCCTCAAGAGCGATCGCTTCTATTTCTTTGCGGGAGCGATTCGCCCTCAAACGTGATACATATCTAACTTATTGAATCTCTTCAGTTATTGCAAGTTCAAAACCCGCTTCAGACTGCCCCGCTCCCGCAGAATCTTCTCCTGCAGCAGCGTCAGCGCATAGACCAGCTGCTCAGGACGCGGCGGACAACCCGGTACATAAACATCCACAGGAATAACTTGATTCACGCCCTGCACCAGCGCGTAGTTGTTGAAAACTCCGCCGGATGTGGCGCATGCGCCCATGGAAATGACCCATTTCGGTTCAGGCATCTGGTCATAAAGACGGCGTATTACGGGAGCCATCTTCTGTGAAACACGGCCCGCAATGATGATCAAATCCGACTGCCGCGGCGAGGGCCGGAAGACTTCCATCCCGAAACGAGCCACATCAAACCGCGATGCGCCCATCGACATCATCTCGATCGCGCAGCAGGCAAGGCCAAAGGTCATCGGCCACACGGAGCTCTTGCGAATCCAGTTGATGGCTGCGTCCAGCGAGGTAAGAAAAATACCTTCGGGCTGATCGTAGCCATAGCTGACTTCGCGCAGCTTCTCGCGGTTCTTCGCACTGCTTTCCAGGGAACCGAACAGATACCGATCACGCTCCAATTCGCTCATGTCTCTACTATAACGCCGCACCGCCTTAAACTTGAATGGCTTGCCTCCGCTCACGCCGAATATCAAATAAAAGCGCCCGCTAAAGAAAGTCCCTGCACGCGCCGTAAAAATGCTATTTGCGATTTTCGCGAAATATGTAAAAGTAACTGCAACACATTCAGAAACTCTTGCGGGCATACGCGCGGTATCCACACATGCCCCGCAGCTTATCGTTAGCATGCATGTATTTTTTTGCCGGTGCAAAACCGGTTGGAAATGGTCTATTTCTAGGGTCTGTTCACACGCTCATCGTGCGAACAGATCCTCACAAGCCAGATGGAGTGATATGCACCCTCGTATTGTGAAGCTGCTTTTGGCATTGGGATTCTGTACCAGCAGCGTGTTTCCTGCCCTCGCACAGACACCACCTGCGACCGACCAGATCGCGAAACTCCAGGCCCAGGTCGCCGCGGCGCAATCCGGCGCCGACAACGCATGGATGCTCACCAGCGCGGCGCTCGTGCTGATGATGACCGGCCCCGGCCTCGCGCTCTTCTACGCCGGCCTCGTCCGCAAGAAGAACGTGCTCGCCACCATGATGCAAAGCTTCGCCATGATGGCCATCATCACCGTGCTCTGGGCGGTCGTCAGCTACAGCCTCGCATTTGACTCCGGCACCAGCTTCATCGGCGGATTGCACCACGTCTTTCTGCGCGGCGTCGGCCTCACGCCCGATCCTGATTACTCCAGCACACTCCCGCTGCAGACCTACATGATCTACCAGCTGATGTTCGCCATCATCACACCCGCGCTCGTGACCGGCGCATTCGCCGAACGAATGAAATTCAGTGCGATGGCGCTCTTCCTTATTCTCTGGTCCATCTGTGTGTACTCGCCCATGGCGCACATGGTCTGGGGCAAAGGCGGATTGCTCAACGCCGCGCTCGGCGGCCGTTTCCCCACGCTCGATTTCGCCGGCGGCACCGTCGTCCACATCACGTCCGGCGTCTCCGCTCTCATCTGCGCGCTTTACCTGGGAAAACGCGTCGGCTATCCCAAAGAGGCCATGCCGCCGCACTCGGTCGTCATCAGCATTATCGGCGCCTGTCTTCTGTGGGTTGGCTGGTTCGGATTCAACGCCGGCAGCGCCCTCAGTTCCGGAACACTCGCTACCAGCGCCTTCGTCAACACGCACTTTGGCGCGGCTGGCGCGGCCCTCAGCTGGATGCTGGCGGAATGGATTCGCAACGGCAAGCCCAGCGCGCTCGGCGCAATCTCCGGCGCTGTCGCAGGACTCGTCGCCATCACCCCAGCCGCTGGTTTCGTGCAGCCCATGTCGGCCATCATCATCGGGCTGCTTGCCGGAGTCGTCTGCTACTTCATGGTCATCAAGGTCAAGAACTGGTTCGGCTATGACGATTCGCTCGACGCCTTCGGCGTGCACGGCGCCGGCGGCACCCTGGGCGCAATCCTCACCGGCGTCTTCGCATCCAGCACCATCAACCCGATTTTCAGAGATGCACACGGCAATGTGCTCCCCTCCGGCGCAATCGAAGGCAACTGGCATCAGGTACTCAATCAGCTCGTCGGCATCAGCCTCGCCTGGATCATCTCCATCGTCGGTACGCTGATCTTGCTCAAGCTGGTCGATCTCACCGTCGGGCTGCGCGTAACCCGTGAGCAGGAAATCGAGGGCCTCGATCTTTCACAACATGGCGAAGAAGGCTACGATTTCGCTTCTTAAAAGGACGCAACCTGTTACCCTGAAACACTTGAGACGACACTATGCAGAAGATTGAAGCAGTGATTCAACCGTCGAAGCTGGATGCGGTAAAGGACGCCCTGCTGGAAGTAGGCATCGAGGGCATGACGATTCTAGAAGCGCGCGGCCACGGCCGCCAGAAAGGCCACACCGAGTTCTACCGCGGCCGCGAATACACGGTCGATCTACTCCCCAAGATCAAGCTCGAAATGGTCGTACCCGACGAATTGGTCGAGAAGGCCGTGCAGGCCATCCTCGCCTCAGCACGCAGCGGCAAGATCGGCGACGGCAAAATCTTTATCTCGAAAATCGACGAGGCCATCCGCATTCGCAACGACGAACGCGGACCCTCAGCACTATAACGGCACCTACGCAGGCACCGTTTGAAAACAAGTTGTCATCCTGACACTGACCCTGAGCAGAGAGAAGGGGAAGTGTCAGGATCTGCTTTTCTTCAAACCAGGCACGAAAAGGGGTGCCCCATCCTGACACAGTCAGGGGGAAACACAAAACTAAACCCCGACACTGATCGCAACACCTGAATTATGACGCCAGAGTCGCTATCCCTCCCGCGAATGCGGGACTCATACCAAAAAGACATAGCCGACCTGCGTCTCACCTTCGAGCGCTCCGGCGACGGCTCGGCATCCATCCGCCGCCGCTCCACACTCGTCGACAAAGTGGTCCGCCAGATCTGGAGCGAACTCGCCGAAAATCAACCCGACCCCGCCAGCATCGCCATCGTCGCCACCGGCGGTTTTGGCCGCAAAGAGCTTTTCCCCTATTCCGATGTCGACGTGCTCTTTCTCTGCGCCAGCGATAGCGTAGAGCGCGAGCTGCACGAGGTCATCCGCAACTGTACCCAGGCCATGTGGGACATCGGCCTCCGCGCCAGCCCCACAACCCGCACCTGGAAAGAATGCGACCACGTCGATCCCGACAACCTCGAGTTTCTCGTCTCGCTGCTTGATCGCCGCTACGTCTGCGGGGACTACAACCTCTACAAGCGTCTGGAAAATGACCTGCTGCCCGCCCTCGTACTGCGCGAATGGAACACCATCGTGCAGAACCTGGCCGAGATAGCGCGCGCGCGCCACGCCAAATACGGCAACACCATCTTCCATCTCGAACCGAACATCAAGGAATGTCCCGGCGGCCTGCGCGACTACCACCTCGCGCAATGGCTCAGCCTGCTCTTCGCGCTGCAGGAACAAAAGGCGTGGCCGAAAGCCTCCACCAACAACTTCTTCGCCGTCCATAACGACCTCGAATCGGCATTCGATTTCCTCGCCGCGACGCGATGTTTCCTGCACTACCGCTGCGGACGCGACGACAACTCGCTCGACTGGCATGCGCAGGACGAAGCCGCCGAGCAGAGCATCGGCCTCGAAACCCGCGGCAGCGCCGACCCGGCCTACTGGATGCGCACCTACTACCGCCACGCGCGCACCATCTACCGCCGCACATCGCTGCTCATGGACGACGTGCCGCCGCCGCGCCGCTCGTTCTACAAGCAATTCCGCCGCCGCCGCACGCCCGTCGCCGGAACCGATTTCTTCCTCGAACAGGGCCGCCTCGACCTCGACGAAGGAGCCGCAGTCAGCGATGCCGACAGCGTCCTGCGCATCTTCGGCCTAATCGCCGTGCACGGCTACAAGCTGAGCCAGAGCGCAGAAGACCGCATCACCGAAGCCCTGCCCGTGCTTGCCGTACAGATGCCCGAAGGCCCTTTCCTGTGGAACTGCCTGCGTGAAATACTCCTCGGCCCACACGCCGCGCACGCCCTGCGCACCATGCATGCCCTCGGCGTCCTCGAGCTCGTCATCCCCGAGTTCCACGGCATCGACGCGCTCGTCATTCGCGACTCCTACCACCGTTACACAGTCGACGAACACACTTTCCTCGTCATCGACAACGTGCACGCGCTGCGCCAACCCGCGCACGACTGGGAAAAACGCTTCTCAACGCTATTGCCCGAAATTGAGCGCCTCGACCTCTTCTTCCTCGCGCTCCTGATGCACGACACCGGCAAGGCTCGCCGCACCGGCGACCACTGCGCGCAAAGCGTTGAGCTGGCGGAGAGCCTCTTCGCGCGCCTCGACTTCGATCCTGAAGAGCGCGAGATCGTGCGCCGCATCATCCGCAATCATCTGGAAATGTCAGCCACGCTGCGCCGCGACATCTTCGACCCGGAAAGCGTCCGCGCCTTCGCCGAAAAAGCCGGCAGCCAGGCGCAGCTCAAGATGCTCTGCGTGCTCACCTACGCCGACATCAAAGCCGTCGCCCCCGAAGCGCTCACGCCATGGAAAGCCGAAAATCTGTGGCAGCTCTATATCGCCACGTCCAACTTCCTCGACCGCAGCGTCGATGAAGAGCGCTACCACGTCGAATCCGACACCGGCCTGCTCAACCGCATCGTCGCCCTCACGCCAGACCGCGCCGAAGAACTCAAGTCTTTCCTCGAAGGACTCCCACAGCGCTACCTGCAAACCCGCCCTCCCGATCAGATCCGCAGCCACTTCCTCATAGCGCTTGATCTGCCAAACGAGCCCGTACAGTTAGCCTTCCGCACCGTGCGCCAGTTGCAGGAAATCACCCTCATTACCGCTGACCGCCCCATGCTCTTCGCCGACATGGCCGGCGTCCTCTCCGCCTGGGGCATGAACATTGTTAAGGCCGACGCCTTTTCCAACAGCGCCGGCATCATCGTCGACACCTTCCAGTTCACCGACCCCTTCCAGACCCTCGAACTGAACCCGACAGAACTCGACCGTTTCCTCAAAAGTATTCGCGACGTCATCTCGAAGAAAGTGCCGCTGCAAACGCTCCTGCGCGGTCGCAGCCACGCCAACCGCCGCAACAACGTAAAGGTGCACGTCGAAACGCGCCTCGCCTTCGACAACGAATCCTCTAGCCACAGCACCCTGCTTCAGGTTGTCGCGCAGGACACCCCCGGCCTCCTGCGCGAACTGGCCCGCACCTTCGCAGAATCGAAGTGCAACATTGAGGTAGCCCTCATCGACACCGAAGGCGAAGTAGCCATCGACGTCTTCTACCTCACCTCGCAAGGCAAACTAACCCTAGCCCAACAAAAACAACTCTCCACTACCCTGACGCAAGCCATAGAATCCCTCCGCCACTAACGCATCACCCCAGAATTGTCATCCTGAGCAAAGCTCAGCGGAGTCGAAAGACCCGCACGAACAACGTAGCCTGCCCTGAGCTTGCCGAAGGGTGCGAAGCCTTGCAAAGCTAAACCAAAGACCACCTTGACAAGTTATTGAAGCGGTGACTATACTCCGCCCGCCTTAGTAAATCGAATTAGTTCTAGCGATCTACCACGGCCACCCAACTGCCATTGCAAGGGGTCTGCGCCGTGCAAAAGTCTGAAAAGAGGGAGAAACCACGATGTTTGTTTCAGTCACAAACTATACTTGGGGCCTATCCCGAAATCGGATCGCCCTTATCTCGAGCCTGATCGCGGTTCTCACCCTTCTTTTTGCCGGCCAACTCGGCGCACAGACCGTCGCAACCTATAGTTTCGAAGACGGAACCGCCGACGGCTGGACTTCGTTCAACGGCGCCAGCACACCCGTCGCCACCAACGCCGCCGCGTACTCTGGATCCTATAGTCTGCTGACGACAACCAACTCCAGCGGCGCGGGCGGACCCTCTATTTCTCTGAACAGCATCCTTCTACCTGGTGCGACGTACACCATCACCGGCTATGTCATGCTTACCAGCGGTGAATCCGCTACCAATGCCAACTTCACCATGAAGCGCAGCGACCCAAGCTGCTCCGGAGGCACTTGCTACGACACCATCGGCACCTATCAGGTGCCCGTATCCGATTCGGGATGGGTCCAGATCGGCGGATCCTACACCGTCAGCACCACCGAAACCGGCTTAACCCTCTACGCCCAGTTAGTCGGAGCCACCACCGCCCAATCCTTCTACCTCGACGAGGTTGTCATCACCGAAACAGA
>Ga0335072_10005147_pt1 | contig 19278 bp, 16 predicted proteins | sample Lox_Sample_21_FD_206725 | JGI IMG/M metagenome (GOLD analysis project Ga0335072, IMG submission 206725) | Soil microbial communities from Loxahatchee National Wildlife Refuge, Florida, United States - Lox_Sample_2.1 | ecosystem: Environmental > Terrestrial > Soil > Wetlands | place: USA...
CTCTCACGCATGCCCCACATGCCTAACAGGCCACGGTCACACCAAACCGCCTCAAATGGCGCGTTACGCATGATCCGGAGCCGCGATCCGCCCCCGGGAACGACCCCACCCATCTCCAGGTGCCGCCGTTAAAGACGCGCCCGCCGAGTCTCAGCCATCCAAGGGTGCACGACCTCGCCCGCAGGGCAGGGATCCCCTACGACACGTTTATCGCCGCGTCGTCGAGCGTGAAGTCGGTCGTTCCGAGACCCTTGTCGGTTTCGGTCCCGGTGAACTTCAACGTCACCTTCTGTCCCGCATACCCGGCGATGCTGTAGCTCGCCTGCTGATAGCCGCTGGCCGCGTTCAGGTTCGAGAACGTGGCCAGCGTCGTCAGCACGGTCCCGCTCGAGTTGAGCAGCTGGACCTTCAGGGTGTCGACCGCCGAGGACGTTGCCTCCGAGGTGTCGATGTGCTTCCAGAACGACAGCGTGTAGTTCTGGCAGCCCGTGGGCAGCGTGACCGTCTGGGCGACCGTGTCGGTGTGTGGCGTCCCGTACCCGTCGAGCCAGGCGAACCACGAGCCCGAGTGCGACTGCTCGTAGGGCTCGGTCTCGCTGTTGTTGAGGATCACGTCAGCCGTCGCCGACCACACCGTGTTACCCGATTCGAACCCGGGGTTGCCGAGCAATTGCTTGGCAGTGCATGTGGCGGCCGAATTGACGGTCCAGGTGAACGACGCGCTGCCCGACGCGCCCGTCGTGTCCTTCGCCGTCACCGTCACGTTGCTCGACCCCGCGGTCGTCGGCGTACCGCTGACCAGTCCACTCGAGCTGTTGATCGAAAGACCAGCCGGCAACCCGGTCGCCGAATACGTCAGCGTCTGGCCCGAGGCCGAGTCGCTCGCCTTGATCTGAAGGCTGACCGCCGTCCCGACCGTACTCGTCTGACTCCCCGGATTGGTCACCGTCACCGTGTTCTGAGTCGTTCCTCCTCCCCCGCACAGCGTCGCGGGCAGCGTGGCGCCGTCGGGGCTACCGAGGCCGGAGGCCATGTCATACGCGGTCCCCGCGGGGTACAACCCGCCGCGATATCCATCGGGCGTGTAGTCGTTGTTGCCCGACGTGACGTCGGTGAAGTCGCTCGAGTAGGCGCTCGCCGCGGCGCTGTAGAGCAGCGGGTTGGCGAACCCGATCGACTTGCCGGCGCAGGTGCTCGACGCGTCGACGAGCGCCGTGAACGCCGCCCACAGCGGCGCGGCCGCGCTCGTCCCGCCGATGCCGACCCAACTCCCCTCGTAGTAGATGAGGTAGCCGGTGTACGGGTCCGCGTCGGCGGACACGTCGGGTACCTCGCGGCAGTAACTGCCGGACGGCGCGCCGCACTGCGATCCCGACGAGTGGCTGTTGATGACGTTCAGGGACGAAGGCGCGCCCGACTGGTAGCTCGGCATCGCGTGCGAGATCGAGACGCCGCCGCCGCCGGCGCCGGTGTCGTTGCTCGAGTCATTCCAGATCGATTCCGTCGGCGGGTAGCTTGTGGTCGACATGTGCAGGCCACCCACGCCGGTCACGTACGGCTGGCTGGCCGGATCGTCGACCGCTAGCGCGCTGGTCCCGCAGTCGCTGGAGCCGTCGTCGCCGGCAGCCGCGTAGATCGTCTGCCCTTGCGTGGCCGCCTGCTCGAACAGCGTTCCCTCCTCGCTGATGATGCTCGAGCCCGACTCCGACTCGCACTCGCCCCACGACGTCGAGATGACCTGGTCGGTGTCGTTGTCGACGATCTTCGTGTAGTTGTCGATCAGACCCGTGTTGCTGTTCGGGGCCTGGTACACATCGACGGTCGACTGCGGGGCCAGGCCGATTACATCCTCGATATCGAGCGCCGCCTCGCCCTCGCCATACCCCGAACCGGCCCCGCCGTCCACCTTGGTGTACGTGACCGTCGCGCTCGTGCCGTAGCAGGACTGGTAGGCGGCGACGTCCGAGGTGCTGTTCGGCTCGAGCTCGAACAGCGCCACCTTGATGCCGGCCCCTTGGTCTCCGGCGCCGTAGAGGCTGCTGAAGTTGTACGCGCCGGCGATCTCGTTGGCCGTGTAGGCGTCCTGCCCCGGGGCGGCGCTGGAGGCCGCCGAGCACGGCTGCGGCCCGCCGGTCGCCGCGGTCGCGTGCGCCACCAAGTGGGAGTGCTTAGCGGAGGCATGCGGCAGTTCGAGCGACAGCGCGTGCGGGTGGGTGAGGGTGTCGAGCCCGACCACGCCCTGAATGAGGGGCGCCACCGATGCGTCGAACTGCGGCGCGCGCGTGTTGGCGAACGCCGTGCGACCCGACCGGAGCCTGACCTGCTCGAACGACGTCCCGAGAGCGCTCGACAGCCGGCCGGCGCTCGCCGCCACCGGGATCATCAAACCGTTGGCGGTGACCGCGCCGGGAGCCAGGCCGCGCGACCTCAACGACGCCTCGACGGCCGCGATCTGCTGATTGGTGGGCGCGAACCGGGCCCGGAACTGAGCGACCGTGAGGAACTGGCGATAGAAGCTCGAGCCCGGCTGCGACACGGCCGCTGCATACCGCGCGAGCGCGGCCGGGTCACGCGGGTTGAGCGCGACGAGGATCGGCACCTTCGTCGAGGACGAGAGCGCACCGACCGAGCGCGCTCCCGACGGATAGCGGGGCGCCGCGCCGACACGCTTCGACGCCGCCGAAGCGGCCATCGCCGACGGGATCCCCAATGCCGCACCACCAAGAAGCGCGACTGTCAACACGACGCGCGCGACCGACTTCGCCCACTTCGGCATTCCCTCTGACATCAGAAAGCTCCCCTCCCTTTGGCGTTCCCGCTACCCATCCGGACGGGCGCGGACCCTACCTCTCGATGAGGCGCTATGTCAACTTTCAACGTCACCCGTTAAGGAGTCGACACTCACCTTGTACAAAAACCGCGCTGACAAGCAATTTCGAATGGCATACACCATTTCCTACTCATACCTCAGGTAGACTGTTGGTCATGCGCGTTCGGGTTCGCGACGTGCGACTTTATTTCGATGTCGTCGGGATGGGGTTGGTCCCGGACGGACCCGCGATGCAAGAACGGCCCGTCATCGTCTGCCTGCACGGCGGCCCAGGCTTTGACCACAGGACACGTGGATCGACGATTTCCGAGAGTTCTGCGAGGCGCTCGGGATCGAGCGGCCCGTCGTGTTCGGGCAATCGTTTGGCGGCATCGTCGCGCTCGGAGCGGCCATCCGGTATCCCCACCTGCCTGCACGGCTGATCGTCTCGAGTAGCATCGCGAAATTCAGGCTCGATCGGGCACTGCCGATGTTCGAGCGACTGGGAGGGGAGCGAGCGCGGGAGGTCGCGGAGCGTTACTTCCTCGACCCGGGTCAGGAGAACTTCGACGAGTTCATGACGGTCTGCTTCCCGCTGTACAACCAGACGCCGGCCGACCCGAATATCTTCGCGCGGGCGTTGCTACGGCCGGAGGTCGGCCACCATTTCTTCGCCGGCGAGGGCTTCACGTACGACTGGCTTGGCGAGCTCGACCGCATCCGCTGCCCGACCCTGATCCTCGCGGGCGAACTCGACCCGATCACGACCGTTGCCGATCACGAGGACATGGCAGCCGGGATCCGCGGGTCGCGGCTCGAGGTCTTCGCCGGTGCCGGCCACGGCGTGTTCCGGGACCAGCCGGCCGAGGCACTGGACGTCATCCGCGAGTTCGCGCTGGCGACGGACGACCTCGCACCAGCCGCCCGCGATTTAATGACGCCGTATCTGGCCTACTCGAAGATGGGAGACGGACAATGCGAACCCGCGTCCGACACAAGGTCGTAGTCATCCTCGTGACCGTGGCGGCACTCGGCGTGGCCGCGGGCGTGTCCGCGGCCGGCGCGGTGCCGGTGCTCGCCGGGCCATGGGCGCCCGGCCAGAACGGGTACGGACATGTGAAGCCACGGACCATCTTCAACGGCGGTGACCCGACCGGCCTGGTCAAGTCGATCCACTGGACCTCGTGGGGCGGCCGGCGAGCGACCGGAACCGGAACCGCAGAGTGGCTCGGACCCCATCAGATCGTCGCCCAGGGTCAGTTCCAAAAGGGCGCCAAGGTCGTCCTGTTCCAGCTTGGTAGCTGTCACGGCCGGGCGGCGTACAACGCGATCGAGTGGTATTTCCCGGCACACGGAGAGAAGTTCTCGCCCGGGACGTACATCAACGCGTGCACCGGTACGTATTACATGAACGGTCATCCGGAGCCGTAGGCAAAGGCCCGTTGTGCCCGGGCGAGCGCCCCCGAGAAGTGATCAGTTTTCAAGAAGCGCCACTCGCCTCACCGGGCTAACGTGACCGCCGTGTTCATCGTCATTCACCCGAGAGCCGAGGAGGTCCTTCGCAATGGCTGAGAGGCAGACAGCGACCAAGAAGAGCAGCAAGCAGCGCGCCACGCGTAAAGCGTCTGAGACATTCACCGCCGAGGAACGTGCCGCGATGAAGGAGCGCGCCCGGGAGTCAAGAGCGGGGTCGGCAAACGGCGAAGCCGACGTGCTCGCGAAGATCGCGGAGATGCAGGACTCTGATCGCAAGATCGCCGAGCGGCTTCACGACATCGTCAAAGCCACCGCGCCTGACCTCGCGCCGAGAACCTGGTACGGGTTCCCAGCGTATGCAAAGGACGGCAATGTCCTCTGCTTCTTCCAGCCCGCGCAGAAGTTTAAGTCGAGGTACGCAATGCTCGGTTTCAGCGACAAGGCGAACCTCGACGAGGGCGCCATGTGGCCGACCTACTATGCGGTCGACGAGTGGACCGCCGACGTCGAGAAGAAGATCCGCGCGCTCGTCAAGAAAGCGGCTAGCTGACGACCTGAGCGCGCTCGCGCTCATCCAGCACGGGGCCGCCGTCCACGCGCAGCGGACCGAATGAGACCTGCACGAGGGCACCGCCGCCGGGAGCGTTGGCGGCGGTCGCGAATCCGCCTCGCGCCTCCGCGGTCTGCTTGACGATCGCGAGGCCAAGTCCGGACCCGGGAAGTCGACGCGCGTTCTCGGATCGATAAAAGCGGTCGAACACACGCGTGAGGTCCTCGGAATCGAAGCCCGGGCCGCGGTCGCGGACCGAAAGAATCCCGTCGCGAAGCGAGATCTCGATCACGCCGTCCTCGGCGCTCCAGGTTCGCGCGTTGTCGATCACGTTGGTCACCGCCCTCGCGACCTGTTCGGGGGAGTTGAGGATCACGGCCGGCTCTACGTGAACCTTGAACTGGACACCCGGGGCTCGGCGGCGTGCCCGGTCGACGGCGTCTCGAACGATCTCATCGAGGTGAACCGGCTCGACTCCGCCGGCGGGAATCGAGCCACGAGCAAGTTGCAGAACGTCGGACACGAGCTTGGCCAGATCGTCGAGCTCGGCCACGATCGCGCTTTGGAGGTCTCGGCGTTCCTCCTCGGGCAGTCGTTCGGCGTCCAGGAAGATCTGGATGTTGCTCCTGAGCGCGGCCATCGGCGTTCGCAGCTCGTGAGAGGCATCGGCGATCAGGTGACGCTGTGACTCGAGCGAGCGCTCGAGCGCGTCGAGCGTGTGGTTGAAACTCGCGGCCAGCACTCGCAGCTCCTCCGCGCCCGTTTCCTCGAGTCGCCGGCCGCGATCCGGTGACTTCGTGACCCGCTCGGTGGCGGCCGAGAAACGCAGAATCGGGGCCAGTGCGGACCGCGAGATCACCAACCCTGCGACCCCCGCCACGAGCACTCCCACGCCGATCAGCCACAGGTAGGTCATCAGCAGCGCGTGCAACGCTGAGTCGACCGGCGCCAGCGGGAGCGCGATTTCGTTCGCCTTGTGATCGGGCCCGTCGGCGAACGCGAGGACCTCGACGTGGACGTCACGGGCCGTCGTGGCGAAATAGAAGCTTCCGCGCCTGGTCCTGGCGATCTTCAGCACCTGGTGTGGCACCGGCAACTCGGGCGGCTTCCCGTCCGCGGTCACCACCCGACCATCGGGGCAGACCGATTGGAAGTACGGCGGCGCGCCGCCGAGCGCGCGAGACGCCGTCACCGTCGACGACGATCGCGCCAGCAACGACCGCGGCAATGTGCACGCCTCAGGCCCGCCACCGGGCTCCGAGACGGAGCGACGTTCCACCTGTCCGGGCGACTCACCTTGGGCGTTTCCGCTCCCGACAAACGACGTCGAGCGTTGCCACAGCTCTTGGCGGACTTGGCTCGTTAGCGCTGATCTGGTCGAGACATAGCCCGCCACCGCCAACAGCACGGCCACGCCGGCCACGGCCAGGGCCACCGTCAGTGTGATCCGCCGCCGCAGGCTCACGGCTCGCGGAGCACGTATCCGATGCCGTGCACGGTGTGGATCAGCCGGGGGCCGCCGCTCGCCTCGAGTTTGCGCCGGAGGTATCCGATGTAGACCCGGAGCGTGTTCCCCGCCATCGGGAAGTCGTAGCCCCACACCCGGTCGTAGATCAGCTCGGTCGATAACACGCGCCGCGGGTTGAGCATGAGCAGCTCGAGCAGCTGATACTCGGTCCGGGTCAGCTCGATGCTGTCATCGCCAACGCGTACGGCATGCGCATCGGCATCGAGCTCCAGGTCGCCGAAGCGAAGCGCCTGCCCGTCGCTGCCGGCGACCTGCCGGCGCATAATCGCCTTGAGTCTGGCCTGGAGCTCGCGGACGTCATACGGCTTGACCAGGTAGTCGTCGGCACCGGCCTCGAGCCCGTCGACCCGATCGTCGACCGCATCGCGCGCGGTCAGCATCAGAATCGGCGTCCGGTCGCCGCCGCGCCGGAGCCGGCGGCACACCTCCATCCCATCGATGACCGGCAGGCCCAGGTCGAGCACGATCGCGTCGGGCATGACCGTTCCGGCCTTGAGCAGTCCCTCCGCGCCGTCGGCCGCGAGCAACACCTCATAGCCCGCGAGCAGAAGCGCGCGTCGAATTGCTGACCGCACGGCGTCGTCGTCCTCAATTACCAGCAATCGCATCGTCGACCAGGCGTGATGATGCCGGAAGGCGACCGACGGCGAGCGGGCTCTTAGATCTCTCTTAGGGATTTCTGCCGAATGGCTTTCAACTCCGGCAGAGACTGGCGCGTCGCCGGTCCCTCGAGGATCGAAGGTCGCGGGGTGCCTTTCGTGATGGTCGTCGAGCTCCGGCAGTCCACTCAACGGAGAGGAGACGTACGTGATGGGCTTCCCGAGATCGCTCCGGCGGTCCGCCAAGAAGAAGCGTGCGAAGGGTCTGGCCGCGGCAGTCGCCGCGGTCTGCTTGATCGCCGTGCTCACGGGCCCAGCGTCGGGCCATCAGACCGCGCAGCGCTCAGCGGGCGTCCGGGCGCCGGCAACGGCGCACACCACCAGCAGCGCCAGTTCTGACGCGACGAACGTGCCGACGCTGACGAACCAGGACACCGCCGACATGGCCAACCTTTCGGCGATCCCGGCCAAGATGTCCTGTGCGGATCTCGCGCAGACCACGGAGGTAGCCGGCCAGACGATCGATATCACCGAGGAGCAGACGACTAGCGCGTCGCCGGGCTCGCCCCAGTACTGCGCGGTCACCGGCCACATCAACGCGACCATCGGGTTCGAGATCCTGTTGCCGATCAGCACGTGGCGGCAGCGATACCTGCAGGTCGGGTGCGGTGGGCTGTGCGGCAGCATCAGCATCAATCCGCCTCAGACCACCGGTTACCAGCCACTGGCCAACGGTGACTTCGTGCTTGCCGCCGAGGATGACGGGCACAGCGGGCAGAGCACGGCTTGGTCCACGAACCCACTCCAACGGGTGCAGTTCGCCTACCTGTCGTATCACGACGTGGCGTTGGTTTCGAAGGGACTGGCCTACGAGTTCTACGGCGTCGGGCCGAAGTACTCGTACTTCGACGGGTGCTCGCAGGGCGGTCACGAGGCGCTCGGCGAGGTCCAGCGGTATCCGACGGACTTCAACGGGGTCCTCGCGGGCGCTCCGGCGTCGATCATGACCGAGCTCAACGCGGTCCTGCACGAGTACACCTACGCCGCCAACTACAGCGACGGCAACTACTACGCCCCCGACACGCCGGCAATCCTGGACCAGGCCGAGGCGAACACAGTCCTGAACGCCGCGATGAAGGCGTGCTACCCGCAGGTCGGACTGATGCTCGATTACCGCGCGTGCGAGCAGAAGTTCGACCTCGATTCGGTTGAGTGCTCGGCCACATTGACGAGCAACTGCCTGACCGCGGCGCAGATCGCGGTCGTCCGCAAGATCTGGGTCGGGCCGGTTGATCCGCAGGGCGAGCATCTGTACCCCGGCGGGTACTCGCTCGGTAGCGAGTTCAACTGGAGCAATGGAACCAGCGCGAATCTCCCGCTGACGGCGGGAGGGACCGTAATGCCAGCCTCGTTCATCACGGCCTGGCTCCAGTACTTCGCGTTCGGGAACTACGAATCCGGAGTCAACATCTACCCGAACGGTCAAACCCCTGAGCCGTTCACGAAGTCCTACTTCGAGCAGATCGAGAAGCTCGCTCCGTACTGGGATGCCACCAACCCGGACCTGCGCGGGTTCGAGCGGGCCGGCGGCAAGCTGATCCTGTGGCAGGGCGAGGCGGACTGGTCGATCCCGACGATCACCTCGATCGCCTACTACCAGGCGGTCGTCAAGGCGATGGGCGGACTGTGGAACACCCAACAGTTCGCGAAGTACTACCTGCTGCCGAGCGTCGGGCACTGCGGCGGCAACGGCCCGGACACCTACGACGGACTCGGCGCCGTCGTGGCGTGGACCGAGAAGCACATCTCGCCGAACGCGCTCGTGGCGACGCAGTACGCGCCGGTCACCGGTGGACCCGGCGGCGGACCGGGTGGCGGATCGACCAGCGATCTGACCGACGCGGTCCCGACGCTGGGCGCTCCCGCCTCCACGGCGGCGGTGCGGTCGATCAACCTGTACCCGTATCCGGAACTCCCGGCCTACAACGGGTACGGCAACGTCAACGACGCGTCGAGCTACGTCGGGCGCGTCTCCTCGGCGCTGCAGGAACCGACTCCCTGGCTCGGCAGCTTCAACACACGGACCGTGTGGTGCAACGATCAGGGCACCGGCTGCCGGGAGACCGGCGGCTTCGCCTGGCCGTCCCCTCCCTGGGGTAACGGCCACCGCCGTTCGTAGATGACGGACAGGACCCCGCCCGCGAGCGAACGGGCGGGGTCCACGTCCACCGACCGTCGCTGACCCGCATCAGAGGACGCCCGAGAAGTCAATTGCGCCGAGACGCTCCGGATCGTTGAGAACGTAGATCTCGGCGATCCGTCCGTCGGCGACCGTGAACCCCATGACCGCGAACACGCGGCCTTCCGGGGCAACGACGACACCGGCGGCGCCGTTGACCAGAGCGGGACGCCCGGACGGCCCGAGGCGGCGGAACATGAACGCCCGCTCGGCCACCGCGCGTGCGCCGCGAACCAGCCTCGACTCGCCCGGACCACCGTCCTCGCGAAGCACGATGTCGGGATCGAGCACGGCCACGAGCGCGTCGAAGTCGCCCTCTCGACTGGCGGCGGCGAACGCATCGAGCACTTCCCATTGACTAGCCAGGTCCGTCTCCGGGACCGGCGCCTGGGCGCGCACCCGGCGCCGGGCCCGGCTGGCCAACTGCCGGACCGCCGCGGGAGTGCGATCGGTGATCGACGCGATCTCATCGAACGGCACCGCGAACGCGTCGTGGAGCACGAACGCGACTCGTTCGGCCGGAGTGAGCGTCTCGAGCACGACGAGCATCGCCAGCCCGACCGAGTCGGCGATCAACGTCTCGTGCTCGGGGTCGCCGCCGTCGCGCGGACTGACGATCAGATCGGGAAGCCGGTCCTCCAGAGGTGACTCGCGCTTAGACTTACGCGAGCGAAGCATGTTCAGCGACACGCGCGCGACGATCGTCGTGAACCAGCCACCGAGGTTCCCCACCGCGCTCGCGTCGCTTCGGCTGACACGCAGCCAGGCCTCCTGAAGCGCGTCGTCAGCCTCATTGAGCGACCCGAGCAGCCGATACGCGACCGACCTCAGGTGCGGTCGCTGCTCCTGAAAGCGCTCGGCCAGCCAATCCTGATCGTCCACCGTCACATTTTCCCTTCGGCGATTGTCATGACTACTGACACGGCAAACATCGCTGATGTGACAACAAAGGAGGAACCCGATGACCGACCATCAGGCCGTCACGGACCACGCCCCCGAGCTCCTGCTTCGGGATGGGGATTGGAGCGTCGACCCGCAACGCAGCAAGATCGGGTTCGACGTTAGGGCGCTGTGGGGAGTACATACCGTCCGCGGCGTGTTCGGAGCCTACGACGGCACGCTTACCGTTCGCGGTGGTGCCGCCGCGGGGCAGCTGACGATCGACGCCGCGAGCCTGGACACCGGGCACAAGAAGCGCGATCGGCACCTGCGCTCGCCCGACTTCTTCGACGTCGAGCGACACCCGCAGATCGTGTTCGTCCCCACGTCCGTCACCGGACGGGACGGCGGTCTGACGGTGGTGGGCGAGCTTTCGGTCGCGTCTACGCGCCTGCGGCTCGAGCTCCCGGTGAACGTGACGCGGATGCCAGACGGCGCGCCGCGCCTCGAGGGGAGGACGACCGTCGCCCGCGAGGCAGCAGGGATGACTTGGAATCGGCTCGGGTCGGTCGGCGAGGACGCGGTGCTCCACGCCCAGCTCACGCTCTCGCCGACAACCCCGTAGGCACTCAGTCGACGGGCCCGATCCCGCCAGCGCAGACGAAACCGACCAAGGTGCCCGTGCCCGGGTGTCCCGGATCGCCGGCGTAGCCCAGGTCGACCTGGACGAGGACGACCTCGGTGGTGTCACCAGAGATGACCGGACCGCTTTTCGTGATCGTGCTCGAGACGACCATCGGCACCGTGCCGCTGAGGCTCGGTGGCGGGTCTGAGCTGTCGCCCGGATCCTGGTCCACGTCTGACCGCACGTGGCGGTCGCCGTGTCGGCGTAGCCCTTGATCGCTGAACGAGATGGCTCCCGGCCGGACGCATGTTCGGCGCTGTGTAGCCTCAGATCGAATGACGCGGCGAGCAGACGATCCACCACCCGAGGCAGGGAAGCTTCCGACCGGACGGATCGGGCGGACCGCTCGCGTCGGCGGCCTGGTCACGGGTCAGGGCCTGCGGTGGGCGGGGATGCGCACGGCGAACCGGCTGCGCAGCCCGGAGCGGGCCGAAGCGGCTCAGCAGGAGCGGACCGCCGCGCTCGTCAACGAGCTCGTCGAGCAGCTCGGGCGCATGCGGGGCGCGGCGATGAAGGTTGGACAGATGATCTCGATGGTCGAGTTCGACGGCCTCCCCGAGGACCAGCGTCAGGCGCTTCAGGCGAAGCTCGCGTCGCTGCGCGACAACGTCCCGCCGGTGCCGTTCGCCAAGCTCGAGCGGCTCATGCGCCAGGAGTTCGGCGGCCCGCTCTCGGACGTGTTCTCGGAATTCGAGGAGCAGGCGTTCGCCGCCGCGTCGATTGGCCAGGTCCACCGCGCGGTCACCGTCGCCGGCGACGAGGTCGCGGTCAAGGTCCAGTACCCAGGGGTTGCCGAGGCGGTCGAGACCGACCTGCGCAACGCGCTGATGCTGCTGCCGCTGGTCAAGCGTCTCGCGCCCGGGCTCGATGCGAAGGCGTTGTTCTCAGAGCTGCGCGAGCGGATCAGCGAGGAGCTCGACTACGAGCTCGAGGCCCAGCATCAGCGCCGCATCGAGCGGCTCCGGCGCGGCCATCCGTTCATTTTCGTCCCGCGGGTCGACACCGCGCTCTCGACCCGCCGCGTCCTCACGACCGAGTACGTGACGGGCGACCGATTCGAGGCCGTGCGCGAGTCGGGCGAGGGCGAGCGCGACCGCGATGGCGAGATCGTCTTCCGCTTCTACTTCGGCCTGGCCTACCGGGACCGGATCGCACTCGGGGATCCTCACCCCGGCAACTACCTGCTGCGCCCAGACGGGCGCGTCGCGTTCCTCGACTACGGCCTCCTACGCGACATCGACCCCGAGCGTGTGGACGCCGAGCGCGCGATTGCGCGCGCCGTCCGTGACCGGGACGCGCCGGCGTTGAAGTCAGCGCTCGTGTCGGGGGGGTACCTACCGGCCGAGCGGGCCGATGCGGTCGACGCCGAACTGGCGCTGCGGATGATGCGCCGCGCCACCCGCTGGTACGCCGTCCCCGGTCACCGCCGGTTTGGCCCCGACGACGAGCATCGCCGCCGCCGGCACCGTAACGGAGACGAGCGCCGTAACGGAGACGAGCGCCGGCACGGCGACGGTCCGGAAGGGCAAGGTACGGCGAACGTCCGCAATCAGGTCAACCAGTTCACGTTGCCGGCGGAGACGGTCCTGATCCGCCGGATGCACGGGATCGTCGGGATCGTCCTGTGGCAGTTGCGCGCCGGCGCGGACTGGGGCGCGGTCGCCGCCGAGTACCTGCACGGCGCACCGCCGGCGACGCCCCTCGGCGAGGCCGAAGCCGAGTTCTTCGGCGAAGCGGTTCGCTAGCGCGCCGACCCGGACCTGGGTCATATCCCCACTCTCGGCGTTCCCGCGCAGCCGAGATACGCCGTATGACGCGTATTCGTGACCGAATCCGCATTCGAGCTTCGAGCGCGGGTCGAGAGTGGGGTTATGACCCACCTCGCCAGTGCCGGCGCCGATCCTCCGTCCGGCGCCCGCACGCAATCTCAAGCTTGACCGAGGCCGCGACGACCTTGGAAACATGCCGAATCTTGATCTTCTCTCATCGAACCGCACCTACCGACTCGTCACCCGCAGCGACTTCGACGGCCTCGTCTGCGCCGCCCTGCTCAAGGAGCTTGGGCTCCTCCACGAGATCCTGTTCGTCCATCCCAAGGACGTGCAGGACGGCAAGGTCGCGCTGACCGCCGACGACATCACGACCAACCTGCCGTACCGCCCCGAGGTCGCGCTCTCGTTCGACCACCACTCCTCCGAGGAGTTGCGCGTCCGCGAGGACACCGGCAACCGGGTCATGGCCGCGGAGGCCGACTCCGCCGCGCGCGTGGTCTACGACTACCTCGGCGGCGCGGCGACGTTCCCGCGCGTGAGCGTCGAGATGATGGAGGCGGTCGACCGCGCCGACGCCGCGCAGCTGTCGATGGACGACATCCTCAACCCGCAAGGCTGGATCCTCCTGAGCTTCCTGATGGATCCGCGCACCGGGCTCGGGCGCTTCCGCAACTTCCGCATCTCCAACTACCAGCTGATGATGCAGCTGATCGACAGCTGCCTGTACCTGTCGATCGAGGAGATCCTGGCCTCTACCGACGTCGCCGAGCGGGTCGCGCTGTACCGCAAGCACTCCGAGGCGGCGGTCGGGCAGATCCTGCGTTGCTCGACCGTGCACGATCGCGTCGCCGTCCTCGACCTCCGCGACGAGGAGGTCATCCATCCGACCAACCGTTTCCTCGTGTACGCACTGCACCCTGAGTGCACGGTGTCGATCCACGTCCTGTGGGGCCTCAAGCAGCAGAACACGGTGTTCGCGGTCGGGCGCTCGATCCTCGACCGCTCGTCGCAGTTCGACATCGGGGCGCTGATGCTCGCCCATGGCGGCGGCGGACACGAGGCAGCCGGAACCTGTCAGGTCGACAACGACCGCGCCGAGGAGATCCTCGACGACATCGTTCAGACGATCATCGACGGCGAGCGCGAGCCGGTCGCGGGGTAGCGGCTTCCACACCACCGCCACTGTCCCTCATCGACGAGGTGAGTAGGCTCGTCGAGTGCTTGCGCGACGAGGACGTTTCGTGACGTGACCGGCTCCGGGCCGAACCTGCTCGTCCTCCAGCACATTGCGTGCGAGCCGCCAGGCGCCTACGAGGATGAGCTGCTCGAGCGCGGCGGCCGGCTGCGCCGCGTGATGGTCGATCAGGGCGAGCCGCTACCCGACTGGCGCGCGTTCGACGGGATCGTCGCGATGGGCGGCCCGATGGGCGCATACGAGGACGACGCGTTCCCGTGGCTGCGCGACGAGAAGCGGCTGATCGCGCAAGCGGTCTCGGCGGGAACGCCGGTCTGGGGCGTGTGCCTCGGCGCGCAGCTGCTGGCGGCGAGTCTCGGCGCGCGCGTCGCCCCGGGGCCGGAGCCCGAGGTCGGCGTGCTGTCCGTGTCCCGAACCGCGGCCGGCGCGCTGGATCCCGTGTTCTCGGTGCTTCCGGATGAGTTCGAGGCGTTGCAGTGGCATGGGGACACGTTCGCCCTGCCCGAGGGCGCCGTGCAGCTGGCGCGGTCAGACGCCTACGAGCAGCAGGCGTTCGTGGTCAACCGCGCCTACGGGATGCAGTTCCACATCGAGGTCGGGACGGCGCTGGCCGCCGAATGGGGCGAGGTGCCCGCGTACGCCCGGAGTCTCGAGGAGTTGATGGGCGATGGCGCGCTGCCTCGGCTGCTCGAGCGGATCGCGGCGTCGGAGGCCGAGATGACGAGCCTCGCCCGCCTCCTGTTCGCCCGCTGGCTGGAACTCGTCGTTCAGCCGGCCGGTTCCGGCGGCGGGGCAGCCAACGCCATCGCGGCCGCCACCAACTCGGCGTTGCTCTGAGCCGGCCGCCCGTCGGGCAATACGAGCACGTCCTCGAAGCCGACGCGCACCTGGTGTCCCGCGGCGATCGCGGCCGTTATCACCTCCCACGTCCGCTCGCCGACGCCGTGCCAGAGCTGCGGGACCGCGTCGGGTATCCGCTGCGCGATCGCGCGCGCCTCGTCGACCCCGCTGTCGACCTCGACCAGCGCCCGTACAACCTGATGCGCGAACGGGCTCCCCGCCAGCTCGTCGGCGTCCTCAGGAGTGTTCAGGCCGGCCTCCACGGCGATCCCGGCGTGAAGCGCGGCGCGGACGATCCCGGCCCAGCCGAGCTCGGACAGGTTGACCGAGACGAAGTCCGGCGCGTTGCGCCACGCCCGCACCGCCGCGGCGCGCGCGAACGGGTCGGGATCGACATCCGCCGACGTCGTCAGTCCGACCGGCAGCCTCGGAGCCGCCGCTCGGATCGCGGCGACGGCGGCGTCGCACGCGGCCACTGCCATCGTCTGGCGGCCGCGGGCATCGCGCGGGTGCACGTGCACCGCGAACGCCCCGGCCCGCCGAACCGCCAGCGCGTCCGCCGCCAGCTCTGCGGGCGACACCGGGACCGCGGCATGCTCGGCGCGCGAGCGCCCGCCGTTCAGGCATGCCATGACCATCACCTCAGCCATCGAGCGGACGGTATCTGAGAAGCTCCAGCCCGCGATGGCGATCGACCTCACCGTCCCCGGCCTCGACGCGCTCCACCGCCGCGCCGGCGAGAAGTGGGCGGTCCACGACGCCGACGTGATCAGCGCCACGATCGCCGAGATGGACTTTCCGCTCGCGCCACCCATCGCCGAGGCGCTCCACCGCACGATCGACCACGCCGACCTTGGCTATCCCGGCCCGGCGAGCGCGTCGCTACGGCGCGCGTTCGCCCGGTTCGCCGCGCGGCGCCTGCGCTGGACGGTCGACGAGGACCAGATCGTGCTCGTGCCCGACGTGATGGTCGGACTGGTCGAGCTGTGCCGGACGATCGCTGCGCCCGGGGAGGCGATCGCGTTCGCCACGCCCGCGTACCCGCCGTTCTTCGGCGCGCTACCGCACGCGGGGGTGAAGCTGGTCAACGTCAGCCTGCTCGCCGACGGCTCGCTCGACCTCGACGAACTCGACGCGGTGCTGGCCTCGGGCGTGCGCGCGCTGGTGCTCGCGAGCCCCCACAATCCGACCGGTCGCGTGCTCCCGCGGAGCGAACTCGAGGCGATCGCCGAGCGGTGCGCGGCGCACGAGGTGTGGGTGCTGGCGGACGAGATCCACGCGCCATTGACGTTCTCAGGCGCGACCCACGTCCCGTGGCTCGAGGTGTCGGATGCGGCCCGCCAGTGGGGTGTCACCGTGACCTCCGCTTCTAAGGCGTTCAACCTGGCAGCGCTCAAGGCGGCCCTGATCGTGACCGCCGATCCCGCAGCCCGCGATCTCGTCGCCCGGATGCCGCCGCTGCACGAGCACGCGGGGCTGCTCGGGGTAATCGCGGCCGAGGCGGCGTTCCAGGATGGCGATCCGTGGCTCGACGCGGTGATCGCCCAACTCGACGCGAACCGGGAGCAGCTCACGCGGGACCTCGCCCGCGAGCTTCCGGGGATCGCCTGGAAGCCACCCCAGGCGACGTATCTAGCCTGGCTCGACTGCACCGGCCTCGGCCTCGGCGACGAGCCCGCCGAGGTCTTCCTCACCCGCGGGCGAATCGCCCTCGGACGCGGCCTCGACTACGGCGCGCCCGGCGCGGGCCACGTCCGCCTGAACTTCGCCACGAGCCCCGCGCACCTCTCCGAAGCCGTGGCGCGCATGGCGCGCGCCACCGCCTACGGGTAACTGAGCACGTCGACCGGCGAGTCCGCGTTGGCCGCCGTCGAGGATCCTCCGACCCCGTTGATCACCGAATCGATCCCGCCGCTCCCGGTGGTCGCGTTGAGGAAGATCGTGAAGACGTCGTTGAACCGCACACCGGGGGTGTCCGGAGACTGGAACGCCTGCGTCGCGAAGATCGGCACCCCCAGGTCGAAGAACGAGTAGCTCCCCATCCCGTAGCCCTCGAAGCTGTGCACTCGCGGGGTCACGAGGAGCGCGGCGTACCCGTCCGTAGTCGGACTCGACATCCACGCCGACTGGCTCGGCGGGTCGTAGGGCATCTCGTTCTGGAAGAACACGTCCTCGCCGTCCTGGCCGTTCCAGATCACGTCGAACTTCTGGTAGTGCTCGACGAACAGGCCATACGCCGTGACGTGGGCCCCGTTCACGATCACGCCGGTATCGGCGCGATTGCTGTCCCATCCGACGCCGGCGCCGTGGTCGGCGCGCCACGCCCAGACGTCGTCGAGGATCGTGTTGTCGGAATTCACGATCAGGCTATTCGTCGCCTCCCCGGGCTCGGCTCCGCCGATGCGGAAGAACACGTCCTGCACGAGCGTCGGATCGTCCGCGCCGCGCGTTCGCCACGCCCGGCCCCGACCGACGCGCCCACGCCCCGAGCCGACGACGAGCAGCGCCGGCGAATTCACCGGACCGGCGTCGAAGATCATCCCGGACAGCTTGATCCCGGGAACGTCGGCGGTCTGCATTGACACGTTCCCGCGTTGCGGGATCAGCGTCGGGAAGCCCAGCCCGAGCACCACCGTGTCGGGCCGGGTGACGTCGATCGTCCCGCGCAGGTTGTAGATGCCCGGCGTCAGGATCAGGTTCTGTCCGAACGCGAGCGCGGCGTTGATCTCGGATAGCGGCGTGCTCGGAGTGGCGATGAAGAACCGCCGGATTGGGATCGAGCTCCCCGCCGCCCTGCCGCTCACATACGACGGGCCGACCGAGTCATGCTGCACGGCCGGCACGAACACGCTGTCGTTCCCGTTCGAGTCGGTGTAGAGGAACGGCTCCTCCTCGGACACCGGCGTGCTCGGCATCGTCGTGTACTGGTTGGTTCCCGCCCCGAATGCCGTCGCCGGGGCGCCGTTGTCGCCCAGGAACACCTGGTTCCACACGCCGTTGGTCCACGAATCGATGCTGCTGTTGCGGGTGAAGAACTGTTGCTGTGAACCATTGATCACCGCGCCGTTCTGGAACGTGTCATCCGCGAAGAACCCGCCGCTGACGAACCCCGTATTGCAGTAATCGAACAGGAAGATGTTCCCGTTCACGATCACGCGCCGCATCGGCACCGCCTGGGAGACGGCCCAGAACTCCTGCTGGTTTGCGCACGCCGCCGATTCGGGGGGCGGGGGAGCGTAGTCAGGCGGGGAGCTGGGGAGCGTGACATTGAGCGTGAGGTCCGAGAGCGACCGCCAGAAGTTTTCGAGTCCGGTGCCATCGGGCCCGTTGAACACGTCTATGGCCCCGTTGATGACTACGGCGCCCGGCTCCGCACCGAGGCCCGCGACCTGTGTGTAGTAGCCGACCTGGAAGATCAGTGGGTCCGACGCCGAGCCGTAGGTGCCGGGCTCGAACAGGATCGCGTAACGCTGCGTGCCGAACTGGTTGCCGACCTGCTGGGTCGAGATCGCGTTGAGCTTCGCCTGAATCGCGCTCTGGGGCATGGTCGGGCTCAGGACGATCACGTTCGGGCCGAGGTTCGGCGCGCGCCCGTCGTGCGCCACCGACGCCGACGCCTCGGTGGCGGTGAACCCGACGATCACGCAGACAGCCAGCGTGGCCACGACAGCCACGCGCACCTTGATCGATCGCATGCGCATCTCCTCGCTCCGCTCTGAACCTTCCCGCGAGCGACCCTACAACGCGGCCGATCCAAGGCAAGCTCAGGGCACCAGGCCGTAAGGAAAGCCGCCGGTGAGCCGTTCCGATCCGTCGTCGGTCACGACGAGCAGGTCCTCGACCCGAATCCCCCCGAGCGATCGGACGACGGTTCCGGGCTCCACCGCGATGACATCGCCGGCAATCAGAGGGGCGGTTCCAGTTCTCCCCAGCTGCGGCGGCTCATGCACTGCGAGCCCGACCCCGTGACCGAGGCCGTGGTAGAAGCCCTCGCGGAGCGTCTCTCCCGGCTGCTTGGTTCGTCCCGTCGGATGTCCCGCGCCCTCGAACACGTCGCACGCGATCCCGTACAACTCGACCCCCTTGACGCCCGGCCGGGCCGCCGCGCATGACTGCTCGTGCGCGCTGAGGACAAGCGCGTGCAGGTCGGCAATCGCGTCGCTGATCTCGCCGCGCACGAACGTCCGCGTCATGTCCGACCAGCAACTCGACTCCTCGTCCTGGGGCCACAGATCGATCAGGATTGGCACGTTGGCCGGCAGGGGTCCCGACCCCGGGTCGTGACCGATGCGCGGATCCGGGCCCATCGGCTTGACCATGATGTCCGCGGGCGCCGGCGCCCCCAACCGCCCGCACACCTCGCGGATCCGCGCGCGCACCGTCTCGGCGGTCAGCCGCTCGTCGCCGTGCCAAAGGTCGTCGCCGCGGATCGTCGCCCCGCGCAGCATCGCCGCCACCTCCTCCATGGCCTCGAGCGCAGCGCTGGTCGCGCGCAGGATGCCCGCCATCTCGGCGTCGGACTTGTGCCGCCGGCGCTGCGCGAACAGGGCGCCGGCGGCGGTGAGCTCGATGCCTTCGGTCCGCAGCCGATCGGCCAGTGCCATCGGGAAGTCCGGCGGGACGGCCGCCTCCCGGATCTCGAGCGACGCGACCGCCCGAACGCAGATCTCCCGGTCGACCGCCCACCACGGATGGCCCGCCGCGAT
>Ga0335072_10005148_pt1 | contig 19278 bp, 17 predicted proteins | sample Lox_Sample_21_FD_206725 | JGI IMG/M metagenome (GOLD analysis project Ga0335072, IMG submission 206725) | Soil microbial communities from Loxahatchee National Wildlife Refuge, Florida, United States - Lox_Sample_2.1 | ecosystem: Environmental > Terrestrial > Soil > Wetlands | place: USA...
AGCAGGTGGGCGCCGTCGGGAGACACGCGCGAGACGGTGTAGTGCAGCCCCAGCGGCCCGGCGATCGCGTCGAGGCTTTCCTCCTGGGAGCCGCCGGTGCCCGCTTCGGCTTTGTCGATCGTGGCGACGTAGGCCGGTGCCTCGACACCGTTCGCGGTGATCCGCTCGGCGTAGACGTTGGCTTCGCCGTTCGCCACGTTCGTCGCCTCGCTGTTGCCCTCCCCGGATACGAGCTGTCCGGCGGTGGAGAAGTAGACCACCGACCCTTCTTCGGAGATCCCGAGCACGCTCTGCACGCTCGCCCCTTCGGTGTCCCCCGCCATGCCGTCCACCGAGAGGTCCTTGAGCGTTCCGGAGGACGCACCGGACGGACGTTCGTAGACGTAGAGATCGCAGCCGGTCCCGGAGGCTTCGCATTTTTCGGCGGCGCCTTTGCTCGAGGACGCGGTGAGCCCGTAGTTGGCTGTGAAGAAGACCCGTTCGCCGTTCGCCGACGCCGCCTGGAACTTCGCTCCGGTGTCGCTCACAGCGATCCCTCCCGCGAGCTTCGACACCTGGATCGTCGTGTGTTCGCCCGCTTTCTTCGGTGCCGGCGTGGGGAAGCGCTCGAACACCTCTTCACGCGGGAGCGTTTCTTCGCTGCCGGCTTGTTTTTCGGGCACCGCCGCCGTGAACACCGCCTGCGAGCCGTCGCTGGCGAGCTCGTGCAGATCCGAGCCTCTTTCCCCACCATCCGCCGGCGTCACGGCGCTGCCTTCCGCGCCGCTGCCTTCCGCGGGGCTGCCGTCGGGCAGGACCGAGGCGACGCTGAGCGTGCCCTGCCCCGGCGTGGTTTCGCTCCATTCATACAGCGACCCGCGGGGAGCGCCGAGGAACTGGTAGCCGCTTTCGAAGATCACGTGCCTGCAGTCGCTCGAGACGCCGTCCACCACATCGCTCTGGCGTTCGCCGGAGTTGGCCGGCTTGAGGTTGGTCACGAGCGTGTAGCCGGCGCCTTCGCGCCACACGTAGAGGTTGCTGACACGTTCTTCGATGCTCTCGCCGGCTGGCAGCTGGGCCGTTTCGGTGCCCGGCACCGCCTGCGGCAGTTCTGTCTGCATCACCCCGCAGGAGAGGCCGGGGGCGAATGCTTCGAGGTAGCCGGTGCTGCCTTCCCCGGTGTAGCTGGGCGAGAAGCGGCTTTCGGGGTTCAGCGGAAACGTGCTCCAGCCGCTTTCGCCCCCGTCGCGCCGCGCCAGGTACTGGCCGTAGAGGCCTCCCGACTGCGATCCGGGCAGCCCACCGAGGGTGATGAAGCTCACCGCCCCCCCATTCGCGGCGGCGTCGTAGGGCACCTGGCCGGCATAGCTTTCGGGCACCTGCACTTCCTCGCCGTTCTTCAGCGGCGGCGAGACGAGCTCATAGCCGCGACACGCCGGCAGGTAGGTGGCCTGCTGTTCGGCGCGGATCGCTTCGTTGGGGCAGCTCTGCGCCAGGGCTCCCGCGGGCGCGAGCAGCGCGGCGCCGCCAATCAGCGACAGGAGGACGGCGAGCCCGCGGATCGTGTGCCGGCGTGCCATCGCCTAGGCCCTCACGGCCTTGGTGCGGGCGGCGTGCTGGGCGCCGACGACGAGGCTCGCCTTCAGGTTGAGCTTGCCGTGCCGGCGCTTGGCGGCCATGCCCTTGCGATCCAAGCGCACCGAGATCCGATGGGAGCCCGCCTTCAGATCCCGCTTGACGGTCTTCCTCAGACCGCCGCCCGCGAGCGTGAGCGTGCCGGCGGCGGAGGTCTTGACGGTGACCAGCAGCGCATCGCCCTTGACCTTCACCTTGGAGATCGTCACCGACGGGCTCGCCGGCGGGCAGCCGCTGACCGTCACCGGCGTGTTCTGCACGAACTGGGCATCGTCCTGAGCCACGATCTTGGTGGGCGCCACGAGGCTCTGCGCGCAGAGGTTGCCGTTGGCGGCCAGCACCGAGTGGGGACCCTCCGGGAAGCTCGCTTCGAAGGATTCGATCGGCGCGTCCGGCACCGTTTCGAATTTGGAGTAAGTGATGCCCTTTTTGATGTCGGTGTGGCCCACCAGTTCGATCTGTATGCCTTCCCCGCGCAGCAGGAAGACGAGGTCGGGGAAGGCGGCGCCGCCGTGGGAGACGAGGTACGCCGGTCCCTGCAGCGCCACGTTCAGCAGCGGCGTGCGGGCAATCGCGCTGCCGACCTGCGAGCCTTCCGGGCAGCCGCCGGGATTGGCCGCGAACTGGGATTCCGTGCACGCTTGCTGCAGCGTCGTCAACCGCGAGGGCAACGCGTTCGGCAGTTGCAGTTCGACCTGCCGCACGTTCGCCGCGCCGCCGGGCAGGGCAACCTTCACCCGCAGGCTCGCGCCGCCCGCTTTGCTGGTCTTGGCCTGCGTGCCCGCCGTGAAGGTGGGCTTGAACGTCAGCCCGCCGCAGGAGCCCACCGTGAACGGAGCGCCGCGCTGCGCGCTCGCGCCCGCTTCGCCGCCTTTGACCGGCGCGCCGTCGATCGTGGCGCCGATCGACTGGTTGGCGCAGCTCGTGGGGTTGACCATGAAGTCCGGCGCGCCCGCCGAGTCGCGGTGGTTGACCCTCACGCTCACCCATTTCAGGCGGAACGGCACCCCGTCGCGGCTCTGGGGCAGGGGATCGCTCGTGATCGTGAGCGCCGCCGTGGTTGGATCGACCGCGATCGACGCTCGCACCACCACGTCGCCGAGGTTGAAGGGACCGGCCTGGGCGGGCACCACGATCGAGAGGCCAAACGGCGCTCCGCCGTAGCCTTCGGTGAGATACACAGGCCCGGACACCACGTAGGGGTCGGGGCCCGAGCCGGCCGCCGCGCTGGCCACGCCGATTTGCGAGCCCGCCGGGCAGGCGCCGCTGGCGGCCTGCGCTCCGCCGCAGCGTTCGATGCCGGCGATCTTCCCGAGCAGCCCCGGCGGCGTCTTGACGGTCATCCGCGAGAGGTCCTGTTCGCGGTCGTGCCGTTCGAAGACCACTTCCAGTTCGCTGTAGTGGCCCGCTTCGCTCGAGGCGCCCGCGGGGGTGCCGGCCCTGAAGCCCGGCGCGAAGGGCAGGCTCGCCGGACAGGCCCCCCCGGAGCCATCGAAGGCCACCTGCGAGGAGGCCGTGTAGCTGAGGCTCGCGGCCGGCGTGCCGAGGATTTCGCTCGGCCCGAGCGTCCCCGACAGGCTCCACGGCGTGAGCGTGGCGTAGCTCGTGAGCGACCCGCAGTACTGGGGCGTCGCCAGCGGCGCCCGCGGGCCGCCCTCGAGCTTCAGCTGCAGGCTCTGGAAGGGCAGCTGGGGGTTGTTCTGGAAGCTCGCCGCCAGCCGGCCGGTGGTCGTGTTCACCGACGCCCGCCCCGCCAGCTTCACCCGCACCCCCTGGCCTTCGGCTTCGATGTAGAGCTTGAACAGCCTCCCGTCTTCGGCGTCCTGGGGGCTGCAGGGGTCGCATTCGGGCTCGCCCACGTAGAGGCGCCCTTCCAGCGGGCCCGCCAGCAGCTGCGAGGAGATCGTGACCGTGCCGATCTGCGATGCGTCGGGACAGTGGCCCGGTTCGGTGGATTCGAGCCCGATCGATTCGGCCCCCGCTTCGGGGCAGGCGGCCAGCCCGTTGGCGCCCGACGGAGAGACCGCGACGCCTTCGGGCAGCGTCACGTCTGCGTCCTTCAGCTCCGGCGTCGCGAGCTCTTTGGGCGCTTCGCTCTGGGGAACCGCGAGCTCGAAGGTGTAGCCGGCCGGCGCATCCGCCTGCGCGCTTTCGCCGGCGGCGAGCGTGGGCGCGAAGGCGAAGGAGGGTTCGAAGCGCAGCCCCCCGCAGCCGCTCACCGCCGGCGAGACCGCCTGCGCTTCAAACCAGTTCGCGTTCGGCAGTTGCGGGTCGCCCTGGGCGTCGCTCACCGGCCCCGGCTGCTGCCAGCTGTCGGCGTAGATCGTGGTGCTCGGCGCGGCCGCCGCCTCGGCAAGGCAGTCCGTGGGGTTGCTGAGGAAGGCCCGTTCGCCTTCTTCGTCAGCCACTCCGCGGGTGTGCAGGCTCTTGAAGCGTTCCGCGTCGTGCGAGCTTTCCCCCGGCACCCCCCAGAGGCTGAGCGTGACGCCGAAGATGCCGTAGATCTCGTTGACGTCCGCCGAGAGCACCCCCACGCGGTATTCCCCGTCCGGCCCTCCTTCGCGGACCACGTGCGCGTCGAGCCTGATCGGCACGTTGTCGAAGATGAAGCCGAACTCCGCCGGCACCCCCGCCGGCGGTACGAGGTCGTACACCGCCACCGGTTCGGGGTTGGCGCCGAACTCGTGGAAGTAGATCGCCGCCTCTCCCACCTGCGCCTGCGGCTTGCACGAGCCCGAGCCCGGCTTGGGGCCGCCTTTGAGCCCCGAGGTGAATTCGGCCTGCGTACACCGTTCCGCCGCCTGGGGGTTGCCCACGAAGCCCGCCGGCAGCTTCACCGACACGTCCTTGACGTTCCCCGCCGGGAGCACTTCATAGCTGTGTTCCGCCGCGTTGTACGTGGGGACCGTGTTGAAGAAGAAGCTCGTGGTCGCCGCGTACGGGCGCCCGCCGGCCTGGGTGTACGTTTCGCCCGCCGGTCCCGTGGCCCGGGCGCTGAAGTCGTGGATCCCGAACGGCGCCTGGGCGGCGCTCACGCTCGCCACGTCCGGCTGCGCTTCCACGGCCGCCGCGCCGCCGCCGCTGAGCTGGGCGCGGTTCACCAGCTGCTGGCCTTCGCTCAAGGCGCCCACTTCCGTGTTCGCTTCGATCGTGATCGCGTTCCCGTCCGCGTCCGGGTTGATGGCCGCCGAGGACGTGCACCTGATGCTCGTCATGCCCGCCCCTTCGGGCAGCTTCGCTTCTTTGTTGTGATGTTCCTGAGCCGCGCTCGACGGTTCGCAGATCCAGCCTTCTCCTGCGGGGAGCGCCTTGGTGCTGAGCCCCGCGGGCAGCTGGTCGAGCACCGTCACCGTGCCCGCGCTAGCCACCGCGCCGGTGTTCCGCGGCGTGAGCTGGTAGTCCACGCTGCCGTGATAGCCGGGCTGGGCAACCGCGAGCGTGAAGCTGCCTTCTTCGGCCGCTTCGCCTTCCTTTTCCAGTTTCTTTTCTTCCGCTTCAGTCAGTTCCTGTTCGTCGATCGTGAGCGCTTCGCTGCCGATGTACCTCCCCGCCAGCGCCCCCGTGAATTCGATCGTGTACGGCTTGCTCCCGCTCGCGTCGCCCGGCCCGCCGGTCACGAGCACGTTGCCAGCCCCGATCGGCCTGTGTTCCCCTTTGACCTTTTCGAGCGCTTCCTGCAGTTCCGCCGCACTCGCGTCATAGGGCAAGAGTTTTGTTTCGCCTTCTTCGCCCGTTTCTTCGTTTTCGAAGTACAGCGAGAATTTGCCCCCCCGCGCCCGCACCGTCAGCGTCATCACGAGGTTTGCCGGCGCCTTGCGCGAGACATTGGTGGGCCCGTGGTTGGACGTCAGTTCCCAGGCAACGCCCGGCGTCGCGGCCGCCAGCGCCGGCTGAGCGCTCACGAGCGCCACAGAGCCCGCGGCGAGCGAGACCGCCGCGATCCGCCTAGCGATTTCCCCTGGTCGTCCCATCCTCTCCCCTCGCATGCTTCCCTCTCAGGTCCTGCTCCGCGCTGAGGTCGACCCGATCCTGGGCCGACCCCGGTGCGCGGGCGAAGCGTCGGCCGCGGCATCCGTAGCCGCGGCCGACGTCCCGTTGATCAGAGTTCGATTTTGACCGCTTCGCCACCCGAGGTGACCGCGAACGTGCCGGTCAGATGCCCTTCTTTCGGGCAGGCCGCGTTGCTGGTTTTTTTGTTGATCTTGAACAGCTGGTTGGAGGTTTTGATTTCCAGGTTGCCGCTCGTGGTGATGGTGCTGGAAACTTTCCCGGATTCAAACGTGCATTTGAGGTTGCCGCTTTCCACGAACGTCGATTGGAACGACACCTTTTTGGTGCCCTTCAACGCGTTCGTGCCTTTGGTGGTGAATTCCGTCGGCCACGGGAAGTTTTTCGATTCGATTTCCACCGCCCCCAGCAGACCGCTGGTTTTGCAGAGATGTTCTTTGCCTTCATAGCTCAGCCCGCCGGTCGAGGACTCGCTCGTGAAGGAGCCCTTGTCCTTGGTGGCGCTGTTGTTCGCCAGCGTGCCGCTCAACACGTTGCTCGAGCATTCGAGCGTGCCCGCGTTGGTCACAAAGATCAGGTTCGAGCTGCTTCCCTTCAGTTCCGCGCCTTCCGCGAGCAGCCCTTTGCCCGTCGAGAGCTTGACCACGGCTTTTTCTTTCGCCGAGGCGCTGACCGCTGTGATTGCGCCGAGCGCGAAAACGGCAACGAGGCAGACCCCGATGATCCTGATGCGTCGCATCTACTCACTCCTTTTCCCTCTTCGATAGTCACCGCCGCCCGGCGCCTCCCTCGGCGCCGCCTGGCGGCCAGTCCCTTTACACCCCTGTGCTGTTACCCAGCCAGCGGTCCTCCATTCCCCAACCCGCGCGAGACTTCCGCGCCGTCCAGGGCTCCCCGGGGCTGCCTCAGCAGCCCGGGCACATGTCCTCTTCTGACATCATGTAATCAGGAGGGTACCACACGCTTTTACTTCGTGTCAATTGGGGTCTGTAGAGACCCCGCACGGTCTCTACGCGGCTCTCGCCGCGCCACCGGGAGCCTCAGCTCGGGCGTCCAACGCCGTCCGGCGACGCTCACCACCGTCCTCTCAGGCGTCGGCGTCCTTCCCACGCGCGGTACACGCCGCGCGGCGGCGAGCCGTGCTAGCTCGACCCCTCGCCCAGGGCCATGCTCAACCCCTCGCCCAGGGCCGTGCCCCAGCGCCGCTTCTGCGCCTGGCCAGACGTCCGAGGCCGGCTCTTAGACGGCGGAGACCTGCTCTTCGTCGGCTACCCGGAAGGAGGAGCCGCAGCCGCAGGCGGCCACCACGTTCGGGTTCTCGACCTTGAAGCCCGCTCCCTGCAGGCTTTCCTCGTAGTCGATGATCGACCCCCGCACGTAGGGCAGGCTGGCGTTGTCGACGAGCAGCTTCAGGCCGTGGCTCTCGAACACCGTGTCGTCCTCCCGCTGCTCGTCGAAGGCGAGCTGGTACTGAAAGCCCGAGCAGCCGCCACCGCGAACGCCCACCCGCAGCCCCGCGAGCGCCACGTCGGCCTCCTGCGCATCGAGGAACTCGTGGACCTTCTCCGCGCCCTTGTCGGTGATCGCGACCATTGCTATCGAAAGTATAGCCACGGCCCGCGCGTGCTCTAAGCTTGGCCCAGATGCCAGACCCGCAGGAGATCAAGAGCCGCATCGAGACCGCCATCCCCGGCGCGAGCGCCGAGGTCGAGGACTGGACCGGCGGTGGCGACCACTTCCGCGCCACCGTCACCGCCCCCGCCTTCGCCGGCCGCAGCCGCATCGAGCAGCACAGGCTCGTGTACGCCGTCTTCGGCGAGGAGATCGGCGGGCGCATCCACGCCCTCTCACTGCAGACCAGAAGCCCCGACAAGCCCTAGCCAGGAGCAGCCATGTCAGACACCACCGAGCAGAGCCAGATCCGCGACGCCATCCAGAAGGCCATCGACGAGCACCGGGTGATCCTGTTCATGAAGGGCACCCCCGAAGCCCCCGCCTGTGGCTTCTCCGCCCGCACCGTCGCCGCCCTGCAGTCCCTGCAGGCCCAGTTCGCCGCCGTCGACGTGCTCCCCGACCCCCGTATTCGCCAGGAGCTCTCCGCGATCTCCCAATGGCCCACCATCCCCCAGCTGTTCGTAGCCGGCGAGCTGGTCGGCGGCTGCGACATCGTGCTGGAGATGTACGAGTCCGGCGAGCTCGCCCAGACGCTCGGCCTAGGCGAGTCGGCCCCGCCCGAGCCCGCCCCGATCGAGCCCCAGCCGGTGGCCGGCGGCCTCGCCCAGATCGAGAACCGGCTCAGGTGAACGCCGCCCGCTGGGCCCCGCCGGGCGGCCGAGCGATGCGCCTGAGCGGCGCCCGGAAGCGGCGCGCCTGAGCCTCGCGAGCCGTTGCTGTAGCGTGCCCGACCCATGCCCAACCCCGTAGCCGTCGTCGCCGACAGCACCAACTACCTGCCCCGCGCCCTCGCCGACGAGCGCGCCATCCACCAGGTGAGCCTCTACGTGGGCTGGAAAGGCTCCCCCCCCGAGCGAGAGCTCGACATGAACGGCTTCGACGCCTTCTATGAGCGCCTCTCCACCGACCCCGAGCTCCCCACCACCTCCCAGCCCTCCATCGGCGATTTCCTCGCCGTCTGGGAGCCCCTGCTGGAGCGCGGCCAAGACATCGTCTCCGTGCACCTCGCCAGCGGCATCTCCGGCACCTGCGAGGCCGCCCGCCAGGCTCACGGCCTGATGGCCGAGCGCGGCCTGGCCGACCGCGTGGAGGTGATCGACGGCGAAACCGCCTGCGGCGGCCTCGGCCTGCTGCTGCTCGCCGCCGCCGCCGCCGCCAAAGCGGGCGCCGATCGTCACGCCGTCGTCGCCCGCGTGCACGAGACCCGCCAGGCGCTGCAGATGTGGTTCTGCATCGACACCCTCGAGTATCTCCGCCGCGGCGGCCGCGTCGGCAAGGCCCAGGCCTGGCTCGGCGGCACCCTGCGCATCAAGCCCATCCTCTCCCTCGAGCGCGAGATCACCCCCGTGGAGCGCGTCCGCACCGCCGGCCGCGCCTTCGAGCGCATGGTCGCCTACGCCCAGAAACTCCACGACGCGAGCTCCGACGGCTGGGTCGTCCAGCACATCCGCGCCACCGACCAGGCCGACCGCCTGATCGAGCGTTGCCGCGAGATCTTCGACTCCGAGCCCGTCTTCACCTCCGAGGTCGGCCCCGTCATCGGCACCTATACGGGCCCCGGCATGATCGGCGTCGGCGCCATCCCCCGCCGCCTGCTCGCCTGAGCCGCGCACTCGAACCTAAAGAGCCGCACACCAAGTATCTCTTCTGAGGTGGTGTATCGCAGCGGTTATACACCGTCTCATATTGAACACTTCTCTCGGCGCCGGCAACACTCTCGCCACCCCCGTGACACGCTCCTGACACGCTTGACGGGCGCGAGCGCCCGCTGAGCCACGCTTCCCGCTCAGCCCCTCACTCAGCCCCTCATCCCCCGCGACGCCGCCGCCGCCGCAGCATCCGCACCCCGAGAAGCAGCCCCACCGCGCTCGCACCCATGATCACCTCGCTGCGATGACGCTCCAGATGCCCCCGCCAGTCGGTGAGGTAGGCAACCTCCCCCCGCAACCGCCCGATCGACACCGCCAGCTCCGCCCGGTTGGCCTCGATCGAGCTGCGAATCTCCGCCGGCGACCGCTCCCCCATCAGTTCCCCGCCTCCGTCTCGCCACTCGCCGTCTCGCCACTCGTCGCCTCGCCACTAGCCGGCGCTCCCTGCGCCGCCGCCGCCCCGTAGGGCGCCGCGCCGGGGCCCGCCTGCGTCTCCGGGCCAGCCGCGGAAAACGACGGGTGCGCCGCTGGGCCGACTCCCGCCGGTGCCCCGCCGGGAGTCCCGGGCCCCGACCCCGCGTACGCAGCGGCCCCGGCCGCGGGGACAGCCACCTCCGGGGTGCCACCGGCCATGGTCTCGCGTATGAGGCGTGCCTCTTCGATCGCCATGTCCGGCGTGGGCGCTCCCCGTTTGACCGCTTTCGCGGCGATCAGGCCCGCGATCACGCCGAGGATCACGAGGATCAGCGCCATCGCGAAGAAGCCCCAGAAGTAGGTGTAGTCGTTGCCGATCGGCAGGTAGTAGTAGAGCAGCCACGCGAGCCCGATCAGCACGAAGAACAGCGCCGTCACGAAGAAGATCCCCGCCGCCACCCCCACCACGGCGCCCTTCGCCAGCCGCGTGGCCTTCTGCGCCATCTCCGCCTTGGCGAGCTCGATCTCCTCCCGCACCAGCAGGCTCGCCCGCTCCGAGATGTCGGCGATCGCCGTCACGATGCCCTGGGCGCCTTCTCCCGCGGGGTCCGCGGGACCGCCCCCGCTGCCGGCCGCGCTGCTCACTCCGGCGGCTCCTGCCCGAACAGCTGACGCCACATCCGCGCCGCGATCCGCTGAGCCACCACGCTCGCGAGCGCGCTCACGCCCGCCACCAGGCCCGACCACATCAACCGCTTGACCACGTCGTTCTCCACCGCCGCCCAGTCTAACCCTGCACGGGGACGTCCGCCCGCACGGCCACCTCCGCCGTGCGCCGCTCCAGGCCGCCGCAGACGGTCTCCACCACGAGCCACTTCGCCCGCTCGTAGTGCTCCTCCCCCCGCGGCAGCAGGTCGAAGATCCAGCCCGTGAGCATCTGCTCGATCGCCCCGTAGAAGGACATCGCCGCGAAACGCGCGTCGATCTCCGCCTTGAAGGTGCCCTCCCGCTGCGCCGCCGTCACGATCTCCCCGATCAGCTCATATGCCTGCCGGATCTGGCCCAGATGGGTCTGCCCGAAGGAGTTCGCCGCCCGCGTCACCTCCACGATGATCACCTTCATCAGATCCGGGTCGTGCCGGTAGGAGTCCACGATGAACGACGCGATCTCCTGCAGCTTCTCCCGCGGCGAGAGCCCCCGCGAGTCCACCTCCCGGATCGTCTCCAGCATCACGTTCCAGCGCTCCAGGAAGAGCGTGTCCAGCACCTCGTCCTTGGAGCCGAAGTAGTGGTACACCAGCCCGTACGCCACCCCTGCCTCGTCCGCGATGTCCGCCACCCGGCAGGCGTGGAAGCCCTGCCGCGCGAACACCCGCACCGCCGCGTCGAGGATCAGCCGCCGCTTGTCCGCCGGTTTGCTCGGGCCGGCTGCCGCCCGGCTGGCGCTCACTGGTACACCTCCGGCCGCCGGCTCGCGAGCGCCGGCAGCTGACCGCGGATCTCCGCTTGGCGCCCGAGGTCGAGCTCCGCGAGCGCGTAGCCCTCTCCGTCCGGCGCCCGCCCGAGCACCACCCCCCAGGCATCCACGATCATCGACCGTCCCCCCGAGCGATGCCCGCCCGGGTGCCCTCCCACCTGGTTGGCCGCGATCACGAACGCCTGGTTCTCGATCGCCCGCGCCCGCACCAGCACCTCCCAGTGGTCTCTGGTGGTGGCCAGCGTGAACGCCGAGGGCAGCGCGAACGCCTCCGCCCCCCGCTCCACCAGCACCCGGAAGAGCTCCGGAAAGCGCAGGTCGTAGCAGATCGCCAGGCCGACCTTCAGGCCGTCGGCGGCGCTCGTGAGCACGATCTCCTCCCCCGCCAGCTCCAGGTCCGACTCCCGGTAGGCGCGCCCCTCCACCGTCACGTCGAACATGTGCAGCTTGCGGTACACCGCCGCCACGCCCCCCGCCGCCGACACGTGCACGCAGCTGTTAGCCAGCTTCTCCTCCCCCGGAATCCGCTCCAGGAACGACCCCGCCACGAGATCCACCGACAGCTCGCTCGCCAGCCCCCGCGCCCACGCCACCGCCGGCCCGTCCAGCGGTTGCGCCGCCGCCCGCAGCTGCTCCTCCGAGCCCATCGCCGTCCACTTCTCCGGCAGCACGATCAGCTCCGCCCCGTCCGCCGCCGCCGCCCGCGTGAGACGATCCGCGAGCGCGAGGTTCGCCTCGAAGTCGGCGCTTGAGTTGAGCTGCACTGCCGCTGCCTTCAAGATACCTTCCTTGCTGTCGGCCCCACGCCCGTCACACACCCGCCCAAACGGCCCGGCGCCGCTCCATCCCCTGAATAGATTGACTAGTCAGTCAACAAACCCAAGCATAGCCGTCATGGCCGCCGCTGGCGCGCCAGCTCGGCGAGCAGCAGCTTGGAGTGGATCGCCCCGATCAGCTCTCGCAGCGGCTCCGCTCCCGCCTCCACGATCTCGATCGCCCGCTCCAGCTCCACCTCCCCCGCGAGCCGCCCCAGCACCGCCCTCACCTCCTCCGCCACCAGCGGTTCCAGCGCCTCCCGGTAGCGCAGCGTGTCGTACACCGTGAACCCCAGCGCCTCGTCGTAGCCCCCAGCCCGGAAGCGGCTGATCGCTTCGATGATCTGCACGTCCTCCGCCCCGTATCCTCCCCGCGTGGGCGTCAGCACGCCGATCTCCGCCAGCCGCGTGAGCACGTTCTGGGGGATCGCGTACCGCTCCCGGATCTCCCGCGCCGGCACCCGCGCCCGCCGCTCCGCGCTCGCCAGCGCGCTTTCCACGATCCGGTCCTCGAACTCGATCAGCGCCCGCACCCGCTCGAGGTCGTCCTCGAGCATCTGCTTGATCACCCGCAGCGGCATGAAACGCTCCTCCTGCAGCCGCTTGATGAGCATGATCCGCTCCACGTAGTCGTGCGGGTAGTACGCCATGTTGCGGCTCGTCCGCACCGGCTCCGCCAGCAGCCCCTCCCGCAGGTAGTGCCGGATCGTGCCCGTGCTCACACCCGCCCGCCTGGCGAGCTCGCCGATCTTCAGCAGATCCTCCCGGCCGGCGACGCTCACGCCCGGAAGCTCGCCCCCCGCGGCGACTCCGCCGTGCCCGCCGCCGCCCCCGACGCCAGCAGCTCCGCCACCCGCTCGGGGGAGTAGCCCGCCGCCCGCAGCGCCTGCTCCGTGTGCTCCCCGAGCGCCGGCCCCGGCAGCCGCCCGTGATCGCCCGGCGTGCGCGAGAGCTTGATCGGCAGCCCCAGCTGGCGCACCGGCTCGCCCGCGCCCGGCTGGTCGAGCTCCACCACCATCTCCCGCTCCTTCACCAGCTCGCTCGCCAGCGCCTCCTCGAGCTCCAGCACCGGCTCCAGGCAGCAGTCGTGCTCCCCCGCGAACTCCTCCCACTGCGCCCGCGAGCGCCCGCGGAAGATCTCCCGCACCTGCTCGTGCGCCTGCGAGCCCGGCCCTTCGAACTGCCGCTCGATCAGCTCCTCCCGGCCCACCCCCCGGCAGAACGCCTGCCAGAACTTCGGCTCCAGCGCCCCCAGCGTCACCCAGCCGTCCGCGCACTCGTAGGGCCGGTAGCAGATCAGCGACCCCGCCAGCGGCAGCTCCCCCCGCCGCGGCGCCTCTCCGCTCGCGAAGAACGCCCCCGCCACCATCGCCAGCCACGACAGCGCCCCGTCCGCCATCGACACGTCCACCACCTGCCCCTTTCCAGAGCCGGGCCGCGCCGGCGTCCCAGGGCGGCCCCGCACACCGGGCGCACCGCCGCCCCCGTCCCGCTCCCGCAGCGCCACCATGATCCCGAACGCCGCCATCAGCGCCCCGCCGCCGAGGTCCGCGATCTGGCCCGCCGCCTGCACCGGCGCTCCATCTCGCTCGCCCGTGAGCCCCAGCAGGCCCACGAGCCCGAGGTAGTTCATGTCATGTCCCGACGCCTCTCGCTTGGGCCCGCTCTGCCCGTAGCCGCTGATCCCGCAGTACACGATCCCCGGGTTCACCTCCCGCATCCGCTCGTACCCCACCCCCAGCCGCTCGAGCACCCCCGGCCGGAAGGACTCCAGCACCACATCGTGCTCGCGTACCAGCGCCAGCAGCGCCTCCCGCCCCCCCTCGCTCTTCAGATCCAGCCGCACCGAGCGCTTGTTGCGGTTCAGCGACAGGAACAGCGCCGACTTCGCGCTGTCCTGCGCGCCATCCACGTACGGCGGCGACCAGCGGATGTAGTCACCCAGCCCCGTGTCCTCCACCTTCAGCACCTCCGCCCCGAAGTCCGCCAGCAGCAGCGAGCAGAAGCCCCCCGGCAGCAGCCGCGAGAGGTCCAGCACCTTGATGCCCTCCAGCGGCAGGCTCATGTCCCGACCGACCCCGCGCTCACGCGCCGGCTCCCACAGGCGTCACGTTCAACAGCTCTCGCGCCTCCTCCACCGTCGCCGGCCGCCGCCCCACCTCTTCGGCCATCTTCCTGGCCTGCGCGATCAGCTCGCCGTTGGAGGCCGCCATCCTCCCGTTCGGCAGATAGAGGTTGTCCTCGAGGCCCACCCGCACCGAGCCCCCGAGGGTGAGCGCGGCGGCGACGAGCAGCCACTGCTCGCGCGAGATGCCGATCACCCCCCAGTGCGACTTGGGCCCGCTCTTGCCGTCCACGCCCGGGATGTTCTCCACCATCGCCGCGAGGTTGCGCGCGCCAGGCGGGATGCCGCCGACGACGCCCATGATGCAGTCCACGTGCAGCGGCGGCTGCAGCACCCCCATGTCCATCAGCGGCTCCAGGCTGCCCACGTGCCCGATGTCGAAGCACTCGTGCTCCGGTTTGATGTGCAGCTCGTTCATCGCCTCCAGCAGCTCCACGATCTCCTCGAACGGATTCGCGAACACCATCTTGAAGACGAAGTCCTTGCGTGTACGCGAATACTTCGCGTAATTCATCGACCCCATGTTCAGCGCCGCCACTTCCGGCCGGCACTCCCGCAGGTAGTCCACCCGCTTGGCCACCGACACCCCCACCGCCCCCGTCGAGTGGTTGACGATCGCCCTGTCCCCCACCTCCGAGCGGATCGCCTCCGTGATCGCCTTGTAGTCCTCCACCTCGAAGCTCGGCGACCCGTCCGGCTTGCGCGCGTGGATGTGGATCATCGTCCCCCCCTCGTCCACGATCCGCCGCGCCTCCGCCGCGTACTCCGCCGGCGTGTACGGGATCGCCGGGCACTGCTCCCGGTTGGCCAGCACCCCCGAGATCGCGCACGTCAGCACCACCGGATCCTCGATGCTCATCCCAGCGCTCCTCTCATACGGGTACGACCCCGTGTCTCTTCCAGGGCCGCTCCACCTTCTTGCCCTGAGCCATCTCCAGCGCCCGGCAGATCGTCGCGCGCGTCTCCCGCGGGTCGATCACGTCATCGATCAGGTCGTTCCCCGCGGCGATGTACACGTCGAACATCTTTCGGAAGCTCTCGATCAGCTCCGCCCGCTTGGCCCGCGGGTCATCAGCTTCCTCCACCGCCTTGCGAAATGCGATCTCCACCACCCCCTCGGCGCCCATCACCGAGATCTCCGCGCTCGGCCACGCCACGATCAGGTCCGGTTCGTAGGCCCTGCCGCACATCACGTAGTAGCCAGCCCCGTAGGCCTTGCGCGTGATCACCGTGAGCTTCGGCACCGTGGCCGCCGCCACCGCGTGCAGCATCTTGGCGCCGTGCCGGATGATCCCTTCCGCCTCCACCTTCGTGCCCACCATGAAGCCCGGCACGTCCTGGATGAACAGCAGCGGGATCGCGAACGCATCGCAGAGATTCACGAACCGCGCCGCCTTGTCGGCGGAGTCGTTGTCGAGGATCCCCCCGAGCTGCTTGGGCTGGTTGGCCACGATCCCCACCGGCCGCCCGCCGAAGCGCGCGAAGCAGGTGATGATCGTCTTCGCCCACTGCCGCTTGATGTCCAGGTAGTACCCGTCGTCCACGATCGCCTCGATCACCTCGTACATGTCATACGGCTTGCGATTGGAGTCCGGCAACACGTCCAGCAGTGACTCCTCACCCCGCTCGATCGGGTCCGTGCAGGGCCGCAGCGGCGGCGGGCTTTCGCAGTTCTGGGGCATGAACGAGAGGTACGCCTTGATCTGCTCGATGCACTCCTCGTCGCTTGCCACCTCCATGTCCCCCACCCCTGACTTGCGGCAGTGCACCCGCGAGCCCCCCAGCTCCTCCTGCGTGACGTCCTCGCCCACGGCCGCACGCACGAGATGCGGCCCCGCCAGCGCCATCGAGCCGCGACCCTTGACCATCGGCACGAAGTCCGCGAGGCCGGGGATGTAGGCCGTCCCGGCCGCGCACGGGCCCATCAGCGCGGCCACCTGCGGGATCACCCCGCTCATCACCACCTCCTCCCGGAACAGGTGCCCCGAGCCCGCGAACATCGCCCCCGCCGCCTCCTGCACCCGCGCCCCCGCCGAGTCCAGCAGCCACACGAACGGCATCCGCTCCTTCAGCGCCAGCTCCCGCAGCCGCGTCACCTTGAACTCCCCCGTCATCCCCATCGACCCCGCCATCACCGTGAAGTCGTACGCGCACACCGCCGTCAGCCGCCCGTCCACCTTGCCATAGCCCGTGATCACCCCGTCCGCCGGCGCCTCCACGCCGTCCATCGCCCGCTGCGTGGAGTGCGGCCGCCCGTGGATGCCGAGCTCCACGAACGTCCCCTCCTCCACCAGCAGCCCGATCCGCTCCCGCGCCGTGAGCTTGCCCCGCTCGTGCTGCTTTTTGATCTTCTCCTCCCCGCCCCCCAGCGCGATCTTCGCCCGCCGCGCCCGCAGATCCTCCACCAAGGGGCGCAGGAGGGAGGTTGGCGGCGCCGTGGCGGCGTTCGTGTCCATGTCGGAGTCGGCGGAGTCGGCGCTCATAGGTTCTCGAAATGGGGGGCCCGCGCGCGTACGCGCGCGCGCGCGCGGGCAGTCGTTTTCGAGACACATTCCCCGCCGGTCATCCTCACGCTCAGCGCCCTTTCCACTGGGGCTCCCGCTTCTGGAAGAAGGCTGTGACGCCCTCCACGATGTCTTCGGTGGACGTCGCCAGCGTGAGCTGGGCGCGCAGGTAGTCGAGGGCGTCGTCGAGCGCCATGTCGAGCTGGCGGTGCATCGCTTCCTTGCCGAGACGCATGATCAGCGGCGACTTGGCGGCGAGCTTGCCGGCCCAGTCGGCGACGGCCGCCTCGAACTCCACGGCCGGCACCACCCGGTTGACGATCCCCGCCGCATGGGCGTCCTGGGCGCTCCAGCGCTCCCCCAGCAGCAGCAGCTCGTTGGCCCGCTTGCGCGGCACGTTGCGGTAGATCAGCGCCATGATCATGAAGGGGAACGCGCCCACGTTGATCTCGGGCGTGCCGAACGTCGCCTGCTCGGAGGCCACGATCAGATCGCAGGCCAGGGCAATGCCCAGCGCACCGGCCAGCACGTGGCCGCGGGCGGCGCAGAGGGTGGGCTTGCCGAGCGCGCCGATCAGCTTGAACAGCTCCACGAAGCGCTCCGAGCCGAAGTGGCGCTGCACGAGCGTCAGGTCGCCCGCGAAGCCCCCCAGGTTGGCGCCCGAGGAGAACACCGTCTCGTGCGAGGAGCCGAGCACCACGCAGCGCACCTGCTCGTCCGCCCGGGCCCGCTCGAAGGCCGCGATCAGCGCCCCCAGGAGCTCCGGAGAGAGCGCGTTACGGGTGTCGGGCTCGTCGAGCGTGATCGTCGCCACGCCCGGCCGCTGCAGGGCGTACAACACGGGATCGCCTGCCATCGGCCAATCCTAACCGCATCGCCCCTCGGCAGGAAGTACGCAGCTCTACTGCTTACTTCTTGCGGCGGTGCCGGGCGATGGTGGGCCGCACGATCACGCCGAAGTCCTGCGTGTACACCGCCCCCCGCTGCCCCCCCGCGAGCGCCGCCGGCGGGTGGGCGGAGACGCCGACGGCGGTGTCCTGGAAGCGAGCGTCGAGGATGTTGGCGCGGTGTCCCGGCGACATCATCCAGGCATGCACGATCGCCTTGGGCGTCGCCAGCCACAGGGTGCCGAAGCCGATGTTCTCCCCCACTTCGTAGCCCAGCCGGGAGCTGTAGATGTAGCCCGCCGCCTCCATGCGCGAGAGCGGCGTCTGGCCCGCCGGGCCGGTGTGGGAGAAGTAGTCGCCGAAGCCCATGCTTTCGCTGTGCCGCTGCGCCGCCGCCAGCAGCCGCGCGTTGGCGCGCAGGGGCGCCTCGCCGCGCGCGGCGCGGGCTTGGTTCACCAGGCACAGCACCGCCGCGCGGATCGCCGCCAGGTCGGCGGCGTCGGGGCGCATGCTGGTGTTCGCGCAGGCTCCCCGGTGGGCCGGCTGGCGATGTCCACAGCGGGCGGGCGGGCGCTTGCCGGCGCCCGCATGAAAGCTCGCCGAACCAGCGCAGTGGGTGCCGCGCACGCTCCGCCGATGCTTCCGCCCGCCGTGGTGCGTCCCCCCGGTGGTGCGATGCGTGGCGCCAATCGCCTGGGCGGGGACGCCCGCCGTGGCCATGGCGCCCGCCGCGAGGCCCATGAGCAGCACGCGGCGCATCGAGCTTGGCGCGTGGTGGCGCCGTGAGTGGGGCTGACCGTCCACGAGGCCGGTATCGGAACGCCCCCCGGCGGCCTTGAGCGGATGCGCCGCTTTGCACGGCTATGTGCAGCTTTTCGTCTAGAGAACGCGCCTCAGAGGCCGAGCGGGCGCCTCAGAGGCCGAGCACGCGGCCGAGGATCTCGCGCATGATCTCGTCCGAGCCGCCCCCGATCGGCCCCAGGCGGGCGTCCCGCGCGGCGCGCTCCACCCAGTACTCCCGCATGTAGCCGGCGCCGCCGTGGATCTGCAGGCAGGCGTCCATCAGCTCGAAGGACGCGCGCTGGGTCAGGAGCTTGGCCATCGTCACCTCTCGCAGTGGCTCCTCCCCCGCCACGAAGCGACGCAGCGCGTCGTAGGTCACGCAGCGAGCGGCGTAGGCCGATGAGGCGAGGTCGGCGAGCCGGTGGCGGATCGCCTGGTGCTTTGCCAGGGGCCGCCCGAAGGCCTGTCGCTCACGGGCGAACTCCGCGGTGCGCTCCCACGCGAGCGCCATCGCGCCAACCGCGCCGAGCGCCATCGCCAACCGCTCCCACTGGAAGTTGGCCATGATCAGCTTGAAGCCCCCGTGCAGCTCCCCGAGCAGGTTCTGCTCGGGCACGAACACCTCTTCGTAGGCGATCGTGGCGGTGTCCGACGCCCGCCAGCCGAGCTTCTGCAGCTTCGCCGCGCTCACCCCCTCGCCGCGCTCGACGATGAAGAAGGAGATCCCGTGGTGGCCCCCCTCGGGAGTGGTCCGGGCCGCGGTCACGATGAAGTCCGCCCGCACCCCGTTGGTGATGTAGGTCTTCTCCCCCCGCAGCACGTAGCCGCCGTCAACCCGCTCGGCGGCCGTGCGCAGAGCGGCCACGTCCGAGCCCGCGCCCGGCTCCGTGATGCCCAGCGCCCCCACCTTCTCGCCGCCGATCGCCGGCACCAGATAGCGCTGCTGCTGCTCCTCGGTGCCGAACTTCCAGATCGGCGGCGTGGCGATGTTCACGTGCGCCCCGATCCCCGCCGCAGTGCCGCCGGAGCCCACCCGCGCGAGCTCCTCGCACAGCACCGCCTCGTGCAGGTAATCCCCGCCCTGGCCGCCGAGCGCCGCCGGGTACTTCAACCCCAGCAGCCCCTGCCCGGCGAGCTTGCCGAACACCTCGTCGGGGAACCATTCCGCCTCCTCCCACTCCTGTGCGTGCGGCGCGAGCTCCCGCTCCAGGAAGCCCCGGATCGACGCCCGCAACTCCTCGTGCTCCTCGCTGAACGGCGGCTGGATCAAGACGACTCGATCAAAGGCCGTAGGAGCGGCCGATCACCTCGAGCATGATCTGTGAGCG
>Ga0335072_10005149_pt1 | contig 19276 bp, 12 predicted proteins | sample Lox_Sample_21_FD_206725 | JGI IMG/M metagenome (GOLD analysis project Ga0335072, IMG submission 206725) | Soil microbial communities from Loxahatchee National Wildlife Refuge, Florida, United States - Lox_Sample_2.1 | ecosystem: Environmental > Terrestrial > Soil > Wetlands | place: USA...
AGCCACCCCGCTGGGTATGCCTGTCTCGATCAATCGCAATACCCAACGCATCGGCGACCCCCAGGTCAACATCTCCTGGCCGGTCATATCGATGCCCGCTACATCCCACCAGTTTCCGGACAGTCCCGCAGCATCATACACGACTTCACCATCATACGCCCCGTCCGCGGTCAGCGACGCAACGGTAGCGCCGATCTGGTCAAGCAGTCCCGGTATTTCGGATACATCGCCAACATCATCCGGCGGCAACGCGACCGCGACGATTTCGTGCGTGATGGTATCAAGTCCGAGATGCAGCTTGCGCCACCGTCGCCGCGACCGAGTGCCATGTTTCTGGTCGAGCCATTCCCCTTCGCCGTAAATCTTGAGACCAGTGCTGTCGACCAGCAGATGTAGTGGCTCGGAGCGATCGACGCACTTCGGCAAGATTGTCAGGTCGCTGCCGACCCGTCTCCTATGCATGAGGCTCGGTGCCGGACCATTCGGCACAACCCTCGCAACCTGCATACTTTGACACGGGTCACCCCGACCTCAGGCGAACATGTGGTCTAGTAGTTACAAGACCTCGTTGTCGGCTTTTTTCGGTGCCGGGCGTTGGCGTACCACATTGGGTCGGTCCATCGCCATCTCCACCGCGCCGTCATAGACTGCGTGGCGCTGATTCCTGTTGTCCTACGGTTAGGACGCGTGCCGCAGGAAACGTGATCCAGACGGTGGTACCTCGGTTGGGGGCGCTCTCAATTGTCAGCGTACCGCCGTGCAGCATCACGAGCTTGTGGCTGATCGCAAGCCCAAGCCCACTTCCCCCATAGGTCCGGCTTATCGATGCATCCGCCTGAGTGAACGGCTGGCAAAGCTGCGTAATCTTTGACGGATCAATGCCGATGCCAGTGTCTGCGACAGCCAAGACAATGTCGCCATTCGCGGCCAGTTCCGTTCGAACCGATGCCGCTCCACCAGCGGGCGTGAATTTAACGGCATTAGTCAGCAGGTTGAGCAAAATTTGCTTCATTGCACGGAGATCTGCGCGGAGGAGAACATCTGGATCTGCCATGGCACTGTCGAGTTGTACTTGTCCTTGCTCCGCCACCGGCCTGACTATGCGCAGGCAAGTTCGGACAACAGTGGTAAGATGCACTTTGTCATCGGCAAGATCGCAGCGCCCTGCTTCGATCCGCGACAACTCCAGTACGTCATTGATCACGCTCAGCAGATGCCGGCCGCTGGTGAGGATATCTTCAGCCCATTCGCTGCAATCGCTGTCGTTTTGGCCGGCTTTGCTGCGGTCCCGGATCAGGACGGCGAAGCCGATGATTGCGTTGAGCGGTGTTCGTAGCTCATGACTCATATTGGCAAGGAATGCAGACTTGGCGCGACTGGCCGCCTCGGCTTGCTCTTTTGACTGGCGCAGCTCCTCGGCCGCCATGACATCGACCGTTATGTCGCGACCGGTTCCATGGTAACCGACAAATCTTCCCCCTTCGTCGAAAATCGGATCGCCACTTATGCTCATATAACAGCGGTTTCCGTCGGTTTGGATCCGCTCATAGCGGAAGTCGCGGAACGGCCGTCTAGCGGCGAGGTCTGCCTTGTGTGCCTCCCATCGCTCCGGATTCATGGCGGGGTCGGCAAAGTCCCATCTGGTCTTGCCCACATCGGTTGGCCGGCTTGTCAACGGAATGTTGGCATCACGGGTGAACCGGAGGTCGGCATCCTGCTCCCAGAACCAATCTGACGACATCTCCGCGAATGCCTTCAGTTGTTGCTCGCTTATGCGCAACGCTGCCTGCGCCTGTTTGAGTGCCGTTACTTCGATGCGCAGCCCGGCGATGCCCCCGTTCTTCATGCGCCGGTCAGTGCAGAGATACACGCGGCCATTGTTGCGCCAGTTCTCCCAGACCTCTTCGGCGTTTTGATGTTGCTGCACCCGCGCAGCGATATAGTCAGCTTCGCAGCCGTGCGCGCCAACACTACCGCCCTGCATGACCACATGCCGGACAAAGTCGCTGAACCGTATACCTGGCACCAGCATATGGGCACTTTCAGCAAAGATCTGCCGATAGGCGTCGTTGCACATCACCAACCGGTCTTCGCGGTCGAAAATAACGAAACCTTCGGATATGCTGTCAACTGCGTCGCGCAACAACACTTCCGCTTGCTCCGCCCGCTCCTTTGCGCGTTCCAGTTCCTGCTCGGCCTCGATTTGCTCGGTGATGTCGCGCCCGATGCCGCGGTAACCCGCGAACGCACCGTTGGCGTCGTAGACGGGCATGCCGTCGATGCTGATGTGGCGGATGCGGTCAAAGTCGTCGGGCCGCCGGTAACGAAAATCGCGAATAGGCCGCCGCGCCGCGATATCCGTTTGATGCAACGCCCATTGCTCGGCCGATGTGCCGTCCGGAAATAGCTCCCAGCGCTTCTTGCCGGCATACGGCCTTCCGGTCGGGCGTTTTTCGCCATGCCCGGTGGAAACCCACACAAAATTGGCATCCGCGTCCTGTTCCCAAAACCAGTCGGAGGCGAGTTCAGCATAGCCGCGCAACCGCCGCTCGCTGTCCCTTAGCGCGATCTGGGTGCGCTTGAACTCGGTTATATCGATTCGCAAGCACGCCAGGCCGCCGCCGCGCATCCTACGCTCGGAGACCAGCAGCCAGCGCCCGTCGTGACACCGGTTCTCCATCTCGCCGGTGGCCTCGCCATGAATGCGCAGCGCATTGGCAACCCACTCCTCCTCGCGACCAATGGCCTCGGGAAAATAGCCCGACGCCAGATTGGTACGCACCAGGGTCTCGTAGGAAACTCCGGGACTCATGAGATGGGCGCAGGCCGGATATAGTCGGCGATACGCTTCGTTGCACAAGACCAGACAGTCGTCGGGGCCGAAGATCGCGAACCCTTCGGACATGCTGTCCAGAGCGTCACGCAGCAGGGTCTCGGCTCTTTCTGCGCGCTCCCGCGCTGCGATCATTGGGCTCTCGTCGGTGGCAATCCCCGGGTAGCCGCAAAAGGTCCCATCGCGATCGAACGTGGGTTTGCCGCTGACTGTGAAGTGGCGTATTTGCCCAATCGGCAGGGTCGCCGTGTAGCGAAACCCGTGAAATGACCGGTGTGCGTCAAAGTCGCGCCGATGCCGCTGGCATTTTTCATCCTCTCCTGCGGATTCATCGGCAAGTTCCCAACGCGTTAGGCCGATTGTGCTCTCCGGAGGCCGGCCCGTCGCTTCGGTGTCTACGCCGGCGGCGATGTAGGTGAACCGGTGGCCGGCGCCGGTTTCCCACATCCAGTGGCCGCTGAGCCCGGCGCTGTCCTGCAACCGTTGCTCGCGCGGCGGATACTCCGCATGCTCCTGCGAGACAACGTCAGCCTTGGGCGCGGAGCGCCTCTGCAAGAACCGTACATCCCGATGACCATCACGCCGAAGTCCGATGACCGACGTCGCCAGCGCTCCGCACAGCAATACCGCGACCAGGGCCGTGGCGATTTCCAGGTCGAGAGTACCGGAGAGACCCGGCCTGATCGGCAGGAAGGCGGCTGACCATAGCCCCGCCAGGAACAGCCCTAGGCCGCCCAAAATTGCTCGGATCGTTCGCACAGGGCCGCGCCGAGCGCATTCCGCAGGGTGGCAACGCAGCGCTTCGTGCTGTGCGGAGTTGCTCAGAGACATTGAAGCTGCTGATCTTCTGAGGACATGATGCAGTCTCTAAGCGACCAATGGTATCGTCAGCGTTGCGACCGGCCGTTTGCTCTCCGCGGCTACCGCTCAGAAGCACATAGGATGGCGAAACTCGATTTGAGAAGTTGGACCACCAACCCCGCGCTCGCGAGCAGGGACCGGCCGAAGCTGTGCATCGTGGCTATCCGGACAACGCAACTCGGTTTGGCGCAGCAAGAGGCTCCGGATCATCTGACATTCACAGAGACGCCTTTTGTCAAAAGTTGTGATTCCAACTCCTGGTGGTGCCTGTGATTTCCACGGCCTGTGCGGTTCTCGCGGTGTTGGCCATACGGCGGTACTCAGCCGCAGAGACCGTCCCAAACATGGGGGCGATCATGCTGCCGTGCGAAATGAGCGGCGACGCCGGCCGATGTCGCGGTGATCTGCATCGAACGTGCCATTGACGATGGCCGTTCGGACCTGGAGCATCAAGTGAGCACCACGTGGCGACCATCGCATTTGCTGCTGCGCCCCCATCCGGCGATGCAGCAGCCACTGCACAGCGCCCTCCGTTGGCGACGTGGAGAATGGCTCATCGCCCTGCCGCGCCGACGCGTAATCAATGATCAGATCGGCGAGGCCGGACACGTAAGTCTCCAGCGCGATCATTGCCTTCGCTAGCTTTGCCGCGGATCTGGCCGCCGCGGTTTTGCCGTCGGCTTTCGCGTTGGCAGCCGTCAGGGTGAGTTGGACCAGGCGGAGCGTCCGCCCGGTCTTGGCCATGCCAAAGGCGCCAGCGGATGTGTTCGACGGCATCGGCGAAGCGCGCACCGTCCCGGCTGTCGCGGACCGTGGCGTTCGGCCTGCCGCTGGCGCATTGAGCGACGTGCTGAATGCGCATCGAGAGATGAAACCAATCCAGTACGTGATGGGTTGGGCCGACGCTCGCCGCTTCTCCCAAGGACCGCGGCCCGTCGGCGCCGTCGCTCAGGATGGTGACCGGCGTGCGCGATGTCGCCCCCAGGCCATGCAATACGCTGCGCAACTGCTGTGCCTGCTGATCGGCCTCGGCCGGCATGCTGCTGAATACGACCTGCTTGCCATCGTCGTTGCCGACCTGAGCGACAAAAACCTCGAAGGACCGTCCCTGGTAGCCGCGAACCGCTTTCACATGCCGGCCGTCGATGGCGAGCGCGATCGATCGCGCTTGGGCCGGCGCAGCCGAGGCTGACCGCCTCATCGCTTCTCTCTCGAGCCTCGCGCCGACTTTCAGAGGCCGCTGGCGGATCGTCTCCACCTCCGGGGCGTCGCCGAGCGGGAAGAACTCGTCGAGCAGCGCGCGGGCGCGGCGGTATGGCAGCAAGCTGCCCATCTTGGCGAGGGTGCGTTCATACGCCGGCGTACAGCGGTCGGACATGATTCCCGCGACCGGGGTGATGGGCCGACGCGAGGCCACGTCGCATCGGCAGGGATCGAACCGCGGTGCACGAACCTCCACGACACCAAACAAGGACACCAGTCGCCTGCGCCCGAAGGCCTTGAGCGGACGTTGTGCGCCACAACGATCACAGCGGCGTCGACTCCGGCAATGCTCCTCCGACTGCGCCTGGACCAAGTAGCGTTGCAGCCCAGTCTGGATCGTTTTCCTTTCCGCTACCGACAGCCCCAAGGTTTCCGCTGCGCACTCAGCCGTCGCGGACCCACCGGCAATGACCTCATACGACTGTTTGGTTTCCTCAACCCCGTCCAGTTCGACCATGATCCGCCACTTCCTCCCGCCCTCCCGGTTCAGCGCCGCCAGGTCGATCCATACACCGCTGGTCGAACCGGCCGTGGGACCCTTTCACCGTGCGTATGCCGCAGCCGTGCGTTGAGGCCGGTATTCGTTCCGACGAGCGGCGTAACCACCCCCAGGTTCTGGACGGTCTCCTCGAGGTCAAGATCGGTGCAAAGAAATGCCTGCGGCTCACGCTGGCCGGACGGATCCCGGACCAACACCCAGCGGATTGCAGCCGGAGGCATGCCGTTGTGATACCAAACGACTGTTCCAGAGACATATTCCAGATTGCGGGTCTGACCGCCGTACCAATCTGTTAGCGTGACGGATGTCCATACCGTTTTCGGATTGGCGAGCACAGCGTTAAGTTTGGGCCGACGTTTGCCTTTCAGTGCAGGCCGTCCCATTTGACCCTTGCGGCACCTTGGTGCCGGCTCGAACAAACTGGCGTCGAGGTGCAGCCTGGTGATGAAGCAGACGTAGCGACGCACTGCCCCGATGAGTTCCAATGCCGAGAAACCGCTGTCGGCGACGACCGCCACACGACGATCCGGCAGCCGGCATTTAGCTTGCAAGATCGCTTGCTTTGCCCAGTAGGTCAGCGCCTTGTGCGGCTTCCCTTGCGCCTCGCTCCAGCGCGCTGACGGCGCCAGCACCGTCAAAAACGGCAATGCCCAGCGCCGGCCGGCGAAGGGGACTGGCAACATCACCGCCAGCGACAACCAACGTAGACCGCTGGTCTTGACAAAGTGGCCGTGCGACGATCGCACCGCGTCCCGATAGATGCCGCGCGCCTTAATCTTCCCGCCCCAGCGTCGCTCGATGGTGTCATCGATGCCGATCACCACCTCGCCGCTGGGCGACAGTGTGGCCAGAAGATGGAGCAACAAACGGCGCGCCACGTCACGGGCGTCCCAGCGCGCCCGGTTGAGCACTTCGTGGTACCGGCCAAAACCGGGTTTATCCGCCAATCCCATGACGCGCAGCGTCCGGGTGACGGTACGCTTGCCCGGTGCCAGGACCGCGCCGCTGACCAGCACCAGGATATGGTTCCCAACCGACGCGGTGAAGCACGGCCGGAAAACCGCCAGCCAGGATAGCAGGATTGTCGGCACCGCGGGCTGGGTAGTCGCGGATTCGATGCGCTTGTGTGTCATCGAATCGTAGAATCGAGTCGCCCCCATCGCGCAAGAGTCCTCGGGCGCGAGCGAACTCACGGGGCTCCATCGCCTATGACACTATCCTCTGGGTTATGAGCTGATGGCCAGGCTCCGGAAAATTGCGGAAAGTCGAGCTTAGAGCGAAACCGGGCGTGCAGTGCAAAGGCAAAACTGGCGGATTTCCACGTCGCCCAGTGCAGTCGCTGAGGCAGTACGACAGACACTGTCGATCTCCTTTTGAGGATGGCGCAATAATTCCGTAGTGCCGCAAGTGCTAGTCGTCACAATCTGAATCCCTCCCAAGGGGCACGCCATGACTGCTCGCTGCCGCTATACCCTCGCCCTCACGGCCGCCGTCCTGGCGGCCGTCTGCTCGCTCACGCATCCGGCCGCCGCGACTGTGCTGTTTTCAGACAGTCTTGAGGGCACGCTCTCCCAATGGACGAACCCGGCCTCGGCAGGGGAGATCGTCGCTGCGCCCGACGGCGGCAATGCCCTGACATTCGATTTGCGCCAAGGGGGCAGTAGCCTTCTGACGACCAACTCCAGCTTCACGTCGTCGACCGGAAGCTTCACGCTGACGTTCGAGATTTACACCAATTGCGGGTACACCAGCGGTTGTGGTGCCTTCTTCGCAATTGATGGAGGCGGGCAGTGGTTCCTGTCGGACACAAGTTTCGGCTCCGATGCTTTGTTCCCCGACGCATCCGGGTGGGAGACAATCAACTACACGTTCGCGGGCACCAGCATCGGCAAGCTCGCGATAGAGGACTGGAATGGCTCACCGCATTCGCAGACGTATCCAAATGCCGGGGCGATCTACATCCGTGACCTGACATTGACCGATGACCCGACGAGTATCCCGGACGGCACGCTCACTGCTTCGGCCACCTCTGTACCCGAGCCAGCCTCTATGACGCTCCTGGGTATTGGTCTGTTCGGCCTCGCCGCGATCCGCCGCAAGCACGCCTGACACCGACTGATGGGATTCTTTGGCACCCAAAGGGTGCCAGCTCGACGCGACTGTATGCCGGACGTCGCTTGGCCGCCTCGTGACCGTCTGCCGGCGATGCCGCGGCAGTTATCTGCGGTCTCTTCATACACCAGTGCACCCGCGGCGCCGCCCGGCATGTCGGCCAGCTCGCCGCCTCCAGACCGCGCCTCAACGGCGGCAGATGCGCCGGCGCGACTCATTCGGCGCCGGCCGCAACGGCTGCGAGCACCATCCCGATGGCTGACCATCGAACCGCGACCTGGCCGCGTAGAGTTACCCCCCTGATCAACACCGATGCCGTCGGCGGAGACGCATGCGGCGACCAGCCCTTGAGGCGAGCGAAGGCGAAGCCAGGCTCCGCTTTCGCGTTGGCTGCATCATCCTGCAGTGGCCAGGGTTCCCGCGCGGCTGGACTCGACGAATCGGCGCGCCGGGGCGCTGGCCCGGCGGCATGCTCCGGAGACGGCGTGACAGCACCGAGCAGCTTGATTGTGATGTTGGCGACACCGACAGCCGTGCCGGCCAGGACGTCGCGGACTGCCGCGGCCAAGTCCTGCGGCGCCAAGTGGATGACGACCTGGCGTTTGCTGCGCACGCAGCGACCGCGTCACGTCCAATGGACAAACGTCTGAAAAACCGCATAGCCAAGGGCTGTCCACATCATAAGCCCCACGATCGCCGCTCCGGCCACTGGCAAAGATCGTGCTGTTGGACCATGTCTCCGGCTCGCCGGCTCGGTTGGACGCATTGCAGATATCGGCACCCGTCGACACATTGTCAGCCGAGCCGCTTCGGAAACTTGACCGCAACCTGCTGAGCGGTTGCACGCAGCAATCGTCGCTTCGTTCCGACCGGTGCCAATCATACACGAGGGCGTCGATCGCAGCAGCCTTGTCGGACATCATCACCTCCGCCCGACCAAATGCAGCAGCGAATCTTGCACCGGAGTTTCGCGCAAAACCCGCCTCGTGTTCTGGTCTTAGGGGTGGAAGAAGCTATGGGGCGACCGGCGGAAGGGTTGCATCATCGCCGCTGGCTGAACCTGATGGATGAGCCCCATGACCCAAGTTGATGACCTGAGCCGCTCCCTCGTCGCCTTTGATCAGAACGCCAGTTTGACAGGAGACCGTCCCAAACCTGGGGGGAGAACAAAACCAGTAGATCGCGACGAGCGTCGTGCTGTGAGACCGTCTCAAACCTGGGGGTGTGAACAGCTCGCCGGGCCGGGCGATGGTCGATGGCAGGACGGTCGTGGCGGTCTACTGGTTTTGTTCTCCCCCCATGTTTAGGACGGTCTCGTTCGAGCCCGTCGGCCGTGCAGAGGCAGCCGCCGCAATCGGCGCATGATCCCACCTGTTTCTGGACAGTCCCATCGGCCCTGACTGTCGGGAAAGGTAAGCCTTTGCGGACAGGCGCCAGAAGTCGCCTGACGCCTCTTGTGACCACTTTTTTACACTTACCTTGAACCTACCCCGTACGGGCCGACCAGGCCCGACCGAATGTGAGTAAATGCGGTCATCGTGCCGTATGTTAAAGAATGGGCTCTAGCCTCGGATCCGCTACGACAAGGAAAACGCCAAGACGACGTAGATACCACTTGACGAGACCCGCCCCATGTGAGTCTGTCCGCCGGCCGACGGTAGCGGATCTTCGGTGGTGGGTCCTCGGCTGCTACGATGGTGGTACTGGTGATGCGTCAACTCGTGCCCGGCGTGCCCGTGTCAGGCCCGGGCGCTGACGGGTCACGGCCCGGCGGCGGCTTGGTCCAGGCTGGGCGAGTCAGCGCGAGACCGTATCATTGAACAGGTTGCTGGCCTCGTTACCCGTGCCATCCGGTGGCATCAGGGTTTCGACGCTAAGCTTGCGCTTGCGCACAAGCAATGCATCGAGACGCCGGTCGAAGCTGTAGTCTGGCGCGGCTGGATCGAGGGCGATCGGGTAGTAGACGTTAACATCCTTGTCCTGGCCGATGCGGAAGACGCGGTCGGTGCACTGGTCCTCGACCGCCGGGTTCCACCAGCGCGACAGATGGATGACGTGGTTGGCTGCGGTCAGCGTCAGACCGACGCCCCCGGCGCGCGGCGACAAAATCATGGCGTCGAAGCCTGATGATGGCATCTGGAAGAGGTCGACCCGTTTCTGGCGGTCACGGCCCATGACCTCGCCGCTGATGGTCATGGGGGCGGACGGCAGACCGTAGCGCCGCTGGATCAGGCTTGTGAGGCGCGCCATATGGGCCAGAAGGTCGACGAAGATCAGCGCTTTCTCGCCCCGCTTGGCGATCGCGTCGAGGACCTCAACGAGAACCTGGTAGCGAGCGGAGCTCGCGATCAGTTCTGCATCGGACGCCTGGCTCGGATCGAGCGGGGCGAGTGAGATCTGCCGGAGCATTTGCAGCGCCGTTAGCATGCTCGCCTGGCTTCCCGTGACACTACGCGCCTGCGTCAGCGCATCCGCGTAGGCACGCGCCTGGCGTGGCGGCATGGTCCGTTCGAGCGGGTGTTCGCGCTTGTCCGGGAGGCCCTCGAGTTGTTCGGCTTTCAGACGCCGCATCATCAATGCCGGCAGCGATCCTCTGGATTTCGATATCGCGTCCTTGAGCATGGTGAGGCGGGCGGGCAGGTCGTCGACATCCGCGGCCTCGTATGTCCGGCTGAACGTCTTCAGGTCCCGAAGGCGCCCCGGATGAATCGTGTCGACAATGCACCATAGATCGGCTAGGCGATTCTCGACCGGTGTGCCGGTCATCGCAAGCGCGAAGTCGGCGTTGAGCGCTTTCGCTGCCTCGGTCACCAGGGTGCCTGGTGTCTTGATCTTCTGGACCTCGTCGAAGACGACGGCGGAGAATTTGATGCGACCGAAACTGATCTGATAGTCGCGAACGGCCTCGTAGGTGGTCAGCACCCAGTCGGCGGCTTCGAGCTCCTCGACGCGCAGCACTGCACCCGCAAGCTCGGTCTCCTTCCCCGACCGACGGCGCAGCGTCTTCATTTCTGCGCCATAGGCGACGAGCACTCGGCCGAGGCCCGGCGCGTTCAGGTGGCGGTCGTGCTCCGCGCGCCAATTGGCAAGGAGCCCCGTCGGTGCCACCACCAGGATCGGCGCCTTGGGCCATTGCCCCCGGTCCATAGTCTCACGCATCCAGGCTAGGAACGCCAGCGCCTGGATCGTCTTGCCGAGGCCCATGTCGTCCGCCAGTAGGACACCAGAGCGCCCTTCGTTCCAGGAGCGCTGAAGCCAGTCGACCCCGTCGGCCTGGTGCGGCTTCAAGGCGGTCTTGAGACACCGCGGAAGTCCAGGCGGTGCCTGCGATTCGCGCTTCGGCGGCGCCACCTCATAGGTAACCGCATCAAGGTTGGCTTCGATTACTAGGACGGCACGGTCGATGGCATCGACTGGCTTTGTGGGCCCCTCGTTGGGGAACGGCGCAGGAGAAGGCTTCGGAAAGATTCCGGTCAACGTGTCGAGCGTGGCCGACGTCGCGGGGATATCCCGCCCTTCGAACGTCACCGTGTCCTGCCCGGCCGCGATCGCCTCCTCGACCAGCTTTTTCAGCGCCTCAGCACGCGGCCGATCGAGCTTGAACTGGTCGTCGCCAACGGTGATCCCGAGCGGGACCGGCGGTAGCCACGGCTCCTTGGGCTGCGCCAGCCAGGGCAGCACCTTGGGTCGCCACAGCCCGATCTCCCTTACGCGTTTGGAATATTCGAGCGTCTCCTGGAACAGCGACTCGACGACGACGTCGTCGTAGGTGTCGCCGAGTTGTGCTGCCAGCACGGCTCGGGGATTGCGCACGAATTCACGTCGGACCTGCGGGCTCGCACGCTGCACGCTGCGCACCACGCCGAGCGCACGCTGCAATGGCTCCGCAAGGATGACGTAACCATGGTCGCCGAGCGGATATCGTCCTTTGGCCTGCGGCGAACGGCGAAATTGGCCGGCAAAGATCGACTGCTGCCCGTCGGACAGGAGGCCGCCAGAGGCGCCATCCTCCGGAGTGTCGTTTGATACCGGTGCGTGGAGCACAGGCGTGATCGAAGGGTCCGCCTGGTCGCCACCGATGTTGAGAGAGAACGCTGTGGCAAATGCGAGTCGCACCCTCTGCAGGTAACCCGTCGCCCGGACCGATCGGCCGACCTCGTCCGGCAGGAAGCCGGTGATGGCCGACAGGGCCCGCGCGCGGGCGTCGCTGTTTTCGGGTGCCAGTGCGTTGAAGCCCTCCAGCGCCTCGATCATCGTGAAGGTCTGGGCGCCAAGCCGATAGGATTTGCCGCCGACGATGAGGATCGCGCCGTTTCGTTCGGGGGCAACGACGGGCCGCCCATTGTCACGGATCCAATGCCAGCGGAATCGGAAAGAAGGCTGATCCAGCGTGCCCTCGTTGTCGACGTCGAGGAGAAATGGCGCGGCATCCGGCAGATCGAGTGCCTGCGCCTGGCGGTCGGTGAGGTTGGCGACGAAACCATGCATCAGGCTCGCATGGTCTTCGTTCCGCGAGACCTCACCGGACAGTTCGCCCTCGGTCAGACGGTCGAGGCCTGGCTGTCGGTCAGGGGGCGCCACCAACGCCCACTGGTCGGGCTTGATTAGTTTGCCGTCCCGGATGAGCCGAAGGGCAACACCCGACCCGGTGGGCTGGTACTGAAACGAAGGCTTGCTCATCGCACTTGGTATTCCGATTGCGTCAGACGGACGCCGAGGACCGCCGCCATGGTGTCGGCAACGTTGTTCTGCCAGGAATATCTCGAGCTGTTCCTGTGAATAAATTCGAATTGCGCAACATCTCGCAGCTCGTCAGCCGTGTAGTCTGGTCGGTGTAGCGCCGGGGTATTTCGGGAGTTCTCCAGCCATATTCGGAGCTTCCCAACTTCCGTCCATTCGGTGACAGTGAGGGTTCTGATCTTCAGGATGAGCGCCGCCTGCGCTTCGCTGTCCCGAAATTCCGAGGTCCTCATCTCTATTGATCTGCGTGTCGAGCGGTTTTCTCGCGCTTTTCGGCCGAGGACGATGCAGGCATCCGAGACCAGGCCCCGTCGATGAACCGCAAGCCAGAACGCCCGGCGATACGGCCACGAGTCATGCTCCGCGGTCTGGTTGATCAGACGAAAGAAGGCTTCGATGGTCTCGCCGACCAGCCAGCGGCGCATGACCGATCTCGCTGTCTCGCTGGCGGCATGCCAGTTGTCCGGCTCAAACCGTGGGTCGCCCACGCGGTCCAAGATGAGTTTACGGATCGTCGCCCGGATGTCGGGCGGCGCCACGCTATCGCCATTCGCAAAGGGGTCCAGCAATGCACACGTGACGTCGCCCCTCAGTGTGGGGTGGATAAGCGATTTGCCATCGTCGATGCAGGCGAGGGCGGCATCGAACCAGTCTCTTGTGTAGTTCGTTCGAGCGAGCCGATCTCGTACTTGCCCGAGGAAGTTCCGGTGGATTGCACGTCCGAGGTTGTGGCCGAGCACCATGGCGTCGAGACCAAGATCGGCGAGTAGCGCGTCGGCATGTTCCGGTGTCTCGGCGAGCATCGAGGCGATCTTGGCGGCCGCCAGGTCCGGGGAGAACAGCGCTGCCCGCTGGTCACGCGCTTGCCATATGCGAAGCTCGGGGTGATCGACATCACCCAGCCGGTCGCGAATGCTCCCGATAACGCGATTGAAGCCCGGGAGCGAGGGGTTGAACGACCTCAGATAGGCGTGGATCAGTGTCGGCCAGGCTCGCCGACCGGCGCGGTCGAGTGCCGCAATCAACCTCTCGATCATACCCGGGATCCGTGCCGGGAGCGGGTCGAGTGGTTCCATCCAGAGGATGGCTGCCACCTGCCGCCAGTCACGCCGTCGGAACGACGACCAGTCATCCACCCTATGAGCGGCCAGCAACTTGGTGAGCAGAACCCGGATACGATCCGGCGCCACGTCCGTGATCGCGGGCGATTCGATCGTCCATTTGCGCGCGAGGACTGAGATTGCCGCCTCGGTCGGCAGGCGCGAGCGCCGCCTGAAGACGTCCGGGAGCGACGCCGCATAGGCCCGCGCGGTCATGGCGGACTGCTTGGCTGACGTTCGGCTCCGATCTCCAACAACGTTCGATCAAGGTCCTGCTGCGTCGGGGCGAGTAGCAGGAAGCGGACGTCGATGCGTCGGTTGCGCTTCCTGTCGTCGTCCGTGTCATTCTCGGCCACTGGCCGGCGGTCGGCGTAGCCACTGACCCCGAACAGAGGTTTGTTATCTGTGTTGCGCAGTTCGTCGAGCCCTGGCTGAGCCGTGATGAGGTGGCGATACGCTTCGACAGCACGGTTGGCCGACAGGTTCCAGTTGTCCATGGCGCCGTTGTGATAAGGAACGTTGTCAGTGCTCCCTTCGATGAAGGCGGCCTCGAGGATCGGACGGATTTTCCCACAATCTGGGGCACCATGGGCGTAGCACGGCACAATATGCATGAGTACCTGAGCGATTGTTTGGAGTACCTGGTCGCCAGCAGGGCTGATGTTCCACGACCCCGAGGTGAAGTTGAGCGTGTCCTCGCCGATCCGTAGTGTGCTTTGGTCCGCACTGACGGATACCTCGATCCCCGATGTGTGCAGTTGTTGCTGTATCTTATGCAGCATTTCCGCTAGCGCGCCTTTGTTCTGGCTGGTCAGGCGGCTCAGAGCTTCTTCCATGTTTTGGCGGATCCGTTCCTCCTCGGAAATCTGTTGCTGGTATTTCTTCTCCTGCTTCGCGCTGCTTTCGGTGGCCGTGCGATAATTAAGCGCAAACGCCATCAGCATGATTATGAATACGAACAATAGACCGACCATGAGGTCACTGAGCGAGGCGAGATAGCTGTCTCCTTCGACGTGCCGATGGCGTAGACCACGGATGTGAAGCTCTTGGGCCACTAGTTCTCTGCCAACGCTTTCTCGAGGTCATCTCGACGCTCAAGAAAGTCCTCGAGAGTACCGGACAACTCTTCTATAGCGTCTTCGATACGCTTGGCGAGACCTGCCATATCCTCGTCCATTTTGCCGATAAACTGCTCGATTTGCTCGACGAATCCGGCGAGGCCGGTGCTTAGGCTAGCGAACACACGCTGCATCTGCTCATCGAGGCCATCAAAGTGCTGTCGGTAGCTGGACCAGGTCTGGGTGACCGTGCTTGTCGTCTCACCCAGTTGTTGGCTTGCGTTGGCGATCTGGGCGCCGGCGTTCGAGAGGTCTCCGCTCAATCGGTCCATGCCCTCGATCGCCTGTCGGAGGCCATTCGACACCGCCACGAGCGGATCCACGGCGGACGAGATGTTCCCCGCCGCAGTGGTGAGCACAGCGCTCGCGTGGTCCATTCCTTGCAGCAAGCCGGACAAGGATCTCTGCTGATCCTGCAATTGCCGAGGAAGCGTCTCGAGCGTCGTGGATACAGCGGCCAAGCGGTCACCGAGCGGGTTCAGGACGTCGGCGATGCGCTGGGTGACAGCGCCGATCCTGTCTTCGATGAGTTTGCCACTCACGTCCGCCGCGTCCTTCAAACGGCCGCTGATCTCGGATGCGCCGTCTTCCATATGCGCCTTGAGTTGCGCTGCTGCCGCAGCGCCCTGTCGCTCGATCGTTCCCGCTGCGTTGCCAACGGCGTTGATCATGCCACCGAGGCTCTGGTCGACCTGGGCGATAGTGTCGGCCATGGCCTTCATCCGTTCGGCGGCTTCGGCGCCGAGCCGGTCGGAGAACTGCGTCACCATGGACGTCAGCGCTTCCTGGTTCATCTCCCCCATTTTGCTTGCCATCTGGGTGACCTGGAGGATCATCGGCGCCATGGCTGCGTTGAGGTTCTCCGCCATACGGTCGTTAATAGCGTCGCCGATTGCCATAGCAAGGTCAGTCTTGAAGAACTCAAGGATAGACGTCTGCTTCCTGGCCTCGGTCAGCCGCTCGTCGGACAGCATGGTGTCGCTGGAAAAGTCCATGCGCTTTTCCAATTGCCGGCACAGGTTCGACAGCTTTGCGCTCGTCCTGTGTAGCATGCGCTTCTCGAGGATCGAAAACGCAATTGAGAAGGCGAGCCCGAACAGTGAGGTAATGAACTTGAACGACGCCGCGTTGAGGAGGCCTTGCAAAGCTCTCTGCGCTTGGCCGACGTTTGTCGACGCGACTGCCGCAGCGGCGAAGTAAAGCGCTGCGGTCAGGCCAACGAAGGTGAAGAGGAGACCGCCGCCAACCAGAAAATTGGGCACCGACTGGTAGAAGCGGACATTGATCCCGGCCTGGTCGAGCAGGCTATCATTGAAGAAAAATTCGGGGCGGATCGTGTTCCTGACACGGTCCACGTGGCCTTTGGGCCAAAGAACCGTCTCGGCATATGCCTGCCAATCATGGCCCAGATAGCGGTCCCGCGCGATTGATTCGTTGATGGTTTCAAAGGAAGCGGCGAACTCCCTTGCATTGGGCGACCTTTCGACGAGAATCCTTGATAGCTCAACGCTGCGATCGAACGCGGCGAGCCGAGTCCACAGCCGGATCACCCAGAAGACCGTCAGCGCAAACAGAACGATGACGAGAACCCACGGCACGGCGGGTTGATCGACCAGCCACATGATTGGGTTGAGCACGCTCTGGCCGGCGGTCAGTCGATCTACGAGGGTCACGATCGGGGCGAGTACGCCCCGGCCGGCGGTCGGTTCCAAAGAGGTGCTCCAAAGCAGTTTGGGAGTGATCGTAGGCTTGTATCACATTACTGGCGGTTACCAGTTCCTTAACTATAACGAAATCGTTCGCACGTTGTAAGGCCAAATGAAGTAGAACACGCCCGGTCGGATGAACTCGCCCGCCTCCAAAACGGGAACGGGTGCGCTGGGCGGAGGCATTTCGATTGACTTTTATCAGTCTCTGGGAAGTGTCCCGGAGTGCTGTGACCCTCCCGGAATTGGCCGGATCGCAGCGTCGGACATGCTCGGGATCAGCGTCCGGCGATCGTCCCTGGCCCCCGATCCATTGGGCGAGGACGCCGATTCCAGTGATCGTGAACGATCGCTTGGGCGTCCACGACCGTGGTTCCGGGGCGTCATAGCGGGCCAGCTCTGCCGACAGTCTTCAACCATCGGTAGTCCCGATCCTTCGCCGAACTGCGGGGAAAGGGAGTGCCAGGCGAGAGATTGTCGATGCGGAAGATACGCGAGGTGCTCCGGCCGCGGCTGGCGCAGGGTCTGAGCCAGCGGGCGATTGGGGAGAGCGTGGGGGTAAGCGTTCACCGCGCCCAGCGCATCGAGCTGAAGGGACCGAGTCTGCGCAAGCGCTAAACCGCCGCCGCCGGAGCCGCCCCGCCGATCGGCGAACGCGGCCAGACCACTGGAACGATGCTGTCGGCGAACTCGTCTCCCTCCAGGCCTATCCGCCACCTGGTGGGGAGGCGCTGCCAGAGAGCCGGCGCGACACCGCCGAAGCCCTGTAGGCGATCGTCGAACTCGACCTGGAGGCTCTGGCTGCCGTCGTCCCACCCCGCGGCTACGGGTGCGATTGAGTGCTTGACGAAACGCCAGACAAAATGAGAGGGGACAACTGTCGGTGGCAGTAGCCCGCCATCACGCCATGCCGCCCATCCGGACCCTCTCCGGACGAGCCAAGCAAGTGTTCATGATCACTGGAATCGGTGTTCATGATCGAACGGATTGACCATTCACGATCACGGGAATCCGCAGCCTCGACATTGGCCACGGCGCGCAATGCCGCCAAATGGGGTTGTTTGATGTGATGTCAAAGCCGGACAAGTTACGTGGCGGCGGCGCATGCAATCTCTATCGGGACGGATCGAATGCTGACGCGTGAGATTGACATTCGAGAGGGCACAATAATCGTCGAACGCGCCCTGCTGTCCCTCCGTCTCACCCCAGACGGAGAAGTCGGTGCGCTGTTCGACGGGCGCGTCTACCCGTTGATCGACCGTCGGGCCATCGACGTCTCGGTCGAAGGCATCTCAACGGCCGCGTGCTCATATCTCTTGCGTTGGCCACCCGGTTGGGACGACGAGGCTGCGCGAGCACCCTTCGAATGGACAATCGATGCCGGCGGCCCTGAGGCAGCCATCATGCTGAATGCCGCAAGGGCTACGGCGGATGCCGCCGCGCGGGCGCTGGGTCGAGCTGGCTATGCGGTCCGACTGGTGGCGCCGGCGCACCGGCCGGCAGCGGACGGTCGGCGCTATGGGTGGATGATCCTGCTGGACGCACCGAGTTGGCCGCCGCCCGAGCAGGCGTTGATCGCAGCGGCGCTCGCCGGCGTGCCGGCCGTGGAGACCACGGCTTCGCAGGCTGACGCTGCTTCGGAGACCAGTTCGACCGAATTGGCCGAGCGCACCGAGCAATGGATGGCGCTTCAGGATGCCCACGCGGCCTTGGTTGAGCGCAGTGAGGAAGAGCGTCTTGATCTCGTTGCGCAGGTCGCCCTGATGCGCGCCGCGACCGACGCATTGCTATCGCGTGCTTCGCGCGTCGAGCAGGCGGAACATGACGTCCGTAAGGACCGCGACGCTCTGGTCGCATTGGTTCGGACCCTCGAGGAAGAGAAGGACCAGCAATCGGCGCATGACCGGCAGGAACTCGATGCCGCGATCGAGGGGTGGGAGGCTGCCGAAGAGAAATCGGCCGCCGAGAAGAGCGCACTGAATGAGCAGATCGATGTGTTGCGTGCAGAGCTAGAAAAACTGGAGGCAACACCTGCTCTTCGGGAAGCCCCGACGGAGTCCAAAAAAATGTCACGCAGTGTGTTCGGCGATCGCCTGAGCTTGATCATCGGCTGCTTGTTACCGAGGCTGAACCTCGTCCGAGGCTCCCTGGAGGCGCTCGCGGCGGAGTTCGACGACCCTCGCCAGGTGCTGGATGATCTCATGAAGCTGAATGTGCGGCCCGAGGTGCTGGACGCAAAACGCGTGCGATCAACCCGGAATTGGCGCGAGCGGCATGTTCCGACCGGGGCCGGCCGCGACGGACGTCTCTATTTCAGGATGCGTTCGGACGAGCCAACCGACGTGCTTGTTTCGAGAAAGTCTCAACAGAGCCGAGATATCGATTGGATGAAACACAACGATTGACGATGGCTCATCGCCGTTCCTGATGCCAGCCTGGCGCGCGGGCGGGTTACTGGGCGTGAAGCTCGTTTCGGTCTTCTCAGGCAACGGCGCGCGCGCTCAAGACGCCCGCCGATCCACGACGACACTGCGTCCATGTCAGCGCATTACACACGCTCCCGAATGATCAGCGCGCCGTTGCTTTCCAGGATGGAGGCCAACCCAGTGATCGGTGCAGGACCGAGACCCCAGAAATCCCGCAACTGCTCTGCCGCCGTCTCAATGTCATCCTCGTCGTAACCGTCTATGCTAGCGTCGAACCGCCGCGCGGCTACGGCCGCGACTGACGGGGTTGCTTGCCAGGCGTCGCGGTCGCACGGCATAGGCAATGAGAGGTCATAGCGTCGGTTGTCAGATAAACAACGCTGAGACCGTCCCAAACCTGGGGGTGCTAACGTCGGCGCATGGAAGACCGGGGGCGGGCTGGATGGAATGACGGGTGACGATCGAACTGAGCGGCGCCGATGGAACGAAGTAGACCCACGAGGTTGCCCGTGGCGGCGGCGCCGACCCGCATTCGACCCTCGATCCACTCGGCCTGACGCTGGACGATGGTAAGATGGTGCTGGCGGGTGTGCAGCGGCACCTGGTTGAGGCGCGGGT
>Ga0335072_10005150_pt1 | contig 19276 bp, 21 predicted proteins | sample Lox_Sample_21_FD_206725 | JGI IMG/M metagenome (GOLD analysis project Ga0335072, IMG submission 206725) | Soil microbial communities from Loxahatchee National Wildlife Refuge, Florida, United States - Lox_Sample_2.1 | ecosystem: Environmental > Terrestrial > Soil > Wetlands | place: USA...
GACGAAGAGTGCAAGAGCTACGTTTTGCTGGCAGGCGAGGAATCTCGAGTAGCTAAACTTCCGGGCCGCTATTTCCTTATCCCGGGGTGTGGGGTAGCTGCTTGTCCGCCTGGAGCAAGCTGTGCCACTAGCGAGTATCCCCGCCCTCGGCTGGACTTTGAGTCCCACATTGCAGGATCTTGCCAATCAAAAATACAGCACTCTGAATAGCTAATGCTTTAGCTGCATGTTTTCAGGCCAAAACCCATTCTTTGTACCCCACCACGACCTGGTCCTCCCAGAGCTCCTTTGAATTCCACTCAGCCTAGTGTCGGCCTCCGGATCGGGTTGAATCCTTTGTCGTGGGAAAGGACTTAACGTTCTACCTTCTCCCGACGGTCAATTGGGAGAGCAGTCTGCCCAGCATGGCGGACGACATGGAGATCCATAATCGCTCGAAGGACTCAGCTACATCCGAGGTGCAAGATGCGAATTTCAATGAGGAAAAAGGTGAGGACGGCAATGCCATGAACATGAGTATGTATGGCAAACAACGGCTCGACGTGAGTACTCTTAAACAAATCTCCTCGAGGACTGCCGGACTGGGCTGACGTTCTAAAGAGATACATCAGATTTCTCCCTACCATTGCTTTCGGCGCAAATTTGCAGGCATCTTGGGAAGCGGTTGCCGTTTCTTTCCAGGCCGGACTGTTGAACGGAGGCCCAGTGCGAACCAAATTCACACCAGTAGGAGACGGGTACTCTTACTTACATGGCTACTAGACATCCTTGGTATACGGGACCCTTCTTGCGTGGATTGGTTCGACTGCGATTGCTGCTTCACTTGCAGAAATGGCCTCAATGTCAGTAGCCATGTATCTACTTGGTCTATCATTCTCATAACCCTGCAGAACTCCCACTGTGGGCGCTCAATACCGATGGACGGCGATGTATGCTCCTCCCGGCTTCATGACGCCAGCTTTCTGGGGCCTGTTGCAAGGTAGGTATCTCTTCCAATCGATCAAGCAACTTCTGACCAGCGAATTATAGGTTGGATCACCGTAAGCCCTGCATAGAGCGTTCTTCGAACTACCACAAACTAAGTTCTTCAGGTATTTGCTTGGATCGCCACCTGTGCACAGCCGGTTTTCTTGCTGGGTACGACAATACAAGGCGTGATAATCTTCAATGACGAGACATATGTCCCTGAAAGATGGCAAGGAACACTTCTGACGTGGGCCGTCCTAGCCATTCCTGTCGCCTGCAATGTCTTTGCGAGGAGAGCTCTTGCACCACTGGAGCTTATCGGTGGCTTTACTCACATCCTTTTCTTGATCCTATTTATAGTTACCTTGCTCGTTATGGCTCCACGAAGCACTGCGTCCTTCGTTTTCACCCAAACCCTTACGGGCCTTAGCGGTTGGTCAAACGTAGGAGTCCAGTGGAATATTGGCCTTCTATCGGCCGTCTTTCCCCTCGCTGGTAGGTTTAGTTCCCATCTCGCAGGACGCCTGCCACTGACACACAACAGGCTTTGACGGTGTCCTGCACATGAGTCAGTCCCACCAAATGCTTCACACGGAATTATGGCCCCATCTACTGAAAACTGACATGACCACAGGTGATGAAGTGAAAGATCCGTCAAGAAGGGTCCCACAAAGTATGGTTTTGAGCATTGTCATAAACGGCGGCATGGCTCTCGTTTTTATGATCGTGGTTCTCTTCACATTAGGCGACCCTGCAACCGCGCTGGCAACGCCGACGGGCTATCCTATTATTCAGGTTCTCTATGGGGCCACCAAATCGAAGGCTGGAACAACTGTCATCATGGTGTGTCTCCTCTGGAATGGTCTTGTTGCCTTGTTCAGCGCTCTGGCATCTATCTCCCGCTTGTCGTGGGCTTTCGCCAGAGATCATGGCCTTCCGTTTCCAGAGTTCTTCGGATACGTAAGTTCGGCCATTCCATAATCACCAGCGAACGCCAATATATTGACTTGGGACAGGTCCATCCTCGCCTTCGAATTCCAATCAATTCCCTTATCCTCGTGACGACCGTCGTCGGCTTATTGCAATTGATAAACATCGGCTCTACTACCGCGCTCTATGCCATCCTCTCTCTCTCAACCCTCGCCTTGTACATATCATATGTCATTCCGACCATCTTCTTCGTTCTGGCCAAGTTTAGGGGAGACCACATTCCGTATGGCCCCTTCCGGCTCGGCCGATGGGGAATACCACTCAATCTCTTCTCCATTGTCTATGGCATCTTTATCATTATCTGGCTGCCATTCCCGCCTTATATGCCCGTTACGTCGCTCAACATGAACTACGGTGGGCCAGTTGTGGGCGCTGTTATCATTTTCGCCCTGATCGACTGGTTCATCTGGGGTAAGAAGAGGTTTTCAGTTCCCGTCGATAAAGTTGGTGTATATGAATGAGCGGGAGTATGGGGCCTACTGATCAAAGCTGAAGCGCATATCTCAACACCTGGACGTTTTGGATTTTGTGAGTTTCTTGCACTTATGAATGACGTATGAACATACATGGACACTTACAGATAAAGCAAACGCGGCTTGCTCAAGTACTTTGCTTCTTAGAAGCGCCACAGCGGGTTCTCAAAATCAATCGCTACAAAAACCTCCTTGGCGATGCATCTTTCCATCCTCCTCAAACCCTTTTCCAAGAAGACCTACCCTTCCATCATCCCGTCTCGCAGTCCTGAAGACCGTAGCTTCACTCACGGAACCCTTGGCACCGAATCTTGCAGTAACCAGCAAAGTCCCACTTGGATGGCCTAGCCGCAACCGTTCCGTCAATTTTAGCTGCCACCGTGGTTGCTCGTGAGGGCTGTAATCTGCAAAGCGCGATGAAAGCCTATGCCCGAGAGTGACCATATGATCACATCTGTAGAGTCTTCCCTCACATTCTCGCCGGACAGCGTTGAGTATGGCGTCGGTAGTGACACCATCAAAATCGGGGGCGCGGCCTCCGGGACAGACACTTTGTCAGTCGCAAGCCCCATCGCAATCGTGGCGCTCCTTCGTATGCTTTCCAGTCTGGACACAAGGTCTGGAGCCTCGTCTGGGAGGATCGTGTCGAGGACACTAAGCTGCGATGCTTGGACGAATATACACGGAATTCCCACATCGACACAGCTCATACGGAGGCCGTCAATTGGAATTGTATCAAACATGGCAGCAAATGCTTGTATGTTGTCTACTAAGTCCATCGAAGCAGAGGCAAGGAGAGGGAATCTCGCTCATGCCCCCCATCGACACCCAGGAACGGAAGTGTGGTCGCAGGTGCGATAGATTCGGTATTCCTGACCTGTACAATTACGTTCCCAGTAATCGTCTTTCATGGACAATTTCCGAGATACTATCTGTGGGATATGACCACGACTTCGCCGGACTTCTCGCTTGCAATCACCGTATCAGACATTCATACCTTCCCAGCCATGAATTTTACAAATGCAATAGCCTCGGATCCTTTGACAAGCATATCCAGGCTACAACCTCTTTTTGTGTCCTCCTGGTGACCATCATCAGATTTACGGCGGTCTTGAATCCTTCCCCTCTTCAATTGAAAGCCATCCTGAGCCTTTCTGATCTTCACTCGAAGTCGGTCTCGAATCTCCCTCCTCCGCACTAAACTGTCCTCCCAACGTCCTCGAGCTCGCACGAGTCTTCCTATCATCCTCGTCATCATGTTGCGGGCGCTTTCCCGGTTCCTCGGCTGGGAGGACTGGCCAACCAGATGCGTCCTGCTTCTTGCCCGTCTCTCTCTCCTTCTTCGCCCTCAGTTTCTTGGCCGATTCCTTCTCTCTCTTCAACTCCTCCTCCAATCTGATGAACAACTTTTCCAAGATCCACTCTGCCTCCTCCTTGTCCCCCATCAACGGACTCCTATTCCCTATCCAACTCCACCGCTTGATCTTCTTGCCTGTCTGGTCGTTATCGGAGCGCTCTGTCGCTGTGTTGTTCTGTCCAGCCCCTTGAAGGTTATCCCCTTTCTGCTCTTCCACCGTTTCTGCCGTCCCCGCATCCGTTTTTTCCTGGGGATGAGAGTTTCCTGTATTCATCGGCGCCTTCCGGTGGTATTTTGAATCCCCTTCGTCCTCGCCAAGCAGCTTTAGAAAGTACGACCATTCTTTGTAGGTGTACTTCTTTGGTTTCGGTGAATTCACGTCCGCGTATACGTTCCTGATCTCCGTTATCAGGATGTGACGATAATGGTGGATGTCTTCGGTAATCCGATCCCCCTTCCTTCTCGCCTCATCTTCGTCCAATTCCTCTGCTTTCTCAAATGCTGAGGCAAGCTTCTGACCAACCTCCACGTCTTTCTTGTTATGGCGAGATTCCTGCTTCTGGCGATAAGGCATGCGTACTAAGCCTGGCGGGGTATCCTCGATGTTGTCATTGGAATCTCGAAGCCCTTGCACATTGATCTTCCCGCCGGTGAGCTTCACCAAGCCGAATTTGAGACTCTGCCGTATGCTGCCCGACTCACTTGGCAGGACTGTGACCTCGCCGAACCAGATGGTCAAATCTTTGATCAGCTGAATGACGGTGTCACCCATGTTGGAGATTAGAATTGTGAGAGTCGGCACGGCTAGTAGCGTCCAGAAGACGAAGAAAGGCTTTGAGCTGTTACTGATTGTTTGAAAGTCGCCGTAACCGATTGTTAGAAGGGTAGTGTAAGAGAAGTATACGCTTTCGAAATAGGTCCAGGCTTGGTCCTTCTCGGCCTGCCAGAACACGACTGCACCTACCATCCACTAAAAGGAATTGTTAGCAGCGTCTTTTGACATGCCGAGAACGGTCGCTGTTGTTCCATTGTGCTGGTACAAGGATGGTCAAATATCCTTGGGCTAGAAGTCGCGTCAGGGACATGCCATTGGCACGTATTTACCGTTTTGTATTCCCGTTGCGGTTGGGTTGGCAGAAGCGTCGGGAGTGAGATAATCGAAAGACTTACCAGAAGCAGCCAGGCAAGACCGGAAACGGTTAGGCTGACCCATTTTCGTTCTTTTTCAGCCATGTCCTGAACTAATCGCATTGCATGAAATTCGGCCTCTCGTCGTTTTGCCTCACCCTCTTCGTCGTCATGAGGATCGAGTGTCAGGCATTTCGATGTCGTCTTATCTAAACCCAGAATCTTGTCAACGGGACTGCTACTGTCCTCGGCCTTTTCGATTTTCTTGATTACCCGTCGTCTTATCTTCTCAGTCATGCGAGCACTGAGCTTCTTCTTTGTCCTCTCGAGCACAAGAGAGCGAATCGAACCAACAACCAAGCCCAGGTAAACGATGCCTCCGATAGCGAACGGGAATAGCAAACTGCGGCCTAGGTGGGTCTGAGGTGTGAAGTAGTCGCCGATACCGATTGTGAGTAATGTGAAATCCGCCCAGTAGACCGCGTCAAGGAATTTCCATCCCTCGATCTTCGAATATACGAGCGCCCCTAGGAGAAGGTAGCCCAACAAGCAAATCGTCTGCAGCATGAGCGTCCGTTGTGGAATGGTGAGCTTGAACTCTTTGCTGTAATGGCCCTTCAGTGCCCCATAGATTGTGAACATCATCTTGCAGGACGTTGTGTCAGCACCATGCTCAGGCAATTTATTGACTTCACCTACCATGTATGAGATAATCTGATACAGTCCAGCGGCGAAAACGGCATAGTAGTAGGCTTGCGTTAAGACCTGGTCCCCGACACCCGGCTTATGAAAGAGCTTGTGACTGGAAGCGACAGCGACCAAAGCTATCAGGAGCACCGAAGCGATCCAAAACCCCAAGATTGTAATTGGCTGTGCAATTTTGAAAGACAGCCGTTGTGCCATGTTGAGGAGTAGGGTAAGATTTGCAGTGAGGGCAAACACGAGCGATACAGCGTTGACAGCAATCAGCCTGCCATGTATTTAGAAGGTGTCTTGACAGGAGCATAAATTGGGCGAGAGAAGAAGCAGACAGCCACTAGTGCAACAGTTGCAGCATCGTAATGTCAACCTTTCTGACTGCTTGCTTCCACTCGTGTAGGAGCCCTTGCTCACCATCTTGGATCTGGAATATCTATTCCATGCTCTTCCGTGCGACCCTTGGGTATGCTAACGCGCCAATTCTCAACCAAAGCACAGATACTGAATGCATTCGCCATTGGTCCAAATGTGCCTGCACCCAGCGGAAAAGCAGTACTGGCATACCACCATCTTGCTGGCATGAGAAAGCTCCTCTCTTCCTCCTCTTCCGAGACATTTTCACCTGCGGTTTCATTGTGATTCTTCTCTACTAAGTCGGCAGTATTGGCAATGGAATCGTCAAGGCCTGGGTCGTTCATGGCCGCAGCGTGGGGCTTGGAGAATCTTTTCGACTACGCATGTGAGAGTCTGTGAGAGACAGTTCAGTCCACGGGTCATCGCAAGAGTTCAGAATCAGAAATAAAACACAAGGGAAGAGAAACAAGTTGCACCTTACATGGAGATCTGCCAATTGCGCAGATCTCCATGTTTTCCCTGTTTCTTGACCCGAGTCGAGCAAGGTTCCAGAGATCGACTATCCAACCCCGCCCACTAATATAGCCAAGATGGGGCACGCGGATACTTCTTTGCTAATGGCGCATGTTACAAAGAACGGCAAGCTTTGGGGGGCATCTCACTAGCCTAATATTGCTATTGTCCTACTTTATTGATTATTATACGGCATCTCATGAAGACGGGCCAAAGAGGTCACTGAGACAATCTTTGGGAGGCACCGTCCACACCGTCCACATCGTCCACACCCTTCACACCGTCCGCACCGTCCACTCCTACCCAAAACTCCTCGCCACTTGTATAAGATCTCGCTGACAGCCTCGCATCGTCCTCGCTATTTCCCTCAGTATACAACGACGGCCTGCCGTCCCCAATGCTCTCATTTAAGAGCTATGCGCCTGCATACCACAAGCGCAATTTGTTCCATCAATAGTTAGCGTCCTTCCTCCAAAAGTGGTGCCAGCCCTTTGTGTCAGACCAATGTCATTAAATTGCCGCCCAGATTTGTGGCTCGTAATAGAGTCCCAGGGGAAAAAAAAATTCGCAGTTGAAGAGCGAGGGAACCCCGTCAATCTTGCCACTCCCAAACTTTCTTCAGGAATGTCGACATTGAGACTTTTTTGCCCTTCATTTCTACCATCCATGGGTGCTCCAGCATACGCCACGGCGTCGCTCTTCGCGTTTGTTCTTTCTCCAGACTGAGTTCGGGGTCAGCCTAGCTATAGGGCACGTAACGGTACGGGGAGAAACTTACCAGCACTCAATGAAGTATTTGAAATTGTCACTCCACTTGATGTTGTTTTCTGGCTCGTCTTTTAAGACTGGAATTGGTTGTCGAACGATGTATGTGAGTAAGTCGATCAGACCAGCCTTTGGCTGCATTTCTGTGCCGTCTGCCGGAAACGGAAATCTATGTTGAGCAACTTCCAGTAATGTCACACCAAGTGACCAGACATCGGAAGTGATTGTGTACCACTGGCCTTGGATCCGCTCCGGAGCCATATAGTAGGATGTTCCGATGAACGTGTTTGCATCCCCTTTCGTACCGAATTCACCACTCACGCCAAAATCACAGAGCTTGACTTGGCCATCGCGGCAGAGGAGGATGTTCGAGGGTTTGATGTCTGTAGTGATCATGAGTTACAAGGCCACGGAAGGGCTAAAACAATGCGTACCTCTGTGAATGATCTTTTTGCTATTTAGATAGGTTAGACCATGTAGCACACCTTCGGCCACCTTGCCCAAAACCTTCTCGCCGGTCCGGCCGCCAAGTTTCTTGACTTCCCGGTAGATGCTGTCGAGACTGCCCCCTTCACAAAACTCCATCGCGATGGAGATTGTGCTTGAAGACCTATCCATGAAGGCTCCATAATATTGACATATATGCTCCGACGCACAGTCCTTATTGAAGTTGAGCTCACGAAGTATTTGTTTCTTCACGTCCGGATCAGGTGACGTCGTGATAATCTGTTCAAAGGTCAGAACTGCTCGTCCTCAGAAAGACGGTGAAGGGCGTTCTCACCTTTAGTGCGAACACAGTCTTACCATCCTGCAGTATACATCTTGTAACTGCTCCTCCAGCACCTTCGCCGAGACTGCCCAGTTCTAAGATCTTCTTCTGCTCGCTGGCCGCCCGCCAGCCCTCATCATCCAGATCTTCCACATCCAGTGGTCTGCCTTTTTCCAGGCTGAGTTTTTCAAGGTCTGGCAACAAACCGCCCATGCTGTTCTCCCTCTCCATAGCAACCCCGCCTGCGTCAGAGTATACCGAGCTTATCGCCGAGGAAGGATTGTCTGGAGTGCCAATTTGACCTTGTCTTGTACCCATGAATGATGACAACGCCGAATATTGGGACGATGCCGCCGACTCAGGACCACTCGCTCGTCCATCCAGCACTGTGAAACTCTCTGATCTTAACCTGTGGCTTATATCGCTGGAGCCGTTCACAGCAGACATGTTCAATGAGAGGGTTTGAGGTCGTAGGTTTGTACCAGGTTCGTTGATTGAGGCATGGCTACCCATCGGCGTCGCTAGTGATAATTTCGGAGCCGTAGGACGGGTGACAGGTCTTAAAGGAGGAAGGTCTGGTACAGGAGGATGGCCATCTCCACCCACCGGCTTCGCGTTGGGCGAGGGCGGGATGCCTACTGTAAGTCGAGGAGTTCGCGAGCCGCTCTGACTTCGCTGGCCCGGTACAGGTGGCCTCAAGAGCGGCACCGGCGATGGCGAGGACATGGCGAGAGGAGATGGATCAAGTGTTGCACGGTATCGTTATAAGTTCAGCTGCCTGTCGCAGCGAGGCTCTCAAAGCCAGGTCCCTCAAGCGCCGGTGAAATGTCTTTCTTGAATCGGCCTTTCTTTAGTTGTTCATGAGCAATCTAACGGAGATTAGATAGAGTATGTCGTCAGAGGCAAAAAGAATGCTCCAAATGAGTAGAGAAGATAGATTGTGAGGGTTGGTCGACGGCGCAGAGGTAGGCGCTTATGATGAAAGTTGCAGGAGCTGAAAGGCTGCCCTGCCGCTAAAAGGCGGGCGCCCCGGTCTTGGAACTTGGCGAGAGCTGCCGAGGTATTTCACGTGGAAACAGAAAGTGACACTCTGCCACAACGAAATTGAAAAACGAGTAAGGGCATATAGTTGTGCTGATAGACACGTGGTATTAGAAGAGATGAAGAGAAATTGTTTAGGCCTGCTGTGTGTTGCTTCTGGGTCTGGCTTGCGTAATTCGATTGCCAATTGGGCGCCTCCTGGTACAGCTTTGCTCCTTTGGCGCCGACGGAATGCGCAGGAGTATGGCTTGAAACCAGGTGGCCGTGACGTGGATCAATCAGATCTTAGTCGGCATTTGATGTCATAGCATATAGGCACTGGCCTCGATGCATCGAACACTGCACCTTCGTGATGTGTCACAGAAGTGGGATGAATCAGAAGCAAACGAAAAGCTCGCCTTACTGCGGATCCATTTCGGCGAACCTGACGATCTTTTGCTATAGGGCTGACATGCTCCCAGGATGTGAGGTGCGTTGGCAAGGATGAAACAGAACTTTTGGGCTACCGGAAGAGGCAGGTGGCCAAATGCATTTTTGCATCAGACCGCTCCGTCCCCGCACTCTGAGGCGTGTTGGATCGAGGACGCATGGTTGTGGTTGGTGCGTGCCTTGGGCTTGGGACGGTGTAAGAGTGGATGCTTAGAACCTTTTGCACACGTAATCCGAAAAAGACGGCATATCCGAAATTTGAGGTTTCTTGCACTTGCTTTTCCTTTTCCCCGTGTGCACGCACAATCAAACACTTTAGATTTCGCTTACTGACAAATTGCCAAAAACTTCGGGCAAGGCTTAAGCGGGCTTGACCTAAGCAGCTGGACGGGCAGACCGCAAATACTACATCATATTACTTACGAGCTCTTGACCTACTAAGCATAAACGACACTATCAAATCACGCTTGGTCGAAATATATCACCATGCAAAACACGAAGTCGATGTTAGGACTTTCGAGCTCTTGATTGGGCTATTTAGTGCTATCGCAGAGCGGACTCGACGACAAAAGCAGTCTGCAGATGGTCTTCATAAGTTGTCCTGACTAACCTGCATTAGGTCTGCTCATTTTGTTGAAACCCAGTAAAGGTATCCCCGACGAACTTTTTACTAAGCTGTCGTGGGTCCAGTGATGCAAGCATGCATTCGAGGAGAGTTGTATTGCCTCTTCTTCGAAAACCAGATTTTCTGGAGAATAGGATCGGGCGGAAGTTGCATGGTTCGACGGAAGTGTGGATGTCAGGTCGAAGAGGGACGGTCGAGAGGAGTTGCCGGGATTAAGGATCGGTCGCAATCAACGCTCAAGGGAATCGTGTCGTCAGTCGTCAGCTCGCTTGCGGTTGTAGCAAATTTGGTATCATAACATCATAGGCATCGCATCGGGCGGAAGACACCGTCTATGATCGACGCCGAAAGAAAGAAAAAAGACAAGCCAACAGTCGCTTTTTCAGGTTGGGCCCGTGGAGCATGTTGAGAAGGAATTTACGGCAATTTAGGGATCGTAGGTGCTGTGGAGCCTGCAAGTTGGTTGCTGGGGGGTTCGAAGGGACGGAAAAGGTGAGTCTGATGGACGATCCTCTATTCTTGTGGTTGTTGGCTGCGGCGCATCTTTTCGGCTTCAAGGTTCTCGTAAAGGAGATACAGCGCTTTCTCATTTGCCTGTTCACTGCCCATGATCGTGAACATACGCTCTCCAGTTTCATCGTGTGGTGCCTTGGCAATGGAGATGCGGGCACCAGAGCTTTTTCGAATTTCGCTGATCTTAGAACCGCCTCGACCGATGATGCAGCCGACCATATCGGAGGGTATGCTGATATTTTGGGTCTGAACTTCCTCGCCATCTTCAGTGACCATCGGAATTCCACTACCGCGAGATGCTGCATTTGCATCGGAGGTTGTTCTGCTGTTGTAAGTTCTGGACTCGTTGAAATCGTTGCCATTGCCGGTGCGATTGTATGATCGGCCTCCGCCACCGTAGCCACCTTCTCTAGGTCCAGTACCCCCAACGACGGGAGGTAGAGGGCCGGTACCAACCTGAGCGCGGACTGCAGGGTTGTAGAGAACAGTACCCGTGCCTCGCTGCCAGTCATCGACCAAGCATTTACCAATCTCCCAGACAGCCTTCTCAATGCCCTCGGGTGTGCCTTGGACCTCAACAATACGTTCTGTCGACTGAGGAAGCATCTCTTTCTGAGCAACCATGCGCACTCCGGAAACATCTTGGATATGTTTGATCTTGAGACCTTGGCGACCGATGATTGTTCCCATTTGGTTATGAGAGATCAACAAGCGCACAGCTATAACAACACAAAAGTCAGCGGAAATTTCTGATAGACTCGAGTCGAGTTGGCGATGGCATATGGCTTTTGGTTCAAGAGCAGAAAGGAGGGCAATCCAACGCGCAAGGGGGGGCAAAGACGTACGATGAGTACCGTTGTTTGAAATGACACCACCCATCCCCATTTGAGGGGCCCCTTCGAGCAGACCTTTGGCGACGATAGCGTAGGCTTTTGAAATCCCCTGAAGCTCGCCGGTGACTGTTAATACTCGGTCGTGGACACCGGGTACAACCTTGCTAACGCCAGCCTTCACACCAGTCTCGTCGCGTAGATCAGCAACATTCTTGCCCGCCTTGCCAATGATGACCCCAGCCTCTTTTGAAGAAACAATAGCACGGAGTGTCAATTGGGATTGAGAGTATTCAGCTTCAGTCTTGGGAGGTCCGTCATCGCGATCACCAAGATTGATCTGGTTCATGGATTCAGTAAGGCCGGTATCGTCGGGGTGGTTGTGCGAAACTTCTGCTTCGGCAGTAGCCATGTTGCGGGAAGTAATGAGGTTTGGTTTTGATGAAGTGTTAGGATGCGATTGCGGTCGGATATCCTCGGACAGCGAAGCAGACTGCGATCAGCTAATCTAAGGGCACAGTTCGCGAGCTTGGGGGCTAGTGTCTCCGTTGACGAGAACAGAGTCGCCGCGATTGAAGACTAGTAATTGTGAGCATGAGTTTCCACGTGTTTGGAGCGAGCTCAGGCCTACTGGTGGCCAGGGCAAGATTTTGATATCCCCAGACAGCGTTGCTAGACGGCCTAGGAGGGAGTTGGAGGATGGAGGAGAGGATGTGTTTCGGAGGTAGAGGGCGAGAAGGTGAGAGGTGGAGCGAAGACGGGGAGATGGAGGATGAGGGTGACAATTTGGGTTGAGGCGAATGGAGGTACTGGTCCTGGTTCCTGGGTCGCAGGGAGGTGAAAGCATGCTCCGCCGTGATTTTGGCAGAAGCTTTGCCCCACTGCAGAATTTACTATCGAATCACGCTTGCGAAAACCAACGGCACCCTATCAATGGGTTATCCCCGAGCATACTATCACATGTATCCCTACATTAGCTTTGCAGACTACAAGCAACCGAAACTCCTTCAAAGTACGGATTCAATCTTTGCCACAGGAAGAGCCAAGCAGTCGTTTGGGGGATATTCGGCGTCTGTTGAGCACAACTCTGCAACTTGTCTCCATTGCGACCAAGCATGCAGAAACCCGCAGAGCCTTGAAAGCCACAATCTGCCACGCACTGCAAGTAGCAGGAGACAAGGAAGGGCCTTGTAAATCGTCCTAGGCCCTAGCAACACAAGTCTACTATATTCCAACGACTTGACTGAGGCTAGTTTAGCCTTACTGTCTGGTCTGTAAATAGTTATGAGGGAGACTGCTAGGTTATGATTTTGCCAAGTTTTCTTTTGAGGGACTTACCGGGGGCAATAGGTCGGGGTGACATCAGGTCTGCGACCACCAAAAAGCCGCAAATACATACGTACGACTAAGTAAAACGGCTGCATCCTGTGATGTACGCCCATGAAATGCACGCCTGTGAAGTGCACGCCCATGGAGTACAAGCCTATGAGGTACAAGCCTATGAGACACACGCATGATATGCACGCCCGTAAGGTACACGTCCATGAGATACACACCCGTGAGATGTACACCCGTGAGATACACGCCTATAAGACACCTGCCCATAAGATGCACACTCGTGAGATATACACCCACCGTAGTGTGGCCTTTTCCCGGGGGGGTATGGCGGTGCGGGTGTTGCAAAGATGTGCCCTCGAACCAAATTGATTTATGGTGAAATATACGTACATTTGCGGTGTTTACGCTCGCAGCCGTTTTACTTAGTCGTACGTACGTATTTGCGACCTTTGGTGGTCGCTGGGCTGATGTCGCATTTCTCGCTAAGTGGCAACTTGGCACTCGGCCCTATTGCCCCGGTAGGGACTGGAAAATAGCTACACAGAAAGGCCAGGCTCAGGTATCTGTTCTGGCTGACTTTGGAAAGATTGGAATCGAAATAACCTATTTCAATAGATCTGTTCATGCCTAGTTTTGCTCCTAGTGATCAGGCTCGAAGATGACCTTCTGGACCTTCATGTTGTTGAAGATGTCATATCCTTCTATCGCTTGGCTCAGCGGCATGATTTTATCCGTCATGAAGCTGTTTGACTTGTTAGCAAACATGTCCTAATTTAACATGGAAGCTGCAACGACTGACTCGAGCTTGTGTTGATTCTTCTTCAACATCTCCAAGGCTTGCGGGAAGACGCCTATTCATTTGCTGTCAGTACTGTCTCATACTTCCTCCGTCTTATCTCGTACCACATATCGTGGTTTGGGGGTAGCGTACTTCTGACCGGACATCTTCCCATCTGTATCCTCAAGTTCTTTCCATAGGCCTGGTTGCCTGTCCATGGGATCTCCTCATTGTGTACACCGAAGCTGGAAATATTGCCCCACGGCCTGAGCAGATCAAAGCCAGTCTTCAGCGCATCAGCATGCCCCACTCCCTCAATGATGATATCGGCGCCTCTGCCGTCCGTCAACTCCTTCACTCTCTTTTCAAGCCCCTCACGATCCGTCTGATCATTCCACGGTTCCGCACCCAACTTCTTAGCCAGCGCCAACCGACTGTCCACGCGATCCACAGCCAGAATGATCCTCGGCTTATACTCCAACGCATTGATCAATGCACACAGACCCACAGGCCCACATCCAATCAACACAACAACACTTTGCTGGATTGTGTCCTCGTCAAAACCCCTAAACGCATTTGCCGCCGCAAAATAGCCCGTCGGGAAAATATCAGCCATGAGCACCAGCTTCTTCTCTTCAATCCCCTCGGGCGCCTTGACGGCCGTGGCATCGGCCAGCGGCACTCGCATATACTCAGCCTGTCCACCGTCCAACAGCGGACATCCAAACAGCAGACCTTTGACGCAGCGGGATGAGAAGCCGCGCGTGCAGTAGAAGCATTCACCGCACGACAGGGTGAAGGGCATGACGATCACGTCGCCTATCTTGTGGTTCTTGACCTCGGATCCGACCTCGGTGACCTCACCCGTCGTCTCGTGGCCCATGATGAAGCCCGTCTTGGAGGGTTGGTGGCCGCGAAAGACGTGGAGCTCACTGATACGGACGTTAGCTGAGTTCTTCACTAGATTGATACTGTCCGGATTATGACTCGGTGTTGTGAGGATGCTTTAAAGGCCCCTTACCTGCCGCAGAGCGCGCTGTACCTGACTTTGACAATGACATCTGTTGGATCGATGATTTTTGGCAGTGGACGGTCTTCGAGTCTGACGTCCAGCTTTCCGTGGAAGACCACGGCTTTCATTGTAACTTTCGACATTTTGAACTTCGTTTGCAAAGGAAGGATTGACTCGAATGTTGCTCCTTGTTCTCCGCACAGAGCTTGTATGAGGTCACGGCTTGATATTGGGTGCAAAAGCAGTCTACAGAATCAAATGAGGAAGTGAAAGTCTATGTGCAGGAAGAAGCAATACATTTAGACCCTGCCCCTCCTCTTGCCCGCTCCCGATTTCTCGTAGCCATGACCATGACCACATGCTCCTCCGAGGTACGCAGATTCCGAGAGAAAACATGATGCGGGGAAGCCCTGAAAGGATCGATGATTGAACGAGCGGGGATCCGTATTACGGCGGGGCAGGAATCTGAGGTCCGGAAGAGGGAATGAGACCTGCTATTTTAGAAGAACTCTCGGAGATACTCGATCTGGCTCCAGCACGCAAACATAAGACTTATCAAACAATATTGCAGTCTTTTTGCTGACTAGTGAACGTTCAGGCACTCATAACTCACGTTCGCAAGATGCATATCCCAAATGGTCTCGACTTCGAGGCTGATAAGCCCATTCGCGTTTCGGTCTTTGCGCCTTTAGCAGCATTATCGCAGTCTACTCGGATGACTTCCCTACCAAGCCAACCGCCGACAATCGCTACGTCGAAAACCCAGCTGCTATTGAGCTCGCTCGACAAATCTACACGCATCTCTTCGAGTCTATTAGCCTTGAGTCGATGCGTCTATCAATACGCCATGCCATTTACCTTACACAAGAGAAACGTTCAGACCAACCTCCCTCCGATCAGGAGCAGATTGTTTGGGATGCCTACAATATCACTTTCGATCATCTCGTCGCTGCTGACGACGAAGACCCCGAGGTTATACAGTTATATGTGGATGAAGATCTTCGGGTGACGCTTAGTACTAGCAAATCGCATAAGGCTAGAGTTAATGCGACTGTGAAGATGATGACATGGTAATTGATGTTATCTAGGGTAAATGGTCGGCTTGACTCGTGGTCACTTTTAACAACCATTCTTCCTCCTCAAAGCAGCGCCGCACCCGCTCCCTTCTACACTATAGCCACAAACCCCTCACCTCCACGGGTCCCTATCGCTTCCTCTCTCTCTCTCAAATCGCGGCCCTAGCCGTTGATCTGACGGGACCGGCTTCGTCATCCGCTCCTCCCATATAACCTCCCAAGTCGAAGTCGAGCTTCTCACCTTCACTATCGCCCCGCTCGAGCGCAGCTCAGAACTTTACTAGAAGCTTAATACTGGCAGTGTCGAGCACGGATACGGCTATACTCTTCATCAAAGCCTCGCGCGCGCCGAGAGCTCCCTGAATATGATTAAGGAGGGCCGTGTACGGGGGTTTCTGCCAGCAGGAAGCTGGCGCACGTTTCACTGAAAAAAACTCGTTGTGGGACGGAAACTGTACCGCATCCAGTACACGGATGAGCTGCGCGAGCCGTCTACTGAGATTGACTTTTCGGATCTGGTGCATTTCCTGTTCGACCGGGGGCGGTGCCGGATGAGAGTGGATAAGGGGAGCTGAAGAGTGGCGGACTATGGACGCTGGGCGGGACGGTGCTGCTGGGACGGAAGGACGACAGAGATGAGGATCGTGACAGTGAAATAAAGCAGACGGCAGGGCTGGATTGGGTTAAGGACGAGTGTGTCGGATGAGAGTAATAGGGTGCTTTGTTTGAACGTGAGGTGGAGTGGTGGAGAAGATGGACCTACAGAAAGACGGGGAGCTAGCACTACCACCTGGTTGGGGACGGCTGGAGTAGCCGAAGAAAGACGTGGTGAGTGGCGAAGTGGAGAAGAAAGGTCTAGCTAATCGGATCGAAGAATTCAGATTCATCCTTAAAGCCGCGCAGAGGAGTGAAAGCCTACGGTTCCATATTAATGGTGACGCGATCACGGAGGCTTCTGGGAACACAGTAAAATTAAGACCGGGTCCAAGACCTCGCTATGACAGACTGGTAACAAGAGCGCTGCTTCGTGATTCACGAGCGCGGCATCTGCTCTCCTCCAACGCAAGGATAGCCGTAGCGGGCTCTGGGGCTTCGAGATTCCGTCTAACCTCCTCACGTTCATAAAGCAAGACTCCATACCTTGCGGCGTGATGGTCGTGCTAGGTATGATCGCAGAGATCGACACTCCCAAATGGCAAACGGAGGAAGAGCATGACAGACTGAAAAACAGCACAGGCTAGAGTGGCGAGGATGAACAGGATGGCAGAGGAGAGACAGTAGATAATGGACGGCATGAACGAAGAACGAATGGCGAGGGAGGAGAGGGCTGAGCGAAGGATCAAAGACGCCATTACTAGTCCAAAGATGGGCAATAAGGCTGTCGCTGAAGCCTGTCTGGCATCACTAATAATTAGAGTCAATCTACCATCCTATGCGTTGCAACCAGAAACGACACCGCCGTGGAAGCCCATTGCGGCCGCGCTGACCAGGGCCCAGAAATGGACCCACGCAGCCAGAGTCGATTGGTCGAGCGGACGGCGGTGGGTGAGGGCGGGTGAGGGTTAGTGAGCATGGGTGAGCGAGGGTGAGGGCGCTCACCTGGGTTGGGTGATGGCTCACCCGGCTCGCGCGAGGGCGGCGAGGGATTTTATATCGCCCAAAGCGGCAGGTCCCCCGATTTACTTGTAATCTAGGGGGGGGGAAGCAAGATTCGGTGCACGTCGATGCCATATTGCCCTTCCTGTTCTGGCGGGTTAGCTTAGGGCGACGCTCATCCCGGTCAGGCGAGCGCCAGATGAGCCGGGGTGATCCATGGGTGCGCCCCGGGGTAAGGCCCTCACCCGTGTCTCACCGACGGCGCGCCTACATCGCTGCTGCGTGGATCAGTTATTTTCGGCCCCATGCGAGGCTGCTCGCCATAAGCCAGGTGTGCGACAAGACCGCAACCGCGCTCTCCGCCGACGACCTTATCCACATCGTCCCTGACGCACGGCAAACCTCATCTGGGTGTCTTTGTGGCTCATAAATTCCAAAGACTCCCATTAAACGACAGTCTCCTTCGGGCTCTGCGGACTGCAGGACTCGATTTTTGTGCCACGAGGCACATCCTCGCGCGAGAAACAAACCACGTGCGACGATGGAGCACGTCGACGTCTTTACCGCTATGGGGCATCGAACACATGAAATACGGCAAACAAGTGGCCAACAGATCGCCTAAAATAGGATAGATAAAACCAGCAGCGCACCGCCCCTTCCTTGGACCTAGATATCGGCATGCAGCTCTAGCCCACCTGCACATCCGTCGATGTCCGTGGAAGGAGCAGTGAAGAGACACGGACCGGCACATCTCTGAAGTTGCGGTATGGGGTAATCTGGCAAATACAGGCTACGCCATCTAGCTTCTCAGCTCGTCAGTTGAGATTGTCTGCAGTCTCAGTCAAAGACAGGGAATGCTCTTGGCAGGCATCGGGGCGATGGAGTGCTTGGAATTTAGAGTCCTTCGGACTCGACAGAGCTCCTGCTGGGGAAGTGCGGCCAAATGGGCAAAGTTAGAATTCCTTACATGGCTCAGGATTGGGAGCGGTATGCTACAGGTGCATAAAGAACTTGGTTCTGTGTCTCTCAATTGTCAGCTTCCCTCTACACTTCCATGGGTTTTTCTTCCTTCCAAGAACGACATTGAATAGCTCCATGACCTCCTCAGGGCCATCTCGGTTTAGCCCATCTCATGATCATGTTCGCCACATTCATAACTCAAACATGTAGGCTGGCTGCCCGCTCTAGTCGGGTGAACCGAAGGATAGTAATTAACCTCTAGCCTTCATTTGGAGACCAAAATACTGTTCTTTCTTCTCCTCCTTCATCGTTTTACAATAACACGACAGGAGACTGGCGATGAAGTCCGTCTTTGATCCCTAGCTCGTCATTATCGTGTCCTATTTAGGCAGCCAAAGCCTCCGCCCACCTAGCCCGACTACTTCTAAATCCAATCCGTTTGTCACAGCCCGATTCATCGATATAAAGTGAGGTGATACAATCTACACGTTCTTGCCAAGCAGTAGCTGGACCACCTTCTCGTGGCCTCTCACCGACGCCGCCTGCAGAGCATTTCCGTAGTGTCCACCTTGTGCGTTGACGTCGGCATCCTTGTCGAGGAGCAGCTGGATCACCTTCTCGTGGCCTCTCACCCACGCCGCCTGCAGAGCATTTCCGTAGCCTCCACCTTGTGCGTTGACGTCGGCATCCTTGTCGAGGAGCAGCTGGACTACCTTCTCGTGGCCTCCCGCTGACGCCGCCTGCAGAGCATTTCCGTAGCGTCCACCTTGTGCGTTGACGTCGGCATCCTTGTCGAGGAGCAGCTGGACTACCTTCTCGTGGCCTCCCACTGACGCCGCCAGCAGAGCATTTCCGTAGCCTCCACCTTGTGCGTTGACGTCGGCATCTTTGTCGAGGAGCAGCTGGACCACCTTCTCGTGGCCTCCATCTGACGCCGCCTGCAGAGCATTTCCGTAATGTCCACCTTGTGCGTTGACGTCGGCATCCTTGTCGAGGAGCAGCTGGACCACCTTCTCGTGGCCTCCCGCTGACGCCGCCTGCAGAGCATTTCCGTACACTCCAAC